>MHCFR05601__coassemble_837_pt1 | contig 35116 bp, 30 predicted proteins | sample MHCFR05601__metabat2_low_PE_003 | metagenome-assembled genome bin MHCFR05601
AACGCGATAACCGTCACGACGGACAACCTCGGCGACGTGACGCTCATAGGCCCCGGCGCGGGACGCAGGGAGACGGGACAGGCGCTGCTCGGCGATATAATACGCATGAGCAGGTAGGATTTACGGCAAAGGCTAAAAAACTGAAAGCCGCCGCGCGTTGAGATACGCGCGGCAGCTTTTGTATATTCGTTATTTTTTCTTTCTCAGCATGAGCGGCGCGAAGGCGAGAAGCGCGAGAGCGCCCCAGCCGGAGTTGCAGCCGCCGCCCCCGCACGAATGGCGCGGATAGCGCTCGTCCCAGCTTTTGTCGGTATCCGGCTCGCCGGGAACTGACGGGACGGTCGCGCCGTCGGGCCAGAGCGGCGCATTGCCGCTGGGCCCGGCAGGAATATTAATGTTATTGTCGTCGCTGTCATCTTTTGGATCGTCAGGTTCTGGTTCACTGCTTCCAGCTTCCGTCACCCATACGAGCGCGGAGACGAGAGAGCGCGAAGGGCTTGATTTGTCGACCGTGCCGTTCGCGCCGCTTCTGTATGTGTCGACGTAAGCGGCGAGGAGCGAGACGCCGGGGGCCGTTCCGGTTACGCTGATTGCGCTGCCGTTTGTAGTTGCAGTCGCGTGCCCCTGCGGCTCGACATAAACGCCGCTTATCGTATAATAATTCGCCTTACTTTCGCCGACCTCACCGGGATGCGAGTGCAGCGACACGTTTACTGGTGTATTTTTTCCTGTTTGTACTCTCGCAATCACCGGAGACAGGCTCGGGAAGGCCGTTACTATGAAAGATTCTACTTCAGTTTTAGTAAGCGCCTGCACGTCCGAGGCGTTTCTGTCGCCCACGCCGACCGGCGGAACGTCGCCGTAATAGGCCACGTCATGGATGTCCGACGTCGGGTATTTGTAGCCCGCCACTCCGCCGAGCGCCGACGACGGAACGGCTGATACGCCGCCCGTGTTGACGGACGCATAGAGTTCCGTCTTGTTAAGCTCGCCGACAAGGCCGCCGGTCCTAGCGCTTGAGGACGCAGTGCCGCTGACGGCTCCTGTGTTGGTACAGTTGTATATCTTGTTTGACGAATAGAAGCCTGCTCCGCTCCATCCGGCTATGCCTCCTGCGTAAGAATACCATGGAGATCCGTCTGCCGTAACTGAGCCGGTGTTGTAGCAGTTTACGGCGGCGGAGCCGTTGTAGAGCTGGCCCGTTATGCCGCCTGCCGTCGCGTCGCTTCCATCCTGCCCATCGCAGTTTACAGGCGCGGTGTTGACCGCGTCGCGCAGAACGGAATCCATCGCAAATGCCGTGATTCCGCCCGCGAGCGTGTATGAGGAGACGGCCTGCTGGTTTCTGACGCAGGAAACGGATGAACTCTCGACGCTTCCGGCTATGCCGCCAGCGTAGGCGCGGCGGTCGTTCCCTTCCTCCTGCACCGCTACGAGCGCGTCGTTGTCGGAGAATAAAATTCCGCCTCCGTGCTGCGAGCCGGCTATACCTCCGGCCATTACAAAGACGGCCTTGGCGCGCGCCGTTACCGCGCCTTCGTTGACGCAGTAAATGACGTGTCCCTCGGAGTATCCGGCCACGCCTCCGGCGTAGGCGTAGGGGCCGAGCTCAGTCCCTGTGCTGCCGAGCGTGACCGTCGCTTTGTTAAGGCATCTGTATATGACTGCACCCGGCCCGAGGCGCGCGGCTATACCTCCAGCCGCGAGCACGTTTCCGGACGGCGCGCCGTCTATCGAACCTTTCACTGTAAGGTTCGCTATCTGCGCGTTTTCGCCCTCTACGTTCAGGAAAAGGCCGCCGCCTTTGCCCTTTACGCCCGCGACGGTCAAATCCTGCATTGTTCCGGTAGTTACGTTGAGCCCGCTTATCGTATGGTTGCCTCCGTTGAATTTGCCGGAGAATGGATGTTCATCAGTGCCTATCGGCGTCCATTCGCCGCTGAGAGTTATGTCGCCGGATAAGACAACCGTCTCTCCGGCAAAAGATTTTCCTTCGTCGTTTACGGCTTTGCGGAAATCCAATAACTCCGTAAGATTTGATATAATCAGGTCCTCCGCACACGCGCACGCAGGCAGCGCAGCACTCATCATCACCGCCGCCAGTATAAATATAAAGCTACGAATTTTAGTCATTTTCGTTTTCCTTCCCGCGCCGCAGCGATTTTAGGCCGCAGCGCTATATTTACATTATACTCCAGAATTTCAGGAAAAATCAGACGGTTTCAGCACGGATGACAAAGCGCTCCGCGGCGGGCGCGTACGAAAAAGCGGCGCGAGGTCCGCGCCGCTTCGTCAGTTCCGTATGTTTTCCCAATTTGCGGCTCTCGTGCCGCGCCTGTTATCTCTCCGGCACTATTTCGAGCCAGTAGCCGTCGGGGTCCTCGATGAAGTAGATGCCCATGTCGGGGTTTTCGTAGCAGACGCAGCCCATTTCGCCGTGGAGTCTGCGCGCGGCCTCGAAGTCCTTGACTGTGAAGGCGAGGTGGAATTCGCATTCGCCGAGGTCGTAGCGCTCTTTACGGTCGTGCAGGTACGTCAGCTCAAGCGTGAAAGAGGTCTCCCCGTCGGCGAGGTAGACGAGAGTGAAGCCCTCGCGCTCTACGCGGCGCGCCTCTGTAAGGCCGAGCGCCTTTTTGTAGAAGTCGAGGCTTTTCTGCAAATCGAGGACGTTGAAGTTGAAGTGGTTGAAGCGGAAGCTCATAGCGCGCTCTCCTTACATGAACGCCCTGTTGAGTATGAAGAGGACAGCGAGGCCGTAGAGCAGCCAGTTGACCTCTTTACCGCGGCCCATGAGCACCTTGAGCGCGACATAGGAGAGGACGCCGAACTCGATGCCGGCCGCGATGCTGTAAGCGAAGGGCATCATGAAGAAGGCGATGAGCGCGGGGAAGAATTCCGTCCAGTCGGTGAACTCCATCTCCTTGAAGCCCATCATCATGTAGCCGCCGACCATGATGAGCGCCGGAGCGGTCGCGCAGGCGGGGACTATTGAGATTATCGGGTTGAAGAACATCGCAAGGAGGAAGAGCACCGCGACGGTGAGAGCCGTGAGGCCGGTGCGTCCGCCCTGCTCGACGCCGCTCGCGCTTTCGACGAAGGTCGTGACGGTCGAGGTGCCGAGCACCGCGCCCGCGGTCGTCCCGATAGCGTCGGACATGAGCGCCTGGCTCGCCTTGGGCAGGCGTCCCTTTTCGTCGAGCATGTTGGCGCGGCTGGAAACTCCGACGAGCGTACCGACTGTGTCGAAGAAGTCTACGAAGAAGAAGGCGAGCGTGACGCTCCAGAAGGCCGGCTGCGCGAGCATTGAGAAGTCCATCTTCATGAATATCGGCGAGAGCGACGGCGGCATGGAGACGATTCCCTCGGGCATCTTCGCCACGCCGAGCGGTATTGCGAGCGCGGTCACGACGACGACGCCGATGAGTATTCCGCCCTTTACGCGGCGCGCCTCAAGCGTGACCATGAGCAGCAGTCCGAGTATGGACAGCAGCGCGGGGATGTTGCCGCTGAGCTTGCCGAGGCCGAGGAGGACGGCGGGATTGTCTACGACGATGCCGGAGCCCTGAAGGCCGATGAATGTGATGAAGAGCCCGATACCGGCCGAGACACCTATCTTGAGCGTCTTGGGGATCGAGTTGACGACCTCTTCGCGGACTTTGGTACAGGTCAGCACGATGAAGATTACGCCTTCGACGAAGACCGCCGCGAGCGCGACCTGCCACGGTATTCCCATGCCGAGGACGACTGTGAAGGCGAAGAAGGCGTTGAGCCCCATGCCCGGTGCGAGCGCGAACGGATAGTTCGCAAGGAAGGCCATAAGGAAGGTGGCGAGCGACGCGCCGAGGCAGGTCGCTACGAGGACGGAGCCGAAGGGCATCCCAGTCTCGGAGAGTATGCCCGGGTTGACGAAGATGATGTAGGCCATCGTGACGAAGGTCGTGATTCCGGCCATAATCTCCTTGCGCACGTCCGTGCCGTGCTCCGAGAGCTTGAACTGCCTCTCAAACCAAGAGTTCATGGAAAATTCCTCCCAAAGAAATTTTTTTCGCGCCGCGACTGCGGCGAAAAATACGGCATTATTATACATCTATTATGCGGAAATAACCGCGCGATAATGTAAACGCGCCGCCGCTGCGTAAAATACAAACTGCCCCTATTCGTAAAATTACTGATTTTGCGCCCGCGCGCTTGCATTCAGGCCGCTCCAGACACGATAATAGTATCGGTAAAAGGAGAGAAGAATATGGGTTACTTCGCCGGACAATCAAGAAAATCATATTACGCGGCGCTTCTCACGGCCTTTTATATCTCTTTGCAGGCGTTCGTCCTGCTTATGGACATGGGGGCCGCGGCTCCCAATCTGCTCGACGTTCAAAGCATTTACATGATGCAGACGATAAAGAGCGTAAACGACGACGCGACCGTATCGCAGCGCGCGGCGTTCGCTCTGTTCTGCGCTTCGCTCGCTCCGGCGCTTCAGCCGAAACAGCTGACTGACGCTTTCTCGGAGGGGCTCGACGCGCATCTCAGCCGGCTTCCGGCGTGGGAGTTCTGGAAGGCTGGGATCGGCGCGGCGCAGGAGGCGCGCGCGTCGTCCGATATGGTTTTCAGGAAATAACTGTACCCTTTCACACCCTCATAAATTCTCTTTTCTGTAAATAAATTCCGGCAAACGGCATGAGCGCGCAGACGCGCGCGTTACGGGCGCGCCCGCGTCCGGCCTCCGCCCCGCGTCAAGGGACGGGCGGCGAAGCTTCTCGTCAGGAGGAATGATACAATGCAGCTTCTACACGCTGGGCTTGACATAGGTTCGACTACGGCGAAGGTCGTCGTCCTCGACGAATACGACAGGATAATTTTCAGCAGATACAGCCGCCACTTCGCGGATATACGCGCAGCGGTCAGCAAACTTGTAAACGAGATGAGGGACAGGTTCTCCGGCTCGCGCTTCACGCTCGCAATGGCGGGCTCCGGCGCTCTGGAGCTTGCGCGCGGCATGGACGTTCCGTTCACGCAGGAGCAGATAGCCTGCACGGCGAGCATCGCGCGCTTCCTTCCCGGCGTCGACGTATGCATCGAGCTCGGCGGCGAGGACGCGAAGATAACCTTCTTCGACCCTTCGGGCGCGGAGCAGCGCATGAACGAAACCTGCGCGGGCGGCACGGGGGCCTTCCTCGACCAGATGGCGACTCTCTTCGGCACAGACGCGGCGGGGCTCAACGAGATGGCGAAGGGCTACAAGACTATCTACCCCGTCGCCTCGCGCTGCGGCGTCTTCGCAAAGACCGACGTTCAGGCGCTGCTCAACGACGGAGCGTCGAAGCCGGACATCGCGGCCTCGATATTCCAGGCCATAGTAAACCAGACGATAAGCGGCCTCGCCTGCGGGCGCAGGATACAGGGCCGAGTCGCATTCCTCGGCGGTCCGCTCTATTTCCTCTCCGAGCTGCGCAAACGCTTCTCCGAGACACTGAAGCTGCCGCCCGAGCAGTGCATATTCCCAGAGAATCCTCACCTCTTCGTCGCAATGGGCGCGGCGATAAGCGCGAAGCAGCACGGCGCGGTCGCCGCCGACGTGCTCCAGAAGCGCGCGGAGCGCTTCTTCATCTCGCACAAGGACGAGAAGCACTCGATACTGCCGCCGCTCTTCAGCTCCGACGCCGAGCTTGAGAGCTTTGCGGAGCGCCATTCGAAGTGCGCCGCGAAGCGCGTGGACATAGCGTCGTACAAGGGCGACGCCTACCTCGGCATCGACGTCGGCTCGACGACGACGAAGGTCGTGCTCATAGGCTCGCAGGGAGAGCTGCTCTTCTCGCGCTACAAAATCAACGGTGTCGGCGAGCCGGTCAGGACGGTGCGCGAAGTGCTCTCCGAGCTCTATTCCGTGATGCCGGAGACGGTCACGATAAAGTCGAGCGGCGTCACAGGCTACGGCGAAAAGCTGATACAGGCGGCCTTCGGCATCGACGTCGGCGAAGTTGAGACCGTCGCTCACGCGCGCGCCGCGGGCTTCGTGCTTCCGGGTGCGGACTTCGTCATCGACATCGGCGGGCAGGATATGAAATGCCTGCGCATCAAGGACGGCGTCATCGACGGGGTGTTCCTCAACGAAGCCTGCTCGTCGGGCTGCGGCTCCTTCCTCCAGAGCTTCGCCAAGTCGCTCAACATGGAGATGGACGAATTCGCGCGCGCCGCGGAGCAGTCGCGCAACCCAGTAGACCTCGGCTCGCGCTGCACCGTCTTCATGAATTCGCGCGTCCGCCAGGCGCAGAAGGAGGGCGCGGCCGTCGAGGACATCTCCGCGGGCCTCGTCTACTCCGTAGTCCGCAACGCGCTTTATAAAGTCCTGAAAATAAAAGACCCGTCGGAGCTCGGCGAGAAAATCGTCGTGCAGGGCGGAACCTTCAAGAACAACGCTCTGCTGCGCGCCTTCGAGCTCGTCACGAAGCGCGACGTCGTGCGCCCTGACATATCCGAGCTGATGGGGGCCTTCGGCGCGGCTCTGATCGCGCGCGACAACGCGGCGGAGAAGAGCAGCCTGCTCGGACGCGACGGGCTGGCGCACTTCAAGGCCGAGAGTACGACGCGCCACTGCGCCGGCTGCGGCAACAAATGCCTGCTGACGCTGACGAAATTCGGCGACGGCAAGACCTACATATCGGGCAACCGCTGCGAGCGCGGCGCTTCCGTCTCGGAGAAGGGCGCGCTGCCTACGAACATCTTCGCCAAGAAATACCGCCGCCTCTTCGACCACTACAAGCCGCTCGCAGAGGCCGAAGCGCCGCGCGGCGTGATGGGCGTCCCGCGCGTGCTCAATATGTACGAGGACTACCCCTTCTGGTTCACGATTCTGACGAAGCTCGGATTCAGCGTCCGCCTATCGTCGAAGGCCCCGGACGAAAACCTCGGTATCGACACGATACCGTCGCAGACCGTCTGCTACCCTGCGAAGCTCGTCCACAGGCACATCACGGAGCTGCTTGAGAACGGCGTGAAGAACATCTTCTACCCCGTCATGCTGCGTGAGACGAAGGAATTCGCGGGCGCGCAGAAAAACTACAACTGCCCCGTCGTCACCGGCTACCCAGACGTCGCGCGCCTCAACATAGACAGGATACGCGAAGAGGGCGTCAACTACATCAAGCCGGAGCTCTTCATCGAGTCCGACAGAAGCGTGGCGATAGCGCTCAAATCCTCGCTCGCGCAGTTCGGCGTCACCGACGGCGAGATAAAATCCGCGATAGCCGCGGCGCGCGAAGAGATGGCGCGCTACAAGCGCGACATAGAGCAGTTCGGCGCGGACGCGCTGCACGAGCTCAGGCAGCGCGGCGGAGTCGGCATAGTCCTCGCGGGACACCCCTACCACCTCAGCCCCGAGGTCAACCACGGAATCCCCGAGCTCATCAACAGCTACGGCGTGACGCTCTTCACGGAAGACTCCGTCTGCTGGATGGCGAAGGATATAGAAAAGCCCGGCGACGTCGGCGCGGTCGACCAGTGGGTCTACCATTCGCGCCTCTACCGCGCGGCCATGGCCGTCGCCTCGCACCCAGACTTCAAGGACGTCGAACTCGTGCAGTTCAACTCCTTCGGCTGCGGCCTCGACGCGATAAGCGCGGAGCAGACGGCGGACATCCTGACGCGCGCCGGAAAGCTCCACACGCTGATCAAAATCGACGAAGGCAAGAACAACGGCGCGGTCAAGATACGCATCCGCTCGCTGCTCGCCGCGATAAAAATGCGCAAAAACAACCCTGAGGCCGTCAGCGACGCGACGCGCGCCGAAATATCGCGCCCGCGCGTCACTGAGACGAAGGGGCGCGTGCTGCTCTGCCCGCCGCTCTCGAACTACCACTTCCAGTTCCTCGGCGCGGCCTTCGAAAGCGCGGGAATCCGCCTCGACGTACTGCCGGAAGGCACGCGCGAAACGGTCGAGCTCGGCCTGCGCTACGTCAACAACGACGTCTGCTACCCCGCGATGATGGTCGTCGGACAGTTCATACAGGCGCTCAAGAGCGGGCAGTACGACCCCGACAAAACAGACTGCCTCTACGCACAGACCGGCGGAGCCTGCCGCGCAAGCAACTACGTACACCTGCTGCGCCGCGCGCTCGACGCCGCTGGATTCCCGCAGGTGCGCGTCCTCGCCGCGAATCAGCAGAAAGGCGGCGACGCTGAAAAGCTCGAAGTGCCGCTCGGAACCTACTGGCGCGCGCTCATGGCGATAAACTACGGCGACATCCTCATGCGGCTGCTGCTCCGCACGCGCCCCTACGAAAAGGAAAAGGGTACGGCCGACGCGCTCTATGAGAAATGGAGCGAAGCCGCGCGCGAAAACGTCCGCGACGGAAGCTGGAGCGCATACAAGCGCAACGTCCGCGAGATGGTGCGCGAATTCGCCGCCGTCCCCGTCGACGGCGTCAAACGCCCGCGCGTCGGCATAGTCGGCGAAATCCTAGTAAAATACCACGCGAACGCGAACGAGCACCTCGTAGACCTCATAGAGAGCGAGGGCGGCGAGGCCGTCGTGCCTGACATGGCGAACTTCCTCTCATACTGCATGTTCGACACGATATATTCAAACAAGAAGCTCGGCGGCCCGCTGCTTCCGAGGCTCGGCGGCGAGACCGCAGTCTGGCTGCTCGAACGCGCCAAGGCCCCGATCGCCGAGGCGATACGCGGCACGCGCTTCGGCGAAGCCCACAGCATAAAAGAGCTGGCGAAGCTCGGCTCGTCGATAGTTTCGCAGTCCAACCAGGGCGGCGAAGGGTGGCTGCTCTCCGCCGAAATGATTTCGCTCATCGAAAGCGGCGTGAAAAACGTCCTCTGCGTCCAGCCCTTCGCCTGCCTGCCGAACCACATCACGGGCAAAGGCGTCGTCAAAGAGCTAAAACGCCGCTACGAAGGCGCGAACATCCTGCCGCTCGACTACGACGCGAGCGTCAGCACGACGAACCAGCTCAACAGGATAAAGCTCCTCATGGCGACAGCGAAAGCATAAAAAAGCAGTTTCACACAGGCGGCGCGCTTTCCTCCCCAGGGAAGCCGCCGCCTTTTTATTTGCGCCGCTTACAAAACTGAAGCGCCGCGCCGCACATTCTTCCGCTTTGAAAGCCGCGCGCCATCTCTCCCTTCCATCTTCCGTTTGCCTCGCGCGCCGCCTCGCGTATAATATCGCCGTCGACGCAGAAATTACGAAAAACTTCCGAAAGGGGCGCGCGGTCATGGATTACGCGGCTTTTGTTTCCTATGTGCTCTTAATGGTATTCGCTCCGGGGGCGAACACGATCACGGCGATGTCCGGCGCATCGCGCGGCGGCTTCATGGGCGCGATGCCCTTCTGCGCGGGGCTCTTCCTCGGCACATTCGTCATAGAATGCGCCGCGGCGCTCTTCTGCTCCTTCCTCTACGGCTTCATCCCGCAAATACGGCCCGCGATGACGCTCCTGTGCGCCGCCTACATTCTGTGGACTGCGTGGAGCGTCTGGCGCTCGGGCGAAGAGCCAGCACGAGGAGGCGGCGGCGCGTTCCTCGGCGGAATAGCGATGCAGTTCCTCAACGCCGGCGTAATCCTCTGCGCCGTCACGTCCTTCTCCGTCTTCATACTCCCCCATCACGACGACGCGCGCGTCATAGCCTTCTTCGCCTTTGCGATAGCCGCCGCCGGATTCGTCAGCGCCTGCTGCTGGGCAGCCTTCGGCGCGGCGCTCGAAAAATTTTTCCGCGCACGCCGCCGCTTGCTCAACGGCGCGATGGCGCTTTTGCTAGTATGGTGCGCCCTCTCGCAGCTGGCGGCCCTCGCTCGCTGAAAGCGGACGTGAAGCGGCTTTTTATGTTATACTGATAGTTGTTTTCATCATCTTCTGCGGCTTATGCCGCCTGCGGGGAATTTATATGATTGATATATGCAAATTCGGCCCAGGGCTTGCGCGCGGCGGGAACACGCTGATGCTCGGCGGCAACGACAGGAAGGCGGCGAGCTTCCGCGCGCTGGTCGAAGCATGGGCGCGAGAGTTCCCGGACGACGCGCTGATCGTGCTCGACCATTCCGGCAGGCTCTACGAAAGTTACGACGGAGAGGCGGCGCTCGCCGACCTAGCAAGCCGCGGCTCCGTTATGCCAGACCTTATCGAGCCTTTCGCGCTGAACGAGACCGCCGGCGAATCGAGCGCGAATATAGCGAACGCGGTGCGTCAGGCGGCCTATCAGGAAATCCGCTCGCGCGACGCGAACGACAAATTTTTCGACGACCTCGGCAAGCTCGTCACCGACCGCATGATCGTATATATGCTCGAAACGGAGAAGAACGTGCTGCGTAACATCGCGGACGGGCGCGAAATCGAGGAGGTTCTTGGACGGCTCAATCTCTTCTCGATCTTCTGCCGCCAGCACAGATACGTCGAGTCGCTCATGACGAAGGCTGTGAGCGGCGAGAAGGACGCGCTGCCGGACAAGCGGGCGGTCAACGCCGCGGAGAGCCTCGGCAGGCCGCGAACGCGCGAACAGGCGCTTTCAGCCTATATTCTCGAAAAGGAGCTGCGTTTCCAGAAGCACGGCGACAGGGACGCTCCCGTGCCGTTCGCCGACCTGCTCTTCACCACTTCCGAAACTTCCAACACCCAGCGCTGCATCAAGATGCAGGCCGACGCGAGCACGACTGATTTCCGCGCGCTGCTTTCGCTCGTCGCGGACAAGGCGGCGCTGCTTTCCGCGCTGCCGACGCTGAAGCTCGACGAATTTTTCAAATCGCCGCAGGGCAGGCCGCTTTTCGTCTGCTCGTGCGGAAGCAGTTCCGCCGACAGGGGCTTCGCGGCGCTTCTCGCCGCCGCGGCCGGAGCCGCCGCGCAGAACGCCGGAAAACGCGCCGTCGTCTTCGCGCCTGAGATAGACCGCTGGGGGCTCGTCAACCTGCTTGATAAATTCCGCCAGAGCTGGGAGAATCTCGGCTTCGTCTTCGGCTATGAAAATTTCTCGCGCCTTTCGCTCGAAAGCCGCGCGGAGGAGGCGCAGCTCATAGAGACGCTCTATTCGCTGAGCGACCGCCGCGTCTGGCACGCGACGAAGGAGGAGCGGCTCAACAAGGCTTTCGACGCATACGTATCCGACGCCGACGTGATATACAGGCCGGACGATTTGGACGAGGAGATACGCGCCGTCGAAGAGGACGGGAAAGTGCGCTACGCCTCGCTTGAGGAACGTCCCGCGGAACGCGTGCGCTCGCGCGAGAAGCTGCGCAGGGAGCGCGGCTCCGATACGAAGCTCTGGATTACTGACGGCGCGGCGAAGGCCGCGAGACTGACGCTCGAATCGCTGCTTGAGGAGGGAGAGACGCTGTGAGGAACGCTTCTGACAAACTTCCGCCGCTCTGCGCGAAATACGGACGCCAGCTCGGCCGCGGCACGCGCGGCGTGGACCAGATACTTGAGGATTTCGGCGCGCTCGACCGGATAGCCGTCGCGCTCGCCTCCGAGGAGCAGAACAACGTCGCGCTGACGGGCCCTGCCGGATGCGGCAAGACCTCGACGGTGCACAAGCTCGCGGAGCTGATCGACGAGGGGCGCTACGCACGCCTCGCCGGGCGGCGCGTCGTCGTGCTGAACATCGACCTGATAAATCAAGAGAAGGAGAAGCGAGACCTGCGCTTCAAGCACGTGCTGGACGAGGCCGAATATTACGGCATAATCATCTACGTCGACGAGGCGCACCGCCTCAGCGAGAACCTCGGCCCGTCGAACCTGCTCAACACGCTCAAGCCCTACATCACCAGCGGCGGCGTGAGTATGCTTATCTCGACGACGTCGGAAGAATACAGAAAATACATCGCCTGCGACCGCGCGATGGAACGGCGCTTCCAGTCCATAGAGCTGCGCGAGCCCGACCACGAGCGGCTGATCCGCATCATCGAGCGCGTCGCGCGCGTGCGCTACCCGAATACGGAGATAGCCAACGACGCGATAGAGGAGACGGCGCGGCTCGCCGCGCTCTGCACGCCCGAACGCTGCGAACCGGCGCGCTCGCTGGAGCTGCTGCACTATGAAATATCGGCGGCGCGCATCAGCCTGCCGCCGGGGCTCGACGTCGGCGCGATTACGACGGCCGACGTACGCCGCGCCGCGGCGCTGAAGACGGGCGGAAACATTGTCGGGGAGATATAAATCATGCTGAAAGCCACTCTCGAACTCTGCACGGAATACGACCTCGAAGCGCGCAGGCACGCCGCGGCTCTCGCAAAAAAGACGCTGGAGCAGATCCACCGCGAATACCTTGAAGAGCTCTTCACGACGGCGCGCCGCCACAGGCTCGACCTCTGGGGCTTCGCGCAGAAATTCATGGAATCTCCCGTTTCCCTGCGCCTCGACAGGCCTGAGACGCTGCTGACGACGGAATCGGAACTGCTCTTCCGTGACTTCTCGATATACTGCGTGCAGAACCACGTCGAACTCAAAAGCGCGCCGGACGCGCAGGCCGGCATGAGCGCCTTCCGCACAATCTCGCCCGAGGCGAAATGGCTCGCCGCGATATATTCCGCGTGGCACGCAAAGACCGGCGAGGCCGGACGCGAGATAGCCGAGCGCGCTCCCGCTTCGCTGCTGCGCAAGATACACAAAAAAGCGATGGCGCACCCGACAGAGGCGATAATCGAGCTGCTGCTCGAACGCTCCGCAGAGGCCGCAGAGATTTCGCCGATGGACTGCGCCGCGCTCGAAAGGGCGCGCGCCGCTAAAGACTAGAAAAACGAAGCAGAAAAGGCCGCCGCGTGAAGGCGGCCTTTTTGCGCCTTCAGCATGGCGCGGAACGGCTGGCTGTATAATATGGAACGCCGGATAAAAGGCGCGCGCCGTCTGACAGTCCTCACAGACGGCTGAAAAAAAATTCTGTAAATGATATTCAAAACGCTGAGGAGGCTATAACTCTATGCTTTTGCAGGCCCTCGCCGTCGGATGCGGCGGCTTTTGCGGCGCGGTGCTGCGCTGGCTGCTGACGCTCGTCCAGCACGGATTCGCCTTTCCACTTACGATTCTGCTCATCAACGCCGGCGGCAGCTTCATCATAGGCTTTCTGTACGGCGCCGCCTCGTCGCGCGCCGCGATGAACCATCATATGTTGCTCCTGCTCCAGACGGGATTCTGCGGCGGCTTCACTACTTTTTCGACGTTCTCGCTCGACAACCTGAAACTGATAGAAAACGGCAGATACGCCGCCGCGGCGCTGAACGCCGCGCTCTCCGTGACGCTCTGCCTCGTAGCCGCGTGGCTCGGCAAAACGGCCGCCGTCGCGGCGATGAGGTGAAATCCGCGCCCGCGGCGCAAAATGTCCGCCCTGCGGCAGACAGTCGCAGCGGCGCGCGTTTCAGCCTCCGTCAGCAGCAGTTAAGATATTTCTTCGCGTATGGGCACACGACGAAGCATTTGCCGCAGATGTCGAAGTCAAGCCCCGTGCGTGACTTCATCAGCTCAAGTTCCTTTTCCATACATTTTTCTGCGTTTACTATTTCGTCGCGGTCCGTCTCAGGCGTCCACGTTTTCCCGCTGAGGGCCTGCGCCGGGCAGGCGAAAACGCAGGCGCGGCATTCGCCGCAGCGCAGTTCGAGTACCGGGCGCGCGCAGTTGAGCGGCGCGTCGGTGAGCAGCGTCGATATGCGCACGGCGGGACCGTATTCCGGCGTGACGAGCAGGCAGTTCCGCCCGATCCAGCCGAGGCCCGCGCGGACTGCCGCGGTTTTGTGCGGCAGCGCGGTGCGGTGGTCCGGCGTCTGCTTTACCGCGTCGGTCGTCACCGGCTCGGCGGCGTATCCGCGCGCGCGGAGATATTCCGCGCCTGAGGTTATTATTCTGTTGAGGCCGTTGTTGAGCTCGTGATACATATAGTAGTAGCTGCGCGTCGGGCCGTCCGCGATTTCGCGCAGTATGTGGCGCGGCACGGGCAGCGCGACGGAGACGGCTCGCGGGTAGGCGCATCCGGGAACGCCGTCCATGTCCGCGAAGCCTATGAGCTTAGCGCCCGCATCGAGTAAAAAGGATCTGAATTCGTCCGAAAGCATAAAAATTTTTCCTCCTTTCGAAGTTTTACGTTTATGTCACAGTTAAGGGGCTACACTAATTCAACTCCAGCACAAAGTCTATGCAGCCCCGAAATTTTCTGCGCCGGCTGCGCGGGGCAGGGTTCATCCGAAAAAACACGGCGCGTTCGTCCGAATCTCCGTGGTATGGCGAGCGGGTGACGAAGTGTGCCGTCTCTCTGTAAAGTTAAAACGCTATAAACGATAGAGGCGGCAAAGCGGCGTATACGCTCCGCTTCCGCCGCCGGCGTTTCGCGCCGCGGCCCCCGACGTTAGCATTTGAGGACGGCATAGGCTTTGTCATACACTCAAGATACTGTATACGCAAAAAGCCCGCGCTTGGGGCGCGGGCTTTTGTGCTGCTTTGTTTCCGATATTAGAGGTAGTTCGCCGCGACGAGGACTTCTTTGACTTTTTCCTCGTTGTGTTTTGCGAACTTGATGACGGGGCCGGTGCAGCCCATCGAGGATTCGGCGTAGATTCCGGCTTTCCAGAGTGCCTTGACGGCGTTCTCTATTTCGAGGACGTCGACGCCGTGGATTTCTTCGTCGGTCGGCTCGGCCGCCGGGGCTTTGACGTCTTCCTCGGCCGCGGCCTGCTTCGGCTGCATGGACTCGATGAGTTCGTCGAGGCCCGCGGCTTTAGCGGCGGCGAGTTCCTTCGCTACTATCGCGGGGAGGCCGTTCTTCGCAGCGGCCGCGTTGAGCGAGAGGGCGGAGGCGATGACGGGAGCGCCGGAGGCGCGGGAGATGATGGAGATGACTTTGTTCCATCCCTCGCCGGCGGAGGGGCCGTAGCCCCAGCCCATGGCCTCGTAGTTGCCGCCGGTCGTCCAGGCTCCGAAGAGCTTCATGAGGACGTTTCCGGTCAGGGTGTCGGTGACGCAGACGTCGCCGGCTCCGGCGAGGAGGTCGTTGCCGCGGAATATCGCTCCGCCGTCTTTTCTGATGCTTTCAGCGAATTCGATGTTGTAGCCGTTGTCCTTGAGCTTCTGGAGGGCGCGGAGGACCGTCTGCGCGCCGTCGAGGTTGAGGACGCCGACTTTCGGGTTCGGCACGCCGGCGGCTTTCGCTACGGAGATTCCGTATATCGCGTTGCGGAGCATGGCCTCGGTGCGGACGGGCGACGATGTGCCGGTCGAGGAGGCTATGAAGCAGGGCTTGCCTTTGCCGGGGGTGAAGACCTTTCCTATCGTCGTTACGCCGACGGGGAAGGGATAGTGGAGCGCGACAGCCCCGGCGATGACGCCGTCGTTGAGCGCCTGCTCCATCGCGTGCGCGATTTCGTGCTCGTCGGCCGCGGTCTCAATCCAGTTGAGATCTTCGTAGCCTTCGAGTTTCGGGCCGATGCAGAATACTTTTACCGACGGGTCGTTCTGCTGCGCGAGGCGCGCGCCCTTGCAGAGCTCTTCCTGGCCGAGCTCGCTGCCGTAGGCCATGAGGCCGACGCTGGTCTTTTTGCCGCCGCCGTCTCTGGCTTCTTCTATTATTTCGTTGAGTATGTCGCCTATCAAGGCCTTTACTGCGTTGTCAGCCATTGCACACACCTACTTTTTGAGGGTCGCCGCAAGTTCTCCGAGGCTCTCAAGGATAAGTTCGCGGATTTCGTCTTTGCTGACCGCGGCTTCTTCTTTCTTGGGCTGCGGCTTCTCGATGAGGAAGGAGGCGCCGTCCGCCAGGTTCGTAAGGCGTCCGAGGAAGAGGCTTCCCTTACCGATGATCATGGCGCGGGTCATCTTTCCGGCGTTGATGGCGTCGATAGCATGTCCGATGAACGGAACGCCGGAGGGGATGTGTCCCTGGGTGTGGACGAAGCCGGTCATTCCGTGCTCCTTCGTGAATTTGACCATGTCGGCCTTCTCGATGGCCTTCTTCATGACGGCGAGGGCCGCGATCATCTTGAAGTTCGCAGTCGGGACGTCACCGGCTCCGGCGGGGAGGGTGATCTCCGGGTTGTGGAGCTCAGGCGAGAACTTGTCTACGTCCGCGAAGGTGAGGCCGACTTTCTGGAGCGGCTCGTAGGTGAGGACGGAGGTTACCGTCTGCGGCGAAGCGCCGGCGCCGACGGTGTGCTTTCCTACCGCGTCGAGGCGGATGACGGGATGCTCGCCGTCGTCGGGAACGACGAGGGCCGCGAAGGAGCCGATGCAGTTCTCAAGCGCGGGAAGCTGCTTTTTGACGTGGTCGCGCGCGTTCATGTAGAGTTTCGGGATAGCGCCGCCGGCGACTACCGCAACGTTCTTGCGGGTTCCGGCCGCAACCATCGAGGCCGCGGCGAGGGTGGCGTTGACAGGGCCGGCGCAGAAGCCGCGCACGTCGCAGCCGGAGGCGTTCATGCAGCCCGCGATTTCGGCGATGGCTTTTGCAAAGTTGCCGCCGCCGCGCTGGTTCATGTCGCCCGCAGCTTCCTCGGAGCACTCGACTACAAAGTCGATGTCGTTCGGGGTAAGGCCCGCGTTCTTGATGAGGTGGAGCAGCGAGAGGACGGCGCTGGCCTTGTTGCAGATGTTGACCATGAGCTCGTAGGCGGTAAGGTTCGGGTCGACCTCGTGTCCGCGGCGGGCGCAGCCGACTACCTTGCCTTCAAAGTAGAGCGGGAGAGCGCCTTCGTTGGCGGTTTCGTGCTCTATTTCGGAAAGCTCGTGTCCGGCCTCAAGACGGGCGAGGATGTCGTCACGCATGAGCGGGTGCTTGGCGACCTTCTCTTTGACCGCTGCGGCGAATCCCTTCTCAAGCCAGATGAGGTCGAATACGTCACAGATGTCCATGAAGGCGAGGGTTTCGTCTTCCGGCATGATTTCGCCGTACTTGCCGTAGCGCTGCGCTTCGGGTTCGAGGTTCTGATACCAAGGCTGCTGGCGCTTCTCGAAGTCTTCTATCTCCATAGCGCCGATGTAGGTGAGGTTCGGGGCGTAGCGCGTGGCTTCATCGTAGTTCTGTTCAAACTTGGGGAGTTCTTTAAGGAATTCTGAATCAGGATGGGTCTCTCTCTCCACGAATGGAGTGTTGCCATACCAGAGGGCGAGCTCCGGCGTGTGGTTGAGTGAATAGGCTGCCGCTTTGAATGCTGCGTTTGGCATTTCTAATATTCCTCCTGTTATATTTTTGCGTCGTTTATAAAATAAGCCCGCAGGCTATATTCTCACTATCATACACAATGGTAATTATAATTTTCACGAGCGTTTTGGTCATTGTTCACGTGAATAAATAAAAGAAAAACGTCCGCGCACAAACAGTGCGTTAGGGCGGCGCGGAGCACGTGCGGAAAAAGCGGGACGGCATAGGCCGCCCCGCGTGCTGCGTAAAACTTAGAATACTGTCTGCTCCGTTACCGGGGTCTCGAGGGCCTTGATAGCCTTGTCGAGGATCGCGCGGCGGATGTGGAGCTCTTCCTCGTGCTTCTTCGTGGGATCTCCGAGGGGATGCGGAATGGCTACGGCCGGGACTATGCGGTTCGCGCCGACCGTCTGGGAAATCGGGACTATCGTGCAGACGTGCACCACAGGGATTCCGTAGGATTCGATCGCTTTGACCATCGTTGCACCGCAACGAGTGCAGGTTCCTCAAGTGGAGGTGAGGATCACAGCGTCAACTCCGTCTTTCTTGAGCTGCTCGCCTATCGCAAGTCCGAATTTCTTCGCGTTCGCCGTGGAGGTTCCGTTTCCGACGGTCGTCGAGAAGTAGCCGTAGAGTTTCTTGAAGACGCCTTCCTTCTCCATCTCGCGGAGCACGTCGACGGGGAGGACGCGGTTCGGGTCGGCGTTGGCGTAGGAGGGGTCATATCCGCCGTGGGCCGTCGCATAGTGCTCTGCGTCGACGGACTGTACGCCTTCGATGCAGTAGGTGCCGAATCTCGTCGCGCTGGAGGCCTCGATGTGGTCGGGGTTGCCCTTCGGGACGATGCCGCCGGAGGTGACGAGCGCGATGGTCGCGTTCTTCATGTCGGTGATGGCCGCCGCGGGCTCGACGCGGTCGAAGCTGGGCATCGGGTATTCGGTCTCGAACTCTTCGCCTTTGAGCTTCTTGACGAGCATGTCTACCGCGCGTTTCGCGCCGATCTCTTCCTTGAAGTAGTTGACGCGGACGCCGCGCTGGATGTAGCCGGCCTCTTCGGGCGAACCGGGCTGTCCGTTGGTCTCAAGGACTTTGAGGACGAGTTTCGCCATGGCGGGGATGGCTTTGCCCATGCCGCGCGCGCTGTCGGCGGTCGGTACGATGAAGACCGACTTCTTGTACATATCGACGCCCGGGTTCTCGGTGTACATACCGGAGACGGCGGGGATTCCAAGCTTCTTCTGCACCGCGTCGGCTACGCCGCCGGAAGCGGTTCCGTAACGTCCGGCGTTGAAGGCCGGGCCGGTGACTACCGCGTCGGGCTGGAATCCAGAGATGAGTTTGAGGATTTCCTCGTTGGCCTCATCCATGTGCTCGGCATAGTAGCCGTCGCCGCAGATGACCGTTCCGACTACTTCGGCCGCGTCGCCGAGGGCCGCCTGAAGGGCTGCGCCGGGGCCAACTACGCCCTGACGGGCTTCGGGCTTAACTTCGCCCGCCATTTCCTCTCCGCCGATACCGGCGTAGAACTGGTTGATATAGTGTACTATTCTTTTCTTGGTCATTGTCTTAGTCCTCCTACCAGGTCTTGGCGCTGATCGGGTTGAATCCAAGTTCGCAGGTGGCGCCGGTGATAGCCTGAAGTTCGACCTCTATCGAGCCGTCGGGGCGGAGCGATCCGTCGAATCCGCCGGCGATGATGTTGACGTAGTCGGTGAATCCGATGAACTTCTCCATCGGCGGCAGTACGATCATCATGTTCGCGTTGCCCGCCGTTACGACCGCGGTGGCCTCGGGGGCGGAGTCGGCGAGCGACTGGCTGGCGCCGTCGCGGCCCGCGTACTCGTCGGTGACGAGGACGGTCTTGATTCCGGCCTTCTCAGCCTTGGTGCAGTTCATGATGAGGTCGGCGTCCGGGTTGCCGAAGCCTTCTTCGCTGACGATGACGCCGTCGACGCCGAGCATCGTGGCGAGCTTCACGGCGTAGGACGAGCTTCTCTTCTTGTCGGCGAGGGTTACGTTCTCGTTCGTGATGATGACGCCGACGAAGTTGATGTCTTTGCCGTGGCGGTCATAGAGGTTGCGGATGACGGGGTTGTTGAGGTGGACGTAGGTGCTGTTCTTATCGCAGGCGGAAACGCAGTTCCCGGAAACGATGGCGCCGTCCATGGTCTCGTTCGGATGGATGAGCGAAGGAATGATTTTCTTCGCGTCCACGCCGTAGACGTAGGTGTCGTGGAGAAGTCCCTGGGTCTGGAGCATGTAGATGTAGGCGACTTTCGGGAGTTCCGGGTAGGCCTTCATCGCTTCGGCGAAGCAGGGCAGCTCGTAGCTCTCTGTTGCGTCTACATGCGCACCGGCTTTCCAAGCGGCTTCGGCGATGTAGAACGCGGCGCGGAATCCGGCCATGCGGCAGGCTTTCTCGTAGTCGTGGGCTTCGAGGCCTTCGACGGGTTCGATGACGAGGATTGCGTTCATCGTCTTGGAGAACGGCGTGTAGTCAGCGCCGGCGCCCTGCATGTCGATGATGCCTTCCTGGAATCCGACGATGCGGCCGCAGGTGAGTACCGCGGCGCCTTCGAGGACGAAGGTCTTTCCGCTTCCGACGGTCTCAACGTCGCTCAGCATTCCGGGGAATACCTGGCCGGCGCCTTCGGTCTTGTAGCGCGGTTCGATTACGTCCTTGACGGGGCAGATGCGGACGGATTCGCCGGGACGGGCGAGGTCGGCGTCCAGCGTCTTGAAGTGTTCAGCGTCGGCAGCGGCGGCGAGGAACTCTTCTTTGTTGATCTGAAGAGTGCCGTCGGCAAGGAGCGCTGTCTTGTCGCCCCAAGCTATGTTCTTAACTTTTGCCTTCTGCAGTTCGAGTTTCATAGTGATCCTCCTTGTGGTGTTATTGATGGGAAGCAGCGCGCGCAAAACAGTTATTTATCGACCACCTCCGAGTAGCTTTTGACCGGAGATGTCAATAATCCATACTGCCGGAAGGTCTCCTCCAGCAGTATCATGTCCATATAACGGAAATCTCTTTCTATGTTGTCGGCGAGCCGGCCCGGAGGCATTATCCAGTGCGAATTTTCATAGAAACGCACCGAATCTTCGATGAGGGACAGCGACTGTGCGTCCGGCAGGCCGCCGTTTCCGCCGTTGTTTTTCCGCAGCACCAGCGTGCGGTAGGGCTGCTGGTTCGGTTTGAAGTTGCCGTAGAACGGGCTCGCGAGAAGCTCCCAGCCGCTCTGGACCAGGGCGCGCCCTTTCTTAAGTACGTCGAGCGACAGCGCGTCCATGAATTCAAAGGATTTAACTATTCCTTTGAGCGCGGGGTTGTTTGATATGCAGATATAAGAAAACGAGGACAAACCCATAGGAACACCGCCATCCGATGATATTCCCCTGTTTTCGTCCTCGTTGAAGCCAACGATTCCAGAGTGCCGTCCAACGGTAATCCCTTGTGCCTGAGAGTTTCAGCCTTCCCGGCCTTGCCCCTTCGGCGCCCGTGTGGAGAGAGGGTCTCTCTTACCGCCTTCATCCGGCTTGTTAAGAGTATAACAATATGGTTGTTGCGATGTCAACGCCGCCGAAGAACCGAAATGTCCGCAAAGTTGCCGAAAACCGCGTCTTTTTGTAATGCGGCATAAAAAAGAGACGGGCTCTGCGAAGAAACCCGTCTCTTTTTATTCTGACGCTGAAGCGCAGATTTTTACCACTTAAGCCCGGTGATGAAGACCGCGGTGATGCAGACCGGAGCTATGAGGCGGCAGATCCAGAGCCACGCCTTGTAGAACTTGAATCTGAGCTCGCCGCGGTTGCTTATCTCGTCGAGCGCGCCTTTGGTCCAGATCCAGCCGACGAAGATGGAGACGAAGATTCCGCCTATCGGCATTATCGCGTTGTTCGTGATGAAGTCGAGCGCGTCGAGGAAGTCCTTGCCGAAGACCTGCGGGATGTGCCCGCCGACCGAGAGCGCGGAGGGGACGCCGAGCAGCGTGATTGCCGCGCCCATCGCCAGCGCCGACTTCGCGCGGTTCCAGTGCAGCTCGTCGACGGCGAAGGTGACGACGACCTCAAAGAGCGATATGCACGACGTGAAGGCGGCGATGAAAAGCAGCGCGAAGAAGGCGAAGGAGAAGAGCGCGCCCATCGGCATCTGCGCGAAGACCGCGGGCAGCGTGACGAACGTAAGTCCCGGGCCGGAGCCTGCGTCTATGCCGAATGCGAAGACCGCGGGGAAGATTACGAGCCCGGCCATGAAGGCGACGGAGGTGTCGAGCAGTACGATCGTGCGCGTCAGCTTCGGCATATCCTCATGCGAGCCGAGGTAGCTTCCGTAGGTTATCATGATCCCCATTCCGAGCGAGAGCGAGTAGAAGCCCTGGCCGACGGCGGCGAGAATACCTTCCGCGCTCACCTTGGAGAAGTCGGGCAGCAAATAGAAGCGCAGCCCGGCCTCCGCGCCCGGAAGAGTGACGGAGCGGACGATGAGAATCAGGATGATGACGAAGAGCGCCGGCATGAGCACCTTGCAGCTCTTCTCTATGCCGCCGCTTATCCCGCGGTAGGCCACCCCGACGACCGCCCCCATGACAACCACTAGGCAGAGTATCGTCAGCACGGGGTCGGAGACGAACGCGACGAAGGCGTCGGCAGCGCCGCCAGACGCCGCCGCCTGCTCCATAAGGCCTCCGAGAGATTTGAACATATAGGCGACGGTCCATCCCGTTATTACGGAGTAGTAGGAAAGTATGACGAATGCGCAGAAAAAGCCGAGCCATCCGACGAGCGGCCACGCGCCGCCGCCGAGTTTCTTGAACGAGCCGACGGAGTCGAGCCGGGCCTTGCGTCCTATCGCAAGCTCTGCAAGCATTACGGAAGTTCCGATGAAGATGACGAAAAGCAGATAGATGACGACGAGCGCGCCGCCGCCGTATTTGCCCGTGATGTACGGGAAGCGCCATACGTTGCCGAGGCCTATCGCGGAACCTGCGGCGGCCATGATAAAGCCGAACTTACTTCCCCACTGTTCCCTGTTTCCAGAATTGGATTCCAAAGGACCCACTCCTTTCAGATTTACCGCGGCGTCAAAATAAACATAATTACAAACATTACGTATTTATACTTACGTCCGCGAGCTTTCACCTTATATAACACAGATAGGGCGCGAAAACAAATGTCAGATAAGTTTATTTTATTTTCCGCCTTGATTTATACGCCTTTTTTAGCGGCGCATTTTATTCTTTCGGCGCGCTGTTTCGCCGTTGTATATGCAGTGCGCGATAAAAAATAAACCGCACAGCCCTTTCGGGTCCGTGCGGTTTATTTTTTAACTCGGTCATTCTTCTATGGGTATGTTTATCCTTTTTACGTCGAGCGCGCGCCCCGTCTCCCCGTCTATATCGACGGCGACGCCCTGAAACCTCACGCGCTCCTCGCATACTTCGAAGCGGCTCGGAGTCCCCATGAGGAATTTCGGCATTACGGAGCCTGCGCTCATGCCGATTATCCCTCCGTGTCCGCCCGTCATTCCCGCGTCCGTTAGGAACGCCGTGCCTCCGGGCATTATCTCCTCGTCGGCGGTCTGCACGTGCGTGTGCGTCCCTACGACCGCGGAGACGCGCCCGTCGAGGTAGACGCCGAGAGCGCGCTTTTCAGATGTGGCTTCGGCGTGGATGTCGACGAATACCGACGGCACGCCGCATTCCGCGATAAGCGCGTCGGCCGTCTGGAAAGGACAGTCGAGCGGCGGCATGAAGGTCCTCCCCTGAAGACAGAGGACTGCGAGCTTCTCCCCGTGCTTTTCGTAAACCGCGAAGCCGCGTCCCGGCGTCCCCTTCGGATGGTTCGCGGGGCGCAGGACGTTCGGCTCGGAGTCGAGCATCGGGACGAAGTCCTTTTTATCCCAGACGTGGTTGCCGTTCGTCAGTATGTCTATTCCGGCGGAAAACAGCTCGCGCATGACCTTTTCCGTAAGGCCGAAGCCCGCGGCGCTGTTTTCGCCGTTCGCTATGACGAAGTCGAAGCCGCCGAACTCGGAGCGCAGCCGCGGGATCATCCTCGCCGCAGCCTCGCGTCCCGGGCGGCCCATTATGTCTCCGATGAAGAGCACGCGCATGGCGGAGCCTATTTCGCGTACTCTACGGCGCGCGTCTCGCGTATCAGCGTGACCTTTATCTGTCCGGGATAGCGCAGCTCTTCCTCTATCTTGCGGGCGATGTCGTAGGCAAGTTTCTGCATCTCGCCGTCGTCGGTGACCGTCGGCGCGACGGCTACGCGCACTTCGCGCCCGGCCTGGATGGCGAACGCCTTGCTGACGCCGGAGAAGGTCTTTGCAACCTCTTCGAGCTTTTCAAGACGCTTCACGTATGCGTCGAGGCTCTCGCGGCGCGCTCCGGGGCGCGACGCGCTTACGGCGTCCGCCGCGGCTACAAGTACGGCGTATATCGTCTGCGGCTCCTCGTCCTCGTGGTGCGAGGCTATCGCGTTGACGATGTCCGGGCTCTCGCCGTAGCGTTTGGCGAGGTCCGCGCCTATCTTCGCGTGCGGCCCTTCGATCTGGTGGTCGACGGCCTTGCCTATATCATGAAGAAGCCCCGCCCTGCGGGCCTTCTGCTCGTCAAGTCCAAGCTCCGCCGCCATGACGCCGGCCAGATGCGCGACCTCAAGGCTGTGCGCGAGCGCGTTCTGTCCGTAGCTGGTGCGGTAGCGCAGCTGTCCGATTATCTTCGCGAGCTCGCTGTGCATATTCTTGATTCCCGTTTCGAGAAGCGCCTCCTCGGCGGTCTCGATTATCTGCGCCTGAACGTCCTTCTCCGCGCGTTCTATTATTTCCTCTATACGCGCGGGATGAATGCGCCCGTCCACGACGAGCCGCTCAAGCGACAGGCGCGCCACTTCGCGCCTTACTGGGTCGAAACTGCTCAGCGTCACCGCTTCCGGCGTATCGTCGACTATAAGGTCGACGCCCGTCAGCGTCTCAAAGGTCCTTATATTGCGTCCCTCGCGCCCGATTATGCGCCCCTTCATTTCGTCGGACGGAAGGTTGACGACGCTCACTACGACGTCGGAGGTGAACTCGACGCTGCACCGCTGTATCGCGGTGGCGACGATTTCCTGAGCGCGGCGGTCGGCGTCGCGCTTCGCACGCTCTTCGAGCTCCTTGAGGCGGAGCCCTATGTAGTGGTTCGCGTCCGCTTCGACCTCGGCGAGGAGCTGTTCGCGCGCCTCTTCCTGCGTGAGCTGGGCTATCTGTTCGAGTTTCGCAATAAGTTCCTGTTCCTGGTCCGTGAGCCTGTCGAGCTTCGACTGCACCTGCTCGTTCTTGCTCTTCAGCTCTTCTTCCTTGCGGCTGATGTTTTCAAGCTTCCTGTCGAGGTTCTCCTCTTTCTGTTCGAGGCGTCGCTCGGCGCGCTGAAGCTCCCCGCGGCGTTCCTTCGTGTCGCGGTCCAGCTCCTGTCTCAGCCTGTGTATCTCTTCCTTGCCCTCAGCGATGATGTCGCGTTTGACTGTTTCCGCCTTTTTCGAGGCCTCCTGCACTATCCTGTCGGCCTCCGAAAGAGCTCCTCTGAATTTTCTTTCCTCAGTTTTCTTGTGATATGTAAAACCTCCGAGGGCGCCTACGGCGAGCCCCGTGATAAGACACAGCACAATAGTGGTAAGTTCCCATTCCATTTTTCCCTTCACCTCATATTCAGTTGTCATGGTACGTTAAGTGTTTTGTCAGACGTAAAATTGTATGAAAGACGCTACATAATGAATTTTATGCCAACGTCTGGTATTTTACATAAAAATACGACATTTCACAAGGGGTTGGAATGAGACGCCGCGCCGCGGCGGGCGCGCCGGATCATGGCGGCGGCGCGGATTCCGGGCGGCGCGCAAAAAACGCGCCCCGCCATAAAGGCGCGGCGCGTTTTCGTTACAATCGATTTTTCCCGCTTTTCGCTAGGCCTTAAGCTGTCCTTTCTCGTCGAAATCGTTGAGGGCGTTGCTGACGACCTTGGCAAGTCCGATGACCGCGATGAGGTTCGGGATGACCATGATTCCGTTGAAGAAGTCCGCGAGCTGCCATACGAGGTCGAGCTTCAGCGTGGAACCGAGGACGATGAAGAACATCGCTATGCATCTGAATATCGGAAGCGGCTTGTTGCCGAAGAGGTACTTGACGTTCTGCTCAGCGAAGAAGTACCAGCCGATGATCGTCGAATACGCGAAGAAGAATATGCATATAGCGACGAACGGCGAGCCGAAGCTTCCAAGTCCGGTCGTGAAGGCCTTCTGCGTAAGGGCGCTGCCGCTCGTTACGCCGTCGAGAGATCCGGTCGTGATGATGATGAGGGCGGTCATCGTGATGATCATGAACGTGGTGATGAAGACGCCCATGATGGCGACGAATCCCTGTTCCGCCGGGTGCTGAACCTTCGCCTGCGCGTGAGCGTGCGGCGTGGAGCCCATACCGGCTTCGTTCGCGAAGAGTCCGCGCGCGACGCCGTAGCGGATGGCTTCCTTCATCGTGACGCCGATGATACCGCCGGTGGCGGCCGCCGGGTCGAAGGCGCCCTGGATTATCATCTTGAAGGCCGGGATTATCATGCCGGCGTGCGTGGCGAGGATGTAGAGGCCGCCGAGGATGTAGCACATGGCCATGATCGGGACGAGCTTCTCGGTGACGGAGGCGAGGCGCGCCGTGCCGCCGAAGAAGACGAGTCCGCTGATGACGGCGATGATTACGCCGACGAGGAGCTGGTTGACGCCGAAGGCGAGGTGGAAGGACTCAGCGATCGAGTTCGACTGGACGGAGTTTCCAACCATGCCGAGGGCGATGATTATGCATATCGAGAAGAACACCGCGAGCGGCTTGCACTTAAGCCCTTCGCTGATGTAGTAGGCGGGGCCTCCCGTGATTTCGCCGGTGGGTCTTCTGACTTTGTAGGTCTGGGCGAGGACGGCTTCGGCGAAGATCGTAGCCATGCCGAGGAACGCCGCGCACCAGATCCAGAAAAGGGCTCCGGGGCCTCCCATCGTAAGAGCCGTGGCGACTCCGACGACGTTTCCCGTTCCGACCTGCGCCGCGACCGCCGTCGCAAGCGCCTGGAAGGAGCTCATACCGTCCTTGCCGGCCTTAGCGCCGGAGAAGGAGAGCTGTCCGAAGGTGTATTTGACGCACAGGCCGAACTTGCGGACCTGGACGAAGCGGAGCCTCAGCGTGAAGTAGAGGCCCGCGCCGCAGAGAAGCGGAACAAGACAGAAATTACCCCAGAGGTAACTGTTGAGGGTCGTTATGAGTTGTGTTAACTGATCCAAAGGTACCAACCTCCATTACGTTTTCAGACGTTACTCTTTTCACTACCCAAGTTGCATACGATACGCGCGCTGTCCCATCTGGCAGATACTATACAGAAAAGAACCAAGACTTGTCAAATTTATAATTTTGTTAAATTTCATATAAATTCAAATAATCGCGCGCAGCGGGGCGCGTCTGCGCGGAAGCGGCTGCGCGCCGCATGGGCGGGCGGGGAAAGCTGTGCCGCCGCACATCGTCATATTTGTGCTTTGCAACAAAAATTGTTATAAATCTCAGCAAAAACGGAAATTCTTCACAAAAGGCCGATTCTTATGCGTGAATTTACCTTTTCTCCGGCGCCGTTTCCGTCTCCTGCGAGCCCTCCGAAACCAGCGCCAGCACGTCGCGCCGCGCGAGCTCAGCGAGTTCCGCGTCCCGCGCGAGGTCCGCGACTCTGAGCCCCGCGTCGCCGTGCTGCGCTGTGCCGGCGAGCTCGCCCGAGCCGCGCGTCTCCAAATCTATGCGGGCTATCTCGAAGCCGTCGTTCGTCGCGGCGAATTTCCGCAGCCGTGGCTCCTCCTCAGCCGCGTTCGAGAGCAGTATGCAGACGCCGCGCCGCAGGCCGCGCCCGACGCGTCCGCGGAGCTGGTGGAGCTGCGAGAGGCCGTAGCGTTCGGGAGACTCTACGACGATTACAGAGGCCTCCGGCACGTCTATACCGACTTCGAGCACGGTGGTGCCGACGAGCAGCTGCGACGCGCCGCTTCGGAAACCGGCGAGCGCGCGCTCTTTGTCCGCGCTTTCCATCTGTCCGTGGACAAGCGAGATTTTTACGGGCGGCAGCTTCTTCACGAGCCATTCGTAACGTTTTACCGCGGAGACCGCCGCGCCGTCCCCCTCCTCGACGCGCGGACAGATCCAGTAGACGCGCCCGCCCGCCATTATTTCGCGCGCGATGAAGCGCATCAGCTCCGGCAGCCTCGCGTAGCCAGCGAGCCGCGTTTCCACCGGCGCGCGCCCGGCGGGGACTGAGTCGATGACCGACAGGTCGAGGTCGCCGTAGAGCGTCAGCGCCGTCGTGCGCGGTATCGGCGTCGCGCTCATCATCAGCAGGTGCGGCTTCGCCTCCCCGCCCAGAAGCCGCGCGCGCTGGCGCACGCCGAAGCGCTGCTGCTCGTCTATTATGACCGCACCTAAATTATGGAATTTCAGCTTTTCGGAGAGAAGCGCCTGCGTTCCGGCGATTATCCGCGCGCTGCCGTCCGCCGCCGCGGCCTCGGCCCTCCGGCGTTCGGCTGCGGGCGTCGCACCTTTTATAAGCAGGCATTCGCCATCCGGGAGCGGGATATATCTTTTCATCTGAGCGCAGAGCTGCCCGGCAAGGACCTCTGTCGGCGCTAGGAGGGCGCACTGCGCGCCGCCGTCGCATATCGCCGCCGCGAAGGCCGCCGCGACGGCGGTCTTGCCCGAACCGACGTCGCCATGGAGCAGCCTCGCGCTCTGCGCCTCCGTCGACGCGCCGCCTATTATTTCGTCTATGACTTTTTGTTGAGAATCGGTAAGTTTGAAAGGAAGGTTTTCCATCATCGCGCGGAAGAGCGGCCCGCGCTCCGCGACGGCCGCGCCGCTCTTCGCGTTTTTCGCGCGCGCGGCGGCCATTGCGAGCTGGAGCTCGAAGAGTTCGCCGTAGGCTATACGCCGCCGCGCCTCCTTCCAGCTCTGCGGAGAGTCGGGGGCGTGCATCTGCGCAACGGCTTCGTGCAACGGCATTAAATTATTTTTTTTTAGAATATTTTGAGGAATGGTCTCTTCGAGCAGCGGAGCGCAGCTCTTCACCGTTTCAGTAACGGCGCGGCGCAGCCAGTTTTTCGGCAGCCCCGCGGTGAGCGGGTAGACGGGGACGATGCCGGTGAAGTTCTCCGGGACAGCGCCCTCTTTCAGTATTTCGAACTCGGGCGAGAGCATTTCAAAGACTCCGCCGCGGAGCGACGGAACGCCGCAGAGCGCGGCGCGCGTCCCTTCACCCAACGAGTTTTCAAGCCCTTTGATATTGAACCATACAGCGTCGAGCAGTCCGCTGCCGTCGGAGAAGCGGCATTTTATCAGCCTGCGTCCGCGCCCAGGGAGGGCGCGCGCTTCGCAGCCGAGCGACCGCGCGATTACGACGGACGGGGCGCCCGGCACGAGCGCGGATATTTTTCTGACGTTCCTGCGGTCCTCGTACTTTCTCGGGAAAAAGAACAGCAGGTCGTAAATTGTGCGGAGGGCGAGCTTTTCAAGCAGCGCAATCCTCCGCGGCCCCGCCCCCTTTATGACGGAGAGCGGGGCCGAGAGTCTTTCGTCCACGGCTGGCGGCCGTTACTTTTTCAGAATCTCCTGCGGGTCTACGCCGAGCATCCCGCACGCCGCGGCGAAGTCGCCCGGCTCGGATTTGAGCTCCGGCTCTCCCGCCGCTTCGGGCTGCGGCTCTTCCGCCGGTTTCTCGCGCACTTCTAGGACGCTGTCCACCGCGCCGCCGAGCTGCGAGTTCATCGCCTGATTGAGTTGGTTGTCGAACTTGGCGAGGATTCCGCGGAACTCCTGCGCGTACATATCGCGTATGTTGCGTATCTGCTCGACGCCCGCGCGCAGACGCTCCGCCTCGCTCGCCGCCTCGCGGCACATCGCGTCGGCCTGCTCCTTCGCGTCGGAGATTATCTTGTTCGCCTGCTCGCGCGCGCTTTTCACGCGGTCGTCGGCGCTCTTCTGCGCCATGAGCAGCGCCTCGTGGAGCACGTCCTTCATTCTGTCGTACTCGGCGAGGCTCTCTTCTTTCGCCGCGAGGTCGCGTTCGAGCTCCTTCGTCCTCTGGTTGTAGAACTGGAGCGTCTCGGCTACGTGGTCGAGAAACTCGTCAACCTCCGCCGCGTCGTAGCCGCGCAGGCTTTTTTTGAAGGACTGGTTCACAACGTCAAGAGAGGTTAAAAGTTCGGACATTTCATCTGCTCCTTTATATAAAGTCGGTTTAGCCGTAATTTCTCGGGCCGAAGATGGCGCTGCCGACCCGCACTATCGTGCTGCCCTCTTCAACGGCGAGCGCGAAGTCGCCGCTCATACCCATCGAGAGCTCCGGCAGCGGAAGACCGGAGGCCGCGGCGAGCCTATCGCGCAGTTCGCGCAGTCCGCCGAAGGTCGCGCGCAGCACCGATTCGTCGCCGGTGTCCTCGGCGACGGTCATGAGCCCCTTTATCTGAAGCGACGGCGCGGTTTTCATTATGCTTTCGAGAAGCCGCTCCGCCTCTTCGGACGCGACGCCGCTTTTCGCCGGCTCGCGCGACATGTTGACCTCTATGAATATCGGGAACGTCCGCTCCGCCCCGCCCTCGCGCAGCACGCGGTCCATCGAGCAGGCCGTTTCGAGCGCGTCTATGCTCTCGACCAGATCGAAATTTTCAAGCGCGCGCCGTATCTTGTTCCGCTGGAGGTGGCCGATGAGGTGCCACGGGCAGCACGGCGTGCCTTCGGGCCATGCGGCGCGTTTCTCCGCCGCCTCCTGCACGCGGTTCTCGCCGACGAGGTCGAGCAGCGGCGCAGCTTCGAGCATCATTTCAAGCGGATGGAACTTAGTGACGCCCATGAGGCGCACCTCGTCCGCCCTGCGGCCCGCGCGCCGCGCGGCCTCTGCGATTTCGCCCCTTATCCTTTCGACGTTTTCTTTTATAGCGCTTACCACAGCTGTATCCTTCCTTCTCTCGCGGAGGCGGCGTCCTCTACGACGGCGTCTCCGACGGATATTCCCTTGGTGACGAGGAACATGCCGCCGTTCAGCGTCTTCCCCGATACGGGCGCGAAGACGACGCGCGCGCCTCGTATCATGTAAACACCCTTTTTGCCGCCCTTTTCGAGCAGCGCGCTCTGCGGAATCATCGCGCCGCGCGTCTGCCCCGCGTCTACTATCAGCTCGTAGTTGCGCGACTTCAGCATTTCGGGCGGGAACCACGGCATCGCAAGCGCGAATTTCGTCAGCTTGCCGTCCTTGCGCGTGACGCGCACCACTGCGTCGGAGACGGTGTCCTCAGCGTCCATGCGCACGCGGAGCTTCTCGCTCTTGAGCTGCTTCGCTATGTCGCCCCGCGAGGGCAGGTAGCCGATGAAACGCAGCTCCTGCGGCTGTTCCGCTATCTTGCCTATCATCTGCCCGCGCGCCACCTGCGCGCCGTCGCCGAAGTAACGCAACTTCGACTCCTTTGTGAACTCGCTGCGCTTCGCGTGCCAGAGCGCCGAATAGCGCCAGCCCTGCTCGCGCCCGTCCTTGCCGGCGACGAAATATCCCTGCTGGTAGGCCTTCACGTCGCGTCCCCCGACCCGCGCGATGACCGCGCCGCGCGGGACGCGCACGGGCCCTTTGCCGAGCGGGTAGACGCATACGCCGGAGACAGGCGCGCGTATGACGTTCTCTTTCCACAGGAGGAAGCCGCGCACGCGTACGAGCTGCGTGTCTATTCCCGGGGTCGCCCACGTTATGTCTGGGTGGAGATATTCGTACCTGTCGAAATAGAGCTTGAATGCCCATATCCACAGCACTATTATGACGAGCACGCCGAGCCAGTAGGTTATGCTGAAGGCCCTGTTTTTCTTCTCCGGGACGTACTTCCTTACCATTATTATATTACTTGCGCGGGGCGGCCCCTAAGAGCGCTGCGACCTCGGCGAGGCTGCCGCAGACGCGCCACGCTCCGGCGGCGGTATGCTGCTCCGCGCTGAAGTTTCCCGTCGTCACGCCTATGCCGCGCACTCCCGCGGCGGCGGCGGTCTTCATGTCTATGTCGGTGTCTCCGACGTAGACGGCCTGCGCCGGTTCGACGCCGAGACGCAAGAGCGCCGTCAGCAGCGGCTCGGGGTCGGGCTTCGCGTGCGTCACGTCCTCAAGGCCGATTATGACGTCGAACCTGTCCGTGATGCCGAGGTATTCGACCGGGTTGCGGGCGAACTGCCTGTTCGAGACGAGCCCGACCTTCACTCCCGCGCCGCGCAGCGCGTCGAGCGTGGAGAGCGTGTCGGGGAACAGCCGCATCATCTTGCGCTCCTCCCCGCGGAACTTCGTCCTGTACTCTTCGAGCCACTCCTGATGGAACTCGCCCCAGTACATCTTCCAGCTGTCTATTATAGTGAGGCCTATCGCCGCCATGACTGTCTCTCGCGGCACGGGACGCAGCCCCTTAAGCTTTGCGAACTCGTTTGTGCAGTAGGCTATGCCCCAGCTGCTGTCGACGAGCGTCATGTCGAAATCAAAAAGCGCGGCTTTAATATCCGTCATTCTTCCACTCCCATAACGAAGCCCTTGAGGTAGTCCGTCTCGGGAACTCCGAGCAGCGCCGGATGGTCCTCGGGCTGATGTATCTCGCGCACCACACGGCAGACTGCCCCCGCGTCGCGCGCCGCGTCGGCCAGCACGTCGAAGAGCATATCCCGCGTGAAAGCGTGGCTGCACGACATAAAGACGAGATGCCCGCCCGGGCCGAGGCGGCGGAAGCCGCGCACAGCAAGCTCCTTATAGCCGCGCCGTGCCGAGTCGAGCTGGCCTTTCGACGGCGAGAAAGGCGGCGGGTCCATGATTACGAGGTCGTAGCGCTTGCGCTCCGCGTCTATCTCGCGCATTATGTCGAAGGCGTTGCCGCAGCGGAATTCCGCGCGCGAGCCGTCGAGGCCGTTGAGCGCGAGGTTCTCCTTCGCGCGGTCGAGCGCCGCCTCCGACTGGTCTATCGCCGTGACGCGGGAAGCGCCCGATTTCAGCGCGTGCGCCGTGAAGTGCCCCTGATAGCAGAAGCAGTCCAGCACCTCCGCGCCTTTATAGAGCGGTTCGACGAGCGCGGGGACGTGCCTCACGTCGAGGTACGCGCCAGTCTTCTGCCCGCCGGCCACGTCTACGAGTTCGAGCGTGTCTCCCACGCGCACGCGCAGAGGTTTCTCCGGCATCTCGCCGAGCAGCGGCTTCACCTCGCGCGGGATTCCCTCCTTGTCGAGGTGCTTCGTGTCGTTGCGCAGTATGACCGCCGATAATTTTTTAACTTTGCGGAAAATCTTCGCCACTTCGTCCGCGTGGCGGTACCAGCCGTATGCCGACAGCTGGAGCGACAGAACGTCGCCGTAGAGGTCTGCCGTAACGCCCGGCAGACGGTCGCCCTCGCCGTGCACCCAGCGGAAACATTCCTCGCCGGCGCACCATTTTTTGCGAGCTTCGAGCGCCGCCTCGATCCGCCTGCGCAGCAGCGCCATCTGGTCCGGCTCATGAGCGCCGAGCGACAGCACGCGGATGCAGAGCGCGCTCTCGCTCCACAGCCCCCAGCCGAGCGTCTCGCCGCGCCTGTCCGCGAAGGCGATAATGTCGCCTGGCGCGCAGGCCGGAACCTGAAGCAGGCTGCCGCGGAAAATCCACGGATGCCCGCGTTTCGCGCGCTCGGCCCCCGCGTCGTTCAGCATCGCGCGACGGAGCTGTTTCTTCATCGAAGTCATTTTCTCTTATCCTTTTCAATCACGGCGAAGGCGTCGTGGTTGTGTATGCTTTCGTGGCTCGTCACCGAAACGCGGAACCAGCGCACGCGCTCGTCCGCCTGCATGAGGAGAGCAAGCTCGCGCACCGCGTCCTCGACGAAACGCGGATTCGTGTAAGCGCGCTCCGTGACGTACTTTTCATCCTCGCGCTTCAAAAGGCTGTAAATCGGAGCCGAGGCGCATTTGTCCGCGGCATCTATAAACTCTTCGAGCCAGACGAACGAGCCGAGGCGCACGGAGATGGAGGCGTGCGCGCGCTGATTGTGCGCGCCGAACTCGGAAATCTCCTTCGAGCATGGGCAGAGCGTCTGCACCGGCACGACGACCGTCGTCACAAGGTCGAAATCGCCGCCGAGCATCGCCGCGTCGAAACGCACATCGCACCTCACGCGGCCGCGCGCTCCGCTGACCGGCGCGCTCTTAGTTATAAAATACGGAAAATCGAAAACAGCGTGCGCGTCCTCCGCGTGGAGGCGCTCCTTGAGATTGGCGAGAAGCCCCTCCATATTATGGAAGGTTACTTTCTTCTCCTGCGCGCTCAAAACTTCTATAAAGCGGCTCATGTGCGTGCCGCGGTAGTCCTGCGGAAGCGAAACCGAAAGGCTCACCTCGGCGACAGTCTCCTGCACGCCGTTCTCGCGGTCCGGCACGGAGATGGGCCAAGAAATACCGCTTATTCCCACGCGGTCGATCGCCAGATTTCTGTCGTCGGATTCGTTCTGGACGTCACGCATCTTTTACGTCCTCCCTGCGGCAGATTACGGAAGAGCCCTCCGTCTCCCAGAGCTGCACCTCGAACAGCCGGCAGTTATCGCGGCGCAGCGGCGCGTCGAGCTCGCGGAAAATCCAGCGCGAGATATACTCCGCCGTCGGCTGCGCGATTATATCGTTGATATAGGCGTGGTCGAGCCTGTCGAGCACAAGCTCGTTGACGGCCCTCTTGAGGTCCACGAAGTCGAAAACCATCCCCTCCGCGTCAGGCTCGCCTTCAAGCACGACCCGCAGCCGGTACGTATGCCCGTGCAGACGCTCGCACTTCCCATGATAATGTATAAGATTATGCGCCGCATCAAACTTGAAATCCCGGCACAAAAGCATTACGCAATTCCTCCTGAATACTCATAGTCTCTTTATTCTACCACGCGTTCCGAAACCGCCGCGCAGAAAAAGAGACTACGTTAAATTTAGCTAATTGTATCATTACGCGGGAGATATTAGCCTAATTCCGTCCTTAAAACTATAATATCAATATCAAATCTACGTTACGGGGTGGTTACCTGTGGAGAAAAAGAAAATCGTAACGATACTGCTCGGAAGCCCGCGTAAGGACGGCAACACAGAGACGCTCGCCGAAGCGCTGGCCAGGGGAGCGGAAGAAAACGGCTGCGAAGTGCGCCGCGTCAGGCTTCAGGGGAAGAAGCTCAACGGCTGCCTCGACTGCCGCCACTGCTGGGCGACAGGAACGCCCTGCGTACAGAAAGACGACATGGGCGAAATCCACGAAGCGATAGCCGCGGCCGACGTCGTCGTCCTCGCCTCGCCGCTCTACTTCTACTCGTGGAGCGCGCAGATAAAGCCGGTATGGGACAGGCTGCTTCCGTTCTTCGCCGAAAACTCGAAAATCGACGTGCGCGGGAAGAAAGCCGTGCTCATATCAGCGGCCGGCGACACCGAGGCAGAATGCTTCGACGGCCTCAAAGAATCCTTCAAGCTCGCCTGCGGCTACACGAAATGGGAGATAGCCGGAGAAATATACGCGCTCGGTATGTACCCGAAGGACGCCGTGGCGAACGAAGGACAGAAATATATAGAAGAAGCTTACGAGCTCGGAAAGAGGCTGTAAACAATGAGAAACTGCGTAGTGACGGGCGGCGCCGGATACGTCGGCAGCCATTGCTGCAAGGAGCTGGCGAAGGCCGGATACAACCCTGTGACGGTGGACAACCTTTTCCGCGGCCACAGAGAGCTTGTCAAATGGGGGCCCTTCTGCGAATGCGACGTGCTCGACACGGAGCGCCTCGCAAAAATATTTGAAGAGTACAAACCCGAAGCCGTCTTTCACTTCGCGGGGCTCACGTACGTCGGCGAGTCCGTGGAAAAGCCGGAAGACTACTACCGCGTCAACACGGCGGGAACGCTCTCGCTGCTCTCCGCGATGATGCGCGGCGGCTGCGATAAAATCATTTTCTCAAGCAC
>MHCFR05601__coassemble_839_pt1 | contig 34845 bp, 35 predicted proteins | sample MHCFR05601__metabat2_low_PE_003 | metagenome-assembled genome bin MHCFR05601
GGCTGTCGCCGCTCATGTAGACGTCGAAGAGCGCGCGCAGGAACATCTTCGCCTCAGGCGCGTAGTCGGCGTATGTCTTGCCGGTGAATTTTCCGCCCGGCCCTATCGCGGGCACGTCGCGGAAGTGGTTCGGGATTTCATAGTAGAGGTTGATGTCGGTGAAGGCGACCTGTCCGCCGCGGCCTCCCGCAAGCTGGTTGAACTCGAATATGAGCTGCTGCGCGAGCTGGCGGTACTGCTCGTAATTCCAGCCGACGGTGTAGGGCGCGAAGAACATATTTACCGCATCCCAGCCGATCGCGCCCGCGAAGTGGTTCTGGAGCACGGAGGTCATCTTGAGCATGTGCGCGAGCAGGACGTCGGCGTGCTTCGCGGGGTTCGAGACGCTCGTTATCGAGGGGATGTTGAGGCCGTAGCGCGCGGGATAGGCGACGCTCTGCCCCGAGCAGTAGGGGCGGTTGACCATGCCGAGGTCGTGCAGGTGGATGTCGCCCTTGAGGTGCGCGTCGGCGACGTCGCGCGAGAAAACTTTCGTCAGCGCGTATTCCTTGAGCACCATCTCCGCAATCGAGAGGTTTATCGACTCGGGGTTGTGGCTCGTGTTGCTGTTTTCCTTGTTCTTGTTGAACATCATCGTTTCGAGGTCGTGGACTGGAAGGCCTATGCGCGAGTGGTCGGCGAGCTTCGCGTCGAGGCCGCGCTGGAAGAGCTTGACGTTGACCATCTCGCGGATTATCGAGGTCGTCACCTTCGTGCGCCCGTACTTTAACAAATCTTCTTCAACTTCGAGCGCGATGCTCTCGGCCGTCGCGGGGTCGGTACCCGCCTCCACCATCAGCGCGTCGCGGATGCGGCTCGCGTCCCACGGCGAGCGCTCTTCCTGTGCGAGAGCGTCTACCATCAGCGCGAGGTCGGTCGATTCGCCGTTCCCCGCGAAGAGCTGCTCCTGCCGTCCGAATGTCTGTATTTCTTTATCCATTACGGTGTGCCTCCTTGTCTTCCAAAAGCCGCGCTATCTCGTGCGTGAAGTTTGATACGTCCGTGAATTCCCTGTAAACCGAAGCGAATCGCACGTATGCGACCTTGTTTATCTTTTTCAGTTCGTCCGAGGCCATCTCGCCGAGCTGCGTCGTCGGCACCTCGCCCTGCCCCGTCGCGCGGATTTCCTCTTCTATGCGCGCCGCCGCCGCTTCGAGCGTCTCGAGCGTGACGGGGAGCTTCTCGCATGCGTGCTGGAAGCCGCGTATGAGCTTCTCGCGGTCGAAGGCCTCGCGCCGCCCGTCCTTCTTCACGACCCATAGGAAGCTCTTTTCTTCAAGCCGCTCGTATGTCGTGAAGCGGTTCTGGCACTCGGGGCACTCGCGCCGCCTGCGGTTCACGCGCCCTTCGTCGGCGCTCCGCGTCTCTATCACTCTGGTCTCCGGCGCTCCGCACACGGGACATCTCATGAACGAACCCTCCATACCGCTATATGTAGTAAGCTATGAGATTATAGCACTATATATGGTGTGCTTCCATAGCTTTCTGAAATTATTTCACCGCGACGCGCGCAGCGTAAAGCGGAAGGAGGCGAGCCCCTTCCGCTCCGTTCCGCAAGATTTTACAACGCACCGCGCTTTTACGCGAGCTTCGTCGATATATATTCTTTTCTTATTTCTTCGGGCACGAGGCGGCCTCCGGTCGCCCACGCTATGTGCGCGGCGTTTTTCATTTTTTCCGCGAGGCCGTGCGTTTCGATATATTCGCGCCACTCTTCGCTGCGTCCGAGAAGCGCGGGGCCTTCGAAGGCGGCGCAGGAACTCGGCTCGATGAAGGCATTTTCCGTTTCAAGCAGGTCGCGCATATATTCGTAGAGCTTCGCGTCGTGCAGCGTGAAGTCGCCCGAGAGCAGCGGCTCCATGACGCGGCCGACGAAGCCCGAGGCGCGGCCGACCGCGAGGCCGTCTGCGTGCGTCAGGCCGGTCAGCCCGATGTCCTTTACCGCTATGCCGTTGTGAAGGCCGCTCGCCATGCCGAGCAGCATGCAGGGCGCCTGCGTAGGCTCGACGAAGAAGCAGTGGGCGCCGTCGCCGAATATCTGCTTGAGGCCGAAGGCCACTCCGCCAGGCGCGCCGCCGACGCCGCAGGGCAGGTAGACGAAGAGCGGATGCTCCTCGTCCGGCGTAACGCCGAGCGATTTCAGCTGCGGGACGAGCCGCTTCGCCGCGACCGCGTAGCCGAGGAAGAGGTTCTTCGAGTTCTCATCGTCCACGAAATAGCTCTTCGGGTCTGCGTCTGACTGCGCGCGCCCGTGCTTCACCGCCTCGCTGTAATCGCTGTCGTACTCTATGACTTTGACGCCGTGGCTGCGCAGCAGCGCCTTTTTCCACGCGCGCGCGTCGGCCGACATATGTACGACGGCGTTGTAGCCTATCGCCGCGCTCATTATGCCGATGCTGAGGCCGAGATTTCCAGTCGAACCGACCTGCATCGTGTACTGCGAGAAGAATTTCCGCGCCTCGTCCGACGCTAGCTTTTCGTATGAATCGCCATCGCGCAGCAGGCCGTGCGCCAGCGCCAGCTCCTCCGTGTGCTTGAGCACCTCGTAGATGCCGCCGCGCGCCTTTATCGAACCGGCTATCGGCAGGTCGCCGTCCATCTTGACGAAGAGGCGGCCCTCGATTTTCGCGCCGTATTTATCGCAGAGCCGCTTTTTCATATTTTCGGTCTCGCGCAGCTCCGACTCTATGATGCCGTGGGCCGCGGCCGTCTCGGGGAATTTTTTCATAATGAACGGAGCGAAGCGTTCGAGGCGCGCCTCCGCGTCGTCCACATCTGCCATGGAGAGCGGCAGTGCGTCGCGCGCCGTCTCAAATTTAGAGAGCTTCGGGTTGAGCCAGAGGATTTCACGCTCTTCGGCGAGCGCCTTCACCGTCGGGTTTTCTTCTATAAGTTTACGCACCTGTTCCTTGTCCATATCCGCGCCTCCCGTTTATACAGTTTTGTATGGATTACGGTTCTATCTTACAACCGCGCGGCCCCTCCGTCCACGCGCAGAAAGCCCTATTTTTCACGCAGCGCCGCGAATGTGCGGAGCGAAGCGCCTTTTTTGCGGATTTTCCGCGCTTAGCGTACCGCCGCGCAGTCTTGTGCGATATAATGAAGCGTATTACTCTCTCCGGCCGCGGCGCCGCACGGCAAAAGCCGCGCCGGAGCGGTACGTAAGCGATACAGAGGGACATTTCGGCAGGGAGGAAAGAATTTTGCGTATAGCCGTACTTATAAAGCAGGTGCCGGCGGTCGATACGGTCAAGATCGACGAGAAGACCGGCACTATGATACGCGACGGCGTCGAAGCGGAGCTGAACCCGCTCGACCTTCACGCCGTCGAGGCCGCGGTGCGCGTCAAGGAGTCGCGCGCAGCCGGCGAGGTTGAGATAACGGCGGTCACCATGGGGCCGCCCACGGCGCTGAAAGCCGTGCGCTACGCGATAGCGATGGGCTGCGACAAGGGGCTGCTGCTCTCGGACAGGAAGTTCGGAGGCGCGGACACTCTTGCGACGGCGCGCACTCTTTCGCGCGCGCTGCTCGCCGCAGGGCCGTTCGACCTGCTCTTCGCGGGCGAACGCGCGACTGACGGCGAGACAGGGCAGGTAGGGCCAGCCTGCGCGGAGCTGATGGGCGTCGCCGTGCTCTCTTACGTGAGTGCGATAGACGAACTGACGGACGAGCATATCCGCGTCACGCGCGCCGTCGAAGGCGGGCACGAGACCGTCGAAGCGCCGCTGCCCGCGATTGTCATTCCCGTCAAGGAAATGAACATCCCGCGCCTCTGCACGCTCGGCGGGAAGCTGCGCGCGAAGGCCGCCGCGATACCGTCGCAGACGGCGGACGGCCTTCACATGGACGGTTCGGAGACGGGGCTTTCCGGCTCCGCGACGCAGGTCGTCCGCGTTACATATCCGAAGGTGACGCGGCAGGGACGCAGGATAAACGCAGCCGAAGGTCTGGAATCGGCGATAGGCGAAATGATGAAGGTTCTCGAAGATAAGAACTGTCTGGAGGCGGCAAGATGAACAGCGGTGAAGTCTGGACTTTGGCGGAGGTGCGCGGCGGCGTCATCCACCCCGTTTCGCGCGAACTTCTCGCGTGGGGACGCGAGCTCGCCGACGCGCTCGGCGCTCCGCTCGCAAGCGTCGCCATGGGAAGCGGCGTGCTCGAAGCCGCTCCGTCGCTCGCGGCCTACGGCGCGGACAAGGTCTACGCCGCCGACGAGCCGGAATTCGAACATTTCAAGGCGGATATAGCATGCAAGGCGCTCGCGGAGCTCATCGAGGAGCGCAGGCCGTCGATACTCATAGCCTCCGCGACGACGCAGGGGCGCACCGTCATGCCGATGCTCAGCGCGCGCCTCGGCTGCGGCCTGACCGCCGACTGCACGGAGCTGGCGATAGACCCAGAGAGCAAACGCCTCGTACAGACGCGCCCCGCGATAGGCGGCAACGTCATGGCTGACATCAAGACGAAGGGCCGCGACCCGCAGATGTGCACTGTGCGCCCGAAGTCGAAGCGCCCGCTTCCGCCCGACGCGTCGCGCAGCTGCGAGCTCGTGCGCTTTAAGCCTGCGGACGAGGGGATGCGCTCTCTGATAAAATTCATCTGCTTCGACGCGGAGCAGAGCGTCGGCCTGCCGCTGCAGGAGGCGGAGATAATAGTCGCGGGCGGCAAGGGCATGAAAAACGCGAAGAACTTCGCCAGGCTCGCAGAGCTTGCGGAGCTCCTCGGCGGCACGGTCGGGGCCTCGCGTATGGCGGTAGACCTCGGATGGGCTCCCTACTCCGCGCAGGTCGGCCTCTCCGGCAAATCCGTGACGCCGCGCCTATACCTCGCCTTCGGTATATCCGGCGCTGTGCAGCACATCGCGGGAATGTCCGGCGCGGAGGCCGTCATAGCCGTCAACACCGACCCCGAAGCGCCCATATTCCGAGTCGCCGACCTTTCGGTGCAGGGCGACGCGATGGAAGTGCTGAACGCGCTCATCGCGGCAGTCAAAAAATACAAGGGGCTTGAATGATGCCGCGTTACGGTAAAGTTACGAAGGTAGTCTACGACGAGCTGCGCGCCGTCACGGGCCCCGGCGGCGTCGTTATGGACGACGCGGAGCAGCTCGACAACTACGCGTGGGATCAGGCGGGACGCGTCTGGGGCCATATGCCCGAAGCTGTGGTCAAGCCGTCGAATACCGAACAGGTCTCAGAGATAATGAAAATAGCGAGCCGCGAGCGCATACCAGTCACGCCGCGCGGTGCGGGCAGCGGCCTCAACGGCGGGGCCGTGCCTCGGGCTGGCGGCATCGTCCTCTCGCTCGAACGCATGAATAAAATCCTCGAAATCGACCCGGTCAACCGCGTCGCCGTCGTCGAACCCGGCGTCGTTACCAACGACCTCTGCCGCGCCGCGGCGGAGCACGGATTCCTCTACGCGGGCTACCCCATGAGCACGGAGACCAGCTTCATCGGCGGCAACTTCGCAACGAACGCGGGCGGCGGCAAGGTCATCCGTTACGGCAACACGCGCCGCCACATCCTCGGCGCTGAGGTCGTCCTGCCCTCCGGCGAAGTGCTGGAGCTCGGCGGGCGCTACCGCAAGGACACGTGGGGATACAGCCTGCTCAACCTGCTCATAGGCAGCGAAGGCACGCTGGCGATAGCGACGAAGCTCATCGTCAACCTCGAGCCCAAGCCCGGAAAGACCGTCAACCTGCTAGCCTGCTACCCGACGCTCGAAAGCCTCGTCGACAGCGTCGCGAAGGTCATAGGTTCAGGCCGGCGCATAATATCGTGCGAATTCATGGACAGGAACCTCGTGAAGTACACGACGGAATATCTCGGCTGCACTCTGCCGGAGCAGGAGCGCAGCGAGGGATACCTTCTGATACAGGTCGAGGGCGACACAGAAGAGCAGCTCGAAGACGGCTACGAGACCGTCGGCAAGATCTGCCTCGAATGCGGCGCCTTCGAGGTCTTCGTCGCCGAGAGCCGCACCGACTCCGCCGCAATGTGGAACGTGCGCCAGAACGGCCTCGAAGGGATGCGCGCGAAGGACCCGCACGCCTGCTCCTCCGGCGACCTCATGGTGCCGCTCTCCGCCGTGCCCGAGATGATCCGCCGCATAAAGAAAATCAGCGCCGACTGGAACGTCGAAATAGGCATCATCTCGCACATCGGCGACGGCAACATCCACCCGATACCGCTCAAGCCCGATGGCATGAGCCCCGAGCGCTGGGCGCACTACGCGGAAGAGTTCTTCAACGCGCTCATACGCGAGGCGATAGCGCTCGGCGGCGTCGGCAGCGGCGAGCACGGAGTCGGCCACGTAAAGCAGAACACCCTGCTCGAAAACAAATCGCCCGCGGAGCTCGAAGTGCTGCGCGGCGTCAAAAAAGCCTTCGACCCGCTCGGCATAATGAACCCCGGCAAAATGTTCTCGCCGCTCGAAGAAGAATAGGGCTGCCTGAATAAAACACAAACCGCCGCCCCGCGCAGCAAGCCGGGCGGCGGTTTTTTGCATTTCCTCCGTGCCATGAAATTCTGAATAAACGCCGGTTTATCCGCCGTTTTCATGGCTTTTTCTGCATATTTCGCCGTTCCCGTTTGCAGAAAAGCGCGGCGTGTGGCTTTCATGAATATTTGAGGGCGGCGCAAGCAAGATTTTAATTAAATTTGCGCGCTTAAATCTATTGACAATCTTATCCTGCGAGATTAGAATATAATTAAGGTTTAGAATACGTAAAATCAGCATAAAGTATTCAGTTTTTCCAGCGGCGCGAATTTTTGCAAGTTTGGCGGCGTTTTTTGCAATTACAGGTTTCTGCTCTAAATCTTCACTTCAACTCTCCTTTTCAACAGACAGCGGCGAGCCGCTGCGCTTTCGAAGAGGCCGTGTGCATCCTCAGCCTTATGCGCGCGGCCTCTTAATTTTGCAAGCCGTCAGAAGAGCAGGACGAAGAGCGGAGACGCGGCGACCGTCATGAGCCCCGTCGCCGCTATCGCAAGGCTGCTCATCGCGCCCTCGGCCTCGCCGAGCTCGAAGGCCCTGATCGTACCGAAGGCGTGCGAGCCGGAGCCTATTGCAACGCCCTTCGCCACAACGTCGGTGACGCGGAACAATTTCAGGATGGACGGCGCGGCGATGTAGCCGAAAGCTCCCGTTATGACAGTTGAAATAAGAGTTATCGCAGCTATGCCGCCGTATTCTTCGGTCAGCTTCATCGCTATCGCGGCTGTGATGGACTTCGGAAGCAGCGTAACGTACATGGAGCGGCTGAACTGGAAGAGCAGCGACATAAGAAGGATGCACAGCGCGTTAGCGAGGACGCCCGCCGCTATGCCGCAGAATATGGCTGCGGCGTGCTTCTTGAGCAGATGCAGCTGGCGGTAGAGCGGTATCGCAAGGCAGACGGTCGCAGGGGTCAGCAGGTCGCCGATGTAGCGCGCGCCCTTGAAGTAGCTTTCATACGATATGCCGGTGACTGCGAGAAAGGCGATGACGAGCACGTTCGTGACGATGAGCGGGTTCAGGAGCAGCGTCTTCGCCGCTTTATGCACGACGCAGCCCGCGACGTAAGCCCCGCACGTGAGCGCGAGGCCGAAATATACGGAACCGGAGATTATTTCTTCCATTTGAACTTGTTCCTTATCATGCGCTGCGTCACGACGCCCGTCGCGCCGATCACCAGCACGGTCGATATGATTATCGCGGCGACGAAGGGCAGCAGCACCGCGAGCACTTCTTTGTAATAGACTATGACGCCCGCCGCGCCCGGCACGAACATCAGCGGCATCAACTCGATCATGAGCGCGCCGAAATTTTCCACGTCCGGCAGTTTTACGACGCCGGAGCAGAGCGCGCCGAGCAGCAGCAGCAGACCGTAGACTCCGGCAGGGACCGGCAGCGGGATGCACATGTTGAGCAGCTCTCCTAGAAAGCTGATAAAAAATATAATGAACGCCTGTTTTATATATTTCATTGGATTATCTTACTTGCCTTGAATTGAAACAGAATTTGCGGAAAAGCGCCTTTTACCGTCCGGCGTACATCATCGCGGCGGAGGCACAGAAGGCGGCGACGGCGGTGCTTGCGCGCATTATTCTCGCGCCGAGGCGCACGGGGGCGAAATTTTCGGCGAGCAGCCGCCCGCTCTCCTCCGGCGACCAGTCGCCCTCCGGGCCTATCGCGGCTGCGATGTGGCGCGCGATACTTATCTCGCGCAGCGGGCGCGCCTTGTCCGAAAGCAGCGCCACGAGCCTCTGCTCCGGCAGCCCGCCGAAATCGAACTCCGCGAAGGGCACGGGCGCGCAGAGCGCCGGCGGCGTGGCCGCTCCGGCCTGTTTCGTCGCTTCGTCCAAAATTTTGCGCCAGCGCTTCATTTTATCGTCGAGCCGCGAACCTTCGTAGCGCGGCACGCTGCGCTCGCAGATAAGCAGATGTATGCGGAAGACGCCAGTCTCAGCGCAGAAACGAAGCGCCTCGTCGAGCTGGTCGTTTTTGAGCAGGCCGAGCAGAAGTTCGACTCTCGGCTCCAGCGGCGGCTCCTCCTCGCGCGACAGCTCGCGCGCCGTGACGGAGGCGCCGTCGCAGTGCAGCCGCAGAGTAACCTTCTCGCCGTCGAGCAGCCCTTCGACCAGCGAGCCGGTATAGCAATGACGGACGCGGACGAGGTGGTGCGCCTCCTCCGCGTCTATCGTCCAGATTCCATTATCGTAGGAGCAGCGCTCAAGCCTCAGCCTTGGCAGCGACACCCCACCATTCTCCTTTTACCAGCTCTTCGACGGGCTTCATGCGCGCCTTCGCAAGCGCTTCGAGGAACACCGGCTTTTCCTTCTCAAGCATGCCGGAGAAGATAGCCGTCCCATCCCTGCCTATCACGGCGGGAACGTCCGCGACCATCGTCGTCAGCGGGTCGAGAAGGATGTTCGCAGTCAGGACGTCCGCCTTGTGGCCGAAGTCCCTGAGCAGGTCGCCGACAGCGAGGTCTATCTTCTCCGGCGGCAGGTCGTTCAGCTCGAAATTCTTGCGCACTTCCTCGATGACCGCGGGGTCTATGTCGCGCGCGTAGGCGAATTCCGCGCCGAGCTTCAGCGCGCCTATCGTGAGGATTCCCGAACCCGTGCCGATGTCGGCGGTCGTCATGCCCGGGCGCATATATTTTTCAAGAAGTTCGAGCACTATCTGCGTGCTCTCGTGGTAGCCCGTGCCGAAGGCGCTCCCCGGGTTGATGTAAAGCGGAATGCGGTCCGCGGGCTCTGTGCCGCGGTGCCACGGCGCGAGGACGACCAGCCCCCTGCCCACAGGCAGCGGCGGGAAGGCCTCTTCTACGACGACGTTCCACGGCTGGTTTTCTATCTTGCCGGAGTCCTCTATCGCCACTTCGGGGAATTCCTTCATGGCGTCGGAAAGCCTGTTCCTCCAGTAGGAAGTATCCTCCGTGCTCTTATAGTACATACGAAGCCGTGAAACTCCGTCCGGCATTTCCTGAAGCTCCGTGCCTATGCTTCCAGATATATCGGCGAGCGAAAGAAGATTATCCTCGCAGCCCGCGCTTGTGTTGATCGTTATATACCACCAGTATCCGTCGCTGGCGTTCATTGCGGCACCTCCCGCTCGCATATACGTCCGCGCCTGCGCGCGGGCGGTTTAGTTCAACTTAGCTCCGCACTCGCAGCAGAACTTCGCGCCCTCTTCGTTGACGGCGCCGCACGACGGGCAGACGTTCACCGCGGGAGCGGGCTTCTCAAGCTGCGCGCCGCACTCCTGACAGAATTTCGCCTGCTTGCCGTTCTTCGCGCCGCACGACGGGCACTGCACAAAGGCCTGCTCCGCCGCTTCCTTCGCCGCGCGCTCGCGTTCGAGCTCAGCTTCGAGCTCGGATATAATCCTCATATGTTCGTCTATCTCTATGCAGTATTCGAGAATGTCGTCGTCGACCGGGCCCATATCGCCGGCGCGCTTCGCGTAGTAATATTCGCCGATTTTGCGGCACGCCTCGTCGACGGCCCTCTTTTCCGAGCTTATGCGGCTCTTTATGCGCGTGGTCTCGACGGCGTCGTTCGCCGCGTCTTTCACGCTTTTAGCGAGATCGTTGAGCTTGTCAAAAAACGCCATTACGTTTCCTCCTCTTCGTTAAATGACACACGTATCAGTATAGCACATAGCGAGCCGCGCCGCGCGCAAAGCGGCGCGGAATGGAGGAAAGGGCGCACAATGCGCGCGTTGGCGGTAAATGGCAGGTATCAGATTTTAAAGTTCGGAGCAGGTGCGTTCAAGAGCTGGTCGGCCGATAAATGGGAATCTTTGCACTCTCCGCACGTTTGATTTATCCAACAATGGTAGTTTCTTTGACGGCAAGATTTTCAAAGTCCATAGCTATCAGTTTTTGGGCGGCATCATGGGTACACATGAACCAAGTGCTCACGCCCCAAGAGTCCATCCTGGTGACTGTAAAAAAATCGGTTTCAGGAGAAGTGGGATTCCTTGCGTCAATATAGCAGTCAGAATAGAGATACACCAAATCCACATCACGCTCCGGCAGCCACTTTGCACGACGCACACGAGGCTTACCGTTTTTCAGCGTTTTCTCCCTAGGGTTCTCAAACCATTCCAACTCTTTGATTTTCAAACCTGAGAATATATCTGCCAACCGCCCGGCAATCTTCCGATGTGTAAACACCCCGCAGCTCCATGACCCCATCAGCCAAGTCATGATAAAATCCCCCACCTTGCTGCCTGGAGCCGGCGGACCATAGACGCTCTCGTCTGCCCACATGACCTCCATTTTCTCGCACTGTTCTGGTCTGGGGCAGGACTTTTTGACGCCATAACGGTACATGATGTTCACATATCCATAATCAGCGCCGGTTCGGTCATGGCCGTAGGCCTCTACTTTATAAGCGGTTATGGACATTGCTATTCTCCTTTTTTCAATCTCCTTAAGTTCTAATTTATTACTATCGCGTCGATTGCCGCCGTCACCGGCGAATCAGCTTCTTTCATCAACCGCCGCCCCCTCTTCGCCTTTTTCAGCTTTTCACCAGCTCGAATACCCGCCGGTATTTTTCTTTCAGTTCATCGGGCGCGGTTTTGATGATTTTGCCGCCGCCGTTCTCAGAAGCTCTGCCCCATATCGCCCAGAGCGCGCCGCGCCTGAACATACCGCTCGGGGCAAGTATTTTCTTGGCCGCCAGATTTATAAGTTTGTCGTGCTGATGCAATGTGCCGCCTCCTGCCCCAGCCCCAGCTTCGCCGCGAGCTCGTCAAGGTAATCGAGATGCGCGCGGCTCGCGCCGCGGATTGTCACCCAGCCGTCCTCCTGCGCCGTTATGTCCTGCCCCATGGATACAATCCGCTCGCCTTTCCTCAGGTAATACTTCCGCCCGTTCGCCAGCTGGCCGTTGTAGTCGTCGAGCGCCTTTTGATAGTATGCCTTGAAACATTCTTCTGCCTTTTCCGTTTCTCCAAGATGTCCGTATATCATGGCTTCTTCGAGCGGAATCAAATTTCTGTTCAGCGTGTCGAACGTCGGGTAGTCGCAGCGGCGCGCAAGTATCGCCCTCCTGTCGGAGAGCGCGTCGAAAACCGGCAGGACCTTGTACAATATGTCGTCAAGTATCTCATCTGCGGCGGCCTCCGCGCCGCACGCGACGTTGAAGCATTTTTCCTCGCCGCCGTCGATAAGGCCGAGCCTCGAACGGATTGTGCATTCGTATTCCTTGTAATACTTTTTCGCGGGCAGTGATGGAAAGAACTCCCTTTCGGAGCATTCGGGCACTCTTATGCCGGTGTTGACCCACATGCGGTCCGTCTCGCCGCGGTACGCCTGCCCGCACTGGAAGTTGATTACCTGCGATATGTCGTCCGAGACAAATCTGTGAAGCGTCCGCCCGTGCCTGCGGAACCCGAATTTTTTCAGCGCGGCGTAAACGCGCGCCTCTATCGCGTCGATTGCCGCCGTCACCGGCGAATCAGCTTCTTTCATAAAACGCCGCCCCGTTTCGCCCTTTTCAGTCCTTCACCGGCTCAAAGACCAACCGGTATTTTTCTTTCAGTTCTTCGGGCGCGGCTTTGATGACTTTACCGCCGCCGTTCTCGGAAGCTCTTCCCCATATCGCCCAGAGCGCGCCAAGCCAGAGGTATTCCTGCGCCTCCCTGTCGTGCTCCGATTCTTCCGGCAGGTAATCCGCGAGGCGGCGCTTCGCCGCGAGCAGCGCGTCGAGGCTCTCGTCGTTGGCGACGAGCGCGCCGAACTCCTTTGCGGGGCGCAGCTCCTGCATGGACAGGACGCCGTGGAGCAGGACGGGCATGGTCTGCGCGGTGAAGCCGAATTTTTTGAAAAAGGCGTGGATGAACTTCTCCTGCAATGACGAATGTTCGTCGTCGCAGAGGTCGAGGTAGTCGCAGACCAGTCTCAGCCGCTCGGGCGTCGTCCCTTCCATGCCGAGCGCGAAGACGGCGAAGGTGCCGGGCATGGCGCAGTATTCATCGGAGAGGTTGTTGTACCACTCGTCCTCGCGCATAGCGAGCCGCGCGTACTGCTCTATTCGGCCGTGGAGACGCGGATAGCGAACCGCGCAGGCGAAGAGCTGGTTCACGCCCTTCTTCGGCAGGCCCGGGATTGGCAGATATATTTTCTCCGGCCCGCGGAACTCGACGGAATAGCTGCGCGGGAAGTCAGGCTGTTCAAGCACTTCGGCGAGATAGCTTAGAGCCTCCTCGCAGCATCCCTCTGTGCAGTCCCTCGCGGTGATGCGGATTGTCGCAAACGCGTCGTTTGCCGAGGCGGTCAGGTGTTTCGTCTTCCTCTTTTGAATGCCGGGCGGCAGTTTGCCGCTTCCGTTGTCTTTCAACTCCTTCACTATGTCTGGGCGGAGCTGTGAAACCAGGCCGAACAGATGTTTCGTCGTGACGGATTCGCAGCTGATTCCGTAGACCGTATGACAGACCGCCGCATAACAGACGAAGCGCAGTAGGTTTTCGTCCACATCTTCGGGCTGCAGCTCCGGTGATACCGTGCAGGGAGGATAGCAGGAGAAATAGCTTTCTTTTTCGCCTTCCACAAAATAGCGTTTCTGCAGGTGCTTTTCTATATACTTATCCAGTGTGTGGTCAATCTCGTTCCAGCCCGCCAGCCGCCGCATAGCGTCACAGAATGCGACGGCGTCGTCATAAGGAAATCCCTTCAGCGGCTGACGCGAGAGATAACGTTCCAACAACTGGCTCGGCAGGAAAGGAGTTCCGTTGTGATTACACACCACTGTTGGATAGCCCGAGTGGTTTTCCCTCGCGGTTCCGTTCATAACGTCTATGATGCAGAGGTCGGCCTCCGCCAGCACCTCCGGCGCAGTCTCCGGCTTGTGTATCAGATAGTACCGGCCGTGCAGACCGTCGCGTTTCGGTAAGTTCATCGCGTTTCCTCCTTAATCGGCGCTGCGTCTCCGCCTATGCAGCCGCGCGGCAGCGAACCGCCGCGTTCCAAACGCCGCCGTCTTTCGCAAAAATAATAGCGCGGACGGCGCATACGGAAAAGGGCGCGGATTCGCCGTCCGCGCCCCATTTATGCTATTCTGCCGTCGTTTAACGCTATTTCTTTTTGCCGCCGAGGTAGGCTTCCTCGATTTCGGGATTGTGGAGCAGGTCGTCGGATTTGCCTTCCATTATGATCGTGCCGGTCTGGATGACGTAGGCGCGGTGCGAGAGCTGGAGAGCCTTCTTCGCGTTCTGCTCGACTATCAGTATCGCCATGCCGAGCTTTCTGTTGATCTCGGTGAGCTCTTTGAAGATTTCGTTGATGATTATGGGCGCGAGCCCGAGCGACGGTTCGTCGAGAAGCAGGACGCGCGGGCGCGCCATGAGCGCGCGGCCTATCGCGAGCATCTGCTGTTCGCCGCCGGAGAGCGTTCCCGCGTACTGGTTCTTGCGCTCGAGCAGGCGCGGGAAGAGCTCGAAGACGCTCTGCTTGAGGCGCTCTATCTCAGCCTTGTCGCTGAGCGGGAAGGCTCCCATGTCGAGGTTTTCAAGAACGGTGAGCGGCGCGAAGACCTTGCGTCCTTCGGGCGAAAGGCTGACGCCGGCCGAGACGACCTGGAAGCTCTTGGCCGGGAGCGCGACGCCGTCGAGCAGTATCTCGCCGGAGACGCGCGGCACGTCGCCCATGATGGCGTTCATCATCGTCGATTTGCCCGCGCCGTTGGCTCCGATGACTGCGACTATCTCTCCGGGATAAACGTCGAGCGAAGCCCCTTTGAGCGCCTGTATGGCTCCATAGCGGACGACGAGGTCCCTTACTGCGAGAATAGGAGTGCGGTTTTCCGTCATGTCCCTATTCCTCCTCTCCGAGGTAGGCCTTGAGCACGTCGGGATGGCTCTGAATTTCAGCCGGCGAGCCCTCGGCTATCTTCGCGCCGAAGTTCATGCAGACGATGTGCGGGCATATCGCCATGACCATGTCCATGTGGTGCTCGATGAGCAGTATCGTAAGGTTGAAGTCGCGGTGAATGCCGGTTATCAGCTCGTTGAGCTGCACGACTTCGTCGGCGTTCATACCTGCGGCCGGCTCGTCGAGGAGCAGAAGCTCCGGCTGTAGCGATATTGCGCGCGCAATTTCAAGACGGCGCTGAAGGCCGTAGGGCAGAGTACCCGCAGCCTGGTCTGCTCTGTCGGCGAGGCCGACGCGGTCAAGAAGTTCCATGCTTTCCTTGCGCGTCGCAGCCTCTCTGCTCTTCCAGCGTCCGAGGTGCGTGACCGCCTCGAAGAAATTGTATTTGTAGTGCTGCTGCGCGGCGGTCATGACGTTCTCAAGCACAGACGAGGCCGCGAAGAGACGCAGGTTCTGGAACGTGCGCGCGATGCCGCGTGAAATTACCTGGAACGTCTTGAGCTTGGCGATGCTCTCGCCCTTGAAGACTATGTCCCCGCTCGTAACGTCGTAAACGCCCGTCACGAGGTTGAATATCGTCGTCTTTCCGGCTCCGTTAGGACCTATGAGCCCCGCGAGCTCGCCCTTGTTGATAACGAAGCTCATATCGCGGACGGCCTGGACGCCGCCGAAAGCTTTATTTACGTCTTTAAGTTCAAGCAATGCGCTCATCAGCGGGCTCCCTCCTCTGCCGTTCCGGTCTTTTTACGTGAAAAGAGCTTCTTCAGGTAAGCTGGCGTGAGCTCGTTCGTCCCCATGATGCCCTCAGGACGCAGCACCATGACGAGGACGAGGACGAGGCCGTAGATAAGCATACGGTACTGGGAGATTGGGCGGAAGAGCTCTGTGACGAGCGTCAGTATAGTCGTGCCGAGCAGGCATCCGCTCATAGAGCCGAGGCCGCCGAAGACGACTATCGAGACGAGCTCCGTCGACTTCGCCATGTCGAACATTATAGGCTGTATGAAGGACATATAGCCGGCGATCAGAGCGCCCGACACGCCGCAGTAGAAGCCGGAAATAGCGAGGCTGAGATTGCGGTAGTGCGCCGTGTTGAAGCCGAGGAGCGACGCAGCCACGTAGTCGTCGCGACAGGCCTTGAAGGTGCGCCCATAACTGCTGTTGACAAGGAAGAACATCGCAACCGCCAGTATCAGGAAGAACCCGACCGCGACCGGCATCGTCGTGTAGCCGTCGATTCCCGGATAACCGCGCGCGCCGCGCGTAACGTCGTTCCAGTTTTCAATTATAAGCCTGATGGCTTCGCCGAGGCCGAGGGAGACGATCGCATAGTAGTCTCCGACGAGCTTCAGCGTCGGGATGCCTATGAGGTACGAGAGGATCATAGCAAGGATTCCGCCCGCGATTATGGCGGGGATGAAATGCACCCCATGCTCGACCGTGAGTATAGCCGCAGTGTACGCGCCTATCGCCATGTAACCGGCGTGACCGAGCGTAAATATGCCGGTGAATCCGGTGAAGAGAGAGACGCCCATAGCGGCGATGCAGTTTATTGCGAGGAGGGTGATAACGCCAACGGCATAACCTTCCATAACAGACCGCCCTCCTTTACACTTTCTCGCCGACGGATTTTCCGAAGAGTCCCGTCGGACGGACTATCAGCGTTATGATGAGTATTCCGAAGACAACGAGGTCGCGGAACTGGCTCGAAATAAACCCGGCCGTCAGCATTTCGGCGAGGCCGAGGATGATGCTTCCGATGACCGCGCCGGGCAGCGATCCGAGACCGCCTATAACCGCGGCGACGAAGGCCTTCGTCGTGATCATGCTTCCGAGCTGCGGGTAGAGCGTATAGCGTACGGAGAGGAATATGCCTCCTACGCCAGCAAGAAGCCCCGCAACGAAGAAGACTATTGCGATGAGCCTGTTGACGTTGACGCCCATCAGCCCGGCCGTCTTGAGGTTATAGGAAGCGGCTCGGATTGCGAGCCCCCACTTCGTCTTGACGAGGAAGAGCTGGAGGCCTGCGAGGAATATGACCGCGGTAACGAGCGAAAGGATGTCAAAGGCGCTCGTCGTGGCAAGGCCGAGGAAATTTACAGGATCTGTCGGGATGACCGGGGGCAGAGCGCGGAAACGTCCGCCTACGGTGACCACGAAGATGTTTTCAATGACGATGCTCATACCCATCGAGGCGATGAGCATATAGAGCGTTATCGGCGTGCGTTCGCGTATCGGACGGTATGCAAGGCGTTCGACGACGATGGCCGAAATTCCCGCTCCGACGAGGGCGGCGAACGAGGCGACCCAGATATTCGCGCCGCCGGAACGCAGCGCGTAGTAGCAGATATAGCCGCCTATTACGAGGAATCCGCCGTGGGCGAAATTCGAGAACAGAAGAACGGAGTATACGAGGGAATATCCGACCGCGATAAGAGCGTAAACCGACCCGAGCGATAGTCCGTTAATAAGCTGCTGGATGAAAGTCTCCAAGAGCAACACCTCAAACTTTCTTGCGTTGATAAACAGATAAGCGGGGCTTGTTCAGAAAAGCGTCCAAGGCTTTCGCACAGAAAAGCCCTGGACGCGCGAGTTGCTTATGACTTATTTGGGTTCGACTTTCTTGTAGAAGTCGGTTTTGAGGTCGTCTCCGACTTTAAGGATGATACCGGCCTTGTTAACCGGGTTGTGGGTCGCCGGGTCGATGGTCAGAGTCGCGTGGTGGAGCTTGAGGCCCTTCGTCTCTTCAAGAGCCTTCGCTATCGCGGGGCCTTCAGCCTTGCCGGCGCGCTTGATGGCGTCGATGAGCCAGTACATACCGTCATAGGCCATGGTTCCGTTTACGAACTCTTTGCAGTCGTCTTTGTAAACTTCCTTATAGCGGGCGAATATCGGGGCCATTTCGGGATCGTCGAGGTAGGTGTGGTTGACCCAGTAGGTTCCCTTCATAGCGGGGCCGGCGATTTCGTTCATGAATTCAGCGTAGCCGTCGCCGCCGATGATGGTGAGATCAAGTCCGAGTTCCTGAGCCTGTTTGATGGCGAGCGCCATGTCCTTGCCCATGCCGGGGAGGAGCATTACGTCTGCGCCGGAGTTCTTGATCTTCGTAAGCTGGGCGCGGAAGTCGACGTCGGTCTCACGGAAGCCTTCGTCTGCGACTATCTTTCCGCCGAGCTTCTCATAGCTGTCGATGAAGAACTCGCGGAGTCCCTGAGCGTAGTCGGAACCGACGTTGTAGAGGATGGCGGCCTTCGTCTTGTGAAGGTCGTTGTAGGCGAGGTCGGCCGCAAGAGCTCCCTGATAGGGGTCGGTGAAGCAGATGCGGAAGGAATAGGGGCGGACGTTGCCTTTGTTGTCGACGGTGACGTAGGGGTTCGTTCCAACCGTTGAAATCTGCGGAACTTTTCCCTTCGCTACGATGGGGGCCGTAGCGATGTTGATTCCGCTGGAGTTCGCTCCGACGATGGCGCAGACTCCGTCGCTCTCAATCATACGGCGGACGGCGTTGACCGCGTCTTCGTTACGGGTCTTTGTGTCGTAGGGGATAAGTTCGATCTGGCGGCCGAGAACTCCGCCCTGCGCGTTGACGTCGTCGACTACGAGTTTAGCCATGTTGACTTCGGTGATTCCGTACTGAGCGTAGTCGCCGGTGAGCGCGGCGAGGTAGCCGATCTTGATCGGTTCGGCCGCAAAGGCGGCTCCTGCTGCTAGGACGACGGCGATAAGAGACAGAATAGCTAGTACCTTTCTCAATATAGTGCACCTCCATATTGTATTGTGTAGCTGTGTGACTCTGGCTCTATTTTATAATTTGTGAAGCGATATGTAAAGAAAAATCGGCGTAGTTAATTTAGTTAATTAAAATTTTTGAAATGAACGCGTGGGAGAGTTCAATTTTTGGGCAAAAATAATGGCGGAAGCTATTCCCGAATACCGGAAATACGCCTCCGTCTTTTTAGTTGAAACCTATGCTTTTACCTCTTGTCCTGTCTCTCTGGCGAGCTGCAGGAGCAGTTCGCGCTCCTTCGCCGTAAGAGATTTCGGAACTTTGACACGCACCAGTATATTCATGTCGCCGTTTCCCTTGCCCCTGAGCCTCGGCATACCGCGCCCCTTGATGCGCAGCTTCGAGCCGGCCTGCGTGCCGGCGGGAATGTCGAGTTTTTCTACTCCGTCGAATGTGTCTACCTTGACTTCGCAGCCGAGCGCAGCCTGCGGGTAGGAAATCTCTATCGTCGTGTTGAGATCGTCGCCTTTCCGCGTAAATCTCGCGTCAGGCATGACTTCGGTAAGGATGAACAGGTCGCCCGCCGGGCCTCCGTTGACGCCGGCCTCACCCTTGCTTGAAACGCGGAGCCTCGTGCCGTTGTCGACGCCGGCAGGTATCTTGACCTCGACACTCTGCGTCTTCCTCACGCGGCCCGCTCCGCGGCAGATTGTGCAGACGCGGTCGACGGTCTTGCCTTTTCCGCCGCATTGTGCGCAGGTCGTAACCTGCTGCATCTGTCCAAACGGCGTATTGACGACCTGACGGACCTGTCCGCTGCCGTGGCAGGAGGGACAGACCTCCACCTTGCTGCCTGGCTCCGCGCCGGTGCCGCCGCAGTGCGGGCAGGTGTCCATGCGCGGGATTTCAAGCTTGCGCTTCGTCCCCTTGTAGGCTTCTTCAAGAGTGATGCGGACGCTCGCTTCAAGGTCGTCGCCGCGGCGCGGCGCGTTCGGGTTCGCGCTCCTGCGGCGCGATCCGCCGAAGCCGCCTCCGAAAAGGTCGCCGAAGAGGTCTCCGAGGTCTTCCTGAGTGAACGTCTGTCCGCCGAAGCCTCCGAATCCGCCGCCGGCTCCGCCGAAGCCGTCCGGCGGGACGTCGCCGACGTAGCCAAACTGGTCGTACTGCGCGCGCTTTTTAGGGTCGCTCAGTACCTCGTTCGCTTCGTTTATCTCTTTATATTTGGCCTCCGCCTCTTTGTCGCCCGGGTTGGCATCGGGATGGTACTTCCGAGTCAGGGCACGGTAGGCCTTCTTTATCTCGTCAGCCGATGCTCCCCGGCTAACGCCCAATATTTCGTAGTAATCTTTTTTACCGGGAGCAGCCATCAGCAATCCACCTCTCAATAAATTTAATTCGTCATGCGCTGCGCGCGGGAAATTTTTAACTTTCCGCGAAATCTCCGCGCACGAACTGCTGCAAGGATTATAACCGTCCGCAGCTATTTGTCAAGATTAGTAAAAATATGGTCCGCCTCCGCCGGAGCCCGGGCGGCCCGATAAAAAATTGCGGAGCCTTGCGGTTTGCCGCAATAACTCCGCAATTTTATGATTATCTCACGGACTTACTTGTTGTCCTCTTCGCGGAACTCGGCTTCGACCGTCTCGCCGTCGTTGTTGTCCTGCTGCTGCGCGCCAGCGCCGGGGTTCTGCTGCTGCGAAGCTCCAGCGCTCTGCGCCGCCTGCGCCAGCGCGTTCACCGCTTCGGTCAGCTCTCTCGTTCCGGCCTTGATGGCCTCGGCGTCCTCTCCGTTCATCTTCTCGCGGAGGGCGGAGATTCTGTCGTTCACGCGGCTCTGGGCCGAAGCGTCGGCGCTGCCGGATTCTTTGACGAGCTTCTCTGCCTGATAGATTACAGACTCGGCTTCGTTGCGCGCCTCGATGAGCTCTTTGCGCTTCTTGTCCGCGCTTTCGTTAATCTCAGCGTCGCGGCGCATCTTCTCGATTTCTTCGTCGCTGAGGCGCGAGGACTGAATCGTAATGTTCTGCGCCTTGCCGGTCGCTTTGTCCTTCGCCGTGACGTTGACTATGCCGTTGGCGTCGATGTCGAAGGTGACTTCAATCTGCGGAACTCCGCGCGGCGCCGGTTTGATGCCGTCGAGGAAGAAGCGGCCCAGCGACACGTTGTCGCTCGCCATCGCACGCTCGCCCTGGAGGACGTGTATCTCGACCTGCGGCTGGTTGTCCGCTGCGGTCGTGAAGACCTGGCTCTTGGAGACCGGTATCGCGGTGTTCTTGTCGATTATCTTCGTGAAGACGCCGCCGAGCGTTTCAAGGCCGAGCGAAAGCGGCGTTACGTCGACGAGGACGATGCCCTGCTGTTCGCCGGAGAGTATCGCGCCCTGAATGGCCGCGCCCATTGCGACGCATTCGTCGGGGTTGATGCCCTTCGTCGGCTCTTTGCCCATAAGTTCCTTCACGAGCGCCTGCACCATAGGCATACGGGTCGAGCCGCCGACGAGGAGGATTTTGTGTATCTGGGAAGGCTCAAGGCCGGCGTCTTTGAGAGCCGTCCTTACCGGCGTCTTCGTCCTTTCGAGAAGGTCGCGGGTCAGGTCTTCAAATTTGGCGCGCGTCAGCTTCTGTTCGAGGTGTTTCGGGCCGTTGGCGTCCGCTGTGATGAACGGAAGAGAGATCGTCGTCTCCTGCATCGAGGAGAGCTCTATCTTCGCCTTTTCCGCGGCTTCGCGCAGACGCTGCGCCGCCATCTTGTCCTTCAGAAGGTCTATGCCGTCGCTCTTTTTGAACTCCGCGGCGAGCCATTCGACTATCCTGTTGTCCCAGTCGTCGCCGCCGAGCCTGTTGTCGCCCGCTGTGGAGAGGACTTCAAAAACGCCGTCGCCTACGTCGAGAATCGAAACGTCGAACGTTCCGCCGCCGAGGTCGTAGACCATTATCTTGTTGTCGTTCTTCTCAATGTTGACGCCGTAGGCGAGGCAGGCCGCCGTAGGCTCGTTGATGATGCGGAGCACGTTGAGGCCCGCGATGGTTCCCGCGTCCTTCGTCGCCTGGCGCTGGGCGTCGGTGAAGTATGCCGGGCAGGTGATGACGGCTTCGGTTATCGAGGTGCCGAGGTACTCCTCCGCGTCTTTCTTCAGCTTCTGAAGAATCATCGCCGAAATCTGCTGCGGCGTGTAGTTCTTGCCGTCGATTGCAACGGTCTTGTCGCTGCCCATCGAGCGCTTGATCGAAATGACCGTGCGGTCGGGGTTGACTATCGCCTGGCGTTTGGCGAGCTGTCCGACGAGTATCTCTCCGTCCTTGGAGAAGGCGACGACTGACGGCGTCGTGCGCTGTCCTTCGGGGTTCGGGATTACCGTTACATTGTCTCCTTCTTTTACTGCTACGCAGCTGTTAGTAGTTCCGAGGTCTATTCCTATTACTTTTCCCATGGTTGATTCCACCTTTATTTTTAACTTTTAACTGCGGCTTCGCCGCTCTGATGTTTCCTTTATTTATCCGTTGTACTTGCCTACGCGGACCTGCGGCGCTTTAAGCACCCTGCCCGCGAGCTTGTATCCTCTGCTTACCGCGCCGATGATGTGCCCGTCTTTCGACTCGTCGTCTACCGGCTCCATCGAGATTGCTTCATGAAGAGCTGGATCGAACGGCCCTTCCGTAGGGATGAATTCAAGTCCGAGCTTGCACAGCCCGTCGGAGAACTGGCGTATCACCATCGCCATGCCCTTCGCCATTCCGCTCTCGGGGTCGTTGATCGCCGCCGCGATGCGTTCGAGGTTCTCGAAGACCGGCAGCATCTCCTTCACAGCCTGCTCGGCGGCGAGCTTCGCGTTGCTTTCGCGGTCGCGCTCCATCCTCGTCCTGAGGTTGAAGTAGTCGGCGCGCGCGCGCGCGACCTCTTCCTTGAGCTTCTTTATCTCGTCCGCCTGCTTTTCCAGCTCGGCGGTAAGCTTCTTGATTTCTTCGTCCTGCGCCGCTCCGCAGCTCTCCGCTTCGTTTGCCTGCGCAGTGCAGTTTTCTTCGTTCTCTGTGCCGGCGCGGTTTTCGTTTTCCTGGTCGGTCATTTCTTTATCTCCTCTTTCTCGGCAGATTCGGAGTCGAGCTTGCGCAGCACTCCGTCTATCGATGCTATCGCTTTTTCGTAATCCATTCGCTCGGGGCCTATCACTCCGACGACGGCCTTCTGCCCTCCGGCCTCGCCGGTCGCGGCGACTATCGACGAGCCCTTCATTCCTGGCAGGTCGTTCTCTTCGCCTATCACGACGTTGAGACCGTCTATCGAACAGCGCTTCACAAGCTCCGCCATGTTTTCCTCTTCTTCAAGGAAGGAGCAGAGCGCCTGCATACGCCCGAGGTCCTGAAAGTCCTGAAGGTTCATCATGTGGCTGAAAGAGCCCGTGAATATCTTCGGCTCGTGCGCGCTGAGCATGGAATCTATCGCGGAGACGGCCTTCTCGCATTCGTCGTGGTAACGCCCGATGTCCGCAAGAAGCTCCTTCTTCACAGTTTTCTTGATGTCGCTCCACGCCATGCCGGAGAAGTGGTTGAGCTTCGCTGCGAGGCTGTCGAGATCCTCCTGCGACATATCGACCGCGACGTCGATGAATTTCTGGTGTACCAGGCCGCCCTGGAGCACCACGAGCAGCAGCACCTGGCGCTCGCCCATGCGCACGAAGTTCACGTGATGGAAGCGCACAGTGTCGAGCGGCGTTATCGCGGCGATGCCTACGTAGTCAGAAACGCGGCTGAGCATATCCGAGGCTGAGGCGAGCATCTTCTCCAGCCCCTGCCTGTGCTCCATCATTCTTTTAAGGAGCTTCACCGACGGGCCGGCGTTGTCCACGCGCTGGAGCACCGAGTCGACGTAGAGGCGGTAACCCTGCGTCGTAGGGATTCTGCCCGACGAGGCGTGAGTCTGCTTGAGGAAGCCGAGGTCTTCGAGGTCGGACATCTCGTTGCGTATCGTCGCGGAGCTGCGCCCCGTGAGGTAGCGGCGCGAGACCGTGCGCGAGCCGACCGTCTCGCCGTTCTTTATATATTCGTAGACGACGGAGAGCACCACTTCAAGCTGTCTTTCCGTGATCATCCCGGCTTCACCGCCTTTCGTCCTTCCAGCTTATTAGCACTCATTCACCACGAGTGCTAAGCGTTCTCAACGCGATACATGATAAGCGTCATATAGGCATTTGTCAAGACAGGTCAAAAAAATTTTTTTTGACTTTCCGGGCGCGCGAGGCGGCGGAATAAAAGCATAGGAGTTATTGTATAATTACTAAATGTCCGGCCACGCCGCGGCGCGGCGGTAACTTTAAGCCGGCGACTGGAGTTTGGAAGAAAATGGAAAAGGACAAGACGACGGTGTATTTAATCCGCCACGGAGAGTGCGCGGGCAACAAGGAGAACCGCATACGCGGCTGCGTGGACTTCCCCCTCAACGAGAACGGCGTGCTTCAGGCGCACGCTCTCGCCGAAGCGATGAAAGACAAAAAAATAGATTACATTTACACAAGCCCGCTGTCGCGCGCGACGTCGACCGCCGCAATACTCGGAGAGGCGCTCGGCGTCCCTTACGAAGCGCGCGAAGGCTTCTGCAACATACATCTCGGTCCGTGGGAGAACCGCCTCAAGGCGGAGCTCGCCGTCGAGGAACCGGAAAAATGGCAGACGTGGCTGAACCAGCCGGAAGAGCTCGTCATCAATGGCGGCGAGACTCTCGACCAGGTGCGCGACCGCGCGCTGGCAGAGCTCAACAGAATCATCGCGGAGCACCGCGGCGCGAACATCGCGCTCATTGCGCACCGCGGCGTGCTGAAGCCGCTGATGGCGGGCGCGCTCGGCGTGCAGCGCCCGAGCTACTGGCGGCTCCACGTAGACACTGCTTCGTACAGCGTTCTGACCTTCGACAGCCTGCACGGATTCTGCCTCATGGGGCTCAACTTCACTGAGCATCTCAAAGGGCTCCGCATAATTCAGGAATTCGATTAAAAATGAAGGCGCATCTGATAAAGTTCGGAAGCGGGCGCGAACTCGCCGAAGCGGCGCGCCGCCTGGGAGCAAGCGAGGCCTCGCTGAGTTTCTTCGAGGCGCGGCGCGAAACTCTCCAGATTTACGTGACGGACGTTCCGTCGCCGGCGGCCTCGATAATCAAGCAGGAGACGCTCTCGCGCGGCGGCGACGCGGCGGTGCACGCGAACGTCATCAACTGCGGCGTAGAGCGCAGCGACGTGATAATCTTCGGCACGGCGAAGCAGCTCGGCCATCTCGCGGACAAGCTTGAGATGATGCCGTGGTGGAAGCTATCCGGCCTAGCCGCTGATATTCGCAGGCTGACCGCCCCGCGCGCGAAACGCGCCGTGAAACTGCCATGCGGCGCGGAGCTTGCCTTTGGAGAGCGGACTCTGCTGATGGGTATAATCAACCTGACGGACGATTCGTTCTTCGGGGAAAGCCGCTGCGGCGGCGATGCGGAGAAGGCCGCAGCAAAAGCCGTGAAGATGGCTGAGGAGGGCGCGGACATACTGGACCTCGGCGCGGAGTCGACGCGCCCCGGCGCGCCGCGCGTCCCGGAGGAGCAGGAGCGCGCGCGCATGAGCGCGGCCGTCGCTGCGATACGGCGGGAGCTGCCGCACATGCCGCTTTCGATAGACACGACGCGCGCTTCGGTCGCTGAGGCCGCGCTCGGAAACGGCGCGGACATAATCAACGACGTCTCCGGCCTCCAGTTCGACAACGGAATCGCCGAAGCGGCGGCGAGGTACAAAGCGATGCTAGTGCTCATGCATATGCGCGGCACTCCGTCAGATATGCAGACGATGTGCGGGTACGACAACCTGCTGTCAGAAGTCTGCGCGTTTCTCGAAGAGGCGGCGGACAAGGCCGTAACGCTCGGCGCAGCGCGCGGAAGTATTATAATAGACCCCGGGATCGGCTTCGCAAAGGACTACGGGCAGAACCTCTTCCTTCTGCGCCACTGCGAGAGCTTCAAGGCTCTCGGCTACCCGCTGCTTATCGGCGCGTCGCGCAAGGGCTGCGTCGGAAAGGCGACGGGGCGTGAAAAGCCGGAGGAACGGCTTTACGGTACGCTCGCCGTCACGGCGTTATGCTGCCGGCAGGGCGCGGACATAATAAGGGTTCACGACGTGCGCGCCAATAAAGACGCGCTTATGATGACGGAAGCTATACAAGGAGCGAAATATGTCTGACAAGAGAATTTTCCTCGCGCTTGGCTCCAACCTCGGAAACAGGCTCGAACATCTGAAATCAGCGCTTAAATACCTCGAAACGCACGGCGTGCACATCGAGGCGAAGAGCCGCGTCTGGGAGACAGCGCCGTGGGGCGAGACGAACCAGCCGGCGTTCCTCAATATGTGCGCCGCGGCGCGCACGACGCTCGACCCCTTCGGGCTGCTGCGGCTTCTCAAGAACGCGGAAGCCGAGCTCGGGCGCAGCGAAAGCTGGCGCTGGGGGCCGCGCGAAATAGACATCGACATAATATTCTTCGGCTCGCTCGTAATGAACGATTCGAAGCTCATAATCCCCCACCCCTATATGCAGGAGAGGGCTTTTGTGCTGAAGCCGCTCTCTGAAATAGCTCCCGACGAGGAGCACCCCGTGACGCACAGGACTGTCGCAGAGATGCTCGCCGAGCTTCCTCCATCCGAACTGGAAGAAATGGTATGGATCTCGGAAATATAAAGAAAAAGCCTTCGCACGGCGGAGGCGGCGGAATAAATATAAAATTCCTCTTCCTCCCGGCGGTCGCAGCCGTGATGGCGCTCGTGCTGTACCTCGCGCCGTCGCCCGACAGCGAAGGGCGCGAGATAAATCTCAGAACGCTCGAACTACCCTCCTTTCCGATAACGCTCGTGCTCGAAGAGGACGACGGCGAGGTAAGGGCGGCATGGCTGCGGACGCCCGCAGGCGCGCGGCGTATCGAACAGGTCGAAGGGCTCTCGTTCATATCGGGCGACCCAGTGGTATCGCGCGTAGACCGCGACAACCGCGACGACCTGCTGTGGCGCATATCATTCATGAACGTCAAGGGCGAGGGCATACACCTCTGGATAGGGATGACGACGTGGGCTCCCCGCGTCTACATAGCTGCGACGCCGTTCCAGTACACGCGCTGGCACGCGCTTCCCGCGAAGATAGAAGTACCGAAAGGGACGAGCCTCTACATCTCGCCCGCCGCGCCTCTGTACAGGACGCTCGAAAAGCAGTTCGGCGGAACGGACAGCTATTCGTTCGTCTACACGATGATGCTGACGCCGGAAGGGCTGACCTTCGTCCCTGTGCCGTCGGTCTACAAACAGCTCGCCGTCCTACTGCGCGCGGGGATGCACGGCGAAAGCTCGCCGCCGAAACGCCTCGCCTACGTCCGTATGCTGACGGAGTTCAACCGCCTCGCCGACGGCAAAGCGCCGCAGGCCGACACGCTGCTCAATTTACAGATTGAGCGCATAGACACGCTGAGCTGGAAGAAATAACGCGGCGCCGTCACCGCAGCATCGCGGGACGGCGTTTTTTTCACCGTTGCCCGGTGAGAAAGTTCTCTTTCGCAAGCTTGATGAATAATCTCATCGCCGGACTCATCCATTTATTCTTATGATATGAGAGCATCGCGCGAACAGTACCGCCCTCAATCTCAGTATCAAGCTCGATAAGCCGCCCGTCGCGCAGTTCGTTCTCCACCGCGCAGCGCGGCAGGAACGCCACGCCGAGATTGCCGGCGACGCACAGCTTAATCGCTTCGATACTCTGCACCTGCATAGTCTGCTTCACCTTGATATTCCTGCGCAGAAGATACTCGTTGAAGACGCGGCTGAAAACGCTCATCTCTTCTCTGTAAATCAGCGCGGTTTCCTTCGTCTGTCCCGGCGATATAAAATCTCGCTCCTTTTCCGAAAGCTCCGGCGATGCAACGAGCGCCTGCGGCTGCAGCGCGAGCGGCTCCGTCACCACCGCCGGACTCTGCTTAGTAACGTTGTAGTGCAGCCCTATGTCAACAGCTCCGCTCGCTATCGCGGCGACGATTTCGTAACAGTTGGCGATTCTAAGAGAGAGCTGAACGTCCGGCGCTTTTTTGCGAAACTCCCGCAGTATCCGAGGCGTCTTATAAATCAGCAGAGATTCGAGAAACCCGACCGTAAGCGTCCCCTTCTGCTCCGTCTCCCGCTTTCCGTAATCCAAGAGCGCCGCGGCGGCGTCCAGCACGCCGTCCATATAAGGCAGAACCTCCCGCCCCGCCTGCGTCAGAGCCATGCGCCGCCCGAGCTTTTCAAACAGCTTGACGTTCAGTTCCTTCTCAAGCTGCTGTACCTGAAAGGTTACAGTCGACTGCGTGTAGTGCAGCCTGCGCGCAGCCTCCTGAAAGCTGCCCGTCTCCAAAATCATCTTCACCGTATTGAGATATTTCAGCTCCATTTGCCTGCGCTCCATTCAAAAATATCGAATTATAAATTCAATAGATTCAATTTGATTAAATTATCTTTATGGCGCATTATAGGGCTCAGAAGAAAACAGGTCAACAAACGAAGGAGCGCATGACATGGCGGTAACGGCGGAAGAATTAGTAAAGAAGGCAAAGGAATGCGGCTATGACAAATGCGGGATAATTCCTGTTGAGCAGATGGCCGGATACGCGGACAGTTTAGATGAGAGAGAGGAGCGTCTGCCAGAGACGAAGGAGTTCTACGACAAATTTCGTCCATTCGCCGACCCGCGCGCGCAGTACCCGTGGGTCAAGTCGATAGTCATCTGCTCGTTCTGGTACGGAAAATACGACATTCCAGAGGGGATAGAAAAGCATTACGCCAAGGCCTACCTCACCGACGGCAGACGCAACGCAGCGAGCGGATGCTGGAAAGCAGGAGAGCTTTTCGACGAGTATCTTGAACGGAGCGGGATACGCTATGCGTCGAGCCGCGATTTCGGCCTCACGGCTCTGCGCTGGGCAGCGATGAAGGCCGGAATCGGAATCATACGGAAAAATAATTTTTTCTACACGGAGCGCGGCTCGTGGAACCATCTTGAAGCGTTCCTCATAGGCGAGCCGCTTGAATATATAGAAAGCTGCCGCGTCAGCCCATGCCCAGACGGCTGCTCGCTGTGCGTCAAGGCATGCCCGACCGGCGCGCTCTCCGCTCCGTACACGATGAACCCCGCCGCCTGCGTCTCCGCGCTTACGACGTGGGGCGGCTGGGACCTTGCCACGGAGCCGCTGCGCAAGAAGATGGGGCGTTGGGCCTACGGCTGCGACGTTTGCCAGGACGTATGCCCTTTCAACCGCGGCGCATGGAAAGGCGGCGAAGAATTTCCGGGGCTCTCGGAGCTTACGAAGTATCTGCCTCTTACGGAGATAGTCGAAGCTGATTACGATTCGCTCAAAGACGTCGTGCAGCCTGCCCTTTGGTACATCCCAGCAGACAAAGCGTGGCGCTATAAGACGAACGCTTTGAACGTGATGCTCAACGACTATTCGCCGGAATATCTTCCCGCGATAAAACGAGCCTGCTCCGACGAAGCTGAGCCGGTGCGCAAAATGGCGGCGTGGGTGCTTGAAGAGTTAAAGAAGCGCAAAACTGGCGGAACGGACGAAGAGTAACGGGAAACAGGCAAAACTAACGCGCGCGGCGTCAAGCCAGGCGCAGCCGCAGCGCGCGTACGAAAAAGCCGGAGAGAGGACGGCTGCCTCGTTCCGGCTTTTTTCATGCTTTTTGCGGCGCGCTTAGTATTTCAGCCCGAAGATCGGATGGAAGATCCTTTCGTCGTGGAGGAACTGCGCCTGCTCGTCGAAGGATTTTTTCGCCTCAGCGCCGAGCGAGACGGCGAGCGACGACGTGAGCACGTGCGTGAGGAAGATGGGGCCGATGATGCTGCTGCCGAAGGTCGGGCTGTTCGCTGAGACGTTTATCTGAAGTTCGGCGAAACGGCATACGGGAGCGGCGGCGCTGTCCGTCATGGAAATTACGCGCGCGCCGTTGCGGTGCGCTATCTCGACGGACTCGGTGACCTCGACCGCGTAGCTCGGAAGCTCGCAGACTATGACGACGTCGCCCTCGCGGACGCTGCGCACCTGCTCCCACAGCGAGAGCCCGCCGCGGCGGCAGAGCAGCGCGCGGCAGCCCATGACGGTGAGGCGTATCTGCATCAGCTCCATTACAAGCGACGAGATGCCCCAGCCTATGCAATAGATGTTGTTCGCGCCCTTGACCATTTCGCAGAACTTGTCTATGTCGGCGGGCACAAGCTGCGCCATCGTGTCGTCGAGGTTCGCGTGCTCCGCCTTGAAGATGCTGTCGGGGAAAGAGTCGTTTGAACTGACGGCGCGCGCGAGGAGCGCGGCGGGATTAATCTGTTCAAGTATGGTTTTCTGAAGGCAGGCCTTGAGCTCCGCGTAGCCCGAGAAGCCGAGCATCTGCGCGACGCGCACGAGCTGCGCCTTCGAAACCTTGAGCTCGTCGGCGATGTCGCCTATCGAGCGGAAAGAGGCTTCTCTCATGTTGGCGAGGAGATACTCCGCGACGCGGCGCGCCTTGTTAGGCATTGTATGCGCTTTTTCCATTAAAAGGTTCTGTAACTGAGTACTGTCCATCTACCTACACTCCTTAAATTGTTCTCTGCTGCGTACTCTTTCTAAACTTATGTAGAATTTCCTGAGTTTAGTTTAATTTCTTTTTTCACTGTTGTCAACACAAGTCTAGTTTAATCTATGCCAGTTCACCGACAAGCGCCGCCGCGCGCGCCGTGGCGCGGCAAATCTCCAGCCGCGCGAGCCGGACGAAAAAACGGAGGCCGCGCCAAAGCGTGCCTCCGTCCGTGAAGCTTGAATTCTCTGAATGCCGGCCTAGAGCGGCGCCCACTCTCCCTCTTCCCTGTCGCGCATGATGGGGCAGTTCACCTGTCCGCGCGCCGCCGTTTTGAGGCAGGCGTTGCAGGATACGCAGGCCGACGGGCGCGCGTCGTCCTCGGCCCAGCGGTTGACAAGGTCCGGTTCGGCGATGAACGGGCGGCTGATGCCGAACATATCGGCGCAGCCGTCGTCAAGCAGGCCGCCGATGACGGGGAGCGAACGCAGGCCTCCGGTCAGTATGACGAGGACGTCTTCCGGCGCGAGACGGCGCAGCTCGCGCGCGTAAGGCGCGAAGGGCGCTTCTGACTCCCCCGCCGATACGCCGACCATGCTCGGCGCGTGGACGGCTCCAGAGTAGCTCGTGCCTGACGAAATTTCTACGCCGTCGGCTCCGCCTTCGATGGCCGCAAGCGCCGCGAGCTTTCCGTCGTCCCATCCGTAGCCGCCTTCTACTCCTTCGGTCGCGCTTATCTTTATCCACAGGCGGAAGTCTTCGCCGACGGCTCCGCGTACGGCGGAGCAGACTCCGCGCGTGAAACGCACGCGGTTTTCGGCGCTTCCGCCGTATTCGTCTGTTCTTTTGTTGAAGAGCGGAGAGAGGAACTGCGTGAGCAGGAAGCCGTGGGCTCCGTGTATTTCAACGCCGTCGGCCCCTCCCTCTCTGGCGCGCAGCGCCGCGGCTGCGAATTCGCCGCGCACGCGCTCCATATCCTCCGCCGTCATCGCAGTGCTTTCCACGCCGCAGCCGGGCAGCGGCAGGCCGCTCGGCGAGAGGCCGCGCTTTTCGGCGAAGGCTGTTTCAAGCGCGCCGCCGGCGTGGCATATCTGCACTATCAGTTTCGATCCGTGCGCGTGGACGGCTTCAGCAAGACGGCGGACTTCGTCGATTCCCCTATCGCAGTCGAGCCCCCACTGGCGCGTGGCGGCGCGTCCCTCGCGGCTGACGTAGGCGAATTCCGATATGACGGTTCCTGCCCCGCCGGCGGCGGCCTCGGCAGTGCGCGATACGGCGGCCTGCGTCAGCTCGCCGGTCTCGTGCGAGCAGCAGCCGAGCCACGTCGCGGCGCGGACGAACCTGTTGCGCGCGGAAAATTTACCGCGTTCGAAGCTTTTGAAAAGTTTATGGATTTTTTCTCTCTCCGATATAGATGGCATTTTTTCGTTCCTTTCGGCGCGCGTTCCCACATCCGCGCGCGTTTCGTCATATAAACTCGATAAGCCCGGCGGCTTCTTCCTCGGAAAGCCCAGCGTGCGCGGCGAGGCGTTTTATCCCGAAGCGCCCGTGTCCCGTGAAACGCGAGATTTCGCGCCGCGGCGCGCGCCACGGCCCCTTCGGATTTTCACGCGCGAGCCTGCGCGCTTCGGCCTCCGCAAGTATCAGCTCTCCGAGAGCCGGATGGTGCGGCCCCGCCACCACTTCGGCGGCGAGCGACTCCGTTTCCTGGAGGCCAATCCTTATCGGCACGAAGCCGTACGACAATGTTTCGTCGATGAACTCTCCGCCCCACAGCGCGGCTTCCTCGACTGTGAGCGGGCGGTACTCGCCGCGTTCGTAAAGGCGGCAGAGCTCCGTCCCCTCGATGACGAGGCAGGGATAGAGGCGCAGCTCCCATGAGTCCGCGCCCTTGAGCGCGGCGAGCGCGCGCAGCCCTGCGAGGCTGCTTTCCCGGTCCTGCCCCGGCAGCCCTATCATCATCTGCACGCCGATGGGCAGGCAGTCGGCTTTGAGCGTTTTTATATCTTCGAATATTTTTTCAGGGTCTGCCTCGCGGCGGCAGGCGGCGAGGACGGCTGGGTCGAGCGTCGGGATGCCGAGCTCTATTCTTGAAATTGGGTATTTTTTGACAAGCCCGCGCAGCGAATCGTCGCGCAGGTCGCCCGGGTAGGTCGAAAAGCGCACCGTGCTGCCGGCTGGCGCGCAGTCCGTCACGCAGTCGAGGTATTCCTCTATGAGCCGCGGCGGGAAGCGGCAGAAAGAACCGCCGAAGTAGCATATCTCGCGCGGTTCGGCCAGCCCGCGCAGCGCCTCGCGCACGTCGTCCGGCGACGGCACGAACCGGACGCCCGTTATCGCGCGCTGGTCGCAGTAGACGCACTGCCCGCGGCAGCCCGCGAGCGGCAGGAAGAAAGGCAGTTTCTTCAGCATCGCCACGGCTCCGCCTCCGCCCAGTCGCGGTACTGGTTTTCTTCCCATTCGGGCCAGAGCGCCGCCCACGCGAATGTGTCGGCGCGGTTCTCGAAGCTCTCCATCGATACGAAGCTGCGCTGCCAGAAGCGCGCGCCTTTCGTGTGGTACAGAAGATGATAAAGTTCGTGAAAGAGCGCGAAGCGCCGCCAAAGCAGCGGAAGCGCGGTGTTTATGAAGATGCGCCCGCGCTCGCCGCGCACGAGGTGGACGCCCCACACGCCGGCCGGAAGGGAGACGCGTTTAACGTCGAGCGAGAGCCCCGTGCGCTCCTCAGCCTTCGCAAGTATGTCGAACTCGTCAAGCCTGCGCCAATCCGCCGCTTCGCTCACGGCCCAATCAGGCAGGGCGTCGGGCGGCGACGGGTAGGTATCTTCGAATAGATCCGAGGATTCTCCCTCTCTACTTTCCGGCGGCATCCTCTTCGTCCCAGTCGTCGAGCGCCGCTTCAATCACGCGGTAGACGCGGCGCAGCTCCTTCTCTGAAAGTTTTTTGCTACGGTACCATATTTCGAGCTCGCCGTCGTCAAGCATGGATTCGAGCTGCACGCGCCCCGGCTTGTCGGGCGTCGAAAAATCCTGAAGAAGGTCGGCGACTTCGACGTTGAGCGCCGGCGCAAGCCTCTGAAGCAGTTTCATGGACGGGAGCCTGCGGTTGCTTTCAAGCGCCTGCACATATATGCGGCTGACTTCAACCTTGTCCGCGAGCTTCTGCTGAGTTAAATGCTGCGCTTTGCGCAGCGATTTGATTCTGTTGCCCAGACTCATACTCATAGTCTCCTTTTCCTAAAATTCTTACACAAAGGCGTAACTATATACTGACATAATACTATATACGCCGTCCGCTGACAACATACAGATTATATCACGAAGAAAAAATATGCAGGAAATATGTGCAGCTCAGCAAATCCGCCGCGCCTCCGGGGCTCACGCGGCGCTCCATGAATTTGCGTTCGAGCTCGTAAAGCGGCGCGCGGTTCCATGACGGCGCGCGGAACCCGCGCAGCGCCGCGGCGGTGAGAGTAAGATACTCGCCGCTCCAGTATTCGAATCCGGCGCGGTGCATAACGTTGCTGTCCTCGCATACGAGCATTATCTGAAGCAGAGCCGCGAGCCCCGCGTCGTTGAAGCTCGCGCCGCCAGCAAGCGCGCGCCGCAGCGCGGGGAGGCCGGCGCGGAGCGCGGACGGGAAGCCGCGCTCCGCCTCGCCGCGCACGCCCGTTACGCCGTGCTCGACGTACAACCGCTCGCCGTTCGTCAGCGCGCGACGCGGAGGTTCGGCGAGAAGAGCGCCGAGCTCGCGTTCGACCACGCCGCGCACGGCGAGCGCGGCGAACTGCGCCGCGGCCTCCGCGCTGCGCGGCGCGCCGGAAAACAGCGCGAAGCCCGCACCGTAGAGCAGCAGCGACATGAGGTAGACGAGCCCCTTGTGCGTGTTGACGCCGCCCGTCGCCTGCGCCATCGCGCGCTCCATCTCGACGCCGGTGGAACGCAGCCGCTCCATCACAAGTTCCGGCGGCGTGCCTTCGAGACCGGCGCGCGCCTGACGCGCCCAGAACGGCGCGATCGCGCGCGCGCTTTTCAGAAACAGCGCGCAGTCCATGTCGTCGTGGCAGCCGCTCCCCTCCGCGTCGACGAGGCCGGGCTTCGGCGCCGTCATAACTTCGCGCACGGAAGATTCGTAGGCCGCAATCGCAAGAAATTCCGCTTCGCTTGACTTCATCGTGCTTCTGTCGGATACTTTTCTATATTATTACGACGATAAGGAGCCGCCGCTCGATGCATTTTATCCCCTCCGTGGCGAGAGACGCCGCCACTAAAATAGCGCAAACGGCAAAGGCAGGCAAGGCGAAAATTTTCCTCCGCCGCTGCGCCGCGCTCTGCGCTCTTTTGCTGTGCGTCTGGGCGTTTACGGAGGCGGTCTATAAAGTCACAGCGGCCGACTGGGAGGCGGGCCGCCGCGCGTGGAAGAGCGGCGACTGCGAGGCCGCGCTCGCCGCCTGGTCGCGCAACGCGTGGGCGCAGCCTTTTGCGATCCGTCCGGCGCGGCTCTATTACTGGAAGATACAGGCGCTTGAAAAGCTCGGACGCGAGGACGAGGCGGCCCGCGCCGCGGCCCTGCTCGCGCTGCGCGAACCGCTCGACTTCTACGCCTTCGCCCTCGCATACGAAGGGAAATATCCGAAGCTCACGAGCATAGTGAACGCGGCGAAATCGCGCGCCGTCCCCGCGCGCCGCTGGGAGGCCGAGACAGCCGCGGCGTCTGCTCGCACAGGCGTGCGCGAAAATATAATATTCGGCATCATGAAGCGCGAGAGCAAATTCAACCCGGACGCGCTCAGCGCGCGCGGTGCCGCAGGCCTCATGCAGCTGATGCCGCCGACGGCGCGCGAAGCGGCGCAGCGCCTCGGCGACGAGACGCTCTCGCCGTTCGTGCCGGGGCAGAACGTGATGCTCGGCGCGGCGCACTTCGCATACCTCCACGCGAAATTCCGCCGCCGGCTTCCGCTCGCGGTCGCGGCCTACAACGCCGGAGCCGCCGCCGTCTCGAAGTGGGGCGCGGACGAAGCCTCCGATTGGATAGAATGGATAGAGGACATCCCGTATCCGCAGACGCGCGAGTACGTGCGCTCTGTGCTTGAAAACATAGAGATTTACGATTTCGGCGGCGCG
>MHCFR05601__coassemble_852_pt1 | contig 34015 bp, 31 predicted proteins | sample MHCFR05601__metabat2_low_PE_003 | metagenome-assembled genome bin MHCFR05601
AAATACCCCACCAACAGTTCTAAATAAACGGACGCGCCCCGTCCCCACACTTCAAAATCAGTCATAAAAAATATATTGATGAAAGCGCTCCAAAGAAAAAAAACAAACAGCACAACAGAAATTAAGCGGCATTCCCTGCTGTTGAAAGATACGAGAGGCTCGCTATATCTAACTTGGCCATAAATTAATAGCACGAGAGTGAGAACGTAACCTGTGTAATGTACCGCAGGGGCGAAGATAGTAAAAATTATCGATGTCAAATAAATACATCTTGCGATGCATTCATATGAAACATTTGGTAATTTCATCTGCAGCGATTCTCCTTAATATAAATGCCGTTTCAGCTTATACATTGTAACACATGAAGAAAGAACTCTAAATGCAAATGCCGTTCAACAAAGTAAGCCATATTTCTAATGCTGTGAGCGTCATCTCCCAGCTAGACTCGACAGATCGAATATCGGGAGCAGGACGGCTACTACTACGAAGCCTACGAGCAGGCCCATGACTAGGATTATCATGGGTTCGGCGAGGGCGGCCCATTTCTGCATGGAGGACTGGGCGTATTCCCAGCAGCCGGCGCCGAGGCGTTCTGAGGTTTCGGCGAGTGTGCCGCCTGCTTCGCCTACTCGGATTACCGTCGTTATTTCTTCGGGGAAGGAGCCTTCTTTTTCGAGCGCCTGCGAGAAGCGGTAGCCTTCTTTTATGTAGTCTGCGACGGTTGAGAGGCGGCCCTTGACGGGATCCAGCGGTTCTGTGAGCTTGAGCGCCTGAACGAGCGGGATGCCAGCGCGCAGGAGCGTGCCGGTCTGGCTGAAGATGAGCGCGAAGGTCAGGTTTTCGCGCGCTTCGCGGAAGAGCGGGATGGAGATTTTTTTGCCTTTGCGGCGTATGTAGAGCGCGAGCAGCGCGATTGCCGCGGCGAATGGGATGATTCCGGCACGGACGGCGTCGGAGACGAAGATGAGCATCCACGTGACGAGCGGCAGCTGCGCGCCGGATTCTATGACGAGCGCGGTGAGGCGCGGGACGACGAAGCTGAGCAGGAATATTACGACGCCCACGCCGACGAAGAGCATCAGCAGCGGATAGGTGAGCGCCGTCTGGATTTTGCGGCGCAGCGAAATTTCGTTCTGGATGAGTTCTCCGGCTTTTTCGAGAATTTCGCCGAGCGACGCGGATTTTTCGCCGGATTCGACCATTCCGACGAGGCTCGGACGGAATACGCCGATCGAGGCCATCGAGGCGGCGAGCGAGCGTCCGCCTTCGACCGACTCGCGCAGCTCTGTGTATACCGGCTTGAGTTTTTTGCCGCGTGTCTGTTTCTGGAGCAGTTTCAGGACTTCTGTGAGCGACAGGCCACTGCGCATGAACGACGAGAGCGTCGTGCAGAAGAGGCGCTGTTCTTCGAGCGGGAGCTTTTTGCGGCGGCTTCTGCCTGCGAAGCTCCACGCGCGCGGCTTTTCTTCCTTTACCGAGACGACCGTGCAGCGTTCGGCGGCTAGCTCGCGCAGCAGGTCGTTCTCGCTCGCGGCCTCGCGGCGCACGGTTCTGCGCGCGCCGTCCGGCGTGTAGAGCTCCGCGCGGAAGAGCGGCACGGCTAGACCTCGCCGACGACGCGCAGCATTTCTTCGGGCGTCGTCTCGCCGTCTTTGACGGCTTTGAGGCCGAGCTCGAGCAGCGTCGAGAAGCCGCCTTTGCGCGCGAGCTCGCGCAGCTCGTGCGGCTGCGCGCCGCGCGCTATCGCCTCCTGTATCTCGGGCGTCACGTCGAACTGCTCGTAGAGACCGAAGCGTCCCTTGTAGCCCGTGCCGCCGCATTCTTCGCAGCCGCGGCCGCGCCACGCGTGCTTGACGCCGTTTTTGCGGACGACGCCGGTCGTGTCGAACTTTTCTTTGCAGTGCGGGCAGACGCGGCGCACGAGGCGCTGCGCGACGACGCCGAGCAGCGAGCCGGCGACGAGGTAGGGCTCTATGCCCATGTCGGTGAGGCGCGTGACGGCGCTGACTGAGTCGTTCGTGTGGAGCGTCGAGAATACGAGGTGGCCGGTGAGCGACGCCTGTATGCCTATGTGCGCGGTGTCGAAGTCGCGCATTTCGCCTATCATTATGATGTCGGGGTCCTGACGCAGAATCGAGCGCAGCGTCCCCGCGAAGGTGAGGCCGGCCTTTTCGTTGACCTGCACCTGGCCGACGCCGGGAAGGTCGTATTCTATCGGGTCTTCGACCGTTATGACGTTGACCTCGGGGCGCGCAAGCGCCTGTAATATCGCGTAAAGGCTCGTGCTTTTGCCGGAGCCTGTGGGGCCCGTGAATAGTATCATGCCGTTGGGGCGGCGGATGAGACGTTCGAGCCGTTCGCGCTCGTTTTCCTTCATTCCCAGATCTTCGAGCGTGAGCAGGCCGCGCGCCTTGTCGAGAAGGCGGAGGACGAGCCGCTCGCCGTGCTGTGTCGGCAGAGAGCTGACGCGGATGTCCACAAGCCTGTCGCCGATGCTTATTCCTATGCGCCCGTCCTGAGGCACGAAGCGCTCCGCAATGTCCATGTTCGCCATGACTTTTATACGGCTCGTCACGGGGGCCTGATGGCCTTTCGAGAGCGAGTAGCGGTCGGAGAGCACGCCGTCGACGCGGTAGCGCACGACGACGCGGTCTTCGTAGGGCTCGATGTGTATGTCCGTGGCGCGCTCGCGCAGCGACTCCATCAGTATGCCGTTGACGAGGCGGACGACGGGCGCGTCGACGCTGTCGCTCATTACCTCCTGCCGCGCGAGCTCGGAGAGGTCGTCTACCTCTTCTATCGCGTTGAGCGTTTCCTGCCCGACGCCGCTCTTTATGTCGTAGAGCGAGCGGATGAGGGCCTGCACCTCGGCGTGCGGAAGCAGCGCCGCGTCTACGCGCGCGCCCGCCGCTGCGGCGAGCAGCTGTGCGTCGGGCGTCGCGGCGTAGTCAGATACTGCGACAGTCATCACGCCTCTTTCGAGCGAGAGCGGGACGACGCCGCGGTCGCGCAGGACGTCGAGGCTCACGCCATCGGGGATGAGCGCAAGGATTTTTTCTGGATTTACGTCGAAGTCCTTTATCGAGCGCGCGGACATTTTATTTCGCCGCCGGCCCGTTCTGTTCCGTCACGTCGCCGGACTGCGGCGCGTAGATGAGCCCCTTCGGGTCGAGCATTTCGCGTGTGACGCCCTCTTTGCGCGTCGCCTTGCGGTAGTCGCTGTTGTTGCGCTGTATCAGTATGCGCTCCGCGTCGCTGAGCTCCTGCCCTTCGCGGATTATCCTGTCCGTCACCTGCGAGGCGTGCTCCGGCGTTTCGATTATGTAGGGCGTCAGGAAGATCATGAGGTCTACCTTCTCGCGCTGTTTTTCCGTCGATTTGAAAAGGTTGCCTATAAGCGGTATGTAGGAGAAGAATGGCACGCGGTTCTTGAGCTCCTTCTCCGCCTCTTTGATAAGGCCGCCGATTACGACGGTCTGGCCGTTTGCGACGAGGACGGAAGTCTTGACCTCGCGCTTCGAGGTTATCGGCGTCGCGTTGTTGGTCGTCGTCTGGAGCTCTTCTATGCGTTGTTCTATTTCGAGCGCTACGAGGTTGCCGCTTCTGATGTGCGGCGTGACTGTGAGGATGAGGCCGACGTCCTTGTATTCGTAGCTGTTGGTGACTGAGTCGGTGTTGGCCTGATTTGTGAGGCTGCCGGTGAGCTGCGGGATGACCTGGCCGACCTGCAGCGAGCTTTCGAGGTTGTCTGTGCAGAGCAGGCGCGGCATGGAGAGGACGTTTATCGCGTCGAAGCGGTTGAGCAGCCGCACATAGGCGTACATGAGCCCCGCGCCCTGCGTGTTGGTGGTCGTAACGGCGTTGCCCTGCATATCGTATGTGACTTCCTCCTGCGTCATGAGGCTTTGATAGAGCTGCTGGACGTCCGAGGGCACGCCTGTATTTCCGAGCTGGACGTTGCCCGCGATGACGGCGTCGCCCATTATGTCGCCGCCCCATGCCGCCCAGTCGATGCCGGCGCTGTTGAGCTTGTTGAGGCTGACCTCGGCGATGAGGCCGCGCAGCATGACCTGCTTCGGCTGCGTGTCGAGCTGTTCGAGTATCGACTTAAGCGAGTTGTACTGTTCCTGCGAGGCGGTGAAGATGAGGCTGTTCGTCGGAAGGTCGGGGACGACGGTCGAAGGTACGGCCCCTTCTTTGTCGGGCGAGAGCTTCGCCGCGGTCGCCAGTATCTGCGAGAGCTGCTCCGCTACGGTCTTAGCGTCGGCGTTGTGCAGCTTGTAGACGTGGAAATTTTCTGTGCGCGAGGGCAGGTCGAGCTCCTTTATAACGCGCTCGGCCTCGCGCAGCCCCTGCGCCGACCCGATGAGGACGACGCGGCCGGTGCGTTCGTCGGCGACGGCCATTAGCCCCGCCATTTTCGACGATGCGTCCTTGCCCATCGCGTTCATCTGGGATTCGAGAAGTTTCGCGTTCGCGTAGGCGAGCGGGACGACCTTTATCGCGCGGATGCTGTCGGGCGCGTCGAGCGCGCGGATGACGCTGACGGCGCGGTTCAGGAGCGAAGCCTTGCCGACGAGCAGCACGGAGCTGCCGTTGCCGACCGGCGAGACCTGTATTTCCTTAATCGCGGTCTTGAGCGGCGAGACGACGTAACCGGCCTTGACGTAGTTCAGCGGCACGACCTGCACGATGACGGCCTCGCCCGGCGCGACGCTGCGGTCGCTCTTGACGACGGAGCCGGCAGTCACAGAGCCGCCCGAGGCCGGAGCGACTTTCGAGTAGCCGTCCATCTGTTCGAGCGTCAGCTCGTTCATCTCAAGGACGGAGAGCATTACCTCTCGCGCCTCGTTGAGAGTGACGGCCTTCGGCGACACGACGGAGACCGTGCCGGTCACGCCCGGGTCTACGAGTATGTTTTCGCCCAGAAGCTCGGACATGAAGCGGAGGAATTTGACGATGTCCACGTCCTTGAAGTTGAGCTGGACGCGCCCCGAGGCGCGCATCTCGTTCGCCGCCTGCATGAGGTTCAGCTCTTCCTGATCCGGTTCGGCCGCGCGCGCCGCGTGGCAGGCCGAGAGCGAAATCGCCGCAGCCGCCAGTAATATATAGATAAAACCTTTCCTTACCCGCATATCCGTCACTCCCGTTTAACGATGAAATTTTATCCCAAAGCCGCCCATGACTGGGCCGTCAGTCGTTTACGTTTTTTTCGCCGGAGTCTCCGCCGCCGGAATTTCCGGCCTCTTTCGCGCTCGCCGCGGCCCCGTCTTTTTTCGCATCCTCTTCCGATTCGAGACAGACGGTCAGGCTGTTGTCCTTCGCGTCGCGCACCGTTATCTCGCGCCACCGGACGCGGACGGTCTCAGAAACGTCGCCGGAGCGGCCCGCGCCGTCGAAGTCCAGCCCTTTCAGGTCAAGCCTTCCGAAATCCTCGCCGAACATCTCGGTTTCGCGCTCCTCCGTCTCCCAGCGGAAGTCCCCGCTGGTTCCGCGTTCGTCGAGCTCTCCGGTCAGTATCCCGATTTCTATTTCGCGCGCCGCGTCGAGCAGCCGCTCCCTCTCGCTTACCGCGACGAGCGTGTTCTGCGCGAGGAGCACAAGCTTAAGAGCCGCGGCGCCGACCGCCGCCAGTATCGCAACGGCGACGAGCACCTCTATCAGAGTAAAGCCGCCGCGCCGCACGCCGCTACTTCACCTGATAGCGCAGCTCGACTGGCTTTCCACCGCGCATCACGGTCACGTCGAAGCGCGTGCCTGCCATGAGCGAGTTCAGCGCGTTCGACGCGTCGGCGACGTTCGTGATGCTGACGCCGTTTATCGCGCTTATCACGTCGCCCTGCGCGACGCCGACGCGCGCGAGGACGCTGTCGGATGCGAGGCGTTCGAGCCTCATGCCGGACATATCGGGCGTCGGCACCATGCGCACCTTCGCAAGCTCGTCGTAGGGGTTCATAAGCAGCGCGTCGACCAGCTCGCGCGGCACGGCCCCCTCCCGGCCTTCCGACGCCGGTTCAAGGCCGGAGAAGTCGAGCGCCGGCTTTTCCGGCGCGCGCTGCTGCGTCCTGCGGCGTGTCTCCGCGCGGCGCGGCCGGCGTCTGTCCGCCGCCGCGGGCCGCCCTCCGCCCGACAGAATCAGGTATAGCGCGTGCTCTTCCGCGCCGCCGGAGAGCAGCGCCCTGCTGTATTCTATCTCGGAGAGCGTGAAGCCCTCGACGCTCTGGCCTTTAAGCACGAGCCGCGTATTTCCAGAGACCTCTATCCACGCCCCGACGCCGGGCAGAGTGCCGCGCAGCGTCATCGATTTCAGCGTTTCTGGCGCGGCCTTCGCCGCGGAGCTTTTTTCAGTATCCTTCGCGGCGCGCACATCCGCGCCGAAGGGGTTTTCCTCTGTGAATCCGCCGGCGCCGCCGCTGCGCCCCGCGTTCGCAAACGACGGTCCGCGGCGGCTGACCGCGCGCGCGGTCTCAGCATCGGCTTCGAGCGCCGCGGACATCATGGCGGATTCCAGCGAAGAGCAGAGGCAATAGCCGGCAAATATCCCGCATACGAAGAGCGCGGCGAGGACTGAGCGCGCCGCGGACGAAGCCGGGCCCGCTGGCGGCGCGGCTGGATTTCCGCGCGGTATGAAAGCCTGGAATTTTTCTGCAAAGCGCGGCCTCATCGCGTTATCCTCCATTCGCCATCTTTTATCTTTTCAAGCGGAAGGATCTTCGTCATTCTGAGCATTTCAAACATACGGTCGAGCTCCGGCGGGGCTTTGACGAGCAGCCGCGCGCGCACGAGGCGCATCGCGGAGGTCGAGATTTCCGCCGAGCCGGAAATCGCCGCCGGACCTGTGAAGGATATGTCTTCGACTATAACGGAGTCGCGCGTCACCCGCAGCTCTGCCGACCCTGAGTTCCACTCCAGAGGCTGGCGCGTGACCGGCACGATGCTGCCGCGGCCGAATGTCAGCCGCGCGCTTTTTTCGCCCGAGAGCAGCGACGAAAGTATGTCCGGCTCGACGGAGAGTTCGCTCAGCCTCGCGCGCGCGACGGGGAGGTCGGCGTTCACGCCTTTATACGAGAAGTTTTTTTTGACGAGGCCGGAGGTTTCCGACGACGAGGCCGTGACGTAGACGCCGCGTGAGGCGGCCTCCCTCGCGGCGAAGGCGAAGAGCGAAGGCGCGAGCGCGTCCCACGGGAAGAAAATTACGATTCCGAGTATAAGTCCAGCCAGTGCCGCGGCGGCGCGGAGGAGATTTTTTTTCATTCCCTCTCCCCCTCTATCGTCAGCGAGACGTTCAGCAGCCGTCCGTCGCGCCGCGCTTCGAGCGCGCGCACCTCGGCCGTCTTGACAGCGAGGCCGTTTTTGCGTATTTCTTCGACGAGCGATTCAAATTCGTCTGGATACAGGCGGTTCACCTGAAGCGCAAGCCCCGCGGGCGACGACGAAAGCTGCGCGACCCTGCCGCGAAGCCCAGTCTTGTCGAGAATCGCGGAGACTGCGGTCAGCGGTTCTTCCGCCGATACGACGCTGCGTTCAGGGTAGGATCTCAGCTCGGCCGCGCCGCGCAGCACGGCCTCGGCCTCACGCAGCCGCGCTTCGTTCGCGCTCTTCGCCGAAAGTGCGAAGCCGAGGACTGTGGCGAACGCAAGCCAGACTGCGGCGGCGGCGAGCGCCAGCCGCACAAGCCGCGCGAATTCCGGCGCGTTTTTTATCTCTTCAAAATCGTTCCGCGTCATCTGCCGCGCCCTCCTTCCGAGAGATGAAGGCTGAAGCGCATACCGCCGCCCGGAATCTGCTGCACGTCGCCGAGGCGGACGGTGAAGCCGTTCTTTGAGAGCGCGTCGCGCAGCGCCTGGACGTCCCCGGTATTCTGCGCGCGGCCTTCAAGTTCGGTGCGCTCAATGCCGTAACGCAGCGCGTCGAGGCGCATGGTCTCCGGCATCTGCTTCCACGCCGCGGCGACGCCCGAGAGGACGCCGTCGAACGAGAGCTGGACGCCTCCGCCGGAGACGGCGCGCAGCCGCCGCGTGACCGAGGTCAGCGGCGCGCGGCTCTCTTCGCCGAGAGCCAGGGAATATATTTCCGACGGTGCGGAAGCGAAGGAATCTTTCATAAAAACGTTCTGTGCAAGAAGCGCAAGCGACAGGACGAGGCAAAAGAGGCCGGCGGCGGTTGCGGCGCGCAGAGCGAAGAAAACCGAGGCAAAAAAACCCTCGCGCCGTTCCGCCGCGGAAGCGCCGCTGTTCGAGAAGTCAAGCGCCGCGGAGGATGGCGAAGCCGCGAACGTCGCCTCGCCTGCGCGCTGGAGCTCCTCCGGCGAAATCTCGGCGGCGTCGAATATTCTGACGTTCTCCGGCGCAATCTCTCCTCCGGCGGACTGAGCGTAGCCGCGCATCCAGCGCGCCGCCTCGTCCGGCCGGCATTCTTCGTCAGAGAAGCAGCGGTAGAGCTTCGGCTCGTAGTCCTCGGCCCAAAGCGCGCAGGAGCAGCCGGCCTCGCGCCATATCACAAGGCCGCAGCCGCCCACCTCCGAAAGAAGCGCGAGCGGCGCGGGGATGAGCGCGGCGCGCCCGCCGAGCGCCTTTTCGTAATCTTCTATCTCCTCGCGCGACGCAAACCACGCGGCCCCGCGCGTGGACGAAGCGCCCCGTTCGGTCGCCTGGGGTATCATCATCAGCGCGCCGCCCTCTCCGGCGATGGAGCGGAATTTCAGCTCCAGCGCGCCGCGCAGGTTCACCTTCCGCCCGAACGGGAACGAAAAGGGATACGCCGCCGCGGTGCGCAGCGGCGCGCAGCAGACGCGCCTCTCGCCCTGCGCCGCAGGCTGCCCGGAGAGCCGCGCCGCGGTACAGAATTTCACCTTTCCGTGAAAGGCCGGATTTTCCGCGCGAAGAATGGAATTCAAACTATTCACGAACTTTTTGAACAACAGCGCACCCGCACCTCCAGCCGCTACTCTTCCCATCTGCAAAAGCCGGATCCGCCGCGCTCGACGGTAATCCGGTAATTCCTGACGTTTCCAGCGCCGTCGGAAACCCTGACGCCGATCAGGAAATGAGTGCTTTCAAACGCTATGACGTTCGCAAGCTTCGCCGCAAGCTCCTGCGGGAAGCCCGGCACGTTCCGCAGCCCGTCCATGTCGCGTATCGGATTCACGAGCCGGTAGGCCGCGATGTTCCGCGCGTGCGAAAGCGTGAGAGCGTCGTCAAGCAGCGCCAGCACTTCGGGCGCGGCGGCGTTGACGTTTATCTTCTCGCCTTCCGCGACGGACGCGTACATGGCGAGGCCGCCCTGGATCTCCTCAGTGCCCCAGAGGACGCCGTCCGTTATCTCCGGCATTGCGCGCAGTTCGCTTAAATCGGAAATCATCCTGTTGATGTTCGTATCGCGCTCCGCGCCGCCGAGCCGTTGATCAGTATCGGCGTCCATGAAGTCGACAACTTCCCACGCGAGGCGCGGAAGTTCGAGTTTCTCCCAGACGTTCTCCCACGCCGCCTCATATTCAGAGCGCGGCGTAACTCCGTCTGGAAGCAAAAGTCCGCTGATTGGTATTTTATCATTTAACGGGCGGATTTGTACTTCCGCCGTGTAATCTCCAATATCGATTTTTACATGTTCGTAAGGATCATAGAGAGATTCCGTCGGGCCGTCGAAGCCGTTCGCGTCCCCGGCAATCCTTCGGCTCATAACCTTCGCCGCAATCTCCGCGACGCTGCGGAAACGGTAGATCCTCTCGCGCGCCGCCTCCGCCCGCGCCTCCGTGCGCGCGAACCACGCGAAGGCCGTCGCCGCGGTCAGCAGCAGCGCCGACGTTATCATCACGGAGACGAGGATGAAGCCGCTATTCCTGCGCATTGACGAACCTCTCCGTGCGCACGTACGAACCTTCGCCGAGCAGTATCTCCGCGCGCAGAATCTCCGGGATTCCGCCCTCGTACTCCTCCTGCTCCCACTCGCCGCCGCGCGGGAAATAGAAGCGCAGGCCGCGGGCAGCCGACAGAATCAGCTCGCCGTCCTTCGCTTCAAGATCATCCGGGTCTATATCCATCGGCTCCGGCACGTCGGCGGAGCCCGCGCCGAATACGTCGCCGGAGCGCGCGTGCAGAGACGGCTGCCCGCATATCACCCAGCGGTAAAGCCCGGGCGCTTCGTCGCTGAACGAGTCGTCGGGCAGCACGCGGTAGACGACGACGCCAGCGCTCTTCCCCTCGTACTTAGGCGCGGCGCTCCATATCAGCAGCCGGTCGTCCGCGTCGGTCGTGAGATTTTCTTCGTGAATAATCTTTACGGAAGGAAACAAAGGATTGCTCAGAGCGAGCCGCAGGTCGCGGTACATGGCGTCCGCAGCGTCGCGCGCGTTGTGCCGCCGCCCCCAGCGCGCCTGCGCCTCTTCGAGCGAGCGCACTGTCACGACGAGCGGCGCGAGCGCGGCCGATGCGATTATCCCGACGAGGCCGGCGACTAGAAGAATTTCTATGAGCGTAAATCCGCGCGCGCGATTATTTTTCATCGCTCTGCGCTCCGTCGCCGGAAGGGACTTTTCTGTACGAGCTCGGCGGAAGATATGTTACAAGCTCGCTCATCAGCGCCAGATCGTTCGTCTCGCGCGCATAGCGCAGAAGTTCGACGAGCTGCTTGGCCTGCGGCTTCGTCCTGAAGCTGCCGTAAAGCGCGCCGATTCCGGCTTCGAGGTCCTCCGCGCGCCCCGTCGCGCGCGCGAGCGCTATGACGTGATACGCAAGCTGTTCTCCTGCCTCGTCGCGCTCCATAAGGCTCCTGCGCGCCCTCTTTATAAACGACGTGCGAAGCGCCGCGTCGTCCGTACGCGCCGCGGCGAGAAGATATTTGTCGGCGCGGCAGCCGTTATAGAAAAAGACAAGCCCCGCGGCTGCGACGGCCGCGACGAACAGGCCGAACAGGCGGTAGACGAATCCGCTGCGAATCTCATGCCACGACGGCGGCGGCGCGAAAATCTCGCGGTTCGCCCACGCAAAGGCGAGCGACATCCACACCGCAATCTCGATGCGGTGGAACGGGCGGCTGAAAAGCGCGTCGCACCACATCAGGAATATCATCGCGCAGCCCCACATCGCGCCCGGCGACAGAGTTTTTCGCATCGTCAGCGCGCGCGCGAAACTCCACAGCCACCACGCGCCGGCCGCGAAAAGCGCCGCTGCGCCGAAAATTCCAAGCTCCGCGAGGAGCTGCAAATATTCGCTGTGCGCCCAGTAGGTGAACTGCCACTTGAGCTCCGGGTGCGTCTTGAAAGCCTCGCGCTGCCCTTCGAGATAGTGCCATTTGTAATGGCCCAGGCCAGTGCCCGCGAGCGGATGGAGTTTGAATACGTTCCAGCTCGTGATCCATATCTCGCGCCGCGCGCCGAAGTTCGAAGTGTTGAGCAGCATATCGCTCGTCTTGTTTATGAGCGCGTATGCGCGGCTCCATCCGAAGTACGCCGTGCAGATGTTGACCGCGAGCATGAAGGCGACGAGCGCGAACGCCGCGCCGGCGCGCCGCGCGAGCGCGCCTCCGTCCGCGCGGCACCTGCCCGCCGCGAGAGCCAGCGCCGCGGTCCCCGCAATCAGCGCGAGCATCCCGGCGCGCGTCGTCGAATTCCAGAGCCCCCATGAATTGAAGGCAAGCATGAACAGGTTAGCCCACGTCATGAATCTGCGTCCCGCGCCGTCATACAGCGGCGAAGAATAGACCATGTGAAGGTATATGCCGCCCAGCGCCGCCATCGCCATCCACAGGCCGAACATCTCCTGCTGACCCGTATTGCCGATGTAGTTGCCAGGCACGTTCATTATGAGCGGGAATATGTCGTTCATGCCGCGGATCAGAAGTTCGGCGAAGACGACGTTCACGGCCGCGTTGATATTCGCAAGCCATATAACGCGGCGCAGCGCCGCCTGCGAATCGAAGAGGCAGCAGCAGAAAATATAGGCCGCAAGCAGCGACGCGAAGAAAAACCATTCCTTGAAGTAGGTAGACCATGCGAATATATCGCACCACAGCGGCTGCAATGAAACGAAGGCGAGCAGGCAGAGCCACGCCGCGCCGAACAGGTCGAGGCGGAAGCCCGTCCGCTCCGCGCCGTAGAGCGCTAGCGCGGAACCGCCGGCGAGCGATATGAGAGCGACGGGGACCATCGTCCACGCCCATTTCATTATATGCAGCGTGTCAAACCAGTCCGTGCCGGAATATATAAGGTTAGGAAGAGAGAGAGAGATGAAGATAAGAGGATAAAAAATCCAGAGAGGCACGAGCGCGCGCCCCGCTCCGCCCTGCATCATGCCGGAGCCGCGGAGCGCGCCGCCGTATCTGTTTGACGTTTTTCCCGAAAATTTCATCAGTCAGCCGGAACGCGCGGCTACATCGAAGAGCCGTAGCCGTTTTCAAATTTTGCGAACTCGCGGAAGAATACGAGGTCCACCTTGCCCGTCGGGCCGTTTCTGTTTTTCGCTACGATGACCTCGGCCGTCGCGTCCTGCGAGTCGTTCTCCTGCGCGTAGTATGCTTCGCGGTAGAGGAAGAGCACCATGTCCGCGTCCTGCTCTATCGAGCCGCTCTCGCGGAGGTCAGAGAGCATCGGCCGCTTGTTGTTTTCCCTCCGTTTTTCAACGTCGCGCGAAAGCTGTGAGAGGGCGATGACTGGAACCTTGAACTCGCGCGCTATGCTCTTCAGCGTGCGCGATATTTCGGAGACTTCCTGCGTGCGGTTTTCCATGCGCCGCGCCGCCATCATGAGCTGGAGGTAGTCGATAATAATGAGGCCGCGCCCCTCGCCGTGCTTAGCGAAGAAGCGCCGGCAGCGCCCGCGCAGTTCGAGCGTGTTGAGCGGCGAGCTGTCGTCGATGAAGATCGGGCTCTTCTCTATCTTTGCGGCGGCGCGCTTGAGGCTCTCCCACTGCTCGCTCTGCTGGCGGCGGCTCTCAAAAAGTTCGATGAGGTTCACCTTCGCCTCCGACGAGAGCATTCTCTGCGCAATCTGCTCCGCCGACATTTCAAGGCTGAATATCAGGACGGGGACGTTTTCTTCGCCCGCCGCGTACTGCCCGATGTTGAGGGCGAAGGCCGTCTTTCCCATCGCGGGGCGCGCCGCGACGATGTAAAGCGCGCCGGGCTGGAGCCCCGCGGACATTCTGTCGAAATCGGGGAAGCCGGTTGGAACGCCGGTGATTGCGAGGCCGCCCGCGAGACGTTTCTCAATGTCGGACATAGCGGACTTGAGCACGTCGTGAGTAGAGCGGATGTTCGTCGTCCTGCCCGTGCGCGAGATCTCAAAAACTTTCTGCTCCGCCGTCTCCAGCGCCTCGTCGACTTCGATCTCCTCGCTGAAGCCGATCTTCGATATATCGCTGCCCACGGTTATCAGCGAGCGGTGCACGGATTTGTCGCGGACTATCTTAGCGTGGTATTCTACGTTCGCCGTCGTCGTGACGGCTTCGGTCAGAGATGTAATGAACGAGAGGCCGCCGAGCGTTTTGACGAGATTCTGTTTGTTCGCCTCGTCGCGGAAAGTCAGGGCGTCGACGGCGACGTTGCGCTCCGACATGGATTTCATGACCTCAAAGGCCTGCCTGTGGCGCGGGTCGTAAAAATCTTCCGCGGCGAGCATTTCAACCGCGGTGTTGAGCGCTTCGGAATCGAGAAGGCAGGAGCCGAGGACCGCCCTTTCAGCTTCGAGGTTGAAGGGCGGTATCCTCTCCATTCCCGCAGAGTCGTTCAAAATTATTCAGTCTCCACTTTGAGAGTCATCTCGGCGTCGATGCCGGGATAGAGCTTGATTCTGAAGGCGAAGCTGCCGGCCTGCTTGATGGAGTCGTCAAGCTTGATGTCCTTCTTATCGACGGAGCAGCCGAACTGCGCGCCGAGCGCGTCGGCCACCTGCGCCGACGTGACGCTGCCGAAGAGCTTTCCGCCTTCGCCTGCGCTGGCCTTAACCGTGACGACTTTGCCGCCGAGCGTCTTTTTCAGCTCAGCCGCGGCCTTCTGGCGCTTGTCGTCCTTGGCCTTCTGGGTTTTCTGATGTTCCTGATACTCGCGTACCTTTCCGGGAGTCGCCTCGTCGGCGAGGCCGCGCCCCACGAGGAAGTTGCGTCCGTAGCCGTCCGAGACCTCTATCAGTTCGCCTTTTTTGCCGACTTTAGCGACATCCTGTTTAAGAATAACTTTCATATCTATTTCCCCCTTAGCTTGATACGCCTGCGCAAATCATACCATATGTCAAAAACGCCGACCATCGACAGAACGTAAGAGACCGGCGCAAAAAACAGTCCAAAGCAGGCCGCGACGCACTTTACCGCGCCGTTGACCCTGTAAGCCGTCATGAAGTACCACGCTAGCGACAGCCCTTCTATCAGGAAGACGCCGCGAAGCACCTCCATCATGTTCAGAGAGAGCATTTTATAGAGCTGGTCGTCCGGCATCGCCTTCGACAGCATATCCAGAACGAGCGCCGCGAGGAGCGCCCAGAAGATATTTTTAGGGAAGCGCCAGCTTGAGAACGGTGGGAGCTCCGGCACGCTGACGGAGCCGTCCCTGCGCGCGTAGAGGCGCGCCGCGACGTATCCCGCCGCTGTGTCGCAGGCGGCGAAAAGTATAATCATCGACGGCATGAGTATGCTCACTGTCGCAACCATATCTGCGGCGTAGCCGCGCAGGCTTTCGGGCGAGACGGCGACGCCGCCCTGAGAGAGCGTCCCCGAGAGCGACGACACGAACGATTCCGCGGCTTCCGGCGAGATCATAAAAGGATTAAAGCCGGCCGCATAGTGGAACACGCCGATGAGGAATAGCTTGACTGCGACCGACGCGGCGACAGCGGAGAGAAAATAGTCCGCGCCGCTTTTTGCGCGCAGCATGAGAAAGCCCGTTACAAGGCCGAGCACGGCGAACTCGCAGACGTACATAAAGGCCGCAACCTCGCCCATTGCGAAGAACACTACGAAGGTGCCTAGAAGAGCGCCCGGCAGCGCGGCTTTTATACCGGCGCGGCAGGTGAAGAGAAGGAACGGCACAGGGGCCGCCAGAACGGTGAGCGGCGAGAGGAAAGCCAACTGTATCCCCGCCGCGAACATAAGAACGCTTGCCGCCGTCCAAGAAAAACATTCCAGTATTACTTTACCTTTCACGTCAGACCCCCGCATATCGCATATCAATAAAAAAGGAGAGCCACAGGCTCTCCCGATATTATAACAGTTACGCGCGGTTTTTTAATCCGACGTGAAGGGCAGAAGCGCGATGAGTCTCGCGCGCTTGATGGCGCGGGTGAGCTGGCGCTGGTGCTTCGCGCAGGTTCCCGTTACGCGGCGCGGGATTATCTTGCTGCGCTCGGTGATGTATCTTTTGAGTTTGTCGATGTCTTTGTAGTCTATATGCTCCACCTTATCGACGCAGAAGTGACATACCTTCGGCCTGCGTTTGCGGCGTTTGCGGTTGAATGCGCTTTCCATCTGTAATCCACCTCTTTCTAGAACGGTATTTCTACATCCCCGGACGAATCCGGTCCGTTAAGCTCCGAGAAGTCGAGCGGGAATTCGTCTTCAAAGCCGGCCTCGTTTCTGAGGCTGCCCATGTCGGGCGCGGGCATCGCGTCGGACTGCGGCGCGCGCTGCTGATACTGCTGCTGTCCGCCTCCGTAGCTCTGCTGCTGGTAGCCTCCGCCGTACTGCTGGTCGTCGTCTCTGCGTCCTGAGCTGAGCAGGACGATGTTGTCCGCGACGACCTCCGTCACCCAGCGGCGCTGGCCTGTTTTCAGGTCGTCGAAGTCGCGCACCGAAATGCGTCCTTCGACGAGGACGGGGCGGCCTTTTCTGAGGTAACGCTCGCAGACGTCTGCCTGCGGCCCCCAGACTGCTACCGGAACGAAATCCGTGTGGCTCTGAAGCTCTCCCGTGACTTTGTTCTTCCACTGACGTCCTATCGCGACAGTGATTCGTGCAACCTTCTGTTTAGTCGGGGTAAATCTCACGTCGGGGTCGCGCGCCAGGTTGCCCATCAGCACGACTCGGTTGTATCCTCTCGACATAAGACTTACTTCTCCTCGAGGTTGACGACCATGTGGCGCACAACGGACGGTTTGAGGCTAAGGAGACGTTCCATTTCCTTAACCTGCGCGGGGTCGAGCTTGAACGTATAGAGAGTGTAGAAACCCTCCAGTTCTTTTTCGATGGGGTAGGCAAAACGCTTCTTGCCCCAGAGGTCGACCTTTTCAACCTCAGCTCCCAATCCGCGCACGATCTCAGCTATCTCTTCGGACACTGTCTTGTGGTCCTCGATGTCAGCCTTGAATATTACTACCATTTCGTAAGACCGCACGTACTTCACCTCCTCCCTCTGGACTCTGGCCTCTTCTCTGCGGAAGAGGCAGGGAAACACAGTTTTGTATTATACACCGCGCACGCCGCTATTGCAATTTATCCTGCGACGTGACCTCGATTTTATATATTCTGTCGCCCGAGCGCACGAGGTTGAACTGTTCGACTGCGAGGCGCTCGATGCCTTCGGGCGTGCTGTAATAGCGGATGTCCTGCTTCAGCTTCTGCGTCCTGCGCTCTTCGGCTACGAGCTCTTCCATACGTTTGTCAAGCGCCGAGGCGAGCACGTCGATTTTTTCCAACTCCTTGAAGAAGGAGGTCAGCAGCACGGCGATGAGGAAAGTCACCGCCGCGCCGAAGGCGACCCATCGAAGCTTCGGAGGGTTCATCCGCTGCGCCCGCGCGCGTTTTTACATTTTTTCGGGAGCGGAGACGCCGAGCAGGCGCAGCACGTTGCGCAGCGTGACGCGCGCCGCTTCCACGAGAAGTATGCGCGACTTCATGACGTTCTCCTCGACGCCGAGGACGCGCTGCGAGTTGTAGAAGGCGTGGAAGGCCTCGGCGAGTTCGTTCGCGTAGTAGGCTATGCGGTGCGGCGCGTATTCAGCGGCGGCTTTCGCCACTTCGTCGGGGAAGCGCGAAATGGCCTTCGCCAGGTTAAGCTCCGACTGGTCCGCGATGAGCGAGACGTCGAGCTCGTCGAGCTTCGGCATCTTCACGCCGCGGCTGTCGAGCTCGCGCAGGATGCTGCATATCCTCGCGTGCGCGTACTGGATGTAAAAGACGGGGTTCTCCGACGAGGCTTTTTTCGCAAGTTCGAGGTCGAAGTCCACGGTGCTGTCGCAGCGGCGGATTACGAAGAAGAGCCTCGCCGCGTCGCGTCCGACTTCGTCCATTATCTCGCGCAGCGTGACTATCGTGCCGGCGCGCTTCGACATCTGCACGGGCTTGCCGTCGCGCAGCAGGTTGACCATCTGTATCAGCAGCACTTCGATTCCGTCGTCGGGATAGCCGAAGGCCTTGTTCACCGATTTTATGCGCGGCACGTAGCCGTGATGGTCCGCGCCCCAGACGTAGACGAGGCGCTCAAAGCCGCGGTCGTATTTGTTTTTAAGGTAGGCGACGTCGGATGTGAAGTAGGTCGGCATCCCGTTGGAGCGGATGAGCACGCGGTCCTTGTCGTCGCCGAAGAGCGTCGAGCGGAACCAGAGCGCGCCCTCTTCCTCGTAGGCGTAGCCGCGTTCCTTGAGAGCCTCCATCGCGGGCTCTACGGCGTTGTTTTCGTAGAGAGATTTCTCGGAGAACCAGACGTCGAACTTCACGCCGAAGTCTTCGAGGTCTTTCTTTATCAGGCCGAGGACCATCTTGCCGGTCTCCTGCGAGAAGAATTCGAGCGTCTCTTCAAGCGGCTTCGCCGCCAGGCTGTCGCCGTATTTTTCGACGTAGATCTTGGCGATGTCGTTCATGTAGTCGCCCTGATAGCCGTCCTCGGGCATCGGGGCTTCGTCCGCGCGGCCGAGCGCTTCGAAATAGCGCGCCTGCGCCGACTTGCCGAGCAGCTCCATCTGGAGCCCGGCGTCGTTCGTATAGTATTCGCGCTCTACGTCCCAGCCGGCGAAGTCGAGCAGCGACGCTGTGATGTCGCCGACGGCGGCGCCGCGCCCGTGGCCCATGTGGAGCGGGCCGGTCGGGTTCGCGCTGACGAATTCAACCTGCACGCGGCGGCCTTTGCCGGCGTCGGAACGTCCATAGTCGGCGTCTTTCTCTATCGCCGTTCTGATGGTCTCGGCGACCCAGTCTGATTTGAGCGTGAAGTTCATAAATCCGGGGCCGGCGACTTCGGCCTTGCTTATTACGCCGTTTTCAGGGATTTTCGCAATTATCTCCGCGGCGAGGTCGCGCGGCTTCTCTCCGAAGGGCTTCGCTAGCTGCATCGCGATGTTCGTCGCCCAGTCTCCGTGCCCCTCCTGGCGCGGGCGCTCGATGCGCACGAGAAAGCCTTCGGGGATTTCGTATCCTTTTTCCGAGGCGACGGCGCGGACGGCGTCGTCAAGCAGCTTCTTCAGTTCATCCGTCATGTTCCGCATAACACAACACTCCTTACAGTTCAGGGAAACTTTTATTTTCTGAAGGGCAGGTCGAGCACCGGCCACCTCAGAGCGGCGGCGAGCTCCTCACGGAGAAGCTGAGCCGTTATTCCTTCCACTTCGCGCGTCTTGACGACCCACAGGCTGTCGGCGAGCAGTTCGCCGCGCTTGGGCCAGTGCGTTATCGATTCGCGCAGCACAGCCTTCGAGCCTTCGCCAAGCTGTTTTAGCGCCGGGTCCTGAAGCAGCCTGAAGCCGCCCGGCATCGACATACGTACTTTCTGGTCTATTGTGAACGGGAAGCGGAGCGTGTAGTCGTCCTCCCGCCCTATCATCTCGCTGACACGCATCGGTACGCCTCCGGGCAGGCGCAGCAGCATACTGTCGCCGTGGATTATGCCGGGCGTGCAGCTGACGTTGAAGGTCATCTTGTAGCCGTCTTTTTCTTCCTTCACTTCAACCGGCGTGAGGCTCATGCCGAGCATTGCGAAGTTGAGCTTTTCGAGGACTACGGCGGCGGCCTCTTCGACCTTGGGCATTCCGCTGCCTGAGAGCAGCGCGTTCCATCCGCCCGTCACTGTTACGTCGAGCTTGCCCTCCGCGCGTCCGTCTGCCGCGAGCTTAAGCTTCCACAGAAGCGCCAACCGGCTGGCCGAGGCTGAGCCGTCGGAAAGTTTTTTCGTTTTGTGCTCCGTTTCGCCTGCGCCGTAAAGCTCCGTCCCAGCCAGCGAGAGCGGAACGCGGCCCGTGCCGTATGGTAGGCCGGGGGCGAAGTACGAAGAACGCGATGCGCCGGGAGCCTTGAGCTCAAGCACCGGCTCTTCGAAGAGCGAGACGGCGGCGGGGCTCGTCGCGTCGGCGTACATTTTCGAGTTCCACCATATCTTTGAATCCCAGCCGAGTTCCGTAAGCCATTTGTGAAGCAGGAAGGCCTGCTCCCACGGCGTCCACGGCCCCTCCGCGGGGATTTCGCCGCGTCCGCGCACCCATGCCGGATAGCCGGCGAGCGTGCGCTCCGGCGAATTGACCCACGCGATCAGCCGCCCGCCGGCAAGGCGCGCGTCTCCCTTCGCCGCCGCGGGCAGCGGAAGCTGCGGCACGGAGGCGGCTAGTTCGTCCGCTTCGCGCAGCCCGGCCAGCACGCCTTTGGCGGTGCTGAAGCAGAGCATCGGCCTTTCGTTGACGACGAATCCCTCGCCGCGCCATGGAAGCTGGTTCATCACCTGCCAGCTGTATTTCACTCTGCCGCCGCTCATCGACTCTTCCGGCTCGCGCATTTCGCGCCCCGACCAGAAGATTTCAGTCCCCTCCGGGACTTCGACGCTGACGTTCTGTTCCCATATCGGAAGGTCTCCGGCCATGTTCACCGTGCCGCTGACGCCGTTTTTCGATTCGCGCGTCTCTTTCACGACTATGACGACGGCGCGCCCTATCGTATCCTCCGGCACGGTCACGACGCGGACGACGGCTCCGCCAGGGAGCGTCTCGTCCTCGACGCGGAGGTCGCCTTCCTTCATTCCGGTCATTGTGTTGTACCACGCCGCCTCTTCAACGGAGAGCGAGCCGCCCGAGGGAACCGGATAGCGCACCGTCTTCCAGCCGGCCGGCACCTTTTCGCCCATCATTATCACGGTCGCGCGCAGCTTCTCTACGGAGCCGGAGGCGGTGAGGCGCGACTCGTCGTTGCGCAGCCAGATGACGGCGTCGTTGCTGCCGTAAATCTCCATCGAAGGCACTTCGTCCTTGAGGCGCATTATCTCGCGCTCGCTGTCCCACGCGGCGAAGGCGCATCCCGCGAAGGCGAGGCAGATGAGCGCCGCGAGCGCCGCGGCTCTGATTTTCATTCCGCGTCCGCGCTTCATGGCTATTTGTTCCTGCCGCAGCACTGTTTGTATTTCTTGCCGCTGCCGCAGGGGCAGGGGTCGTTGCGCCCGATCTTGACCTCGTTGACGATCGGCTGCGTCTTCTGCGCCGTCGCGGTCACGCCGGGGTTCTCCATGTCGTCGTTGTAGTTTCCGGGCGCGGCCGCCGGCATTTCAAACGGGTCGCGGCTTTCGCGCCATTTCTTCCTGTTGTCGGGGCGTTCGTCGTTCCGCGTCACGACGGAGACGCGCAGCGCGAACTCCGTGATGCTCTCGCGGACGCGCACGAGCATCTCTTGGAACAGATTGAAGGACTCGAACTGGTATTCGACGAGCGGGTCTTTCTGTCCTATCGCGCGCAGGCCGATGCCGCGGCGAAGCTCGTCCATCGCAAGCAGGTGCTCTTTCCAGTTCGCGTCGAGGACTTCAAGGAATATGTAGCGGTAGATCTGCGCCGAAAGTTCGGGGCCGAGTTCCTCCGTCTTCTGGCGGAAGCGCGCGCGTATGTCCTCGATGATGCGCGGGCGCATTTCTTCAAAGGCGTGCTCCGAGTCTATGCCTTCAAGGCAGGCGGCGACACCGGGCCAGAAGAGCGCGTTGAGGCGGACGCAGACGGATTTTATGTCGGGCGTATCGGCGTTCTTGTCGGCGAATGCCTTGTCGAGCTGCGCGTTCGCGGTGTCTTCAAGGACTTCGAGCGTGCGGTCGACTATATTTTCGTCTTCAAGTATCTCGCCGCGCTCGGCGTAGACGGCTTCGCGCTGGCGGTTCATTACGTTGTCGTAGGAGAGGAGCTGCTTTCTTATGTCGAAATGCATCTCTTCGACCTTTTTCTGCGCGTTTTCAATGGCCTTGGAGAGCAGCGGATGGTCGAGAGACTCGCCCTTTTCCATGCCGAGCTTGTCCATTATCGACGAAATCCTGTCGCCGCCGAAGAGGCGGATGAGGTCGTCGTCGAGCGCGATATAGAAACGGCTTTCGCCCGGGTCTCCCTGGCGGCCAGAGCGTCCGCGCAGCTGGTTGTCTATACGGCGCGACTCGTGGCGCTCGGTGCCGATTATGCGCAGGCCGCCGGTCGCTATGACCTTGTCGTGCTCCTCGGCGCATATCTTCTTATATTTTTCGAGTATTTCGGCGTAGAGCTGCGGATCGTCGGCAGGCGTCTTACCTTCCTTCGCCAGCTCGTCGCGCGCGAGGAATTCCGCGTTTCCACCGAGGACGATGTCCGTTCCGCGGCCCGCCATGTTGGTGGCGACTGTGACCGCGCCGAAGCGTCCCGCCTGGGCGACTATCGCGGCTTCCTTGTCGTGGACCTTCGCGTTCAGCACGTTGTGCGGTATCTTGCGCGCGCGCAGCAGCTTGCTGACGCGCTCCGAATGCTCTATCGACGCCGTGCCTACCAGTATCGGCTGGCCTTTCGCGTGGTATTCCGCGACCTCGTCGGCGGCCGCGGTGTATTTTTCCTCGGCAGTCTTGTAGACCGCGTCAGGGTTGTCCTTGCGTATCATGGGCTTGTGCGTCGGGACGACTATGACGTTGAGGCCGTAGATTTCTTTGAATTCCTCGGCTTCCGTCTTCGCAGTACCGGTCATGCCCGCGAGCTTCTTGTACATACGGAAGTAGTTCTGGAGGGTGATTGTCGCCAGCGTCTGGTTTTCGCGGCCGATGCGCACGCGCTCCTTCGCCTCGATCGCCTGGTGCAGCCCGTCGGAGTAGCGGCGTCCGAACATCAGGCGGCCAGTGAATTCGTCTACTATGACTATTTCGCCGTCCTTGACTACGTAATGCACGTCGCGCTGGAACAGATGGTGCGCCTTTAGCGCCTGCACGATTTTGTGCGCGAGCGAGGAATTTGCGAAGTCGGTGAAGAGGTTCGGCAGCTTCATTATGCGCTCGGTCTTCGCTATGCCCGTCTCGGTCAGAGCGAGGTTGCGTTCCTTCTCGTCAACTTCGAAGTCCGTGCCCTTGACCAGCTCGCGCGCCACGGCGTCGGCGACGCGGTAGGGCTCCGTGTCGTCCTCCGACGGGCCGGAGATGATGAGCGGCGTCCTCGCCTCGTCGATAAGTATGGAGTCTACCTCGTCCACGATGCAGTAGTTATGTCCGCGCTGCACCTGCTGCGATTTCTGTATCGCCATGTTGTCGCGCAGGTAGTCGAAACCGAATTCGCTGTTCGTACCGTAGGTGATGTCGCAGCGGTAGGCCTCCGCGCGCGCGCTGTCGGGCATGAAGGGCGAAATTACGCCGACCGTCAGACCCATTCCGCGGTAGACCGGCCCCATCCATTCCGCGTCGCGTGCGGCGAGGTAGTCGTTGACCGTTACGACGTGGACGCCCTTCTTCGTCATCGCGTTGAGAGCGACGGCGAGCGTGGCGACGAGCGTCTTTCCTTCGCCCGTCTTCATCTCGGCGATGTTTCCGTCGTTGAGCGCCATGCCTCCGATCAGCTGCTCCTTAAAGTGGCGCAGACCGAGCGTGCGCTTCGAGACCTCGCGGACGCGCGCAAAAACCTCGGGCAGTATGTCGTCGAGGCTCTCTCCCTTTTCGAGGCGCGCGCCGAAAATTTCAGCCGAGCGCGCGAGCTCCTCGTCCGAAAGCTTCTCGACCTCCGGTTCGAGCGAATCTATTATCTGCGTCTTTTTCTCATATTTCGCTACGGCCCTGTCGTTAGGGTCAAGGCCGAGCGCCTTTATCACTCCGTTGAGAAATCCCACTTACACCTTCCACCTTTCCGAAAATACGGGGAATCCCCGCAAATTATCTTTCTCGTTCAGATTTATATTATTTCGCGCGGCGCGGCGAAAAACGAAGCCCCGCGCCGGCCGCGATAATTTTCAACTTGCGCGTCACAGGCGGCGCGCCGCCGTTTTGAAGACGACACCCGCACGTTCAGACAGGGTTGGTTTGTCATACCCTAAGGTCTCCGAACTCCCGTCCGTCCGCACGGTACGCGCCAACAGCCGCGTTTGTCATGCGTCCCCATAGTTTTTGATTATATACTTATACAAGGATGTAAGTCAAAAAAATTATGCCGCGCACGACGGCGGAACCGGCGGCAAATTCACAGAAAAACGTTCGCGCGGCGAAAAGCGCGCGGACGCTGCGGAAACGGAAATTTTCATCTTTCCCCGCGCCGCCGCGCGCGTCGGCATCAGGCGCGTTTTACCTCAAACGTACAAAATTGCGCGAATCCGCCCCGTTTTACGTAAAACTTACGAAATTCCGCCCGTTCCATGCCGCGGGCCTCAAATTTGCGCGCGCGGCGCGATTAGAGACGGCAAGCCTCAACTCGCGACGGCGGCGGAGATTTTACGATTCCTTTACAAAGCGGCGGCGTTCCCGGCAACCCGGGGCGCGTCCGCGGGCGTCAAAAAAAGCGCCCCGCGTACGGAGCGCTTTACAGATTCAGACTTTTACGCGAAGCGGCGGCGTTTACTTTCCCATCATCATAAGTGCGAATACCTTCGCTTCGTTCACCATATGCGCGATTTCTATGTGTTCGTTCGGCATGTGGGCGCAGTCGATCTCCTGGCACCAGACTGCGGCGGGGATTCCGGCGCGGCGGAAGAACGCTCCGCAGGTGCCGCCGCCGACTCCGCCGACTTTCGGCTTCATACCCGGGTAGACCTCGGCGAGCGCCGAGAGCAGCGTCTGAACGACGGGCGCGTCCTGCCGCGTCGGAGCCGCGGCCTGCTCTATCTGCGGGAAGCGGCGGGTTATCTTGACTTTGTATTTTTCTTCCGCCTTTTTCGTCTCCGCATCAACGACTTTCAGAACTTCTTCAAGCGGCGCCGATGGAAGTACGCGGCAGTCGAAGCTGAAGACTTCAAGTCCGGGCACTGTGTTGACGTTCGCGACGTTCGCGCGGCGGCGCGTCGGTTCGAATGTAGACTCCGGCGGATCGAAGAGGCCGTCGCGCTCGGGGAAGGCCACGTGCAGCGCTTCGTCGAGCGCCGTTGAAAAAGCGTTCGCGGCGCGACATGCGTTGACGCCGAGGTGCGGCGTGCTTCCATGCACCTGTTTGCCCTCGACTGTAAATTCCATCCAGCAGATGCTTTTTTCGGCGATTTCTACAAAATCGGCGTTTTCCGTGCCCATGTCGGGAACTATTACGAGGTCGTCTTCGGAGAAGAGGCCTTTCTTGAGCAGGTGGCATATACCGTATTCGCTGCCCAGCTCTTCGTCGGCTACGAAGGCGAGGCAGACTTCATATTCCGGCTCAATGCCGAGTTCTTTCAGCGCGCAGAGCGCGTAGAGCGAGGCGACCAGCTCCTGTCCGTTGTCGCTCGTTCCGCGTCCGTAGATGCGCCCGTCCTTGATTTCGGCCTTGAATGGGTCGGTGTGCCACAGCGAGCGCTCGCCCTCGGGCACGACGTCCATGTGCGCGACTATCCAGAGGCGGCGTTTCGTGCGCCCCGGGAAACGCACGACGAGGTTCGGACGTTCGCCGCCAGCCGCCTTCGGGTCGGGCAGCGCGTATGTGCTTACGTCTTTAAAGCCGAGCTCCAGCAGTTTTTTGATAAGGTACTCCGCCTTGTGGAACTCGCCAACGCCGCCGTCGGCCGGGCCGACGGCCGGTATCGCCACCAAGTCGCACAGCGTCTGCACCATCGACGGCTCTAGAGCCTCTATCTTCTCAAAAAGTTTTTCTTTCAAAATATACACCTCGTTCTCAATATTTTTCACGATGCTTCACGTTGATGATTTTATAACAACGGCGGGCTTTTTCAAGGTTTTTCGCGCCGTGCGCCGCGCGCCGCCGCGGCACGAAAAAACGCGCCTCTGCGAAAGAGGCGCGTTCATCTTAACTTCTGCCGTTGAAGCTTTGCGTCCGGCTATTTCTCGTCCTTCATCTGTGAGAAGATGTTCGCAAGGATGGCGCCGGAAATGTTGTGCCAGACGCTGAAGACGGCGCCTGGGACGGTGGCGAGGGCGAGCGCCGGGAACGAGGTCGCGGCGAGGCTCGTCGCGAGGCCGGAGTTCTGCATGCCGACTTCTATTGCGATGGCTTTCTTCTTGGAGAGCGGCAATCCGAGGGCGCGTCCCACACAATAGCCGAGCGCATAGCCGAGAAGGTTGTGCAGTATGACGACCACGAAAACTATAAGGCCGGTCGACATGATGCGCTCCGAGTTCGCGGCTACGACGGCGGCGACTATCATGACTATCGCGGTGACGGAGACGAGCGGCAGTATCTTGACGGCCTTCTGCGTCGTCTCGCTGAAGAACTTGTTGATGACGAAGCCGGCGCCTATCGGGAGGATGACGACCTGCACTATCGAGATGAACATCGACATCATATCTACGTTGACGGTCTCTTTAAGAAGCAGATATGTAAGAGCCGGAGTTACGATAGGGGCGAAGATGGTGGAAACGCTCGTCATGCCGACGGAGAGCGCGACATCGCCCTTGCTGAGGTAGGTCATGACGTTCGACGAAGTGCCGCCCGGGCAGGTGCCGACGAGGATGACGCCGACGAGCAGAGCGTCGTCTAGCTGGAAAAGCTTGCCGAGCGCAAAGGCGAGGAAGGGCATGATGGAAAACTGCGCGATGAACCCGATGATTATATCGCGCGGCCTTTTGAAGACGACTGCGAAGTCCGCCGGCTTCATCGTAAGCCCCATACCGAACATGACTATCATAAGAAGCGTCGTGACCCAGCTCGTCTTTATCCAGATAAGCGCCGACGGCTGGAACAGCGCGATGGCGGCGATGATGACGACGATGATCGCCATATACTTTCCGACAATCTCACTTAATTTCTCAAGAAACCTCATAACGAAAGACTCTCCTCCGCGCATGAAATTGCGCAAATATTTAAAAATAACGCCCACGTATTATAAGAATCTCGGGGCCGTGCGTCAAACGCGGCCCGGGACGCGCGCTTCAGCGCAAAAACAGGCGTTTCGCGCCCCGCGGCGAAGAATGTATAGACCGGCGGCGCTTCAGGCAAATAAAAAGAGGGCGCTCTCCCGCGCCCTCCTAATTTTTTAAGTTTTACAATTTTACAGAAAATTACTTAGCCGCAGTAGCCCGGGCCGCGGTGGTAATCGTAATAATGATGCCCGCCGCCGTGGCAGCCGTGCGCCATAAACGTGCCGCCCGGCTCAAGCGCGGAATACGCCGGAGCCGCGACAGCCGCGAAGAGCAGCGCCGCGAGCACGCAGAACTTCAGGAACTTGCCCGACATCCAATTTATCAAAGAAATCACTTCCTCCGCCTAACTTCTGCCAAGATTATACACCCACGAAAAAAACTTTGTTTAACCGAACGCATAAAAAACGCCGCGCCTAGCCTCTGCGCCCGCGGCGCCCGCGCCCGTTCGCAGCCGGACTCAGCGCCTTCGCGGTCTCGCGGATAAGCCCTGTCGCCGCCGCGGCCTTCCCGCCGCGCTCTTCTCCGTACACCACCGCACCCAGGGACATTCCGAGCAGCAGCCCCTTCACCAACAAACTGACCGCGTTTGATGAACCATGCATATATATCAGCTCCATACAGATAATTAGCCTAAGCTTACGCAATTTATTTTAACTCATTTGATTAGCTTACGCTACCTGAAAATTTACAGAACCGTTACGCCGAAGAAAAAGACAGGAACCGCCGCCCGTAAATTTTCAAAGCCCCGCCGGCGCGATGACAGACGGCCCGCCGCAGCAATATAATATGGATAAACAGACGCGGCGCAGCCGCAAAAAAATATTCCGCCGCAGAGAAAGGAGCTCCGCTATGAAAGAACGCCTCGACATGAAAGACACGCTCTATATATCGGTGATGCTCTTCGGCCTATTCTTCGGCGCGGGAAACCTGATATTCCCCGTCTATCTCGGATATATGGCCGGCAGCGGCGTATGGTCCGCCGCCGCCGGATTCCTCGTGACGGGCGTCGGCCTTCCGCTCCTCGGCGTCGCGGCGCTGGGCGTCAGCCGCAGCAGCGGCCTTCTCGAACTCAGCGGGCACGTCGGGGAAAAATACGGCTACTTCTTCACCTGCGCGCTCTATCTAACAATCGGGCCGCTCTTCGCCATCCCGCGCTGCGCGACCGTTTCGTTCACCGTCGGAGTGGCCCCGCTGCTCGGCGCGGACGCGGGCGCGCTTCCGCTCGCGCTCTTTTCGCTCTGCTTCTTCGCCGCGGTCCTCGCCTTCTCCATCAATCCGGGAAAAATCCTCACATGGGTCGGCAAGGTGCTGACGCCGGTATTCCTCGTATTCCTGGGCGCGATGGTGCTGACCGCGCTCGCAGCGCCGGTCAGCGAAATTCAGTCCGCCGCGCCGCAGCCGGCGTACGCCTCCGGCGGCTTCGCCAAAGGCTTCCTCGAAGGCTACAACACGATGGACGCGCTCGCCAGCCTGGCCTTCGGCATCGTCGTCGTAAACGTCATAAAAGGGCGCAGAGTTGAAAATCCGAAAGCAATCGCCGCAAACACAGTCAAGGCGGGATTCCTGAGCTGCCTGATCATGGCGGCCATATACCTCGCGATCTCGGTGGTCGGCGCTCAGAGCGGCGGCCTCTACGAATCGTGCTCGAACGGCGGAGAAATACTGGCGATAGTCGCGCGCCATTATTTCGGCGGGACCGGAGCCTTCGTCCTCGCCGCCACGGTCACTCTCGCCTGCCTGAAAACCGCGGTCGGCCTCGTGACGAGCTGCTCGGAGTCGTTCTCAGCGATGTTCACGAACGGCGGCGCTTACAGGCGGTGGAGCATAATCTTCACCGCAGCTTCGCTCCTGATAGCCAACCTCGGCCTCAATGCGATAATCGCCTACGCCGTTCCCGTGCTGATGTTCCTCTACCCGCTTGCAATAACGCTGATACTGCTCGGCCTCTTCGGCGGCGCCTTCGCCCACGACAGGACGGTATACAGAAGCGTGACGGCGTTCACGCTCGCTGCGGCGTTCTTCGACCTGATAAAGGCTCTCCCGCAGGAGGCCGTTTCCGCGCTCTCGCTCGGCGGCGCGATAGAAGCCGCTGGCCGCGTCCTCCCCTTCTACGATATAGGCATGGGATGGATATGCCCCGCACTGGCCGGCCTGGCGGCAGGGCTCATAATCCGCAAACGCCGCAGCGCATAGCGGCGTCAGGCCCTACGTGCGGTTAAGCAGGTGTGAAGGCAAAAGAAAAAGGGCTCTCGGAAAACCGAAAGCCCTTGAAAATTCTGGAGCCGACTTCCAGACTCGAACTGGAGACCCCATCCTTACCATGGATGTGCTCTACCTACTGAGCTAAGTCGGCGCTGGCTTGTTTGCGCGGTAAGGACGCTTTACATAAAAAATGGTGCTAGGAGCTAGGTTCGAACTAGCGTAGGCTCTCGCCGACAGATTTACAGTCTGTTGCCTTTGACCACTCGGCCATCCTAGCACTCACAACGCCGCCGTCAGCGGCATTACGAGCAGATATTTTACAGGATATTGAGGATTTGTCAATATGGGCGCGTGATATTTCGGCGCATGAATTTCGCGGAGTCCGCGTTTTTTATGCGGCTGTATTTTTTGCGCGGCGCGTCTCAATTTGACGGAAAGAGGCGGAAGGTCAGGCGCTGATGGCGCGGCGCGCGAATTGGACAAGCGGCGGCGGGTTCGGCGGCGCGGCGGCGCTGGCTCTATTTACGCGCGTGGCTTACAATAGCGGGAGAGTTTTTGCATTTCGCAGCTTTGAGAGGAGTTTGCCGATGATAGAGATTTCAAAGCGGCGTTACGACGCCGTGACGGAGATGATAGACGTGTGGGAGCGCGAGGGCGTTGTGGACGCGGAGACGGCCAGCAGGCTGCGCGGCAGCGTTTCGCCGATTCCTTTCGACTTTCCCTTCGACTGGCTGCGCGCGACACGCTGGCTGCTGATTCTTGCGCTCTGCTGTTTCGCGGTCGGGATTGCGGCGCTGCTCCAGACCGAGTGGATCGTCGCGCTCATACGGCGCATTTTCGGAAGCGCGCCCGCCGTGAAGTCCGTCTTTTTCGCGGCGCTTGCCGCGGTTTTCTACGCCGCTGCATACAGGCGGCGGCTGCGCAGGCCGGAGCGCGTTTTTACGAACGAGGCTCTGTTGATGCTCGGCGTGCTTTCGACGGCGTCGTCGATTGCGTGGCTAGGCGTCGCGCTGGGGAGCGGGAGCCGCCATTTTTCGCTGCTGCTGGCGCTCGCGGCTGCCGTCTACGCCGTTATAGCCGTCGCTATGAATTCCGCGCTCGTATGGATTTTCTCGCTTTTCTCGCTCGGGAGCTGGCTCGGCGCAGAAACAGGCTACATTTCAGGATGGGGGGCATACTGGCTTGGGATGAATTATCCCGCGCGTTTCGTGCTTTACGGCGGTGCGCTCGCCGCTGCGTCGCATTTTATGGAGCGTGTGCCGCGTTTCTCCGGTTTTCAGCGTCCGACTCTTTCCGTAGGACTTCTGTTTCTTTTCGTCAGTTTGTGGATGATGTCGATTTTCGGGAATAACGGGTTGGTGGACGGAAGTTGGCGTCAGACGGGGCGCACGGAACTTTTCCTTTGGTGCGCCGCTTTCGCTGCGGCGGCAGGCGTCTCTCTGTGGCTCGGCATCAAACGCGACGATATGATGCTGCGGGGCTACGGAGCGGTTTTTCTTGCGATCAACGTCTACACGCGATTTTTTGAAAATTTCTGGAACGCAATGAATAAGGGCCTTTTCTTCCTTATTTTGGGGGCGAGCCTGTGGTTTCTCGGCTCGAAGGCGGAGCGTATATGGAACGCCGCCAGGCGCGACGGCGGAACCGGTGCGGAGGAGGACGACGGCGATGATTAAATCCCGCGCAGTTTGCTTCTTCGCCGTGTTTTTTTCGGCGTTTTCCATTTTGTCAGTGTCAGGCGCTGGCTACGCCGCAGGTAAGGCGGAGATTTGGTTCGACGTTTCGAAGGGAGAGCACCTCCTGCGCGTCATGTCCGGCAGCGACGTGGTTGATAGTTTCGGTATAGCGGTTGGAAAGAACACAGGACAGAAGGAACGCGCCGGAGATATGCGTACGCCGGAGGGGATTTTCACAGTCGAGCAGGTTCAGGACGCTTCATGGTGGAGCCATGATTTCGGAGACGGGAAGGGGCCGGTGGCTGGCGCTTACGGCCCGTGGTTCATTCGCCTGAAGACAGGATGGCGCGGCATCGGAATCCACGGGACGCACGACCCGGCCTCGATAGGGACGGACGCGACAGAGGGGTGCATAAGGCTGCGCAACGAGGATGTGGACAGGCTTAAGGAAAAGTATGTAAAGATAGGGATGCGCGTCGTAATAAGGCCTTAGCCTGTCAATCCGCGTTTCTGCGGTTCAGACGATGCCGCGCGTTTCGTCTATAATGCTGGACGGCACACAAACAAGGTTCGCAAAACAATGCGGCGTGTTTCGCATTTTCGACCGGCAGTTATAAAAATATCCCCGCGTCCGAAGCTCAGGACGCGGGGATACGTTTTTCCTATTGCAAAAAATCCAGATCCTACGCCATCGTGATGACGGTTCCGGCTCCGTTTTCGAGAGCGTCTTTGGCCTTTGCCAGCGATGTGATTATCGCCTTTTTGCCCGGGAAGCGGCGCGCGAACTTGATGGCGGCCATTACTTTCGGCTCCATGCTGCCGGAACCGAACTGTTTTTCTTCCATGTATTTGATGGCTTCGGCTACGGTTATGTGCGAGAGGGCCTTCTGGTCGGGCTTGCCGAAATTGATGTAGACGTTCTCGACTTCGGTGAGGATGAGGAGGATGTCCGTCTCCATGTCCTCGGCGAGGCGTTCGGCCGCGAGGTCCTTGTCTATGACCGCAGCGACTCCGGTGAGCGAGCCGTCCATGTTCTCGACTACGGGGATTCCGCCGCCGCCGGCCGTTACGACTATCGTCGTGTCCCAGAGGCGCTTGACGGAGTCGAGCTCGACTATGCGTTTCGGCTTCGGCGAGGGGACGACGCGCCGCCAGCCGCGGCCGGAATCTTCCTTCATCGTCCAGCCTTTTTCCTCTTCCATCTGCTTCGCCTCTTCGGCGGTGTAGAAGCGTCCGACGGGCTTCGTCGGTTTTTTGAACGCGGGGTCGTCCGCGTCTACGACGACCTGCGTCACAAGCGTGACCACGGGGACGTTGCGGTTTCTGTTGCGCAGCGCGTCTCGCAGGCTCTGCTGTATCTGATAGCCGATGTAGCCTTCGGTCATCGCGCCGCAGCAGTCGAAGGGAATTGCCGGGAGCTGGTCGGGCTGCTCGGCCGCCGCGATTTCCTGCTGGAGCACGAGACGGCCGACCTGCGGCCCGTTGCCGTGGACGACGGCCATTTCGTAGCCGCTGCAGCTGATGTCCGCGAGGTTCTCGCAGGTTTTCTTGACGACCTTGAGCTGCTCCTCCGCGGTCGGAGGCGTGCCGGCCTCCATCAGCGCGTTGCCGCCGAGCGCTATCACTACCTTAGTAGTAGTTCTTTCGTCTCTCTCCGTATGTATTGAATGTGGTACCATCATCGCAGCGCACTCCCTTTGTTATAATTTTTTCGTTTCGTCTATAAGAGTTACAGTGGCTATATTATAAACTAAAACAACGCGAGAGTTCAATATACGATTTGCAGCAGCGTGAATTTTTGCTGAATTTGCCGAAAGCCGCCGTTTTCATACATTTTGCTGAAACCGCGGTTTCGAGAAAAGTTTACAGATTTGAGGCGCGCGCCGTTAAACTATGCCGAGCGCGTAGGCCCAAGCGGGGATGGATATTATTCCGAGCAGCGTCGTCGCGGCGACCAGGTCGGCCGTGTATTCTCCGTCCATGCCCATGCCTTTCGCTATTATGAAGCAGTTGACTGCGCAGGGCATCGAGCTGAGCATTACCGTGACCTTGAGCAGGACGTCGTCGACCGGGAGCAGGAGCAGCGCCCACCACATTATGAGCGGATTGACGGCGAGCTTTATTATTATGTCGAACCATGTGCGGCGGATTATGTCAAAGACCCGGCCCATGCGCGAGATGTCGAGCGTGCCGCCGAGCGCGAGCAGCGCGACTGCGGTCGCCGCGCCTGATACAAGCTTCATCGTCTCGTCGAGCACGAAGTGCACGGGCACGTGAGCGAGCGCCGCGGCGACGCCGAGCACGCAGGATATGACGAGCGGGTTTTTAGCGAGGCGCCGGCCCATAGTGGCGAAGCTCTTCGCAGAGAGCCTGCCGTTGAGAGCGATCTCGCCCGCGCCTATCGACAGCACCTGAAAAAATATCGTGCTCACCGCGATATATATGGAGGCAAAATGCAGCCCCGCCTCCCCCATGGCGAGCTGAATGACGGGAAATCCTAGGTATATATTGTTCGAGCGGAAGTCAGATAAGACGGAGACTGCCACGCGCCGCGCGTCGCCCTTGTGGACGAAGAAAGCCGCGCCGGCCCACGATACTGCAATCGTCGCAAAATAACATATGTTGACGGCGATCAGAAGATTCGGCTGCGTCAGCACCTCCGTCCCGGAAATATAGGTAGTGCGGAAGAGCAGCAGAGGCAGGATGACCCAGTAGAGCGTCTTCGAAAGCGCGGCGACGTCGCCCGCGCTGTAAAAGCTGCGGCGCTTCAGCACGTTGCCGATGGCTATGATAATGACAAGCGGCATTACGAGAAAAAATCCGAACATATCAACTGGCCCCTATCATAAAACCTATAAATATATAATATTGTACCAATAAAAAAGAATCCCAGAGTATACGCTCTGGGACCTTGGTAGTGAAAAGATTAATAGTTAAATACTACTAATCGTCTAGCAGTTCATGACAATACTGCAGCTTGCTTATCTTCTCCGCACCGTTTTCTGTAACAAGTACGGTATCCTCTATATGGGCCCCGCCGATGCTAAAATCGTCATATACAGTGACTCTTGGCTCAAGACAGAATACCATGCCGGGCTGGAGGACGAAGTCTACATTTTTGTTAATAGCAGGTTCGCCATGCAGCCCATATCCTACCTGGTGGCCTGTCTGGAATTTATGCTCGTATTTTTCAAATCCTTCGTCTTTTATAACCTGACGCGCTACTGCATCAAGGTACCCGCACGTTACGCCAGGTTTGGCAGCTGCTATTGCGGCATGCAGGGCTTTATATGTAACTTGATAGATGCGTTTCTGTTCAGGAGTCGGTCTGCCGCCGACGCAAATCGTACGCCCCAGATCTCCGGTGTACCCCTTATATACACATCCCATATCCATAATGAGCATTTCACCGTCGCGAATACGCTTTTCAGTGGCAATTCTCTCGAAGATAGAAGCATTGTAACCAGACGCTATATTTGTTACAAAAGGCGTCATTTCGCTACCGTTCATTTTCATGGCGTATTCGCCTATAGCAGCAAGCTCATATTCACGCATTCCGGGCTTCACTGCTTCGATCATCGCATTAAAGCCTATTTCCGTAATTTCTACGGCTTCTTTGAGCAGTTCTATTTCAACTGGGTGTTTGATAACAGTCATTCCAACCCATATTTTGGAAAGGTCAACAAACTCTATGTTAGGAAGCTCTTTAAGAATGTCGTCTTTGATATTATACGGAAGGAAGTCAGCCCCGACGCGCCCGCTTGTAATACCATAATCCTTAAATATTTTGGCTATTTCCGGCCCCCATTTACCAACACCAGGAAGTTTTCTATGGTCGTCTATGTCAGATTTAATCTGTATCCTGTAGTTATCGCTGCCTGACGTATGCCCAACTACCGGTTTCTTGCCGCGAGGGATAACAGCAAGATACTCAGGCTCCATAAACGGACGGTAACCCTTGACATAAAAGTCTGTCGCATAGCGTACGGCTTCAGACT
>MHCFR05601__coassemble_890_pt1 | contig 31202 bp, 27 predicted proteins | sample MHCFR05601__metabat2_low_PE_003 | metagenome-assembled genome bin MHCFR05601
GATACTTATGTTCTTGAATTCCTCGACCTGCCGGACGGCTTTTCGGAGCGTAGTCTGCGCAAAGCCATCATTGCGAACCTGAAGCATTTTCTGCTGGAATTCGGGAAGGACTTTTCTTTTATCGGCGAAGAATATCGCGTACAGGTCGGGGGAGAGGACTTTTATATAGACTTGCTGTTCTATAATCGCGCGCTGTCGTGTCTTGTGCCGCTTGAATTGAAAATAGGCAGGTTCAAACCGGAGGACGTCGGACAGCTTAATTTCTATTTAGAGGCGCTCGACAGGGATGTGAAAAAGCCCAACGAAAATCCGAGCGTCGGCGTGATACTGTGTACGAGCAAGGACGACGCCATTGTGGAATATGCTTTGAGCCGCAGTATGTCGCCGGCTTTGGTCGCGGACTATACCCTGCGCCTGCCCGACAAGGAAATACTGAGAAATAAATTGCGTGAATTGACGGAACTTGCGTGGGTAAACGACAGTGCGGACGATTTTTTATCTCTGGATACGATGAAGGACAACTCCGAAAATGAATGAAGCGGAGAAAAAAGAATTTCCATTCGCCGACGCGCCGGACACGGCGGCGATTGTCTGCCGTCATGTTTTGGAGGAGGGCGCGCCTGTAACTTACGTCTCGCACGACGAAGACGACGGTATGTGGCAGTTCCTATGCGGCGGCCTGCACGAGACGGCGGACGCGCGGCTCGTCTCGCTTTACTCTGTCTGGAAGCGCGACGAATCCGTAGGCCTGTTATGTGAAATGCCGCCGGGGTTCATCGCATGGCGCGCCGGCGCGGAGGACGAGTGGCGCGTCGGGAAACGGCGGCGCGCCTGACGCGGCGGATTAAGGTTGCGGGGCGTGTGCAGGTGAAGAAACTAAACGGCCCGATGAACTTACAGCGCGGGGCGGGAATTTTCAGAGAGAACACATAAGACGAGACGGCGGCGCGCAATTTTACGGTTCGCCGCCGCTGCGTGCCGCGCGATATAATTTATCTGAAAAACCATAATGAAAGCGGGGCGGCGCGGATGGAGAGAGCGGTCAGGATTGCGAAGAAGCTTCTGCCTTTTGCCGGCGCGGCGGTGTTTCTGCTCGCCGTTTACGCGATACACAGGGAGCTTGCGGGCGTGCGGCTGTCGGAGCTGCGCGCGGCCTTTGCGGAGACCGGGGCGGAGGACGCGGTGCTCGCGCTTCTCGCGGTCGCGCTGAATTACGCGGTGCTCGCGGCGAACGAGGCGCTCGCCGTCGCAGAGGGCGGCGGGCTGCCGTGGTACAGGGCGGCTTCCGTCTCGTTCGTCGCAAACGCCGTAGGTTTCAACCTCGGCGCTTCGGCTATTTCCGGCGGCGCGGTGCGCTGGCGGCTTTATTCTGCGCTGGGGCTCGACCCGGCGCGCATCGGGCGCGTCATAGCCTCGACGCAGGCGGCCTTCGTCTTCGGCCCGCTGCTTGCAGGCGCGCTGGCGTTCGTAATCGCGCCTGACGCCGTTTTCGCGCGCGCGGCTTGGCTCGGCTCCGCGCGCTGGCTTCTCGCAGCGCTCTGTCTTTCCGTTCCCGCCGCGGTGTTCGCTTTTTCGTTCCGCGGTTCGATTCCGTGGATAGAGGGGCAAAGGCTCGCCCTTCCATCGCCGCGCGGCGTTGCGGCGAAATGTCTGCTCGGCTTTCTCGATATAGCTACAGCCTCGCTCGTGCTCGGCTTCGCGCTGCACGCGGAGGGAGCGCCGTTTTTAGCGCTCTTTTCTGCCTACGCGCTTTCGGCGCTGCTCGGTTCGCTGAGCCAGATACCGGGCGGCCTCGGCGCTTTCGACATAACTTTCATGCTGCTGACGTCGCCATTCTGCGGCCACGCGCATATCGTGAGCGCCCTGCTGCTCTATCGCTTTTTGTACTATATCGTGCCGCTCGCGCTGGCGACGGCGCTTCTCCTTCTGACGGAGCTGGGCGGGCGCTTCGCAGGAGCGCTCGGGCGGATAAGCTTCTTCCTGCCGGACGCGGCGGCGCTCTGCACCTTCGTCGCGGGCGTCTGGCTGCTCGTCTCCACGGGCGTCGCTCTGCCGCCCGACGGCGCGGCGAAGCTCGCGGCCTTCCCCCTGCCTCTGCTCGAAGCGTCGCATTTCATGCGCAGCCTTGCCGGAACTTTGCTGCTCTTCCTCGCGTGGGGCGTCGCGCGCCGGCTTAAGTCGGCGTGGCGCGCCTCCGTCGCGCTCCTCGCGCTCTCGCTGCTCATAACGATGATAGGCCCCTTCCGCCCGATACGGACGGCCTTCCTGCTTCTGCTGCTCGCCGCGCTTTTCTTCTCGCGCCGCGAGTTCTACCGTCTTTCGTTCTTCTCGAACCCAGGCCCCGCGTGGAGCGCCGCGATTCTGGCCGCGGCCTGCGCCGCGCTCTGGTGGGGATTCTTCTCGTACCGCACCGTCAAGTTCCGCGGCGATATGTGGTGGACCTTCACCTTCACCGAAGGCGCGCCGCGCTTCCTGCGCGCAGCGGCGGGCGCCTCTTTCACGCTGTTGGCGGCCTTCCTCGTGCTCTGGCTGCGCCCTGCGAAGCTGCGCATGGACTGCCCGACGCCGGAGAAAATACGCGAGCTCGTTGCCGCCTCCGGCGACAGCGAGGCGGCGCTCGCCCTGCTCGGAGATAAGCGCTTCTTCATGTCCGCCGACGGCAGGGCCGCCGTCATGTACGCCGTCTCCGGCTCCTTCTGGATCTCTATGGGCGACCCGATAGGCGACAGGGAGAGCGTCCCGCCGCTGATATGGGACTTCTGCGAGGCGGCGGACCTGCGCGGCGCGAGCGCGGCCTTCTACGAGGCGGGCGGCGAGTGGCTGCCGGTCTACGGCGAGGCGGGGCTCAAAATTTCGCCGGTCGGCGACGAGGCGCGCGTCGACCTCTCCGAGATTACCGGCGAGCTTGAAGGGCCAAAATGGCGCAAGCTGCGCCCGATAAGGAAGCGCGCCGCCGCGGACGAAATTTCCTTCCGCGTCGTCGAGGGCGCGGAGCTCGACGCGGTTATGCCGCGCCTTGCGGAAATATCGCGCGAGTGGCTCGAAAGCGTCCACGGCGGAGAAAAGGGATTTTCTCTCGGATTCTTCGACGAGGGCTACATGCGCAACTTCCCCGTCGCCGTGGCGGAGAAGGAGGGCGCGATATTCGCCTTCTGCAATCTCTGGCTCGGCGGCGACGGCTCCGAGCTCTCTGTCGACCTCATGCGCTACGGCAAAGACGCGCCGCGCGACATAATGACGTGGCTCTTCCTCGAAGTCATGCTATGGGGCAAGGCGCGCGGCTTCCGCTGGTTCCGCCTCGGCATGGCCCCGCTCTCGAACCTCGACCCCGACAACTCGCTATTCGAGCGGCTCGGCGGCTTCATCTACGAGCACGGCGAACATTTCTACAACTTCAAAGGGCTGCGCCAGTACAAGGAAAAATTCAGCCCCGAATGGCGCCGCCGCTACCTCGTCTACAAAGACACGTTCGTCCTCCCCGCGCTCGTCTCGCAGCTAGTGCGCCTCGTATCGTCGAAGCGCGGGCCGGGCTGCGGCTGCGGGGCGTAAGAAACGCGGCGTTGGCAAAATTTAAGGCCGGGGGCTTTCGCTTTCCGGCCTGTCGTGCGCTGCGGCGCGCGCGTGTTTTTTTACTCCTCGGCCTGTTTTTTGTGCGCCGAGAGCGGCAGGCCGCCCGCGCCTATGTTGTCGGGGTCGTTTTCTTTGAGGAAGACGAAGATTATATCCTTCGGCAGTCCCAGTATTTTCGACGTGCTGTCGGTCAGCTCGGCTATGAGCTGCGTTTTCTGTTCCTTCGTGAGCTTTGCGGCTTCTACCGTAATTGCGGGCATTTTGGGGAATCTCCTTCCGTTTCGTTATTCCGCGGGCTGCGCGCCGAGCCTGTCGCAGAGTTCAAGCGGCGTGACGCGGATGACTTTCTTCGAGACCGCCATCTCTTTTGTCGTCTCTATGTATTTTTTGAAGTGCGGCGTCTCGCAGTGGGCGTCGTAGGCCGCGTCGTCGTCATACATGTCGAAGAAGGTCAGCTTGTTCGGGTCTTCGGCGTCGGCGACCATGTAGAGCGCTATGACGCCGGGCTCGACGCGCAGCGACTCGCGCATTTCCTCGCGCACGGCGGCGAGGAAGGCGTCGCGGCACTCTGGCTTGAGCACTATCTCCGCCATATTGACGCGCGGGGCTTTTTCTTCGGCGAGCGCCGTTCCCGCGAACGGCAGCGCGAGCGCGGCGGCGCAGAGCAGGGCTAAAATTACGTTTTTCATAAAAAATCTTCCTCCTTGAATTTTACGCGCGGCGGGTGATTTAGTCGCGCGTTGTAAAAGTAAGCCGGGCGCTCGCGCGTCCGGCCGTTTCGCGTTGTTTCGCTAGTCGAGCGAGACGAGCTTGTATTCGCCCGTTCCCATGCCGAGCTCCTTCATGTAGGATAGCTGGCGCAGGCCGTGGCGGCTTTCTATGCGTTCGCGCAGGCCGCCGTCCCTGTTCTCGGGCAGCGCGTATATCATGTCTATCGTCGCCTGATCGACGGCGAGCAGGCTCGTCGAGCCGAGGATGCCGATGTCGGCGAGGGCCGGGGCCGCGGCGCTCGCGCCCGCGCAGTCGCAGTCTACGGACATGTTCTTCATGACGTTGATGAAGGTGATGCGCTTGCCGAAGTGGTCGACGACGGCCTTAGCGGACTCCGTCATGGCCTCCATGAATTCGTCCTGCGTGCGCCCCCACTGGCTGCCGTCCTTCGCGTGGATCATCCGCTTGCCTACCTTGCCGTCGGCGCAGCCGATGCCGATGTTTTTGAGCGAGCCGCCGTAGCCGCCCATCGAGTGGCCTTTGAAGTGCGTGTAGACGACCATCGAGTCGTAGTCGGTGATGCTTTTGCCCATCGACATTTCGGTGAAGTGCTTGCCGCCCTTGACGGGGAGCATGACCGTGCCGAACTCGTCCATGATGTCCACCTTGCAGAAGTCGAAGCCGTTGGTCTTGAGCGTCTCGCGATGTCCCTCGGTCGTCTGGCGCGGGCTTGAGTAGTAGACGTTGGTCTCGACTATATTGCTGTTCGGGATGTGCGCGACGAGCGCCTTCGCCATCGGCAGAGGCAGAAGGTTCGGCCCGTTCGGCTCGCCGGTGTGGAGCTTGACGGCGACCTTGCCCGTTATGTCCGCGCTGATTTTGTCGTAAATTTTGAGAAGCCCCGCGGGGCTGATGTCCTTCGTGAAGTAGACGACGGGAACCTCCGCCTCCGCGCCGAAGGCCGCGCCTCCCGCGAGCGCGACCGCAGCCGCCGCCGTGAGGCCGAGCAGCCGCTTGATGAATTTTTTCATGCAACGCCCTCCTTTCGGATTTTTCGTGAAATCTGTCCGTTATGATAAAGTCTGAAGCGAACTCGAAGTCAAGCGCAGCGCCGTTATTTCTGCTGGCCGGCGACCTCGGCGACGCAGCCGAGCGCGTTGAGCGTCCGCGGGAAGCCCATGTAGGGGAGGCACTGCGTTATCGCCTCTATCATCGTCGTCTCGTCGTTGCCTACGTTGAAGTTCGCCTGCACGTGGCTCTTGACCTGGCTCTCGCAGCCGCCCTGCGCGGAGATTATGCAGAGCGTCAGGATTTCGCGCGTCTTTATGTCGAGCGCGCCGCGCGTGTAGAAGTCGCCGAAGCAGAACGAGGCGAGGTACTCGGCTACGTGCTTACGGTTCTCTGGCGAGCTCTGGTACATTCCGTCAAGCCCAGCCGGGAAGATGGATTTCTGCGTGAGGAATCCTTTTTCGCCGCGGTCGGCCTCCGTCACCGTCGCCTGGCTCTTTGGCGGCGCGACCTTCTTTTCACGGAGTGCTTCGTTCATCTTATCCGCCGCCGCAAGCGCCTTCGAGAATCCTATGTATGGCGCGCACTGGTAGACGGCTTCCTGAATCTCCTCTGCGGTCAGCCCCGCGTTGACGGCGGCCTTGACCTGCGCTTTCAGCTCGTCGAGCGTCTGGTTCACTGTCAGCACGGAAAGCGTGATGAGCGCGCGCTGTTTGTCGGTCAGCACGCCGCGCCGGTAGATGTCGCCGTATATGAAGTTCGTCGCCATCTCGCCGAGCTCGCCGCTGTTTTTGTAGAAATCGCCGTCGCCGCCCTTGAAAAGCTCGTTGAACTTCGCCTCCGCAGCCGCCGCGCGGTTCCTCGTCCCTATCTCCTTCGCCCACCGCGGGGCCTCTTCCGCGAAGCACGCGCCCGCGCACATTACGACTGCGACAAGCGCCGCCGCCAAGAGAATCAAAAATTTCGCCTGCATATAAATTCCTCCTTAAAGATATTGTTTCTGTGAAAATCCTAAAATCTGGAGGCGGCTCCATGTCAAGCGCGCGCCGGAGAAAAACGCGGCGCGCCCTGCGCGTATAATAGAAACGTGAAATTGCGCCGCGCCGCCGAATCTGCGCGGGAGGCGGCGAGCGAACGGAGATGACGTGAAATGAACGAAGCGGAAAAAATAGAGAAAATCCTGCGCGCGATACGCGGCGCGCTGCTGCCGCTGACGGAGCGCATGGTCGGAGAGGGCAACCACGTATTCGGCGGCCTCGTGCTGCGCGCGAAGGACTGCTCCGTCGTCGCGGCGGGCAGCAACGACCGCGTCGAGAACCCGATATATCACGGCGAGATAGACACTCTGCGCCGCTACTTCGCGCTCGCGGAGCGGCCAGCGCCGCGCGGCTGCATATTCGTCGCGAGCCACGCGCCATGCCCGATGTGCGCCTCGGCCATCGCGTGGGCCGGCTTCCGCGAGGTCTGGATGCTCTACGGCTACGAGGCCGTGAAAGAGGGCTTCGACATGCCCGTCGACCTCATGATGTACCGCGAAATCTTCGGCGCGGAGGGCCCGCGCGCGGAAAACGCATTCTACACGCTGCGCTGCCTGCGCGACGAGGCGGCGAAATACCTCGAACGGCCAGCGCTCGCCGCGCTGCTGGCCGAAATAGACGCCGCCTACTCCGCGATGCGCGTGAAGAATTTCGAGTATCCGGGAATGTAGCAGGACGGCGCGGTGGCGAAAGACGGCGCCGCGCCATGCTTTACAACCGTTTTACACATTTTTCCCGCAAAACTGCGCTGCGTTTTACACATTTTTCCGGCGGCGGCTTTGCGGGCGCTTCAATCTTCCGTAAAACGATATTAAGTTATATACTTCAATCCGTGGGTGTGAGAAATTTCTCACGGATTTCTCTCGGATTAGAGGTTGAAGATAAATAATGGCGGAAGAAAAATTGCTTGAGATAAAGGATCTGCACGTCGTCGTCGACGGGACGGAGGTTCTCAAAGGCGTTTCGCTCACGGTAGGCGAGGGCGAGATTCATGCGCTTTTCGGGCCGAACGGCTCCGGCAAGACGACGCTGCTGAACACCGTGATAGGCTTCGCGCGCTACCACGTTACGCAGGGCTCGATTCATTTCAAGGGTCAGGACATCACGCACGCGACGATAGACGAGCGCGCGCGCCTCGGCGTCGGCATATCGTTCCAGAGGCCGCCGACGATCCGCGGCGTCACGCTGCGCTCGCTGATTTCGTTCAGCCGCCCGTCGCTTACGGACGAGGAGATAGAGAGCACGGCGGAGAAGCTCGACGCGCGCGAGTTCCTCGACCGCGAGATAAACGCTGGGCTCTCCGGCGGCGAGATGAAGCGCACGGAGATGCTCCAGATCATCCTCCAGTCGCCGGATTTCGTCTGTCTCGACGAGCCGGAGTCGGGCGTCGACCTTGAGAACATGGCGCTCATCGGCAAGGCCTCGCGCATCGCGCTCGGGCGCGACAGCTTCGACGGCGCGCCCTGCCGCTCGATAAAGAGCCGCCGCGCGGACTACAAGGCGGGCCTCGTCATCACGCATACGGGGCAGATAATGGACCACATCTTCGTCGACAAGGGCCACGTGCTGATGAACGGCGAAATAGTATGCTCGGGCAACGCCGCGGAGCTGCTCGGCGAAATACGCAGCCACGGCTACACGGAGTGCTTCCGCTGTGCCGGATGCGCTGGGAGGAACGCGTAATGAAAGAATATAAAATCGAAGAACATCTCGACCAGTTCCGCAGCGACGCGCCGGAACACAGGGAGGTCAAAGACCTCGCCGAGCTCCCCGCCGAAGACCGCGAGCGTATGCTGCGCGCCGGCATCGACGGCGGCGAGAAGGCGGCTGGGACGATAGTCCACTCCGACCACGACACGGTCTTCTGCAACGCGAACCTCAAGGGCGTGCAGGTGATGCCCGTCTCATACGCGCAGTTCAAATACGGCCTTGAGGATTACAGCTGGAAACTCATCGAGAAGGACCGCGACATATTCACCGAGCGCACGGCGGGCGCGAAAGAGGGCGGCTACTTCATCCGCGCCGAAAAGGGCGCGAAGGCCGAATATCCAGTGCAGGCCTGCACATATATCGAGACGGACGCGCTTGCGCAGGGCGTCCACAACATCATCATCGCCGAGGAAGGCTCGGAGCTGAGCATAATTTCCGGCTGCGCCTCCGGGCCGCACGTCCGCTCCGGCCTCCACGTCGGAATCTCGGAAATCTATGTCAAGAAGGGCGCGACGCTGACCTTCACGATGGTCCACGACTGGGCCGAAGAGATGGCCGTCCGCCCGCGCACGGTCGTAGTCGTCGAAGAGGGCGGGAAATACATATCCAACTACATCTGCCTCAAACCGGCGAAAGATTTGCAGACCTATCCGACAGTCTACCTCAACGGCGACCGCTCCGTCGCAACATTCAACACCGTCCTCATGGCGGGCGAAGGCTCGAAGATGGACACAGGCTCGCGCGTCTACCTGCGCGGGCGCGGCAGCCGCGCGGAGATAATCTCGCGCACTGTCTCCACGGGCGGCGAGATATACGCGCGCGGACACCTCATCGGCGAGGCCGAGGGCGTCAAGGCGCATCTCGAATGCAACGGCCTGCTGCTCTCCGACAAAGGCAAAATCCACGCGATACCGGAGCTCGAAGCGCGCCACAAAGATCTTGAAATGTCGCACGAAGCCGCCGTCGGCAAGATAAACCAGGAAGAGACGGAGTACTTAATGGCGCGCGGCCTCAGCGAAGCCGAGGCGCAGTCGCTCATCATCAAGGGCTTCCTATCGCTCGACATCTTGGGCCTGCCGGAGTCGCTGCGCAAGGACGTAGATAAAATGGTGGAGGAATCCGCGGGCGCGATGTAGCGCGGCGGCGGAGACTCACGGATAACGCAGAATTCAATCCCCTTCGCGCGCGGAGGGGATTTTTTCGCGCCGCTGGCCGCCCCCGTTGCGGCGCGCGCGGCGCGATGCTACCATAATGGCGGAACGGAGTGAGGACGAATGAGACAATGCATGGACGCGGAGAACCTTCACAGAAGGCTCAATAAAATCATCGGACAGGTCAGAGCCATCGACAGGATGGTGGACGAAGACATCCCCTGCGAGGACGTGCTCGCGCAGATAAACGCGGCGAAATCAGCGCTCCACCGCGTCGGGCAGATAGTCCTCGAAGGCCACATAAACCACTGCGTGCGCGACGGCATAGAGCACGGCGACGCGGACAAGACGATAAAAAGCTTCACAAAGGCCGTAGAACGCTTCGCAAACATGAGGTAGAACGATAAAAGCGGCTCCGCGCGGAGCCGCTTTCACATATTCTTGCAGAAGCGCCGGAGTTTGCCGAAACTCCGGCGCTTTTGCGTTGCCGCGCATATTTCAGACGCGCGGGGCGGAACGGCCGCGGCGGCGAATTGCGCAAGACGGCGCGCGTTTCACGCCGCCGCGCGGATTTGAGGCCCGTCGCGCTGCGTCCGCGAAGGCACGGCGGATTTTCCCGCGCGCGTGGATTGCAGGGGCCGCCGTTAGCTTTGGACTGGCGCGCGACGCTGGCGGCGGAGCGGATTATCGCCGTGCGTCAGGCGCGGAGCCGCGGCTTTGAGTAGGGCGGCGTATCTGTGAATTTGCCCCGCTGCCGCGTGTTCGCCGGCGCCGCCGGATTTACGAGGCGCGCGAAAAATCCCGCTTTTCTTTTTCTTCACGCTTGTCTACATATACCCCCATAGGTATAATAACCGTAGGACGCTTTTATGATGCGGAGGTTGAGCTCTGTGGTTATTGAAAAACTGGAAGAAATTCTTGAATGGGGCGGGATGAAGCGCGACGTTGCGTTTCTTGCCGTCTCGGGCGCGGCGCTCGCGGCGAGCTTCTTCGGCGCGGAGATCCTGCCTTTCGACGCGGCGTGGATTGCGATCGCGCTATGCGGAGCGCCGATAATCCTTGAAGCGTTTATCGGCCTCGTCACGGCTTTCGACGTCAAGGCCGACCTGCTTGTCTCGATGGCGCTTATCGCCTCGGTGAGCATCGGCGAGGACTTCGCTGCGGGCGAGGTCGCTTTCATCATGCAGATAGGGGCGCTGCTCGAAGACTTGACCGTCGCAAAGGCGCGCGCGGGCATTGAAAAGCTGGTGCGCCTCACGCCGAGGACGGCGCGCGTGCTGCGCGGCGGAGCGGAGGAAATCATAGCGGCGGAGGCGGTCATGGCGGGCGACGTAATCCGCGTGCTGCCGGGCGAGACGATACCGGCGGACGGAATTGTGCTCGACGGGCAGACATCCGTGGACCAGTCCGTGATGACGGGCGAGCCGATGCCTGTGGACAAGGGGCCGGGAGACGAGGTCGCAAGCGGCACTGTGAACCAGTACGGCGGCTTCACGATGCGCGCCTCGCGCGCGGGCGAGGACAGCTCGTTCCAGCGCATGGTGCGCCTCGTGCAGTCCGCTGACGCGGGCAAGGCGAAGATAGTGCGCCTCGCCGACCGCTGGGCGACGTGGATAGTCGCCGCCGCGCTGAGCTCGGCGCTCGCCGTCTGGCTCTTCACCGGCGAGGCGATACGCGGCGTCACGATTCTCGTCGTCTTCTGCCCTTGCGCGCTCGTGCTCGCAACGCCTACCGCAATCATGGCGGCGGTGGGCAACTGCACAAAGTACGGCGTCCTCGTGCGCGAGGGCGACGCGCTTGAACGGCTCGCCGCGGTCAGGAACGCAGCCTTCGACAAGACCGGCACGCTGACATACGGAAAGCCCGCAGTCTCCGCAGTGCGCAGCTTTGCGCCGGGCGTGGCGGACGCGGAGCTGCTCTCGCTCGCGGCGTCGGCGGAACTGCGCTCGGAGCACCCGCTGGGCAAGGCGCTTGTCGCGCGCGGCCGCGCGGAGGGCGCGCCATTGCGCGAGCCCGAGGAGTTTTCCATGTTTCCCGGCCTCGGGGTATCGGCTTCGTCCGCGGGACGCAAAATCCTCGCCGGAAACATGGAGTTGCTCGCACGTGGAGGCGCGTCGCCGTCGCCCGAAATTCAGGCCGCTGCGGCGGAATACGCGAAAGAGGGGGCCATCGTCGTCTGGCTCGCGCTTGACGGGAAGTGCGCCGGATTCGCGGCCTTCTCCGACGAGATGCGCCCGGGGGCGGCGGAGACGGTGCGCCGGCTGAAAAAACTCGGCGTCGCGCCCGTACTGCTCAGCGGCGACCGCCCAGAGGCCGTCTCGCACGTTTCGCGCATGGCCGGAATCGACGAAACGCGCTGCGAATGCCGCCCCGAGGATAAAATCAGGATAATCAGGGAATTTCAGGCCGCGGGCAGTCCCGTCTGCATGGTCGGCGACGGCGTCAACGACGCGCCCGCGCTGCGCGCCGCGCACGTAGGCATAGCGATGGGCGCCGTTGGCAGCGACATAGCCGTAGAGTCGGCTGACGCCGTGCTCGTCGGCGACGATATAGGCGTGCTGCCGCACCTCTTCGCGCTCTCGCGCCGCATGATGAGGACGATAAAGCTGAACATGGCCTTCTCGATGGCGCTGAACTTCGCCGCGATAATCCTCGCCGCCTCCGGCATACTCAACCCAGTCGCTGGCGCGCTCGTCCACAACGCCGGCTCCGTGCTCGTGATCATAAATTCGTCGCTGCTGCTGAAATGGAAGGGCGCGGCGTAAGATATAAGAATAACCCGCCGCTTGCCGTTTTGCCCGTTTATTAGATATTATGGAAATAACAAACCGTGGATAACGGGAAAAAGTAATGGAAAGTATTTCGTAAGCATGGAAACGGAATGCGCATATTTTCGGAGAAAATAATGATGAAAAGTAAATTTCATGCAGTCGCAGCACAGTTCTTGCAGCTGCGCGTTCGTCCGCAGCGCGAGCTATGTTAGTGAGGCTGGAATAGTGGGCAGTAAAGTAAAAATTCTTTGTCCTTACTGTCTGCAGAGGGAAATTGACCCCGCGCAGGCTATATGCGCCGTTTGCTACGCCAAAGAGGATGGATTGGAGCAAAACCATTGGAACAGATTGCGGGAACGCAATAACGCCGATGAAATTCAGATGTATACCTTAGCCCAAAAGGTCGACGAAGCGTTCCAGGTTCCAGAATATGAAGCATACGTGTGCAGGGAGAAACACGATATAGGCCGGGCGGAGGCTTTTGAACGGGAGATGGACGCATTTCACAGGCGGCGCATCCTTTGTATGTTGGAAATCTTTTCCCACATTGATTGCAGCGTTCTTTTCCACCGTCATATTGAGCTGGAGCATTATTGGAAGAGTGTACAGGATTATGCCAACCGGCGCATTACAGCCGGGCAGCTCGGAGAAATCAGCGGCGGTCTGCGGTCGCAGATTATGTGGAAATCCCTGTCTAGCCAGCAAATAGACCTGGGAGCGGAGCTGGTAAGCTTCTGGCGCGGCGAGGACGTACTTGATTGGAGTTATTCCCAATATTTTGAAATCACGGCAGGCAATCTCAAGCCGTTTATCGCTATGACGCTATTCACAGAAATTTTGTGCCGGCATTTTTCGGATGTGATGTCGGAGCCGGTCAAACGGCTGAACAAATAAGAAGGCAGATCGCAATATTTTTATTTTCTTAGACAATGGCAAAACCGGCTAAATCAGCCAGCGGTCATGACGCATGAAGCAATACTGCGCCGCCGCCGGCTGTCCGGTCTGCTGAAAGGACCTCCGGCGACGGACAGGAGCGCGGAAGTTCTTCGTCCTCATTATGAAAAGCCGCCGTCAGCTGTACTGCCAGTAGCCGGCGATTATCTCGCCGCCTTTTTGGTACAGATACATAGCGCCGAAGGATAACGGCATATTGCCGTGAATCAGCTCTGTCTCGCGCGCCAGAGGATAGAATCCCTCTTCGTTGATATATCCCCAGATTTCGTAGCCGTCCTTTATCAGAGCTTCGCGGTAGTAATCTTCGTCCTGAACGTAAAAAATATCGTCGCCGATGGTGAGGAACGCGGCGTCGTCTTCCGGCTTTTCCGTACATGGCGCGATAAAAACCTTCTTCAGCACGGGGCGGGAATAGTCGAACTTTTTCTGATAACTCGTCAGCCTCTCGCCAGCTTTTGGCTTCTCAGGCATCAATCTGAAATAATTGTCGCCGCTTTCCTCAGTCGTCGGGTGCGTGAAGGCCTTTATGGAGCAGCTGGGATAGATGTTGCCGTCGAGCAGACGGTCGAAGCTTTCGGGAATGAAGATGGACAGAGAGCGCTCCGTATCTTTCAGCTGAAATGTGCAGTAAAAGCCGTAATGACAGCCCGGCTCGTCCACCATATCTCTCTTATCGTCGAACCACTCCGGCGCATTGCCGCCGAGCCGGCCTATGCTGTTTTTCTCCTCTTCCGTCAAATAATAATATGTCGAAGCCATGTTCAACGTCCCTTCTGTATCATTTGTGGCAGAAAATTTGCCGCCGCTCCTATAAAATCGCCTCAGAGTCCGGCTCGACCGTTTCGAGCGAACAGCGGCGGGCGAGCGCTTCGCGGTCCGTTATTTCGACGCGGCCGCGGCGCGTGCGCACGACGCCCTCGCTTCGGAGCTGCGCGAGGCCGCGCGTGAGGTTTACGCGGCTCGTGCCGAGGATGTCGGCGAGCTCCTCCTGCGTGACCGAGTCGAGGCCGCCCGCTGGGGCGAGCAGGTAGAGCAGGTTGCAGAGCTTGAGAAACGAGCCGTTGTATTCCTGGTGCGCCGTCTCGTAGAGCAGAAGGTTCACGTAGGAGGCGTACCACTCGACGAGCGCCGCGGCGAGCGCGCCGTTTTCGCGGAACATCGCGCGGAAGTCCGCCTTCGTAAACTCCAGCGTCTCGACCGGCGAGAGCGCCTCCGTCGTAATCGCGAGCTCGATTTTGTAGTCGCGCTCGTGGTAGACGGGGAAGAGCGTCCCCGCGCCGTGGAACGAGATTATTTTGCGCCGCCCGTTCTCGTGCTCGACGCAGCAGCGCGCCGCGCCCGAAAGTATGTAGTGCATCCGCCCGAAGGGCTCGCCGGGCGGCCACAGAAATTCGCCGCGCGCGAAGCTCCGCCGCCCGTGTGGGCGCGAGAGGAAATATTCGTGAAAGGCGGAGAAGTCGCCCGTGAAAAAATAACGCGGCGTATGCACGGAATCACGCTCCTTTGCGGGGCTTTTCGCGTATTTTATCACGCGCGGACATGACGATGACGAAAGAACATAAAATGTACGAGGAGGAAAAATCATGAAAAAGGTAAAAATAACGGTGCTCAAGACGACGTTCGACAAGGAACTTGCAGAGCAGTACGGCGCGCCGGGGCTCGGCCCCTGCCCGATGCTGCTCGAGGGGCAGAGCTTTTACGCGGACTACGCGAAGCCCGAGGGGCTCTGCGACGAGGCGTGGAAGGCGATATATCAGTACGTCTTCGCGCTCGCGCACGGCGCGGGGAACGGCGTCTTCTACTACGGCGACTGGATAAGAAAGCCCGGCGTAGCGATATGCAGCTGCAACGACGGCCTGCGTCCCGTGATATTCAAGCTCGAAGCGACGGACGAGGATGCGGCGATAGATTATACGCCGGTGCGGTGAGGCGTGGAGAATCTGCTATAATGACGGCGTGGGAGTAAAATCTCCCCAAAAAGCGGAGAACCATGCCATTAAGTTGGAACTGAAAAAGCGGAGCACCCTGCCGTTAAGTGGGAGCTAAAGCAGCGGAGCACCCTGCCATGAGTGGGAGTTAAAAAAGCAAAGGCGCGGAAGATATTTTCGTCTCCGCGCCTTTTTCGTTTTTTGCCGGTTTTATTTGCCGAGGTAGCCGCCGTCTACGGGGATCACCGCGCCGGAGACGTAGTCGCTTGCGGCGCTGGCGAGGAAGAGCGTGACACCCTTGAGGTCGTCGGGGCGGCCCCAGCGGTGCGCGGGGATGCGGCCCGTTATCTCTTCGTAGTAACGCGGGTTGGTCGTCTTGATGTCTTTCGTGAGCGCCGTCTCCATGTAGCCGGGCGCTATCGCGTTGACGCAGACGCCGCGGCCCACCCATTCGTTTGAGAGCGCCTTCGTGAGCTGCGCGACGCCGCCTTTGCTCGCGGCGTAGGCAGGGATGCGCTCGCTCCCGAAGAAGGAGGTCATCGAGGCGACGTTGATGATTTTGCCGCAGCCGCGCGCGAGCATGGCGCGGCCCGCGAGCTGCGAGAGCGCAAATACTGCGCTGAGGTTGACGTTTATTATCTTATGCCATTCCGCGAGCGGAAAGTCTTCTGCGAGCGCGCGGTGCTGCACGCCCGCGCCGTTCACCAGAATGTCCGGCTCGCCGAGCTTCGCGGCGGCCCTATCGTAGAGCGCTTCTATCTGGTCGAGTTCGCCGAGGTCGCCCGCTTCGTAGAGCACCGGCGCGCCCGACGCGCCCATTTCGCGCGCGGCGCGGGCCAGCGTATCTTCATCGCGCCCTATTATGAGCACGCGCGCGCCGGCCTCGTGCAGCGCCTCGGCCATCGCGCGGCAGAGGCCGCGGCCTCCGCCAGTGACTACGGCGTTTTTGCCTTCGATGTTGAATAGGTCTTTTACGTTCATGCTCTCCGTCCCTTCGGTAAGCTCGTGACGCTTTGCCGGATTTTATAAAAAAATCCCGCCGCACAGCCTCCGCCTGTCGTTCTGCTGCGGGCGCGCGCGTGCGGCGGTTTCTCGTGATTTCCGCGGCTTTCTGCTATTTCGCTTCCGCGCTCAGTTTTTCGGCGATGCGCACGGTTTCCATCGCGTCTTTCGCGTAGTAGTCCGCGCCGGCGTATTCGGCGAGGTGCGGCGTGAGCACCGCGCCGCCCGCTATTATCTTTACGCCGTGGCATTCGCGGCGCAGCAGCGCGATCGTCTCTTTCATGCTTGCGACGGTGGTCGTCATGAGCGCCGAGAGGCCGACTATCTTCGCGCCGGTCTCGCGCACGGCTTCGGCGACGCGCTCGGGCGGCACGTCGCGGCCGAGGTCCGTCACGTCGAAGTTGTAGTTTTCGAGGATGACACGGACGATGTTCTTTCCTATGTCGTGTATGTCGCCGTAGACGGTTGCGATGACGAACTTCGCGCCCTTCTGCGCGCCGCCGTCGCGCGCGAGTTTCGCGCGCAGCACTTCGAACGACGCTTTCGCGGCCTCGGCGGATTTTATGAGCTGCGGCAGGAATATCGCGCCGGTCTCGTAGTCTTTGCCTACCGCGTCGAGCGCGGGGATTATCTTTTCTTCTATGACTTCCATCGGCTGCGTTCCGCCTTCGAGCAGCTCTTCTGCGGCTTTCGCGGCTTCGTCTTCGAGGCCGTGGGTTATAGCGTAGTGTATGTCCGCGCGGCCTTCCTGCTTAGCTTCCGGCTTCTGTTCGGGCGCGGCGGCGGAGCAGCGCGCTATGTAGGCGGCGGCTTCTTTGTCCTCGCCGAGCAGCACGCGCGCAGCGGCGACGGTCTCGGCCATTCCCTCGTCGCCGGGGTTCATTATCGGCGCGTCGAGGCCCATCGCAAAGGCCATCGCAAGCATCGTGCGGTTGACGACGGGGCGCATCGGCAGGCCGAAGGAGACGTTGCTGACGCCGAGGACTGTTTTGACGCCGAGCTCTTTTTTAACGAGCGCGAGCGCCTTTAATGTCTCGGCGGCCTGCTCCTGCTGCGCGCTCGCGGTCATCACGAGGCAGTCTATGAGCACGTCTTCGCGCGGGATTCCCGCGGCCTCCGCGGCCGCGACGATGCGGCGCGCGATTTCGAGGCGCGCCTCGGCCGTCTTCGGCACGCCGTTTTCGTCGAGCGCGAGGCCGAGTACCGCGCAGCCGTATTTTTTCGCTATCGGTAGTATCGATTCGAGGGATTCTTTTTTGCCGTTGACGGAGTTGAGCAGCGGCTTGCCGTTGTAGAGGCGCGCCGCGCGTTCGAGCGCCTCGGGCGACGATGAGTCGAGCTGCAGGGGCAGCGGCGTTACGGCCTGAATTTTCTGTGCGGCCTCGGCGAGCGTCGCGGCTTCGTCGATGTCGGGCAGCCCCGTGTTGAGGTCGAGGGCCTGAGCGCCCTGTTCCTGCTGGCGAAGCGCCTCGCGCAGCAGGTAGTCCGTGTCGTGCGCGCGCAGAGCGGCCTGAAGCGCTTTTTTGCCGGTCGGGTTGAGCCGTTCGCCTATGACTGTGATTCCATCGTCGAAGCATAGGGCGCGCGACGGCGAGCAGATTACGGTGCGGCGCGGCGCGTCAGGCTCTTTCGGGGAAAGCCCCTCTATCGCGCCGCGAACGAGGCGGATGTACTCGGGCGTCGTGCCGCAGCAGCCGCCTATGAAGCGCACACCCTCCGCGACGAATTCGCGCGCGTAGCCGGCGAACTCCTCTGGGGTGATGTCGTATGCCGTTTCGCCGTCCCGTATGACCGGCAGGCCGGCGTTCGGCTGCACGAGGACGGGGATGTGCGCGCCGGCGAGGATGCGTTTCACTACGGGCGCGAGCTGTTTCGGCCCGAGCGAGCAGTTGACGCCGAGCGCCGAAACGCCGAGCGCTTCTAGCGTCGCTACCATCGATTCGACGCACGCGCCGAAGAAGGTCGTGCCGTTCGCCTCGAAGCTCATCGTTGCGAATATGGGCAGCCTGGAATTTTCCTTCGCCGCTATGACGGCGGCCTTGAGTTCGTAGAGGTCCGTGAAGGTTTCGAGCAGTATGAAGTCCGCGCCCTCGCCCTCTCCGGCGCGGACGATTTCCGCGAATACCTCGACGGCCTCGTCGAATTCGAGGTCGCCCGAGGGCTTGAGCACGCGGCCGCAGGGGCCGATGTCGAGCGCGGCGTACCTGCCGCCGTAAGCGTCCGCCGCGGCCCTCGCGCTGCGCACTCCGGCGCGCACTATGTCCGCGAGCGGCGCTCCGGCCTTTTCGGCCTTGAAGCGGTTCGCGCCGAAGGTGTTCGAGAGCACCACGTCGGCGCCCGCTTCGAGGTATTCCTTATGTATCGCCGTTATCTCTTCGGGCGCGGTCAAGTTCAGCGCCTCCGGCACGGCCCCGAGCTTCAGGCCGCGGCGCTGGAGCATCGTCCCCATCGCGCCGTCGAAGAGCAGGATTTTGCCCATGTCTATCATTTCGCGCACGCTCCTATCCGCGCTTGACGCGCAGCGAATAGAGCACGCCGCGGATGTTTTCGCAGATGCGCTTCGCTATCTCGGGCTGGTTCATCGTGTAGAGGTGGATGCCGTCGACGCCGCTCGCGAGCAGGTCTATTATCTGCGCCGTCGCGTATGCGATGCCAGCCTCGCGCATCGCCATCGCGTTGTGCCCGTAGGCGCGCAGCAGCTTCTGCACTCCAGCCGGCACCGACGCGCCGCAGAGCGTCACCATCTTGTTTATCTGCGCGGGCGAGGTTATCGGCATGATGCCCGCCTCGATGCGCTGCGTCACGCCGAGAGCGCGCGCCCTGTCGCGGAATTCGTAGAAATGTTCGTTGTCGAAGAAAAGCTGGCTTATCAGCGCGTCGACGCCGCATTCGCATTTCGCTTTCAGATATTTCAGATCTTCTTCCATCGAATAGGCTTCGATATGTTTTTCAGGGTAGCAGGCCGCGAAGATGCGGAAGTCGTAATTTCCGCGGATGAATTTTATGAGGTCGCTCGCGTGCGAGAAGTCTTTCGTCCCCTCGCCTACGATGTCGCCGCGCATCGCGAGGATGTTGTGTATCCCCTTTTCGCGCAGAGAGTCAAGCGCCGCGCGCATTTCGTCGCGCGTTGAGCCTATGCAGGTGAGGTGCGCGAGCGCGGGAATCGCGTAGTCGCGCTGGATGCGTGAGGCTATCTCCGCCGTGTTCTCGCGGCTGGAGCCGCCCGCGCCGTATGTGACGCTTATAAGGTCAGGGTCGAGGCTCGCGAGCGCGTCGACCGTGCTGAAAATCTGCGAAAGGTCGCCCTTGCCTTTGGGCGGGAAAATTTCAAATGAAAACGTAGGTTTGTCGAGCTTGAAAAAATTCTTCACTGTCTGCCGTCCCCTCTATTCTTCAGCCGCAAGAGCGGCTTCTATTATCTGCGCCGCGCCGTCTTCGGTGTTCGGCGGGGCTATGACGTCGGCGGCCTCTTTCACCGAATCGCGCGCGTTGCCCATAGCGACGCCCGTTCCGGCCCAGCGTATCATCTCCGCGTCGTTGCCGCCGTCGCCTATCGCAAGCGCCTCTTCGCGCGCCACGCCGTAATGCTCGCAGACGCGGCGCAGCGCCTCGGCCTTGTTCACCGACGGGTGGACCATCTCGACGAATGAATTCCACGACGTCGCCTGATAGATGCGCGGGCCGAACTCGCGGCGCACCTCGTCGCACATCTTTGCAAAAATCTCACTGTCGAACGATACGCCGAGCATCTTCGCGCTGTCGAGGCCGCAGCTCCAGAACTTCTCGCCGAGCGCGACGGCCTTCTGCCCGCATATATTCTCGTAAAATTTGCAGCGTTCGTCGGCGTCGTCTCGGACGACAAGTTTATCGTCGCAGTACATCTGCACGTACCAGCCGCGGTCGTGGAAAAACGATAGAATCTCAGCCGCCAGCTCCGGCCCCAGATAACGCTGGTAAATCGTAGCGCCCGTCGCCGTGTCGCGTATCAGAGCGCCGTTGTAGAAAATGCAGGCGCTTTTGATGCCCACGTCTTCGATATGTATCATCGCGGAGGGGTACATACGCCCCGTAGCCACTACGACCTTCACACCGACGTCCTGCGCGGCGCGCAGCGCCAGCTTCGTCCTCTCGGTAAGGCGGCTCTCGCCGTCGAGCATCGTTCCGTCCATGTCAAGCGCAATAAGTTTCGGCCTTTTCATATCGCCCACACCGCCATTGAAATGATTTCCGTAGCTACCGCGACGGCGCCGAGCACGTCTCCGTTGGTTCCGCCGAGCCTTTCGTTCATATATTTCGCCGCGGCGAATCCTGCAAGGCCGGCCGCCGCGAGGCACACCGGCAGCCGCAGAGGGGCGAAGGGGAGAAAAATTATCGAGGCGGCGAGGGCGCAGAAGAGGTCGTACTGCGTATAGCCTTCCACCATCTCTTTCGCCATGCCGCTGGCCCACGGATAACGTCCGAAATATGCCGCCGCGTTTTCAGCAAAGCGCGCCGCGGCGGCCGCCGTGACGCAGGCCGCGAGCCTGTCGCCCGCGCCCACTGACGACAGCAGCGCCGTCCATAAGCCGAATGCGATGACGAGCGACGCGCCGCCGAACGAGCCGAGGCGGCTGTCCTTCATCACCTCGCGCAGCCTGTCGCCTGTGCGTCCCGAGCCTATTCCGTCCCATACGTCGCCCCAGCCGTCAAGGTGCAGCGCCCAGCCTGTTACGAAATAAAATGCCGCGCCGGCCCACGCACAGACGAGCGGCGCGAAGCCGAGGAAGCCGGCCACGCTCACGACGGCGCCGGTAAGCAGCCCCATAACGCCTCCTGCGACAGGCGCGAGTGTCAGAACGCGGTTCGCATCCGGCATCGGGTCGGGCCACCATTTTTCAGGCAGGGGAATGCGCGTCAGCAGCGTCCACATGACGACGAAGCGCGCGGCTATATCGCGGCGCAGAAGCGAAGAGCCCAGTTCGTCTTCGAACCTTTCTGCAAAATGGCGTAATTTCTCTTTGAAATCTTCTATTGGAGCCACCTCCGTAAGACGGCGAAAAGTTGGAAATTTTACAGGCTGGAGGGCGCGCCGCCCTTGACCCACAGCGGGCAGCCCGCGACTACGAGCGCGACGTTCTCAGCGTAACCGGCGCAGAGCTGGTTCATGCGCCCCTGCATATCGCGGAAGCGCCGCCCCATGCGGTAAGGCGGCACGAGGCCGAGGCCGACCTCGTTGCTCACAACGACGAGCGAAGCGTCCGGCCTCACGCTCTCGAACAGTTCGCGCGCGAGCGCCGCAATCTTCGCCTCCTCGGCGAGCCATTCCGCCTCGCCGCCGTTCTCCGAGGCCGGAGAGGCGAGGAAGAGCCGCGTCAGCCACATGGTGAGGCAGTCCATGAGCATCAGCCCGTCCGTACGCGCGACGGCGGCGGGCAGATCTCGCGGATCTCCCTCCCACGTCGCCCACGACGCGGGGCGGCGCGCGCGGTGCAGCTCGATGCGCTTTTCCATCTCCGCGTCGGCGCAGTCCGCAGTCGCAAGATAGGTTACAGGGCCGTTACAGGCGAGCGCGATCTGCTCGGCGTATGTGCTTTTGCCGCTTCTCGCGCCGCCGAGGATGAGGGTTATATGTCCCATGTTACAGCCCGAAGTCTATGTTGTTGATGAGGTTTTCGAGCGTCTGCCCGACAAAGTTGCCTTTGCCGCCGCCGCCCGTGTCGGCTCCCGGCCCCATCGGTATTTCGAACTTGAAGCGGACGGTCGTGTTGCCGTCCTTCATCGACTCGTTGTCCTCGGGGTCGCCTCCGCTCGACGGTATCAGCGCCTTCGACGAGCGCATATTCGAGGCCTGCGAGATTCTCAGATGCGTTATCTCCGGCTCGGAGACCGTGCCGCCGATGCCCATGCCGATGAACTTGAACTCGTTCTTCGCAAAGCCGGATATGACGCCGCCGAGAAGGCTCTGGAGCGCCTCTTCTTTGTTGAGGCTGCCCGAGGCGAGGTCGGCTCCGGCGCTTATTATCCCCTGGAAGGCGCCGAGCACGGAGTTCAGCGCGCGGATGTTGACCTTGCCGAGCGCGAAGAACGAGAGCTCCTTGTCGCTGTTTATCGCTCCGTCAACCATGACGTTGCGGTAGAGCATATCGTCGTCGGGCGCAATCGCCTGGCTTCCGGGCAGGAGCGTGAAAATGCCGTCCATATATGTAAACGTCGCCTGCACCGTCTTGTAGCGTATCGGCTTTCCGCCGGTGAACTTCTTCGCCTTTTCGACGAAGCTGAAGCCGGAGATTTCCCCGTTCGACAGAGAGAGCGCGCCGCCGCCGCGCACTGTGGACATACGCCCGGTAGTGCCGCTCCCGCGTATCTTGAGGTCGGCCTTGCCGCTTATCGAGCCCTTCATATTTGGAGCAAGCTGGCTCATGAGCGCTTTAAGGTCGGTGCCCATGACGGTGAGGTTTCCGCCCCATACGCTCTTTTCAAAGTCGAAGCCCGCGCCGCCTGAGAGCGTACCGCCGTTGGTCTTCGCCTGAAGATCTTCGACTATCATGTAATGTCTTGAAACGTAGAACGGCGCGTCGAGATCCTCGAACTGCACGCCGAGCAGCCTCAGCTTCGGCGATGTAATGGAGCCCGTACCGGAAATCTCCGAGAGCTTGCCCGAGCCCTCCATTGAGAAGTTCGCCGTGCCGCCGAGGCGCGCGCGGAAGTTTTCAGGCATATAGGCGCTGAACTGGCGCACGTCTATATCGGTGCCCTTAATGTCAAAATCGCCGTACCATTCTCCCTCTTCGGCCCAGAAGCGCCCGTGCGCGCCGAAATCTCCGTCGCGCAGCACAGCCTTGGCCTCGGTTATCTCGACTTCCTGCATATTGCCGCCGCATTTGACGTCGATTATCGGCAGCATGAAGCCTCGGTACCTCAGCGGGGCGACGCGCGCCGTCACGTTGAAATGCGGATCGCCGACAGTGCCGCCGACCGTTACGTCGCCGTCGACAAGTCCCTGCACCGAGCGCACTGAGGGCAGATGGCGGCGCACAAGCTCGTAGAGGTTCATCTTCTTTATGCCGGCGCGGATTTCAAGCTTCGCGTCGGCGAAGGACTGTCCGGGGGCGGGCATCTCGATGCGCCCGGTCCCGCTGGTCTCTCCGTTGAGGAACATACCGGATGAGCTCTTTATGAGGATTTCCTTCGGGCTGCCGGTCAGCACCCCGGCCAGCTCGTCGACGCGGAATTCGCGCCACGCGAGCTTTTTACCGGAGAAGTCGAAGCTCCAGTTGAGCCCGTCCGCGGCGGAGCTCGCCGTCACCTTGCCGGAGACTTCGCCGGAGATGTCCTCGTTGGCTTCGAGCAGGCCGTTGATTATCGAGAAATCGACCTTCGAGAACTGCCCGTTCATCTTCCACGACGCAGGCGACGCCGTGCCGTCCGCCTTCTTCGACGGCAGCGTCACGTCGCAGTTGACTGTGCCAGAGCCGCCGCCTACGTGCGCCGTCACCGGAGAAAGTTTGAGCGAATCGCCGGAGTAGGCTATGCCCGCTTCGAGCTTCGCTATTTTCAGCGTGCGGAACTGCGCCGTCCCCGTGCGGACGGTAGCCTTGACCACGGGCGCCGACGGCGGCCCCGCGACGCTCCACTCGCCGCTGGCGACGCCGGCGACTTTAAGCGACTTCAGTATATCCGCGTAGGAATAGAAACGTTTCACGTCGGCGTTCTTAAACGTGCCCTTCAAGTCGAGCGCGCCGCCGTTCGCCGCCTTCTGCGAGAAGGTTCCAGCCGCGGTCGCCGTGAGGCCGTTCCACTGCGCCGAGGCGCGTTCGAGCGAAAAGAGGCCGGTCTCCATCGCGTACGATGAAATTACGCTGATGTTTGAAATAGCGCCGATTTTGTCTACGCTGACCGAAGGAGTGGAGGCGCGCAGGCCGACGACCCATTTGCCCATCAGCCCCTTGCATGTGCCGGAGACCGCGACGCTGCCCTGCGTCTTGAGTTTCGCCGTCTGCGGGAAGCTTTTCAGCACCTTGTCGAGCACTATGCCCTCGCTCGTGAAGGTCAGGTCCGTCGGTATTTTATCGCCGAGGCTCAGCGTCCCCTTCAGCGCGAGGACGCGCCCCTCGGAGTTCGCCGTGAGGTCGAGCACGCCCGCGGGCTTCCCGTCGAATACCGCCGTGCCGCGGATGTCCTTTATCTGTATCTGCTTATACCCGAGCTGGGACGGGCCGAGTTCGACGCGCCCCTTCAGCGCGTTGAGCGGCCCTTCGAGATTCGCCGTCAGCGATGAAATTTCGCCGTTCGCCGAAGCCGCGGCTCCGTTCGCGCCGTTTCCGAGCTGGCTCTTCCAGTCGTCGAATTTCAGATTTTTCGCCTCGGCGGAGAATTTCAGATATTTGTCGGGCTTCGTCATGTCGAGCTCAAGGCTGCCGGCGAGCTCGGACTCGAAGACCTTGCCCTGATTCAGCTCCGCCTTTATCAGCTCCGGCGTGACGTTCCATTTCACCGCGATGCCGTCTATCGGCATACCGCGCACGACGGCTTTGTTGAGCGTCCCCTCTCCTTCGGAGACAAATTTCCCCTCTTTCAGCGAAGCCGAGCCGCTTCCCGACAGAAGGCCACGGACGCCGTACTCGCCTATCTTCGGCACGAGCTTCTCCGCTGTGGAGATGTCGAACTCGGCCAGCTCGAACTTAACGTCCTGCGACGGGAAGAGCTCGCCGGAGAGCTCCGCCCTCCCCTCCGCAAGATGCACGGCGAGGCCGTCGGAGCGCCAGCCGCCTTCGGGCGTGTTCTCCACAGCCCCGTCGACCGAGAGCGGCACGCCGTTCACCGCAAGCTTCACTTCCGCGTCGAAGTGCCTTGAATCGTCGATGCGCAGCGCGCCGCGCTCTACCTCGACCGCTCCGTAGGGAGTGCCGATTTTACTGTCTCTTACGAAAATTACGTTGATAGGGATATTCAGAGGCTCGCCGGAGCTTTTGCCTTCGCTCTTGGGAATTAGCGACTGCACGTCCTCCATCGTCGTCTCCAGCCCCGAGACCGCGAGGCGCGAAAGACGCGGCGAACCGCCCATCAGGCTCGGGACGGAGAGCGAGGCCGTGACGCGGCGCACTGAAAGCAGCGTCGAGCCGCCGCGGGAGACCGCGACGTCGTGCACCGAAAGGCCGAAGACCGGATGCCAGCGCAGCGCGCCGACCGTCAGCTCCGCGTCGAGATACTGCTTCGCGTACTCGGAAATTTTTCCGCGCGCGAACGCGCTCAGCGCGTCCATCTTGTAGTATGCGACGCCGCCGCCTCCGGCTATGAGGAAGACGAGCAGCGCGAAAAACACGAGCCAGCCGCGTCCTCTCGCACGAGGCTTCTTTTCTTTTTTATTTTCGACGGCTTCCGCGTTTTTGTTTTCTTCCATGCCGTTCTGCAAAATAATCACCTTGTTACGCCGCCGTCCGGGCAGTTCCCGCCGCCCGCGCGCGGCACATTTTCATCTCACGACGTTACAGTGAGACACAATAATTTTATCACGTCAAGAGCTCTTTTTCCGCCTTTGCACGGCCTTCGCGGCGCGCGGCTTTTTCCCCTCCGCCGCCGGATCCGACAGCTCCGGCAGAGCGCCGCCCGCGACCTCCCACAGATACATCGCGGCAAGCGTCCCGCACGGCGAGTAGCGCCTGCGGTAGCGCTCGAAGCGTTCGCGGTCTATCTCGCGGTGACGGTAGAGCATACGAAGCCCGCGCTTGATGCCGAAATCGCCGAAGCTCAGCACGTCGCGCCGCTGCAGCGTGAAGGTCAGCAGCATCTCCGCAGTCCACAGGCCGACGCCGCGCAGCCGGCAGAGATACTCGGCAGCCTCCGCGTCGCTCATCCCGCGCAGCGCCTCCGCGTCGAACTCGCCGGACGCGGCCCTGCGCGCGAGGTCGAAAATATAATCAGCCTTGCGCGCCGACAGGCCGAAGGACATGATTCCCTCCGCGCCGCGCGCAAGAATATTCTCCGGCGTCACCGCGCCGAGCCCCTCTCGCACGCGGGCCCACACGGCGCGCTGCGCCGCGCCCGAAATCTGCTGCCCTACGATGTGATGCACGAGCGCCGGAAAAATCTCCGGCTCGGCCTCGCGCCGAATCGGCCCGATGACTTCAATCGCCGCCGCGAGCTTCTTGTCGCGCCGCTTAAGATATTCGACTTCTTCGTCAGTGTAGGAAAAATACATAACGCCCGCCCTCCGTCCATAAATCCATAATTTGGGAGTACGGGGAAATTATAGCCAAAACTTGTGTTTTTATTATGAAGCCGAGCCGCCGCAGGTAAAACTACCGCGCCGCATCCATCCCGGCGGCGCGCAGCATTTTATCCATCCAGAAACGATTTACCACGGCGATCACGCGTCCGACGCCGGAGATGCAGACGACCGTGCCGATGCTGATGCCGATGATCTCCGTCCCGGCTGCAAAGCACATAGCCGCCGTGACGGCGCAGCAACCGGCGTCAAATATGTTTTTCATAGTCCCGGCTTTTACGCCGCTCGCGTCGGAAAGCGCCTGCATCGCTCCGTCCGCCGGGTTTGGAATGAGCCTCATGTTAAGCGTCGCGGCGATGCCGATTCCGGTCAAGGTTACGCCCGCCAGCAAAACCACAAAATTTGAAGCGAACGAGTGGGCGGCGCAGTCGTAAGAAAACACAACGTCGAAAAGATTCATGACGCGGCTGAAAACCACGCTGAAGGGAAGCTGCAGCAGATCGCATTTATAATTTTTCATCCTGCGCACGGCGATCTGCATGACGATACAGAGCGTATAAAACACGAACATTGCGTCGCCGAGGCTTATGCCGAATATTTTAGAACCGCTGTACGAAACGGCAAAAACGGGCGAAACGCCGAGCCCAGCCTTCGCGTTCAGCGTGAGGCCGACCGCAAGCACCGTCATTCCGGCGCAGTATATCAAAATCCGGTTGACGTTGATATGCGGCAATTCGTTTTTTAAAGCTTTGACGATCCTATTGCCCATTGCCAGAACAGTCCCTTATTATCAAGCGGCCTCCGCCGCGCCATTCGGCTTTACAACGCAAGTTCACCACACTTTGGTCTACCATGTTTTCTTCAAATTACGGCGCTTTGCGGAAAATCCGGCGAACTTGCGCGAAAACGCAAAGCGGACGGAGAAGCCGCCGCATCTCCGTCCGCGCCGTCGTTCATAAAATTTCCGCGATTTCAGCCGCGCGCCGCTAGTCCCCGGCGTCGAGCGCGAGCACGGCGCGGTAGAGCGTTTCCGCGCCCGCCGCCGCATCTTCTGGCTCCGTCCACTCTTCCGGGCAGTGGCTCATCCCGTCGCGGCTCGGCACGAATATCATGCCGATCGGCACGCGGTGCGCCATCGGGTTCGCGTCGTGTCCCGCGCCGCTCGGCATGACGACGGGGTTTTCTCCGGCCGCCTTCGCCGCTTCCCCTATCACTTCCATGAGGCTGGCGTCGCATGAGACGGAGCCTTTGTTGATCATGTTGACTATTTCGAATTTGACTGTGTCTATGCCTTCTGCGATTTCGCGTATCTCTTTTATCAGTTCGTCCGTCTTTGATTTGTCCATGTGGCGCATTTCGAAGGTGCATTCGACTTTGCCGGGGATGACGTTTTCAGAGCCGGGCCAGCATTTTATCGTGCCGACTGTGAGGACGAGCTTGTCGTCTATCGCGCGGCAGCGCCTGTCGGCTTCGGCTATCAGCCGCGCCATCGCGACCATCGCGTCGTGGCGGTTCTTCATCATCGTCGTCCCCGCGTGGTTGCTGTGGCCTATCGCGGTGACTTTGTAGCGTATTACGCTGACTATTCCGCTGACGACGCCGATTTTAAGTCCTTCGTTGAAAAGGTAGTCGCCCTGCTCGATGTGGAGTTCGAGGTAGCACTTCGCGCCGGAGAAGTCGCGGCGGCAGTCCATTATCTCCTGCACTGTGTGCCCGTAGTTTTTCAGCGCTTCGGCGAGCCCCGGCTGTTCCGGCGAGACGAGCCCGGTCACAGCGCGGCTGCCGAAGGTGCCGCCGAGCGGGCTCGACTCTTCTGCGTTGAAGGCGTAGAGCTCTATCGTGTGGCGCGGTTTTTCGCCCTTCTCTTTGAAGCGCCGCGCGACCTCAAGGCCGCCCGCGACGCCGTAGGCTCCGTCAAAAAGTCCGCCGCTCGGCACGGTGTCGAGATGCGAGCCGATTATGATGCTTTTCAGCCCCGGCTCAGTTCCGCGCAGCACTCCGTGCAGGTTGCCCGCCGCGTCGCGCGAGGTCTCCATGCCGTATTCGCGCATCATCGCCTCCGTAATGTCCACAGCCTCGAAATATTCAGGGCTGTAACAGGCGCGCGTGTACGAGCCGTCTTCGTTGCGCCCCGCGCGCCCTATCGCTTTCAGTATATCGTTTACCTGGTTCACTAAAAAACCACTCCCGCGTAAAAATTGGGCCGCCCCGCGGCGATTCACACCGGCGCGCGGGACGGCGGATATTTTTATACTCTTGCGCCGCGTTTTACTTTTTGAGCGCCGGCTTTACGAACTCGCCCCAGCCCGCCGCGCTCTCGTCGACGACGCCGTTCTCCATGACTACGCGGCCGCGCACTACGGTGTAGTCTATCGTACAGCCGAGCTGCCAGCCCTCGAACACCTTCATGATCTCCTTCGCCTGCGAATAGCTGTCTTTCGCGTGGAAGACCCTCTCTTTGTTCATATCGACGATGGCGAGGTCCGCATCCGCTCCGGCGGAAATCGTACCCTTCTGCGGGAAGATGTTGAAGAGCTTTGCGGGGTTGACGCAGAGCAGCTCGACCGCGCGCTCCATCGTGAGGCGGCCTTTCTTCGCCTCGGTCAGTATAAGCGGCATACGCAGGTCGATTCCCGGGAATCCCGCGGGCGCGGTGAAGATGTCGTCCTTGCCCTTCTCCTTTTCAGAGACGAGATAAGGGCTGTGGTCGCTTCCGATGAAGTCTATCGTCCCGTCTGTGATGTAGTTCCAGAGGCCTTCGACCTCTTCCTTCTTGCGCAGCGCGGGGTTGCACTTTGCGTATGCACCGTACTTCTCCACATAGCTTTCGTCGAGCAGCAGATAGTGCGGGCAGGTCTCGACGAGGATGCGGCGGCCCTTCTGCTTCTCGCGCTTTGCGAGCTCCATGGCGCCGCAGGTCGAGACGTGTACGAGCTCCACTGGGCAGCCGGCCTCTTCGCTGAAGCGGAGGATTTTTGCGATGGCCTCGATTTCGACGATGGGCGGGCGCGACTCGCAGTGCGCGAGGTTGTCCACGCGCCCCTCGGCGCGGAGGCGCTTGATGTTGCCCGTTACGAGCTCGTTGTCCTCGGCGTGCGCGGCGAGCGTGAGGCCCGTCTTCTTCGTCTCCTCAAGCGCGCGCATGAGCTGGAAGTTGTTCGCGCTCGTCAGCCCCTTGAACTCCTCGTCGCGCCCTTCGGGCGCTTCGTGAAGGAACGTCTTATAGGCGACGATGCCCTCGTGCGAAAGCGGCTCTATCTCCTCGGGGAACTCGCCGCCCGCCGCGCCGAAGAAGCAGAAGTCCACGCAGCTGCCCTTCTTGCAGAGATCGACGCGGTTGTGCAGAATCTTCGCGTTGTACTGCGGGGGGATTGAAATGGGATGCTCGAAGAACGTTGTGCATCCGCCGGCCGCCGCGGCGCGCGTCCCGACCTTGAAGGTCTCGCGCTCGGCGTGCCCCGGGTCGCGGTAATGTACGTGCGTGTCGATGCCGCCAGGCAGGACGTACTTGCACTCGGCGTCGATGACGCGCGCGGCCTCGGGAAGGCAGCCCGGCTCCGCCACCATCGCGAACTTCCCGTCCTTGATGCCGACGTCCGCCTTGCGGAAGCCGCCCTCTATAAATACTGTTCCGTTGATTACTGCAAGATCTAACATTTCCTAAACTCTCCTTTTCATATACTTTAATGAAAATTTAAAATATGTCTTAGTTATTCTTCATCCGGGAAGAACTTCGCTATTACCTTCTCCGACGGAGGCGGCGTCACGCAGCTTACGACTACCATAACGACGAGCGAGACGATGATTCCGGGCAGGGCGGCCATGACTCCGTAGGGTTCGCCGAGCGCGTACCAGATGCAGGCCGTCGCGAGGCCCGAGACCATGCAGCCGATGGCTCCGGCTTTATTCGCGCGCTTCCACATGACGCCGACGATGGTCAGCATGGCCATGGCGCTTCCCATAAGCGTGACGGACTTAGCCTGAATGAAGAGTATCGCGTCCTCCATGAAGAAGGAGAGGCCGACGCTCGCGACTCCGATGACGAGTGTGGAGATGCGCGAAATTTTAAGCTGCTCTTGGTCGCTGATCTTTTTGAACTTCGCATAAACGTCGTTGGTGAAGGTCGCGGCTGCAAGCAGAAGGATGGAGTCTGCCGTCGAGATGATGGCCGCGACTATCGCTGCGAATATAACGCCGCCGACTATCGGGTGAAGCTCCTGCGTTACGAGCGTGAGGAAGACTCTGTCCTGCGCTTCGATGCCGGGCAGGAGGATGGCTCCGCAGAGGCCGATTATGATAAGCGGCAGATAGAAGAAGAACAGGCAGACTGCGTTGATGCCCTGCGTGCGCTCCGCGACCTCTGGAGTCGTCGCGGTGAGGAACCTCACGACGAAGACCGGCGCGCCGAAGTTGCAGAAAGCCCACGTTACGACCCACGACAGAGCCGTGATGGGCGGTATCTTGACGCTGAAGGGCTTGATGAAGTCGGGGTTTATCTCGGCGATTTTCGTATTCATCGCAGTGAAGCCGCCGACCTCGCCGAGGAAGTACATCGCCATGATCCAGACACCGCAGATGATGACGAAGGCGCATATCGTGTCGGTCCACGCGACGGCCTTCATGCCGCCGACCGCCGTAAAGGCGATGAAGACGACGAGGAGTATGATGCAGCAGGTCGCTTTGTTCCAATCGACGAAGGTCTGGAGGATTGCGACGCCGCCCATGACCTGCGCGCAGAGCATGACTATCGAGCAGACGACGACGAGAAGCGAAGCCCAGACGGCGAGCTTTTCGCTGAAGCGCCCCGCGATATATTCAGAGAATGTGTTGTATCCGGTGCGGCGCAGGCGCTTCGCTATCCAGATGCAGGCGATGAAGGAGGTCAGTATCGAGCCGGCGCAGTTCCACCAGCCAGGCCAGCCGTTAAGATAATAGTAGCCGGGATGGCTGACCATTCCGGCGGCGCTGATGAGCGTCGCGAAATATGTTCCGGTAAGCGGGATGATGCCGAGCGACTTGCCCGCGACCATCCAGTCCTCGGAAGTTTTTACGCCGCGCGAAATCATTATTCCGATAACCGCGAGGCCGATCATAAAACCGATGGTTATAATCAGATAGACCAGATTGTTGGACATCAGTTTTTACCTCCTTTTTTC
>MHCFR05601__coassemble_903_pt1 | contig 30463 bp, 26 predicted proteins | sample MHCFR05601__metabat2_low_PE_003 | metagenome-assembled genome bin MHCFR05601
GATATATTCATACTCCGCTGGGTCGTCCCCGAAGCCGTAGGCGGTGACGTACCACCATGCAAAAAATATAAGATAGAGAGCGACGATGACGATAGTCTCGCGTCGGGTAGAGCGCAAAAAGTCCTTTGAAGCCACAACGACCCCTCCGTTTACATTTACGCGCACAGCGCATACTATGGAGAAAGAGTATAGTACAATCCACACGGAGCAACAATATATGTAAAGCAAATTGACAGTAAAAATTGTTTATGCGCGGCGCTTGCAAAGTCTCGGAAATAGGCTATAATATTCTGCGTCTTTTGCGAGACGCGGAGAGATGGCCGAGCGGTCGAAGGCGGGCGACTCGAAATCGTCTTAGCGGTGCTGAGCCGCTACGTGGGTTCAAATCCCACCCTCTCCGCCATTTTTTATGCTCTTTTACCGGCTTCGCCTTGATTACGCGGCGAAGCCGGTTTTTTTATGATTTTAGGTTTTCCTTTTCATATAACATTTTTCGATGCTTTGGAGTCTAAGTACTATCCAGGTTTCACACCGAAAATTAAAAGAAGAGCCAAACAAAACAGGAACAGTCCGATGAGGTCGCGCTCCATCAGCAGCTTCATCGCCATGATAAGCAGCAGAGCACAAGTCAGAATGACAATTCCGTTCATTTATTTCCTCCGCGCGCCGCTATTGTATGTCGAGCGGTTCTTTGCGGCGCGGCGGCGCGAATTCGCGGTCGATCGCGGCGAGCTCCTCCGCGGTCAGTTCTATTGTGTCCGCGCCTGCGTTTTCCGCCGTGTGCTCCGGCGACGAGCTGCGCGGTATCGCTATGGCGTTTCCGCCGCGTATCGCCCAGGCCAATAATATCTGCGCGACGGTCGCGCCGCGGCGGGCGGCTATGTCGTTCAGCGCGCGCGAACGGAAGAGGCCGCGTCTCAGGCTTCCGCCCTGCGCGAGCGGGCAGTAGGCCATCAGCGCGACGCCGCGCTCCCTCATCTGCGGCAGAAGGCTGTACTCTATGCCGCGCGAGGCCGCGTGGTAGAGCACCTGGTTCACGAGGCAGCCGTCGCCGCCCTTTACGCGCCGGAGCTCCTCCATATCGTCCGTGTCGAAATTCGAGACTCCCCAGCCGCGTATCATGCCGTCGCGCTCGAGCTTCTCCATGCACTCGACCGTCTCCGCGAGCGGCACGCTTCCGCGCCAGTGCAGCAGATACAGGTCGAGATAGTCCGTGCCGAGCCGTTGCAGGCTTTCTTCGCAGCTTCTGAAAATTCCGCGCCGCCCCGCGTTGTCCGGCAGCACCTTCGAGACGATGAAAAGCCGGCCGCGCTCCGTTCCCTTGATAGCTTCGCCGACGAGCCGCTCGCTGCGCCCGCCGCAGTACATTTCCGCCGTATCGATGAGCGTCATGCCCTTTTCTATGCCTGTGCGCAGCGCCGCGATTTCGCTCGCGCGCCTGCCCGCGTCGTCTCCGAGGTACCAAGTGCCGAGCCCGAGCGCGGGAACCTCGGCACCGTTTTTCAGCTTTACGATGTGTTTCACAGCCTCTCCTCCATCCTTTTCCGTCTCGCCGTACTTTTATCGGAATTATATCACCGCACGAAAAGAGGCCGCGCGGCTCGTTCGTCCGCGCGGCCTCAGCCGCTTTCGCAGAATTGTCTTTTCCGCCGTTACTTCTGAAGCTCTTCGAGCTCCTTGACGCCGTCGATGAGCATCTGCTGCGTCACCTCGTACGGGTAGACGCGCACGTCGATGCCCTGGAGCGCTTTTTCTGTCGCGGCGGGGAGGTCGTCCGGCGTCACGTCGATGTCGGCGAGGCGCGTCGGCAAGCCGATGGATTTGTTGAAGGCGAGCACCTTGTCGCGCTCTTCATACTGCTTGTCTACGGTGAGCATGACGAGGATGCCGTAGGAGACTATCTCGCCGTGCAGGTGGTGGTTCGCCTCGATCGCGGGCAGTATCGTGAATCCGTTGTAGAGCGCGTGCGCCATGCCCGTCGTGTAGTCTACCTGGACGAAGTTCGAGACGAAGCCCGTCGATACGATTATCGCGAGCACGACCTCGGTGAGCTCTTCGCTCGCGCGGTGCGCCTCGCAGTCGGTCATCGCCTGGCGTCCCCAGCGGATTACCGGCTCTGCGCACATTGTGCTGAGCGCTATGCCCATCGCGTCGGAGTGGAGCGGAGTGTCGTTCCGCGAGGATATGGTGCATTCGTAATGCTTCGCCATCGTGTCGCCCATTCCGGCCCAGAGGTATTTGACAGGCGCGTTCGCAATTATCTCCGTGTCGATGAAGATGTGGTTAGGCGGGATTTTCGAGAACGAGTATTCGCGGAGGCTTCCGTCGGGATGATACACGATGCCGAGGCTCGTGCAGGCCGCGCAGGTCGAGGCTATCGTCGGGAAGGTGAAGAAGGGCCGTTTCGTGTCGTGCGCGAGCACCTTGCAGGTGTCGATGGCCTTGCCGCCGCCGACGGCGAAGATCATGTCCGCGTCAGCCGCCTTCGGGCGCAGCATCTCGACGTTCTCTAGCGACGCCTCGCCGCCGTACCAATAGACGCCGGTGATTTCTATATTCGAGCCCTCTATCGCCCTGAGTATCTTGTCCTTCGCCGCGGCGAGCGCCTTTTCTCCGCCGATGATGACGGCCTTCCTGCCGTACTGTCCGCATACGCCCGCTATGTCGTCGTAGGCGTCTGCGCCTACAGTGTATCCCGGAAACATTGTCCTGTGCATCTTAAATTTTGCTCCTTTCGCTTGTTCTTCGTGCTTTTATAAATTTCACGCCGTTCCGGCGCTTTTCGCTATTTCGCCGCGCGCGCGGGCTCTGCCGTTATCTCGCGGACGGCGCGCTTCGCTTCGCCGTGCTCCGCGAACCAGCGGCGGTTTTTGTAAACGCCTACTGTCAGGAAGGGGACGACGACGGAGGCGATTCCAAGGTAGCCGCAGTAGCCGTAGCCGTATTTGATGATGTTCGTCAGCCCCATCATAGATATGGACATCGAGAGGATTATTATGAAGGCCGAAACTATCGCGCCGCGCAGGGGCGCTGACTTTATGCCGCTGAATATCGGATGGCTCTCGAAACGCGCAACGAAGCCGAATATCGTCGTGACAGCCGTAGAGATGAGGCAGAGCAGCAGGCATACGCCGTAGACGACGGTCAGCACGCTTATGTCCATGACGCCGCATATCGTGAGCGTCGGGATGACGCTGCCGCCCTTTATTGCTTCATAGACGTTCTCCCACGAGAGCAGCATGAGGACGGAGAGGACGAGCGCCGCGGTGTTGAGGACGAAGGAGATCCACATCGACCTGGCGCAGTCTTCGCGTTTTTTCATTATCGTGCCGCAGGCGACCATCGTCGGCAGAGTGACGCATTGGAAACCGGCGTAGACGAAGGCGTTGAAGACGGCCTCGGGCACGTCTGCGAAGCCTTTTTCGCCGAAGTCCGCGAGCATGACGGAGAGCACGGAATTATCGCTTTTGAATATGCCGACGGCGTATATCGTTATCGCGGTGACGAGTATCGCTAACCCCATGTAGGTCGAGGCGGCGCGCACGACGCCGGCGCCGAATATCGTCAGCAGCAGCACGAGAGCGCCGACCGAGACGACGCCGACGTAGTAGTTGAGGCCGAAATAGGCCGTCAGTGCCGAGGCCGCGCCCGATATTGCCGCTGCAACAGCCATCAGCACCATGATGTAGAAGAAGAGCTCAAAGACCCAGACTAGCTTGTCGTAAGGATGATAGAGCGTCTCGAAGAGCTGCTTGTGGTTCGTGAGGCCGCGCGAGTTGTACATCACCATCGCCTGGCGCATCGTCAGCGTCAGCAGAAGCATCGCGAGCGCCGCGGAGAGCACGCCGGCCCAGCCGAGATAGACGTAATAGGTGTTGGCCTGGTTGCCCGTAGCGAAGCCGCCGCCCGCGTGGGCCGAGAAGAGAACCGCGCCGACCGAGAAGGCGGCGAAGAACGACGCTTTTGCGGAATTTTCGTTTTTCATTACATTTTCCTCCTGCAAAAAATATTCCGCTTGTCAGGAGGAACAAAAAAATCCTTTCGTCCCTCCTGCTCCGTGCAGAAGAGACGAAAGGATTAAACCTTCCGCGGTACCACTCTTCTTCGTCCCGAGAGGGACGCGCTCATCGGGGCACCATCATGCCCCAGCCCTGTTACGGGAGCGCCCGTCCGCGCTTACTTGGTTCGGCGCGGCTGCTGTTACAGCGAGTTCCCCGGTTCCGCCGTCTTGATGCCTCGCACCTCCCGGCACTTCTCTGAAAGCGCTTCCCCGGCTACTACTCTGCGTCATCGCATTTCAAGCGTGAAGAAGAATAGCAAACGGACGATAAACTGTCAAGGAAAATTTTATCGACGTTCATAAATAATCTTCATGTGCTGCGGCACAAAAAAGCGCCTGACGGCGCGCTGGCCGTCCGGCGCATATTCAGCAAATAAACCGGAAAGCTAAAGCTTCGAGAATCCCGCGATGCGTTCGACGGGGAGCGCGAAGGCGACGGCCTTGGCATCCGTCCCTGGGCCGGCCATGTCTATTATCGAGCGGACTATCGCCTCTTCGGAATCCTTGCCCGTGACGATGTAGATCATCTCTTTTTCCTCGGCTATCGTGAGGCCGAAGAACTTCGCCATGCGGCCAGCGGTTCCCTTCGCGTGGATGACGGTACCGCCGCGCGCGCCGGCCTCCCTGGCCGCGTCCATGACCATATCCACGCAGCCCTTCTCAGCTATCGTAACTATCAGCGAATACCTCATTTCCTCCACCATCCTTCTGAAATCTTCGTCTTTGCCGGCTTCCGGCTCGTATTTCGCATTCGACGCCCCCGCGATGGACTCGACGGGAAGCATCACGGCGACGCCCTCGTTAGGCGCGTCTATGCGCATCTCAGAGACGAGACCGGACATTATATCGTTTGCGGTCTCCGAAGAGCAGAGCGCGCAAATGACGTGGCGCTCTTTCTTTTCAAGCCCCCAGAGGTTCAGCATTTTTTTCTGCGCCGTACCCTCGCACAGATAGCTGTAAACGAGGTTCGCGCCGCGGCGGCGGAAGAACTCCGCGTAGTCCTCGCTGTGATCGCGCTGCACCACCGCCAGCACGAAATTCAGGCCGAACGTGGCCGATGCGCGTGAATCTGCGGCGTTCGTCATATCGCATTCTCCTTTTTCTTAACGGCGGACATTCCGCGCACGTATAGCAGACCGAGAAGCTGTATTGTAATCAGCGGCGTCATAGCTACCATCGCAACCACGCCGAAGGCGTCCTGCGTCACATTGCCGCCGACCGCCGTGCAGAGCCCCATGGCGAGCGGCATCAGGAACGTCGCCGTCATAGCGCCCGAGGCGACGCCGCCCGAGTCGAAGGCGATTGCGGTGAATATCGTCGGCACGAAGAAGCTCAGCACGAGCGCAAGCGCGTAGCCCGGCACGATGAGCCACAGAAGCGGCAGCCCCGTAAGTATGCGCAGCATGGCGAGGCCGACGGAGACCGCGATGCCGATAGAAAGGCTGACGCTCAGCGCCTTGCCCGGAATCGCTCCGGCTGTCACTTCGAGCACCTGTTTGCCAAGGACGTGGACAGCCGGTTCCGCCTGCACGATGAAGTAGCCGATGACCATGCCGAGCGGCACGATCACCCAATTGTACTCAAGCGCGCCGATGAGCTGCCCCAGGTAGTTGCCGACCGGAAGGAAGCCCGCGTTGACCCCCGTCAGGAAGAGGACGAGGCCGATGTAGGTATAGAAAATACCTATCACTATCTGCATGAGCTCCGTACCATGGAGCCTGAGCTTGAATATCTGGAAAACGACGAAGAAGATTATTATCGGCATCAGAGCAAGCGCGACCTCGTGGAAGAAGCGCGGGAACTCCGCCGCAAAGAGCGCCCAGAGTTCAAGAGAGTCTGCAATCTCGGGCACGACGACCGGTGTGTAGTCGCTGCCTCCGCCGGGATAGAGCACTCCGAGAATCATGACGGCGAGTATCGGGCCGATCGAGCTTATCGCAACGAGGCCGAAGCTGTCGTTCTGAGCGTCGCTGTCGCTGCGTGACGACGCGACGCCGACGCCTAGCGCTATGATGAACGGAACCGTCATCGGCCCCGTCGTCACTCCGCCCGAGTCGAAGGCGACGCCTATATAGTCCGCCGGCATGAAGAATGCGAGCGCTATTATTATCGGATAGGTTACAAGCAGCAGAGTGCGCAGAGAAATACCGAGGAAGATACGCAGCATCGCAACGGCGAGGAAAATACCGACGCCGAGCGCGACCGCGCCGATAATAACGGGGTTGGGAATGCTGGGCACCTGTCCCGCGAGCACCTGAAGGTCGGGCTCGGAGACGGTGACGAAGGTTCCGACCAGAAAGCTGATGAAAAGCGCGAACATGAGGCTGCGGCTCTTGGTGACGGCCGAGCCGATGTGGCTGCCTATCGGAGTCATCGCCATATCGACGCCTATCGTAAAGAGGCCGACTCCGACGACGAGCAGGATGGAGCCGAATACGAACGCGAGAAGCGCGCCCGCGGGAACGGGGATGAAAATAAAGCAGACGGCGAAAACTATCGCGACGACAGGCAGAGTCGACTTCAGCGACTCCGCGAGCTTCGCGGTCAGAATAGTATTGTCCAGTCCCAATTTCTTCAACATGACGCAAATTTACGAAGCCTGCGGCAAATTATTATATTTCGACCCAACGCCTCGCTCTCCTTTCTGTTTTATATTAAATAATAAACGCGGGAAATCGTCTATAATATCCTGGGAAGTGGCGCGTCTGTGGGGATTCGAACCCCAGACCTTCGCCTCCGGAGGGCGGCACTCTATCCAGCTGAGCTACAGACGCGCATCCAAACCTTACGAAGTATAGCATATTATGAGGGGAGCCGCCACAGATTATGGACGAAACGTTTTTTATGCGCGAGGCACTCGCCGAGGCGCGCGCGGCGATGCGCTGCGGAGAAATTCCGGTCGGCGCCGTAGTCGTGCGCGGCGAAGAGATAATCGGACGAGGGCGCAACGCGCGCGCGGCGCGCAGCTCGCCGCTCGCCCACGCCGAAATAGAGGCAATGCGCGACGCGGCAAAAAATATAAATTCGTGGCGCTTCGACGGCTGCGCGATATACGTGACGCTCGAACCCTGCGTGATGTGCGCCGGCGCGCTCGTGCAGTGCCGCATGGGGCGCATAGTCTTCGGCGCGAAAGACCCGAAGGCCGGCGGCTGCGTCTCGCTCTACGAGATTCCGCGCGACCCGCGCATGTACCACCGCTGCCGCGTGACCGGCGGCCTGCTCGCCGAAGAGTGCGCGGCGCTGCTCTGTGAGTTCTTCGCCGCAAAGCGCAGAAAATCGTAAAAAAATTCTTCCGCGCATTCGGCGGCGCGTCCCAAACGCGAAGCCGCGGTTGCGCGCGCGTGAAAAGTGCGCGAAGCGCGCGCCGAGCTTTGACATCGGGCGTACAATAGGCTATAATGCTCTGCGTCCAGTGCGGAGAGGTGTCTGAGCGGTCGAAGGAGCTCGCCTGGAAAGTGAGTGAGGGGGTCAAACTCCTCCATGGGTTCAAATCCCATCCTCTCCGCCATTTTTTATGCCTTTACGACGAAAGCCCCGCTTTTCTGCAGGGCTTTCGCTTTTTGTGCTGTTTCGCGCGCCGGTTTATTTTTGTCCGTAGCGGCGCGACATATCTTCCGATTCGTTTTTTATCTCTTCGGCTGTCAGCGGCACTCCGCCGCCGCGCAGCGCGGTGAGGAAATATATTTTTGCGAATATCTCCAGCATTTCGCATTTTAGCGCGGCTTCCGCGAGCGAGGCGCAGGCGCAGAGCGCGCCGTGGTTTGCAAGCAGGACGCCGCAGCCGGAGCCGAGGGCCTGCGCGGCGCTGCGCGCCAGCTTTTCCGTGCCTATCGGCGCGTATTCGGCGCACGGCACGGCGCCGCCGAAGAGCACGGCCTGATTGTCGGTCAGCGCGGGCATCGGCGCGCGCAGCGTCGCGGCGGCGGTCGCGTAGACCGAGTGCGTGTGTATGACTGCGCACACGTCGGGGCGGCGGCGGTATATCTCCGCGTGCAGCCCCTTCTCCACCGACGGTTTGCGGAACCCTTCAAGCAGTTCCCCGTCAAGGGAGAGCACCGGAAGGTCGTCCGGCGTCAAAGCGTTGTAGTCCATGCCGCTCGGCGTTATTATCATGCCGCGCGCGCAGCGTACGCTGAAGTTTCCGCCAGTCCCCTGCACAAGCCCTTTTGCGAGCATCGCGCGCGCCGTCTCTATTATTTCGCGTTTCGCCGCGTTTTCGTTCATTGCGCCGCCTCCTGTGATTTTTTCGCCGCGTCCGTCCGCGCTATTTTCAGCGTGAGCGGGAGCATCAGCAGATTGATGAAAGCCATCGAGAGGAACACCCCGTTTATCGACATTCCCGCCGCTATCATCGCGGACATGAGCGCCGCGGCTATAACCATGCCGAGCGAGTCTATTATGTTGAGCGAGGCTATCGTGCGCGCCATGTGCGTCTCCGGCGTAAGGTTCTGCATCATAGCGTACATCGGTATGCTGTACAGGCCGCCGCTCGCCGCGATCAGGAACATCGACAGTATTATGAGCCACGAGCGCCCGGCGGAGAGGAACGCGCCGACGCCGGAGAGCGCGCCGCCCGCCGCCTGAGAGGGGCTGACGAGGTAGAGCATGACGATGAAGACGCTTATAGCAACGAGGCTAGCCGGCACATATTTACCGCTGACGCGGCCTCCCAACAGCTTGTTGCAGAAGGTCGCGCCGAAGCCTATGCCGACGGTGAAGACGACGAGGAAGAGCGTCGAGACCTGCTCGTCGCCGCCGACTATGTCTTTTGCAAACGACGGGAACTGAGCGAGGAATACCGAGCCGAGGAACCAGAACCAGCTTATGCCGATTATCGACATGAATACCGGGCGGTTGGGCACGGGGTAGGTAATTAACTGCCACGTGGAGCGGAATAGGTTGCGGTCGATTTTGAGCTCGGGCGACGAGGCCGGCAGCACGGGGATGAAGCGGCTTGCAAGGTAGCCCGCCGCAGCGACGCCGACGATTCCGGCGGAGATGTAGTAGCGGCCCAGCGGCGACATGATGAAGAGGCCGCCGCAGAGCGTGCCGGTCAGTATGGCGACGTTCGTTCCGGCGTTGACGAGGCCGTTGCCCGCGACGAGTTCGTCTTCGCGCAGCAGCTGCGGAAGGACGCTGTACTTGAGCGGGCCGAAGAATGTAGACTGCGCGCCCATGAGGAAGAGCAGCGCGATAAGCCACCAGAGCTGCACGTAGTGGAAGGCGGCGGCGGTCAGCGTCATCAGTATTATTTCAACGAGCTTGATTATGCGGATGAGCCGCGATTTTTCGTATTTGTCAGAGATCTGCCCCGCGAGCGACGAGAAGAGAAAGAATGGCAGAATGAAGAGCCCCCCCACGACAGTTATTAGCACCGGCGCGTTGAGGTCGTATTTCGCCGCGAGGTCGAAGGTTATGAGCGTGACGAGCGCGCTCTTGAAGAGGTTGTCGTTGAAGGCGCCGAGGAACTGCGTCAGAAAGAGCGGCACGAAGCGGCGCGTAAGGAAGAGTTCAAACTGGGATTTTATGCCGGTTCACCTCGTTGTTATTTTTTCACTTCGTCGAGCGATATACCGCGCGTGTGCTCCGTCTTGACCCATTTGCCCTGGTCTTTCGCAAGGAAGGCGGCGCGGAAGAGTATCGGAATCCACGTGAGGCCGAACCAGAAGTACGAGAGCGTGTATTTTACGTAGCGCAGCGTAAATTTCCGTTCGTGGAACGACGGCCCCGCTATCGCGCAGAGAAGGCAGAAGGCTATTATCGAGACGACCGGCATCCCGAAGAACAACGCCCAGTCCACCATCGTGTGCGGCACGTCCGCCGAGGGATAGAGCACCATGTTGTTGACCAGCGTGAAGGCCATGCCCGAGAGCATGACGACGACGCCGAGGCAGGCCTTCGCGGGCGCGAGCAGATAGAGAAAGAGGTCGAGATACTGAAGGCGGCCCGTCGTGAAGAAGCTCTTGAGCGCGGGACGCCCGTAGTGCCAGAGCACCCAGTAATGGCCCTGCATCCAGCGCGTGCGCTGGCGCACCGAGATGCGCATATCCTGCGGCTTTTCGTCGTAGATCACCGCCGCGTCGTTCCAGTGTACGCGGCTGCCCGAAAGTATCAGCCGCGTGGACATTTCAAGGTCCTCCGTCAAACTCTGGAGATTCCAGCCGATGCGTTCGAGCGTCGCCATGCGTATGACGAGCCCCGTTCCGCCGAGCGTGCAGGAGAGGCCCCAGAGGCCGCGCGCAAGCTGCCAGAAACGGTTCGTAAACCAGTAGGCCATCGCGTAGGAGCGCGTCAGCCAGTTATCGTCGGGGTTCTTTACGTCGAGGACGCCCTGTATCGCCTCGGCGTCGGGGTGCAGCTCCATGTAGTTGTTCATCGCCATCAGGAAGTTCCGTTCCGCGAGGTTGTCGGCGTCGAACATGGTCAGCGCGTCGTAGTCGTCGAGCGGTATCTGCGTCAGGGCCCAGCGGACGTTCCACGTCTTGCCGTTGTGCTCGTCGTCGAAACGCTCGAGCGCGACGGCCCCCTTTGCGCGCGCGAGCGCCGCCGTGCCGTCGGTGCAGTTGTCGCACGAGACATAGACCTTGTAGCAGTTTTTAGGATAGTTCTGCCCCGCGAGGCTGTCGAGCAGCGGAGAAAGGACGGCCTCTTCGTTGTGCGCGGGGACGAGCACGGCGAAGCGGCGGTAGCGTTTCGCGGGCGGCATTTTTTTCTGATTCCAGAAGCCGCGCAGGCTGACGATTATCTGGTAGACGCCGTCGCACATCAGCGCGCCGAGCGTCGTGTAGAGCACGAACTGAACGACCCACCAGCCCCACCATATGCACCAGTAGAAGAATTCCGTTTTATCCATCGAAGCCCTCCGTCGCCGGTACGGCGAGATTTCAATAGCTTATCATACAACGCGCCGCGGACGGAGGCAACAGCTGGAATCAGGGTTATTCGCCCGCCGGAGGGAGGCGCAGGCCGTATTCGAGGATTTTGTCGCTCAGTGCAAGCTCGCGCGCGCATTCCGCGCTTGTCTCGGCGAACGGGAGATAGTCCCTTTCCGCTCCGTCCGCCAGAACGACGGCGGCGCGCTTCGCAGGCTCGACGAGCGTCCCGCCGCTCACGTAGTCGCCGCTTCTGAAAATCACCGGCGCGGATACAGGCTCGGGCGCGAATATGTTTCTTCCGAAGCCGGACGAAAATTCCACGCCGAGCAGCGAGGCCGCCGAGTCGGGAATGTCTATCTGCCCGAGCGCCCGTCCGCGGACGTGCGGCAGCTTCGCGCCGCCGGGCACGCGGACCATCAGCGGCACCATGTTGACGGCGCGCCAGCCGCGTTCTTCGCCGAGCTCTTTTCCGAGGAGTTTCGAGAGCGAAGCGGCGTCCCACTTCGGTATCGCGGCGTGGTCGCCGTAGAGGATTATCACGCTCTCGTCGTAAAGGCCGGAGCTTTTGAGGCCGTCGATGAATTTGCCGAACTCGCGGTCGAAATAATGAACAGCGGCAAGATAGCTGCGCAGTATCGCGCCCTCAGCCTCGTCCCCCTGGTCGAAGGCCGCGGCCTTGAGCAGCTCCGGGAAGCCGAACGGATAATGGCTCGACAGCGTCACCAGGAATGCGTAAAAAGGCCGTTTCTGCGCTTCGAGCATGGCGAGCGACTGGCGGAAGAAGCTGCCGTCGCTGAGGCCGAGGCCGAAGACCTCGTCGACATCGTAATCCTTTTTGCTGACGAATTTCTCAAATCCGAGCGCGGGGTACATATGCGCGCGGTTCCAGAATCCCGCGCGGTCGCCGTGCATAGCAAGCGCCGCGTAGCCGTGGGCGCGCAGCAGCCGCGGCAGGGCGTCGTAGCTCCTGTCCGCGAAACGGACGTAGGCGACGCCTGAGCGCGCGGGATAGAGCCCGGCGTTCGCAAGGAACTCCGCGTCGGCGCTGTTGCCTAGCCCAGTCTGGACGTAGAGGTCTCCGGCGAACGACGCCTCGCGCGCGAAGCGGTTGAGGTTCGGCGTCACCTCGCGCCCGTTTACGCGCAGGCCGACAGCGAAGCTCTGGAGCGACTCGGCCTGTATCATTATTAGGTTCTTCCCGCGCGCTATACCGAAGGCCGCTGGATATGGCGGCGCGAGCTTCGCGCGGAACGCGGCGAACTCTTCGGCCGCCGCCGCTGTTTCATCCTCGCTCAGCTCCCCGCGTCCGAAGCTCTCGCGCAGCACGTTGCGCGCGTCGGCTATGTGATATGCCATGGCGCCGACGTTGCAGCAGACCGCGGGACGGTCCCACATCGCGGCGAGCGCGTTCGGCATACGCCTGTCGTAGCCGTAAATCATGAACGCGAACACCCCAAGCGAGAGGGCGAGCGCGGCGCACGAAGCGGCGGCGCGTTTCGCGCGGAGCGCGCCGAATACGTGAGCGGCGCGCATCCTCGCCGCGAACAGATAATAGACGAAGAAGAGCGGGATGTCGCAGAAGTAGAGCGCGTCGCGCGGCGACAGCAACGCGAGGACGGAGTCGGAAACATCGTCCACCTGCCCGGAAAGGCCGAGATTGTGCAGCGTGAAGAGGTCGGAGTAAAAGCGCATATGAAGCAGGTCCGTGACTATGAGCGCGGAAAACGCAAAGTCGAGGACAAGCGCGCAGGCGAAGCGCGCGCGGCGCGGAAGCAGCGAAAGCGCCGCAGCGAAGGCCGCGCAGAGCAAGGCCGAGAGCGCATAGGCGAGCGGCGCGCGCGGCAGACGGCCCCACACTTCGCATTCTAGGCCGAAAAATTTCAGAAAAATCACTAAGGCCCAGAGCGCGAAGAAAATCAGCTCGCGGCGGTCGGCGCGCGCGGCGCGATAGCCCGAGAGGGAATTCACTAAATAATTCACCGCCGCAGCCTGCCGTATATGTCGTTCAGCGCGCGCAGCGACGGCGCTTTATCGCGCAGCCGCGCGGCCTCGTCTTCGGTCAGCCGCCAGCCCCAGTTGCCCTTGGGCACGGACGGGCGGTTCATGCGGCACTCAGCGCCGAGGCCGAGAAGATCCTGCGCGGGGACTATTGCGAGCTCCACCGTCGAAGAGAGCGCCATGCGCGTCATTATCTCCGCCGCGTTTCCGGCGTCCACGTCGCGGCCCGTATAGAGCGCGAAATTCTCCCGCTCCTGCGCCGTCGCGCTTCCGCTCCACCAGCCAGCCGCAGTGTCGTTGTCGTGCGTGCCGGTGTAAATCACGCTGCGTAGCGCGACGTTGTGCGGCGCGTAGGGATTTTCCGCGACGCGCCCGCCGAATGCGAACATCAGCACCTTCATGCCGGGCAGGCCGAAGCGCGCCATCAGCTCCCGCACGTCGTCGGTGATGATGCCCAGGTCCTCCGCGACGAGCGGCAGCTCTCCTCCTCCGCACTCCTCGCGGCGGAAAATTTCCAGCATCTCGCCGCCGAGCGCGGACCGCCAGCGTCCTTCCTTCGCCGTCTCGCACGACGCGGGAATCTCCCAGAAGGCCGAAAGGCCGCGGAAATGGTCTATCCTTGCAGTCGCGCAGTATTTCAAAATATGGCGCAGCCGCGAGCGCCACCAGGCGAAGCCGTCGCGGCGCATCTCCTCCCATTTATAGAGCGGGTTGCCCCAGCGCTGCCCCGTTTCGCTGAAATAGTCCGGCGGCACTCCCGCGACGCAGCGAGGCCTGCCGTCCGGTTCGAGGTCGAAAAGTTCGCGCGCGGCCCAGACGTCCGCGCCGTCCCATGCGACATATATCGGCGCGTCGCCCATAAGCTCGACGCCGAGCTCCGCGCAGCAGGCCGAAAGCGCGCCGAGCTGGCGGAAGAATATAAACTGCGTAAATTCTATGAAAGAAAGCTCATCCGCGTGCGCCGCCTCAAAACGCGCGAGCGCCGCCTCGTCGTGCGCCGCGAACTCCGCGGGCCAATCCGCCCAGCAGCGTCCGCCGTTTTTCTTTTTCAGCAGGGAATAGAGCGCGTAATCGCGGAGCCAGTATTTTTCGCAGGCTTTGAATTTTTCAAAGTCATCCGTCATCTGAGGACGGGCGCCGCCGCGAAAACGCTCCCATGCGAGCGCGACGAGCCGCGCGCGAATTTCCTGCGCGGCCTCGAAATCAGCTGCGCGCTCCGAAGGTACGGCGGCCCGTTCTATTTCATCGCGCGTCAGAAGTCCGTCCTCAAAGAGAAGTTCCGGGCTGACGAGCGACGGGTTTCCTGCGAAAGCCGATGGGCTGCTGTAAGGCGAGTTGCCGAAGACGTGAAGCACAGGCGTAAGCGGTAGGAGCTGCCACAAGGAGAAACCGGCCTCTTTAAGGAATTCCGCGAACTTCCTCGCGCCGGTTCCGAAATCGCCCGCGCCGTAAGGGCCGGGCAGTGAGGTGACGTGCAGCAAAACCCCGCTTCTTCTACCGATAGACAAAACGCAACGCCTCCGAGCATAAATATACAAAATCCGCTATATTATAAAGCAAAAGCGCGGACGATGCGCCCGCGCCGTGAAAATTCGGAAAAAAACAAAGGCCCGGAACGCGCCGGGCCTCTGCGTTTCTTGCTATTCGTCCTCAGGCTTCAGCACGACGCAGCCGAGCGGCGGAAGCGTCAGCTCGGCCGAGTAAGGCCGGCCGTGGAACTCCTCTTCCTCGGCTTCAACGCGCCCCATGTTGCCCACGCCGGAACCGCCGTAGACCTCCGCGTCGCTGTTAAGCGCCTCGCGCCAGCCGCCGCCTGCGGGCAGTCCGATGCGGTAGCCCATGCGCACGACGGGCGTAAAGTTGGCGACGAGCGCGAGCGTGCGCCCCTCGCCGTCCCGCCGTATGAACGAGACGACGCTCGAATCTCTGTCGGAGCAGTCAATCCATTCGAAGCCCTTAGGCGAAGCGTCGAGCTTCCAGAGCTCCGGGCTCTCGCGGTAGAAGCGGCACAGATCGGCAAACCAGCGCGCTATTCCAGCGTGGCGCGGGTCGTTCAGCTCGTGCCAGTCGAGGCTCTGGTCGTGGTTCCACTCGCGGCTCTGCCCGAATTCTCCGCCCATAAAGACAAGCTTTTTGCCCGGGTGGCAGAACATCCAGCCGAAGGTGAGGCGCAGGTTCGCCGCCTTCTGCCATGCGTCGCCCGGCATTTTTTCGAGCAGCGAGCATTTGCCGTAGACGACCTCGTCGTGCGAGAAGGGCAGCACGAAGTTCTCCGCGTAGGCGTACCACATGCCGAAAGTCAGCTTGTCGTGGCAGTATTTGCGGAATATCGGATCTTTGGACATATAGGAGAGGAAGTCGTTCATCCAGCCCATGTTCCATTTATAGCCAAAGCCGAGGCCGCCGAGCCACGCCGGCTTCGTCACCATCGGCCACGACGTGGACTCCTCCGCCGTCGTCATTATGCCCGGGTGCTCGTCGTAGAGCGCGATGTTGAGCTCCTTGAGGAAGTCTATCGCGTCGCAGTTCTCCTTGCCGCCGTATTTGTTCGGCACCCATTCGCCTTCGCGGCGCGAATAGTCGAGATACAGCATGGAGGCGACGGCGTCGACGCGCAGGCCGTCCGCGTGGTAGCGTTCGAGCCAGAAGTTAGCGGACGAGACGAGGAAGCTGCGCACCTCGTTGCGCCCGTAGTTGAATATCGCGCTCTTCCAGTCCGGGTGGAAGCCCTGGCGCGGGTCGTTGTGCTCGTAGAGCGCCGTGCCGTCGAAGCGCGCGAGGCCGTGCGCGTCCATCGGGAAGTGCGATGGAACCCAGTCGAGAATCACGCCTATGCCCTCGCGGTGCAGCGCGTCGACCAGAGCCATGAAATCCTCCGGCGATCCGTAGCGCGAGGTCGGCGCGAAATACCCCGTCGTCTGATAGCCCCACGAGCCGTAGAAAGGATGCTCCATGACGGGCATGAATTCCACGTGCGTGAAGCCCTCCTGCTTCAGATACTGCGGCAGCTCCGCGGCAAGGCCGCGCCATCCGAGCATCGTGTTTCCGTCGCCGCGCCGCCACGAGCCGGCGTGCAGCTCGTATATGGCCTGCGGAGCGTCGGGCGAATTCTTCACCGCGCGTCCTGCCATCCACTCCGCGTCGCCCCATTTGTACGACGGCGCGCCGCAGACGACGGCGGCGGTCGCGGGCGGAGTTTCGCAGAAGAAGGCGAGCGGGTCGCACTTTTCGAGAACCGCGCCCGTCTCCGTCGTTATCGCGTATTTGTAAATTTCTCCGGCTCCGACGCCGGGGACGAAGCCCTCCCATATCCCGGAGGAATCCCAGCGCGGCGAAAGCCTGTGGCTGTCTTTATTCCACGAGTTGAAATTTCCGATAACCGACACGCCGCGGGCGCACGGAGCCCAGACCGCGAAGAGCGTCCCGCTCTCCCCTTCGTGCTCCATGACGTGCGCGCCGAGGAAGGTATAGATGCGGCGGTGCGTACCTTCGCGGAAAAGATAAATATCGTTGTCGGTGGCCAGCGTCGGCCCGTATATTATCTCTCTCATAACATCGCCTCCGTCTCTGTTTATGTTATTATAGCGTGAGATTGCAGACAGGAGGCGGAAAGATGAGCGACATCTTTTCTTATAATAAAATCACGCCGGAGATAATCTCCGAAATAAAAGATAAAATCGGCGTGCACAACGTCAGCGTGGAGGCCGAGAAGCTCGAAAGCTACTCGCACGACGAAGTTCCCGCGAACGCCTACGAGCGCGAATACCGCGCCGGGCTGCTCGTCTTCCCCGAAAGCACCGCCCACGTCTCCGAAATTATGAAAATCGCATCGCGCGGGCGCATCCCCGTCACGCCGCGCGGCGCGGGCACGGGGCTCTCGGGCGGCGCTCTGCCGGTCCACGGCGGAATCGTCATGAGTTTCGAGAAAATGAATAAAATAATCGAAATCGACGAAGCGAACCTGACTGTCACGACGGAGCCCGGCGTCGTGACCGCGGAGATAAGCCGCGCCGCGGCCGCGCGCGGGCTGCTCTACGCCGGCGACCCGTGCAGCGGCGACGCCTCGTTCATCGGCGGCAACATCGCCGAGAACGCCGGAGGCAACAAGGTCATCAAATACGGCGCGACGGGCGCGCAGGTGCTCGCGCTCGAATGCGTCATGGCCGACGGCTCAGTAACGCAGTTCGGCGGCAAGCGCCGCAAGGACGTGACGGGGCTGGACTTCGTCCACCTGCTCTGCGGCTCCGAGGGCACGCTCGCCGTCGTCACAAAGGCCGTGCTGAAGCTTATGCCGATGCCGCGCTACGCGGTCGACCTGCTCGCCGCCTTCCCCGACGCGAAGACGGCCATCGACTTCGTTCCGAAGATAATAAAAGAGGGCGGCCTCATCCCCGCGTCGGTCGAGTTCATCGACAAAAAGGCGCTGCAAATCGTCGCGCGCTACCTCAACACGGAAGTCCCCGCGGGCGACGCGGGCGCGGCGCTCATCATCCAGCTCGAAGACAACGACGGCGACGTAATCGAACGCCAGTACGAAGAGATAGGCAAGCTCTCGGAGAAACACGGGGCGTACGAAGTCTACGTAGCCGACACGCGCAGCACGAAGGAACGCGTCTGGCAGGCGCGCAAGAACGTCCCGGAGGCCGTGGCCTCCGTCTACAAACGCTACACGAAGGAAGACCTCGTCGTGCCGACCGCAAGCGTCCCCGAGCTGCTCGAACTTCTGCGCGGCACGGCGGAGGCCGACGGCCTTGAGGCCATCGTCTACGGCCACGCGGGCGACGGCAATATGCACTGCACGATAATATCGCCCGACTGCGCCGACTGGCACGAGCGGCTGCACAAGGCGCAGATAGAAATTTACGAAAAGCTGCTGAAGATGGGCGGCACGCTCAGCGGCGAGCACGGCATAGGCTACAAACGCCGCGGCTACATGAAATACTTCCTAGACGAAGCGCAGCTTGAGCTGATCAAGCGCGTGAAGCTCGCCTTCGACCCGCAGAACATCCTGAATCCGGGAAAAATCGTAGACTGGGGCGACAGGTAGCGAATCTATGGCGCGCGGCGCTGCGGAGCCGGACAATCATAAAAAGCAGATTACGCGCTTCATCGTAAAGGCGGCGGCGGTACTCATGCTCGCCGCCGCGCCTTACCTGATTTTCTGCGGATTTCCGCTTTCGGGACTGCCCGACGCGGACGAGGTGACGCGCGTTGAAATAACGCGCACCTGCGACGGCCTGTCAAAATGCGCGACGAATGCAAACGACATCGAGCTCGTGCGCAAAGCAGCGGAGCTTCTGCGCTATGCGCCGTTCGCCGTACCGCGGAAAGAAGCGCAGCGCATTGCGGTGACTTTCGTAACGCGCGGCGGAGAAGAAATTTCGCTGCAAGCCGGGCTTTCGATCGTAGAGTACAAGGGCCGCACACGCGCGCTCAGACGCAAAAAACTTTTCGTAAACGTAATAGAGGGAATTTTTTTCAAGGAAGAGCGCGAAAACGGCGCGCCGTAAAAATTTTCAAGGCCGGGGCTTCGCGTCCCGGCCTTTTCGTCTGTTTTACTTTTCTTTCTCGATTTTCATCTTGCGCAGCTCGCGGCGGAGGATTTTGCCGGTCTGCGAGATCGGGTATTCCTTGACGAAGCCGATTTTGCGCGGGACCTTGTAGTGCGCAAGATGGTCCTTGCAGTATTCCATGAGCTCCTTCGGCGTGACCTGCGCGCCTTCGTTGAGGATTATAAAGGCCTTGACGAGCTCGCCCGCGACTTTGTTCTTCTCGCCGACCGCGACGGCGGCGTGTACGGCGGGGTGTTTGCAGAGTACGGCCTCGACCTCCTGCGGATAGACGTTGAAGCCGCTGACGATTATGATGTCGGTCGCGCGGTCTACGATTTTTATGTATCCGTCCTCGTCTATGCGCACGACGTCTCCGGTGTTGAACCAGCCGTCTGGCGTGAAGCGCTCGCGCGTGTTCTCCTCGTCGCGGAAGTAGCCGTGTACGACCGCGGGGCCTTTGAGGTAGAGCACGCCTTCGTCGTGAAGGCCGATTTTGTTGCCTTCGCGGTCACGTATCTCTATTTCATAGTTATAAAAGGCAGGGCCGACTGTGCCGAGTTTTTTCGAAGCCTCTGCCGGGTTGACTGCAACGACGGGGCTGCACTCGGTGAGGCCGTAGCCTTCGAGTATCCCGACGCCGAGGTGCTCGCGGCAGCGTCCTTCCATCTGGACGTTGAGGCGGTCGCCGCCGGTGATGACGAAGTCGACGCCGTCGATGCGCTCGCCGCGTTTTTCAAGCGCGCCGAGAAGGAACGCCATGACGGTCGGGACGGCGATGACGCGGTTGACGCCGGATTCTTTTATCGCCTTTATCGTGTTTTCGACGGGGACGAAGCTCGGTACGACTGTCTGCGCCATACCGTAGGTGAGCGCGAGGAGCCCCGCGACGGTGTAGCCGAAGGCGTGGAAGTTTGGCAGGACGTTGAGGACTACGCCTGTCTCCGATTCAAGGCCGGGGACGTGGGCCGCTATCGGCTCAAGGTCGCCGATGAGGTTGCCGTGCGTGCAGCCGACGGCCTTCGGCAGCCCGGAGGTGCCGGAGGTCGAGAAGATGACCGCAAGCTCGTCCGTCTCGGGGCGGCCTTCGCGTCCCTTCCATTCGGGGAGCGGTCCTTCAAGAGGCGCGGCGACGAGCGGAATGTCGCTCATGAATCCGGCTTCGCGCGCCTTTTTCTCGCCTTCGGCGGTCAGTACGACGGAGTGGACGTCGAGCATCTTTATCGTGTCGGAGAGGTTCACCGCGCCGGTGCGCGCGTTGAGCGGCGCGACCGCACCGCCGAGCCTCCAGCAGGCTAGCGAGAGCGCGAGGACGAGCGGCGAGTTCGGCAGGAGCAGCGCGAGGCGCTGTCCTTTGGAGAATCCGGCTGCGCGCAGCTTTTTCTCGCAGCCGTCCGTGAGGGCGGCGAAGCGCGCCCAGCTCCACCATTCGCCCTGCCACCAGAGGCATTTCTTCTCTTCCCTGCCGCGCCATACAGATTCAATAAGGTCTTCGAGACGCTTAAAATTATTGAAGTCGGTCATAATAATCAGGCCACCTATCGCTGTTGATAGAACAATTATGCCATATTCTTTTACCGTTGTATATTGCGTGAAATCGCCGTTTATTCGCCGCGGCGCTAAAAGGTCAATTCCTCCGCATCGTGAAGCGGCGCTGGAATATTCCCTTGTCCTCTTCGCAGTATATTATCGCAAAGGCTTTGTTGAGCGGCATATGAGTGCGCGGGTCTATCGTGAGGGTCGCGTGCGTGAGCGCAAGGTTCCGAGTCGCAAGCAACGTGTGGCGTATCGCCTCGCCACGGAAGCCCGGCGTGCTCTGAAACGCCGCGGCTATCCACATGACGGCGTCGTACGAAAGTATCGCCGCTGCGACGTCGCCGGGCTGGCACTCTTCGTTGTAGAGGCTGCGGTATTCGCGCAGGACGGAGCTTATCTGCGGGTCGAGCGCGGAGACTTCGTTTATCCACCAGCTTCCGGCGAGCGCCGGCCCCGCCTGCTGTGGAAGCATACCGGTATAGCCGTCACCCAGCACAACCGCGTTGAAACCAGCCGCCGCGCGCTGCGGCAGTATCTCGCCCGCCGACGGTCCGGCGCCGGGAAGCATCAGCAGCTCCGCCCCGCTCTCCGCAAAGGCGCACATCGCGGCGTAATGCCCGCCGCCGCGCCCGTACGGCAGTTCGGCGACGACCTCGGCTCCGAAGCCCGAGGCCCATTTCCGCGCCGCCTTATATATCGCAGACGAAACTCTGTCGCCGGGGTTGTAGTAGAAAGCTATCTTCTTTTTATGAAGGGCCTGCGCCGCAAAGTATGAAAGCGCCTGCCCGCGCGACGCCGCGTCGCCCGTCAGCGAGAAGGAATAGAGATACGGCAGCGACGACTCGTCGAGCAGAGGGCCGTCGAGCGGCTCCGGCGCGGCGACGACGAGCGGCGCTTCCAGCTCGTCGGCCAGCGGCGCGAGCGTCTTCGCCGCGTCCGCGCGCCCGAGGATCATGACGAGCATATTCCTGTCGCTCATGACCTTCTCGACAGCCTTCTCCGCCGCCTGCGGCTCCGCCGGGAGGTCGTAGCCTATGACCTTCAGCCTGTACTCGCCGCGCGAGAGGCCGCGGCTGTTGATCCGTTCGACCGCAAGCTGCGCCGCCTTGAGCTGCACGTGCGAAAGGCGCGCGTCAGGCCCAGACATCGGCGCGAAGAAAGCTATGCGCAGCTCGTCGCCCGCCGGCGTCCTCTGGTTGCCGATCTGAAAAAAGAGCGCGACGAGCACAACGAGCGACGCTATCAGGATAAGGCCGTTGTATAGTGATTTTTTGCGTATGCGCATCGTGCGCGGCCTGTTGGCCACGCCGCCCGCGATTTTTTTCAGATTGCCAGGGACGGCGACGACGGCGCCCTCCTCCTCTTCGACGTCGGAGCCTCCGTATTCCATCTCCATGAGCCAGCCTATGAGCTTCATCACATCAGCGGCCTGCTCCTGCGTGAAGCCAAGCTGCGAAACGAGCGACGGGCGGTAGTCCGCGCCGTGCTTCGCATATTCGCGGCGCGACGGACGCCAGCCGCATTTCAGCAGAAAACGCAGCGCAAAGGTCAGGTGAAATGTATCCTCGGGACGCAGCGAAGAGCGGTCTTCGAGAAACTGCGCGAGGCGGTCCGGGTCTTCCAGTATTTTTATACCGTAGCTGTCTATTATCTCCGTAAGAACGGCGCGAATATCGTCAGGCATTGCGTCACTCCTCATTCTCCAGCTTAGTATAACTCAAAGAGCGCGCGATTTGAATTTTGCGAATTGTAAATTTCAGCGGCAAGTGCTAAGGTAACGAAAAGGAGGCGCGTCCGATGAAGAAACCAGCAAAATTCCGCAGGGCCGCGATTTGCGCCGCGATGCTGATTTTATCCGCCGCGGCGGCTGCTGGCTGGCGCGTCGACGCGCTGACGCTGACCGGCGAAGCCGGGCGCGCGGTATTCGCGCTTCCTGCCGCGAACGGCTACCGCTTCACGACCGGCTACACGCACTCCGTGGAGCTGACGCCGGTCGAGGACGAATACGCGGCCGCATGCGGCGCTCTGTGGAACTGGCAGGAGCGCGTCAAATCATCCAACGCCGGGATGCCGAGCATCGCGCCGGAGCACGGGCGTTACATAAACACGGACGAGTGGCTCATCTTTCAGGGAGGCAGGCGTCCCGCGGAGCGTTTCTACCTGCGCGTCGGCAGCGAAGAATTCGGGCGCAACTGGATAGAGCTGCCGCCATACGGACGAGCGGAGCTTTACAAAATAATGCCTGGCGTCCGCCTCACAGTCGCGGCGGAAAAGAGGCCGCTCGCGCTGATTTTTCCCGCGGGACTCGAACTGCTCGAAAAACGCTAAAAAATTCCAGTTTCGATAAACATACAGACAACGCCGCAGGTTACGAGCGCGGCGTAAAGCGCATAGGCGCGCACGAAGGCGACGCCTCCGGCGAGGCGCGAAACGAAAGAGGCAGCGGCTGCGGCAAGCAGAACCTTCATCCAGAAAAATATAAAATCCAGCCAAAACGAGAGAAATCCGCCTGTTCCGACAAATTCAAAAATATTCCACGGCAGTAGCAGCGCGGTTACTAACGCGGCGCAGAGCGAAGCGCGCAGAACCACGGCGTACGATTCAGAGGCCGCGCGCGATACGCCGGAACGGCGCGGAATTTCAGGAAAGGCGCACAGGAGCAGAAGAAGCAGAAATACCATGCCCGCGCCTCCCCAGACTCCGGCGGCGCTCCACAGCGGCATGACGGAGTAAGTCCCGAGGCAGCCGGGCGCGCCCGGCACTCCGGCGCGGGAAACGAAGAGCGCGAGCAGAGCCCACGCAAGGCAGAAGGCCGCGGGAAAGGCGAGTGCTTTCGCCGCCGCGCGTAAGTTCAACGCGCCGCACGGCACATCGAGGAGCGCCGACGAAACAAGCAGAGCCGCGGCGATGAAGCCGCCGAATTCAAAATCTATGAACGGCGGCAGAGAGCCGACCGGGACGAAGTAAAAGGCAGCCAGCGCGCACAGCGCAGAAACGCGCGCGAAATTCCGCCGCGCGCGGCAAAAAGAGGGCGAAGCCCCCTCGCGCCCACCCTCCGCCAGCGGCGCGGACAGAAAGGCGAAGCACAGTATAAACGCCGCGAATGCGGCCGCCGAGACGAACGTCAGTAAATTGTCCAAAATATACGGGCTGCGCGGATTTAAAAAAAGGGCCGCCTTGCGACGGCCCTTCCGCTGATTCGCGTTTCTTTACTTGAGTATGCCCTTTTCCTTGAAGAACTTCTCCGCGCCGGGGTGCAGCGGGCAGGTAAGTCCGTTGAGAGCGCCTTCGAGCGTGATCTCTTTGCCCTTCGCGTGGACTGCGGCGATGTCGGCGAGGTTGCCGTACATAGCGGTCAGGAATTCATAGACCTGTTCCTCGGGAACGGAATCGTTCGTGATGAGGATGGCCATGACCGCCGGGGTCTTCGTCTCGGTCGTTATGCCGCTGTACGTATTGGCGGGGACGGTGCTCGGTACGAAGAACGGATATTCCTTCTGAAGCGTAGCGAGCATAGCGTCGTCGAAGCTGAGAAGCGTGACGTCCTTCGTGGTCGTGAGGTCCATTATCGAGGCCGTCGGATAACCGGCGACGACGAATCCGGCGTCGATCTGGTTGTCCTTAAAGCGGCTCGTGGTCGCCGCAAAGTCGAGGAAGTCGGCTTTCGCAAGGTCGTCGTAGGTCAGTCCGGCGACTTTGAAGATAGCCTGGACGTCGCCCTCGACGCCGGAGCCCGGCGCGCCTATGCCGACGCGTTTGCCCTTAAGGTCGGCGAGCGTCTTGATGCCGGATTCCTTCGTTACGACCGCCTGGATGTGCTCGGGATAGAGGGAGGCCACGGCGCGGATGTTCTTCGCGGGCTTGCCCTGGAACATCAGCTCGCCGTTGTAGGCCCAGTACGCGATGTCGTTCTGGACGAACGCGATCTCTATGCCTTCGGTCGCAACGAGGTTCAGGTTGGCGACGGAGGCGTTGCCGGTCTCAGCCGTGCACTGTATCTTTCCGCCCTTGGTGATCGCCGACGCTATCGCGCCGCCGACGACGTAGTAAGTTCCCGAAGTTCCGCCGGTGGCTATCGACATATAGGTCGGAGCCGCCGCCGCTACCGTGGTGACCGCGAGGGCCGCCAGAAGAGCCATGAGCGTTACGATAATACCTTTCTTCATTTCTATTCCTCCCTTAAATTTTTTGCAATGCGGGCCTCCGCTCTGGAGCCCGCTTATCGCCATTTTGCAGCGGCCTACTTAGCCGCGAGACGCTTCGCTTTCGCAGTCTGCATCACATAGATGACCGCGAGGACCACGAGTCCGAAGAGGTCGGAGACCGTGCCCGGAATCAGCAGGCAGATGGCTCCGACGAAAGCCAGCACGCGCATATACCATGCGAGATGCGCCTTGAAGTAGCCTATCGTGAACATCGCCAGCAGGAAGACGCCTATCAGTGCCGTGCATATCGCCTGCGCCATATAGAAGGGCTCGACGTCTATGAACAGGAGCATTGGGTTATAGACGTAGATGTACGGGACGAGGAAGCCCGCTAGCGCCAGCTTGAACGATGTGACGCCGGTCTTCATCGGGTCGGAGCCGGCAATGCCAGCGCCTGCGTACGCCGCGAGCGCGACGGGCGGCGTCAGGTCGGCCGCGATTCCGAAATAGAAGACGAACATATAGGCAGCCATCGGAGGAACGCCGAGCAGGAAGAGCGCCGGAGCAGCCATGGTGCTCGTGACGATGAAGTTCGCCGTCGTCGGAAGCCCCATGCCGAGGATGAGGCTCGCTATCATCGTGAAGAAGAGCGTGAATATCTTCGTCAGAGACATGGCGGCGCTTTCCGCGGTAACGGCGGCGCCAGGGGCGAGCGAGAATATCGACGAAGCGAAGGCCGCGAGAGAACCGTCGGGCGAAACCTGGGCCATGGCGACGATGGCTCCGGCTATCTTGAGCGCGAGCCCCGTAAGCGTACCCATGCCGACGACCATACCGACCGTGGCGCAGGCGCAGGCGACGCCTATGGCGCTGCGCGCGCCGCTCTGGAAGGCGTCGTAGATCTTCGCCGGCGTCAGGCGCGTCTCCTTATTGAGCCACGAAAGGACGAAACTGACGAGTATTCCGTTGAAGGCGGCCTTAAGCGGCGTATAGCCCGCAAGCAGGAAGTAGATTATCGCGATAAGCGGGATGAGCAGGAAGCCCTTCGTCTTAAGCAGCGGGCCGAGCGGCGGGAGCTGCTTCCACGGAATTCCGCGCAGGCCGAGGCGGCAGGCCTCGAAATGTACCTGCACCATAACCGCAAAGTAATAGAGCAGCGCGGGGACGACCGCCGCGATCGCAACCTCGATGTACGGAACGCCGAGTATCTGCGCCATGATGAATGCGGCCGCTCCCATAACCGGCGGCATTATCTGGCCGCCCGTCGAGGCGACCGCTTCGACCGCGCCGGCGAAGTACGGCTCGTATCCGACGCTCTTCATAAGAGGTATGGTGAACATACCGGTCGTGCAGACGTTGGCGACCGACGAGCCGGACACCGTGCCCATAAGGCCGGAGCTGACGACCGCGACCTTCGCAGGACCGCCGGTCGACCAGCCCGCAAGCGCGAGCGAGAGGTCGATGATGAATTTTCCGAGCCCCGTCTTCTCAAGGACGGCGCCGAAAAGTATGAACATGAACACGAACGTCGATGAAACTTCGAGCGGCGTGCCGAAAATCCCTTCCGTACCGAGGTACATATGGTTGACTATGCGCGCGACGTTGAATCCCCTGTGCGCGAGCATATCCGGCATTGAACGCCCGAAGTAGCAGTAAAGCAGCGCGATCACCGCGAGGCATGGAAGGACCGGGTTGGATATTCGCCGCGTCGCCTCCAGCAGCGTCGCAATCAGCAGGAAGCCCATTATAAGATCCGTCTGCGTTGGAAGGCCGGCCCTCGTTACCAGTTCGTTGAAGAAGACGACGAGGTACAGGGCGCTGGCGACGCCTATCGCGCCGAGAATGAAGTCATAGAACGGAATGCCGCTCGTTTTGGATTGCTTTGAAGAGGCCGGATAAAGCAGGAAGACGAGCGCCAGCGTGAAAGCCAGATGCACGGCCCCCTGTTTCTGCGCGAGCAGAAGCCCGAACCCAGAAGTGTAGAAGTGGAAGCAGGACATCGCCACCGCAATGAGGGCGACGAGCTTCGCCTGCCAGCCCGACAGGATCCTGAATCGCGATTCCGTGTCGTACTTGCGCATAAGCTCTTCGAGATTGAGCTTGGTCTCTTCGTCAGCCTCTTGAATCTGTCCCGCGTTTTTCATCTCAGTGTCACTCACTGCTATTCCTCCTTTTGCAGAGCTTTGTGGAACTTTACGGATTCACCCTATGCTTTGCCTCCTTTGTTTGATAATTGAGACTTCTCTACATTTATATTGAATATAAATGAACCAAGTTATTTCTCTATTTCCGCCGCTCTCGGCAATTTTACGTATAATGCGCTGGATCTATACGAAGATTATATACTTGATTCAAATGATTGTCAGCATATTTTTTCATAATAAACAACAGTCATCAGATTGGTTTCATATATGTAAATATACTTATTTTTAAACAGAAATAAAACAAAAAAACGCCATGCACCGGCCGCAGCCGGTTTTTCACTGGCGCGCTGCGAAGGCCAGGACTAGATGAAAAAGTTCATAACGCAGCCGGATACTAAAAAAGCGGCGGGCACCGCCGCCGCTTTTTTAAATTTTATGGAACGCCGCAAGTTTCGCGCCGCGGCGAAGCTCTAATCTTTTTCCGCAGCTTCGCGGCAGATGGAAACAGACCTGGACGTTCCAAGCCGTTCCGCCCCCGCCTCTATCATACGGCGCGCCGTCTCCGCGTCGCGTATGCCGCCGGAAGCCTTGACCTTCACCGCCGCGCTTACGGAATTTCTCATGAGGCACACGTCTTCGGCAGTCGCGCCGCCGGTCGAGAAACCTGTGGATGTTTTTACGAATTTCGCTCCGGCAACCTCCGCCGCGCGGCAGGCCGCGATTTTTTCCTCTTCGGTCAGAAGGCAGGTCTCTATGATGACCTTCACAACAGCGCTGGGAACGGCCTCGACGACGGCGCGTATGTCTTCCTCTACGGCTTTCAGGTTTCCGTCCTTAAGCAGGCCGACATTGACGACCATATCTATCTCAGACGCGCCGTCCGAAACAGCTTTGCGCGCCTCAAAAGCCTTCGCCTCCGCGCTCATCGCGCCGAGCGGGAAGCCGACGACGCAGCATACTACGACGGAGCCTTCGAGCAGCGAAGCCGCGAGCGCGGCGCGCGAAGAATTTACACATACCGACGCGAAGCCGTACTCGCGCGCCTCGTCGCAGAGCTTTTTTATATCTTCGGCCGTCGCGGCGGGATTCAGATTAGTATGATCGATGTATCGGGCGAGATTCATTTTGCAGCGGCCTTTCCTCCAAGCTCGGTTATACGTCTCTTCAGCACTTCGTCGAAAATTGCGAGCGCCTCGACGGAGCTCGTCTTCGGGTGCTTGTGAGTGAGCTTATAGTATACGATGTCAGGCGGCGTTTCGCGAAGAAGGCCGAAGGCGACGCGCGGCTGCTCCTGCGCGAACTGCGCGCGCGCCGACTCTGGTATCATGCACCACTGCCCCGGACGGCGCATCAGCGTCGTTGCGAGCTTCACGGAATCGACCTTGACCTTGAGCGTCTTCATCGGATCCCATATATGGTCGTGCCAGAGGCGGAAGCCGCCGCTCCACTCTATGTAGAATTCCATCCCCTGGTCAAGGTCGGAAGGCCTGACATATTCGGACGGCTCTTCGTCCTCCTGCGGTATTCGCGCCACGACGAAGTTCTCCCTGTACACCGGCTCCATCTGCACATAGCGCGCGCTCTCTTCGTGAATGACTATCGCCGCGTCGAGCGCGCGGCTTTCGACTGCCTGATACATCATGTCCGATGGATCGGTGACGATTCGAAGATAGACCGGCGGCTCATGTTCCAGCAGCGCTCCGTAAACCGGCGGCAGAAGGCGGCAGTTCACGCTCTCGGAGCCGCCTACCGCCAGAGAATGGGCGGAACCAGGCGTGCGCGCGTTCGCTATCTCGCGGCTGACCTCCTGCCATTTCAGCGCGAGCGGGAGGAAACTTTCTCCCGCAGGCGTCAGCTTTATGGATTTCATACCCTTCTGCCGGTCGACGAGAATCATCCCCATGTCGTTTTCAAGCTCGTTGAGGTTGTAGCTTATGGTCGACTGCGTGACGTTCAGCAGCTCCGCGGCTTTGCCGAGCGTCCGCGACATTGCGACGGCGAGAAAGGTCTCTATCCCTTTTTCATGCAACAACGTTCACATCCTTCGTTCAAGTCGTCCGCCGCGCTTTCGCCTGTCGTGCGCGGCGCATAAAAAAGCGGGTTCCGAGCGGCAGCGGCGTATCTTCTACGCCGGAGCCGAGGCGGGACCCGCTCTCAGCGTCTAAATGCTGTTTAAGTCAGCCAACGGAATTACTGTCCGAGCAGCGTAAGCATAGCGCCGGCCGCGACCGCAGTCCCGATAACTCCGGCGACGTTCGGGCCCATGGCGTGCATAAGAACGTACGAGCCGGGGAATTCTTTCTGAACGACCTTCTGGCAGACGCGCGCCGCCATAGGAACGGCGGAGACGCCGGCAGCGCCGATGACCGGATTGATCTTTCCGCCGGAAAGGACCTTCATGATCTGTCCGAAGACTACACCGCCCGCCGTGCTGAATATGAACGCTACTAGGCCGAGGAAGATGATCTTAATCGTTGCGACGGTGAGGAACGTGTCGGCGTTCATCGTGCCGCCGACGGAGATTCCGAGGAATATCGTCGTCGCGTTAAGAACTTCGTTCTGAGCGGCCTGCGAGAGACGGTCGGTGCATCCGCACTCGCGGAGCAGGTTTCCGAACATCAGCATACCGATGAGAGGAACAGCCGCAGGAAGGACAAGGCCGCAGGCGATCGTCGAGATTATCGGGAAGAGTATGCGCTCAGTGCGCGAAACGGGGCGGAGCTGCTCCATCTTAATTCCGCGGTCCTTCTTAGTCGTGAGGAGCTTGATGACCGGAGGCTGGATGAGCGGAACGAGCGACATATAGCTGTAAGCCGCGACAGCAACCGCGGGAAGGATGGCGGGAGCCAGCTTCGCGCAGAGGTAGATGGCCGTCGGGCCGTCGGCGCCGCCGATAATTCCGATACCTGCGGCTTCCTGGATCGTGAAGCCCATAAACATAGCTCCGATGACCGCTACAAAGACGCCGAGCTGCGCCGCAGCGCCGAGAAGGAAGGTCACAGGGTTCGCAAGCAGCGGACCGAAGTCGGTCAGAGCGCCGATGCCCATGAATATGATAATCGGGTAAATCTCGTGACGGATACCGAACATAACGTAATAAAGGAATCCGCCCTCGTCAATAATGCCGGACAGAGGAAGGTTGACGATGAGGCAGCCGAAAGCGATCGGCATGAGAAGAAGCGGCTCAAAGTCCTTCGCAATAGCGAGATACAGCAGGATAAAGGAAATGAGAAGCATCAGCAGGTTTCCGCCCGTAAGAGCGACGAGACCGGACTGATCGAGAACTCCCTTCAAAGCGGTCATATAAAGTTCCATGATTATTTAGCCTCCGAAGATTTCTTATCAAAAGATCCAACAAGTCTGTTCGTTCCAAGCATAACCATCATCAGGCCGATAATGACGAGAAAGACTATGCTCATAGCAATGAAAGACATCACAAGCGCTCCGGACGTGCCGGAAAAATAGGTGCTCAACGAAGCAACGCCAGGCATTGTTTCTGCCTCCTGTCCCAGATAATCCACACGGCCTCAGAGGCCGCCCCCTGCCGCGCTCCAACGCGGCACCTTCGACGCAAAAGAAAAGAATCGCCTTCGCCGAAGATCACATCCCCTCTGCCGCGTTCCAAGCCGGCGCGCAGCACAGAGCGCAGCGCGCGTGAGAACGATCGGCCATAAAATCGCAAACGCCGGCGCAAAAGCCGGACATGGATGCAAAGCGCGTATAAAAAGACGGCGCCGCAAAAGCTTCAAAGCACTTAGCCCCAAAGCACGCGACAGCCGTAAACGCCATAATATCGGAGACGAACAAAACGAAAAGCGAAGCCGCTCCGTCAGGAGGCGCGAAGAGGACGGGCGCTGCGGCAGACAGAGCCGCGAAAACAACAGCGCACAGCAGCATATCATTTCCAATCCCTAAATCGCGCATATCGGAGCCTCCTCCAAAGAAAACTCAACACTCCAAGCATTAAATACATCTTTCCTCTATAATTAAACACCGTAATTTTACCTATAATATGCATCGCACCGATTTATTCTATAAATCCACATGATAGAGAAAACGCTCCGAAAACCGGCTTCCAGAGCCGTTTTCGTTGATTTGCAGCTATATCGGAGCACATTTGAAGAGCGGCAGAACGGCACGCACAATTTTTAAATAT
>MHCFR05601__coassemble_913_pt1 | contig 29610 bp, 30 predicted proteins | sample MHCFR05601__metabat2_low_PE_003 | metagenome-assembled genome bin MHCFR05601
CCATCTCCATCGGGATGCGCATGTCGGGCTTGTCGATGCCGTATTTGTTCATCGCTTCGTTCCAGGTCATGCGGAGGAACGGCGTCTTGACCTCGACGCCCTTTATCTCCTTGAAGAGCCCCGCGAGGTAGTTTTCGACGAGCGTCATTATATCCTCTTCGGTGATGAAGCTCATCTCAAGGTCGAGCTGTGTGAACTCCGGCTGGCGGTCGGCGCGGAGGTCTTCGTCGCGGAAGCACTTCGCTATCTGCATATAGCGGTCGCAGCCGCCGACCATGAGAAGCTGTTTGAAGAGCTGCGGCGACTGCGGCAGCGCGTAGAAGCATCCGGGATTGACGCGGCTCGGCACAAGATAGTCGCGCGCGCCTTCCGGCGTGGACTTCGTGAGCATCGGCGTTTCGATGTCGATGAAGCCGTTGTCGGCGAAGTAGTTGCGCGTGTAGCGCGTAACGTCGTGGCGCGTGCGGAGGTTGCGCTGCATCGATTCGCGGCGGATGTCGAGATAGCGGTATTTCATGCGCAGGTCTTCGTTGACCTCGTCTGCGTTGTCAAGCTCGAAGGGCGGCAGCTTCGACGGCGCGAGTACGATGAAGTCCTCGACGAGAAGCTCCACTTCGCCGGTCGCAAGGTCGGGGTTCTCGGTCCCTTCGGGGCGCTTGCGGAGCGTGCCCTTGACGGCGAGCACGTATTCGCTGCGCAGCGCGCCGGCGCGGTCGTGCGCCTCGGCGTTGAGCTCGGGGTTGAAGACTATCTGCGTCACTCCGGTCTTGTCCCAGAGCTCTATGAAGATGATTCCCCCGAGGTCGCGGCGGCATCTGAGCCAGCCGTTGAGGACGGCCTTCCTGCCCGCGTCTTCGGCGCGCGGCGTTCCGCAGTACATCGTCCTGCGCCACGATGCGTCAAAATATCTTTCCATTGATTAAGATCCTCTCCGGTTTATGATTAAGATTTTTATTCGCTATGCTTTGAGTTTGTTGATAAGCTGTTCGCGCGTCAGCTCTTCCTGCGTTCCGGCGCTCATGTCCTTGAGCGTGACGACGCCCTTTTCGAGCTCGCTCGCGCCGAGGATGCAGGCGAAGCGCGCCGTGTTGCCGGCGCTCTTCATCTGGCCCTTCATGCCGCGCCCCATGTAGTCGAGGTCGGCGGATATGCGGTGCGTGCGCAGCTCGCGCGCGAGCGCCATCGCCTCCAGACGCGCCGCGGGCTCGGCCGCGACGACGTAGGCCCGCGTCTCCGGCTTCCTGCCGAAGGTGCAGCCCTGCGCCTCCATCGTGATGATTACGCGCTCGACGCCCGAGGCGAAGCCGACGCCGGGGACGTGCGGGCCGCCGATGGACTCCGCGAGGTTGTCGTAGCGTCCGCCGCCGCAGACGGCGTTCTGCGAGCCGAGGTCGCCCGACTGAATTTCATAGGCTGTCTTTGTGTAGTAGTCGAGGCCGCGGACGAGGCGTTTGTCGAGGACGACCGACGCGCCTATCCTGTCGAGGCCGCGGCGCAGCTGCTCGAAATGCTCTTTGCATTCGTCGCAGAGGTATTCCATGACTGCCGGCGCGCCCTCTGTGATTTCCTTGCATATCGGGCTCTTGCAGTCGAGGATTCGCAGCGGGTTTCTGTCGAAGCGGCTCTTGCAGGTGTCGCAGAGCTCGTCGTAGCGCGAGCTCAGATATTCCTGAAGCGCCTTGCGGTAGACCGGGCGGCACTTTGGGCATCCGACGGAGTTGAGGATGACCTGAAGGTTCGAGAGGCCGAGCCTGCGGTAGAGCTCCATCGAGAAGTCGATGACTTCGAGGTCGACGTATGCGTCCTGCGCGCCGAGCGCCTCGATGTCGAACTGCACGAACTGGCGGTAGCGTCCCTTCTGCGGGCGCTCGTAGCGGAACATCGGGCCGATGCTCCAGAGTTTCGCGGGCTGCGCGCCCTTATTCATTTCGTTTTCGAGGTATGAGCGGACCATCGAGGCGGTGAGCTCCGGGCGGAGCGTGATGCTGCGTCCTCCCTTGTCCGTGAAGGTGTACATTTCCTTTTCGACGACGTCGGTCGTCTCGCCGACTCCGCGGCAGAAGAGCTCCGTGTGCTCGAAGATCGGGAGATGAACTTCCCTGTATCCGTAATCGTCCGCGACGTCGCGGCACATCTGCGTCACATAGGCCCATTTCCACGATTCGCCGCCGAGTATGTCCCTCGTGCCGCGTGGAGCCTTGACTGCTTCCATCACAACCGCCTCCCTGTAATTTTGGACGGGCGGGGATTTTCTCCCGCCGGAATATTTTTCAAAAAACCGACGGCGCGCGCCGGAAAGCCGCGCCGTTCAAACTATTATATTACTTTATAACCGCGCGAACAGACAAGTGCGCGGCGGCAAATTCGCGCCGCGCGCGAAAGTTCTGCGCCCATCCGCCGGTTTATCGTTTGTCCGTATCTGTGACGGCTCCGTCGCTCCAGTAGTATTTCGTCACGGGATTTTTGCCGCCGCCGAGGGCTTTCGGCGCGGCGTCGAACCACGCCGCGTCCGTCGCCGCCGGGTTGCCGCACCTGACGCGCAGCGGGCGCGCGGCGTTCACGCGGAATTCTTTTTTCTCGCCGGGTTTCATGATTCCCTGGTAAAGTACCTTGTCGCCCTCGCTGATGCGCAGCCAGCTGTTCGCGCGCGCCGTAAGCGTGAGCAGCGGAGTTTTGGCCGCGGGTTTCGCCTGCGCCGGAGCCGCTGGCTTCTGCTGCGCGGGCGCGTCCGCCGCCGCGGGCTGCGCCGGCTTAGGGGCGGGCTGCTTTCCGTCCATCCAGCTTAAATCCACCGACGCGGGAGCCGCGGCGTCTGCTGAGAGCGCGGCGGCTATGTCGGACGAAACGTCAGCCGAGGCGGCGTGTTTCTCCTGCCGCTCGCGGACTATCGGCGCGGTGCCGCCTTCAAGCGGCGTCGTCGCGGAGGTCGAAATCTCTCCGCGGTAGCGCAGCGTCACCCAGAAGGCCGCCGCGAGTGAAACTACGACGAGCAGGTATATCCAGAAGCGCGGCGAGCGGCGGAATACGCCGGGAGTCACCGCCATGTCCGGCTCTTCGTTCGAGGCCTTGAAGTCTTCGAGCGTGACGTTGCCGCCGCGCGTGAGCGGGTCGTACTTCGCCCACATATCCGGCGCGTTGAGAAACGCGCAGTACTGGCGCAGGAAGCTGCGGCAGTAGGGCCCCTTCGGCAGCTCTTCGAGCCGCCCTTCCTCTATTGCGGAAATGTATTTTTTCTGTATCTTCGTGGCCTCGGAGGCGTGTGCGAGCGTTATGCCCTGCGCCTCGCGGAGCTCTTTGAGTTTTCGTCCGAGTTCGTTGATTTTTTTTGTTTTGTCGTCTTCGCCGTTCGTTTTAATATTTTTTTCGTCCGCCATCCGCTTTCCCCCTCGTCGCGTAATTCGGCGGCGCGTTCGTGAAAATCCGCGCGCCTGATTCCGTACAATAAATGATAGCTTATAAGGGCGAAAAATAGAATAAGGAAATCGCGCCGCGCTCCGCCGTGTTGCCGCGCTCCGCGCCTTGTGCTAATATGCGCGGAGAATCGCCGAGATTTTGCGCGGGAGGCGTGGAAATGAGATTTTTTATTTTTCTGCTTGCGGCGGCTTTCGCCGCTCTTTCGTGCCTTCCCGCTCCGCGCGCCGCGCGCGCCGCGCTTCCGCCGAAGATCGAGCGCGCCGCCGTCGCGGGGATTTTGCCCTTTCCTTCCGTCCTATGCCTCTATCTCGGCTCGGCCGAAAAAATCATCGCAATCCCGCCAGCGTCGATGAGCGCGGCGCGCGAAGGGCTTCTCGGCGAACTTTTCCCGGAGCTGCTGAAAGCGGAGACCTCGTTCGCATCAGGCGCGGGCGTCAACGTCGAGGAACTTATGACGCTGCGGCCGGACGCCGTGTTCTATCTCGAAGCGGACAAAACCGCGGGCCGCGCGCTCGAAAACGCGGGGCTTGCCTGTGTTCCCGTCTCTCCGTCGAAGTGGGGCTACGACGTTCTGCGCACCTACGAAGAGTGGATAAAGGCGCTCGCGGAGATTTTTCCCGAGCGCGCGGAAGTTGGGAAGCGGGCCGTCGCTTACGGGCGGCGCGCGCTCGAACTGACGAAGGCGCGCGCGGCGCTCATCCCGCAAAGCGAGCGGAAGAAAGTCCTTTTCATCGTGCGCTCTGAAAGTGGGAAAATCGTAACGTCGGGGAAGAATTTCTTCGGGCAGTACTGGTGCGAGGCGATCGGCGCGGAGAACGCCGCGTCCGAGATAACGGCGGAGCGTTCGAACGCCGCCGTCACGATGGAGCAGATTTATAAATGGAATCCAGACGTCGTATTCATAACGAACTTCACGAAACTCGCGCCGCGCGACATAATTTCGGACGCGGGGTGGAAGCCGGTCGAAGCTGTGCGCCGCGGCGCGGTCTATAAAATGCCGCTCGCGCTCTACCGCACCTACACGCCGGGGCCGGACGCTCCGCTGGCTCTGCTCTGGCTCGCGCGCGCCGTATATCCAGATACTTTCGGCGACATCGACCTGCCGAAGCAGGCGGTAAAGTATTATAAGGAAATTTTCGGCATCGACGTGAGCGAGGGACGCGCGCGCGAAATCTTCGGCGCGCCGCAGGGCGGAGGCGCGGGCCGTTGAAGGGGAGCGCCGCGCTGATTTTGCTCTGCGCCGCTGCGCTTGCGCTTTCCGCATTTGCGGCGCTCTGCTTTGGACGTTTCCCTATTTCGGCGGGCGAGGCGCTTTCGGCGTTGTGTCCCTCATTCTTCGGCGAAATTGAGAACGCGGAGCTGACGCGCGGCGTTCTGCTCAATATCAGGCTGCCGCGCGTGGTTCTCGCCATGCTCGCTGGCGCGGGGCTTGCCGTCTCGGGCGCCGCCTTCCAGTCGCTTTTCTCGAATCCGCTCGCGACGCCGGACACCCTAGGAGTAGCGACGGGCGCGTCGTTCGGCGCGGCTCTCGGCATACTTGCGGGATTTTCCCCGGCATTCGTCCAGCTCTCGGCATTCACCGCGGGGCTTGCCGCCGTAGTTCTCGTCCTCGCAGTCAGCCGAGTGCGAGGCTCGTCGCCCGTCATCATGATGATACTGGCCGGCATGGTCGTGAGCGCGCTCTTCTCGGCGCTCGTCTCTCTCGTAAAATTCGCCGCCGACCCGCAGGACGTGCTTCCAGCGATAACCTTCTGGCTCATGGGAAGCCTCTCCGGCGCGACGCGCGATAGCCTCGCGCTCGGCTCGCCCGCGATAATCGCCGGCGTTCTGATAATCTGGCTCGCGCGCTGGCGGCTAAACGCCGCCTCGCTCTCCGACGACGAGGCCGTCGCTCTCGGCGTGAACCTGCGCTGCCTGCGCCTCGCGGTGATCGCCGGCGCGGCTCTGATAACGGGGGCCGTCGTCTCGATGTGCGGCCTCATCGGCTGGGTCGGCCTGCTCGTGCCGCACGCTTCCCGTATGCTGTTCGGCGCTGACAACAGGCGCGTCGTCCCTGCGAGCCTCGTCCTCGGCGCGCTTTTCATGCTGGCGATAGACACGGCGGCGCGCAGCGCTGCGGCTTCGGAGATTCCGGCCTCGATACTGACCTCGATAATAGGCGCGCCCTTCTTTATTTTCCTGCTGCGGCGCAGCGGGGGCATAAGGGGATGAAGTTCGAGACGCGCGGCGGCGCTTTCCGCTACGGCGCGGGCGGCTACGTGCTGCGCGGCGTGAATTTCAGCCTCGAAAGCGGCGAACGGCTCTCGATACTCGGGGCGAACGGAGCGGGCAAGACGACGCTCATCCGCTGCGCCGCGGGGCTCCGCGCGTGGAGCGAGGGGGCGACCTATCTCGACGGCGCGGAGGTGCGCAGCCTGCCGCCGCGCGAGTTCCGCCGCCGCGTCGGCTACGTGCCGCAGGCGCGGCCTTCGGCCTTCGTCTACACGGTTATGGAGATGGTGCTGCTCGGGCGTATGCCCTGCATGGGAGCCTTCGCCTCGCCCTCCGCGGAGGACGAGCGGAAGGCGCGCGAGGCGCTGGAGCTAGCGGGGATTCCGCATCTTGCAGAAAGGCTTTGCAGCCGCATCAGCGGCGGCGAATATCAGCTCGTCGTCCTTGCGCGCGCTCTCGCATCCGAGCCCGAACTGCTCATCCTCGACGAACCGGAGTCGAACCTCGACTTTCGCAACCAGGCGCGGCTGCTCGGTACCGTCGCATCGCTCTGCCGCGAGCGCGGAATGAGCGCGCTCTTCAGCACGCATTACCCGGAGCACGCGCTTGAGCTGTCGTGCAAATCCATTCTCGTCATGCCGGACGGCTCGGCTCTCTTCGGCGCGTCCAGCGAAATCGTAACGGAGGAAAACCTCCGCGCCGCCTTCGGCGTCCCGGTAATTCTGCGCCGCTTCGAGGCCTTCGGGCGGGAGCGCGTCTGCGTCGCGGCGGAGTACTGCGGAGAGAGGCGTGGATAAACGGAAACCGCGTCTCCTTGACGGTGGAGACGCGGCACTGCTAAAATACTCTCGGGTAGTTAGACTACCGGAAATACTTGAGCGCCAACTCAAGTATTTTCAACAGCAGGCTAAACAGAGGGACGTATCGGAGTAGTGAGCTCGCGAAGTTACGTCCCTCTCGCCTTTTCAGGTGCCGCCATTTACTGCGGCGTTTCCGAGAGGTTCGCTCCATGTCGTGCGGCACGGCATCACCTCCCGCCGGGGAGAAACTTCTTACTTCGAGTTCCCTTACCTCGAAAGTCCGTCAATAGGACGGATTATACTATATGAATAGCAAACGATAAAAGTATGTCTTTCTGGTAGGGTTTGCGGCGCGCGCATAGAAGACGCGGCGCGGCGTTTTCGCGCCGTCTCCGTCACTCCGCGCCGCCCGTTATCTTTATGCGCCCGTCCTTCTCAGGGCTGAAGCGCCGCCCAAGCGCCTCGCCGCAGTAGGCGTCGAAGGCCTCTGTCACGCTGTACGGCGTCCCTTCATTTTTTATGTAACCAAACTCGCGGCAGAGGAAGCTTGAAGCCGCGACGGAGTAGACCGCTCCGTCGTCGAGCGGCTCCCATCCGCGCGCGCTTTCGACAGTCACGTTTCTGACGCGGCTTCCGGCGCGCGTCATGCGGCGGTTCACGACCTCCGCCGGCTCTCCGTCCATGTCTATCTCGAAGCGCAGCCCCGCGACGTGCAGGAACTCGCCGGAGTGCGTCCGCCTCATGTAGTCGTAATCTTCGCCGGGCGCGACGAGAGAAGAGGCCGAAATCTCAAGCTGCTCGCGTATCTGCGCGCCGGTCATCAGCAGGCGGCGGAGATTGTCGCCGTATGGTATCAGGTCGAGCATATCTGTGGACGAAAAAGGCCCCGGCGGCACGACGCGGCCGATGCGCAGCGAGCCGCCGTTTATCATGCCTATCCTTGCATCTGCGCGCCAGCGGAAGGCTTCGGCCGCGAGGCTGCCGAATTCGTTCTCGCGCGTGCGCGCCGCCGTCCGCGTGCAGTCCACGGCGCGCGTCAGCCCCATAACCGGGTTGCCGATTTTCAGCGCAGCGGCGATTTCACGCTGCGCCGCGCGGCCCATCGCCTCGACCTCGGGCACGCCGCGCGTCTCGGGCGTCACGCGCAGCAGCGTCCACGACGACTTTTCCGAGACGAGGCCGCCGTCGTCCACAGTCACGTCGAAGCGCCCCGCGTACCGCCCGTCGAGCCCCGCCTGTCCGACCAGCGTCGAATTTGCGCCGTTGTCTATGATTATCTTTTCCCCCACAGCGTCGTGCGTGTGTCCGCCTACTATCACGTCGACGCCGCGCGCCTCGGCGGCGAGCTTTTTGTCGAACGGCAGGCCGATGTGATTTATTGCGACGACTGCGTCGGCGCCCGCAGCGCGCAGCTCGCGGACGTATCTTTCCGCGACCGCGGCGAGATCCGCGTCAACATCGAAGCCCTCGGGGAAGCTCACCACCGACTTGAGCTCCGGCGTCACGAGGCCGAATACTCCGAGCTTCACTCCGCCGCGCTCGATTATCGCGCTCTTTGCGAACCAGCGCCCGACGGCCTGCTCGTCCTCAAATTCTATGTTCGAGGCGAGGACTGGGAATTTCAGCTTTGGCCCGAGCTTCGCAAGCGTCTTCACGCCGCCGTCAAAGTCGTGGTTGCCGAGCACTCCCGCGTCGAAGCCGAGCAGCGCGAGCGCGCCGTACTCCGCTTCGCCGGCCGTCAGAGCGCCCTTGAGGCCGAGCATCACGTCGCCCGCTTCAAAGAGGAAGACCGGAGCGCCCGACCCGGCCTCGATTTTCGCGCGCTCCTCGCGCACCAGTTCGAGCGCGCGCGCCATGCCGCCCGTGTAAACGACGGACTGCCGTCCCTCTTCGTTCGTCACGGCCTCGCGGTATGGCAGTATATAGCTGTGCGGGTCGTTTATCATCAGTATGTGGAACCGCTTTTCCGCGGCGGCCGCCGGAAGCGCGGCGAGCAGCGCGAGCAGCAGCGCCGCGAGCAGTTTTTTCGTAAAATTCGCTTTCAAGTCCGTCCGTCCTTTCGTCGCGGGTCTGCGCCTATTTTACCAGAGCCGCGCGCTGTTGACCTGGAGCGGCTCCAACATCTATACTTGACCTCATGTTTAGGATAGTTGCATTCGTTTTGGTGATTTACACAGTTCTGCGCTTCGTCCTGCCGCTGCGCGCCGCCTGGCCCGCGAAGGCGGCTCTCTCTCTGCTTATCGCCGCGACGGCCTTCAAGCAGCAGTTCTTCACTCACATTGGCGGACACTTCTTCTCGCCGGAATTGCCGAAGCTCGTCATCGAGGGCTACACCGCCGCCTTCGTCACGCTCGCGGTGCTATTCGCGCTGACGCTCTGCCGCGACCTGTCGCTCGCGCTGCGGAGCGTAGCGCGAGCCGCAAACGCATGGCGCACGGGCAGCGGTATGTATTACGGAGTTTTCTCCTCGTCCGGCATTTCGCCGACGGCGGCGGCTCTGATGCTCGCTCTGTCGTTCGCGGTCGGAGTTTACGGCGTTTACGAGGCGCAGCGCCAGCCGCGCATAGTCGAGCGAGAAGCGGCGTTTGCGGAGCTTCCGCCGGAGTTTGACGGCTATCGGATAATCCACCTCAGCGACCTGCACATAAGCGCCTCGCGCAAAGCACCGTGGGCCGCGGAGCTTGTGCGCCGCGCCTGCGAATTGAATCCAGACCTGATACTGATAACGGGCGACTTCATCGACGGCACGGTCGAGGCGCGGCGCGCCGACGTTGAGCCGCTCGCGGGGCTGCGCGCGCGCGACGGAGTTTTCGGCGTTGCGGGCAACCACGAATATTATTTCGGCTGGCGCGAATGGACGGCGCGGTTTGAAGAATTGGGGATAAGGATGCTCGACAATGAAAACGCTGCGATACGGCGCGGCGAAGCGGCGCTGACGGTCGCGGGGCTGCCGGACGGATATTCTTCGCGCTACGGCTCCGGCGCGCCCGACGCGCGCAGGGCCCTTGGAGGAGCGCCCGAGGGCGCGTTCGTGATAGTGATGGACCACCGTCCGGGGAACGCGCGCGCGAACGCCGCGGCGGGCGCGGATTTGCAGCTCTCGGGCCACGCGCACGGCGGCATGGTTTGGGGGCTCGCGCGTGTGATTGCGAAATACAACGGCGGCTATGTAAACGGATGGTACGACGTAGGCGGCATGAAGCTCTTCGTATCGCCTGGCACTGGGATATGGAACGGATTCCTGACGCGGCTCGGAGTGCCTTCCGAGCTGACCGTGCTCACTCTGCGCCGTGCGGACAAATGACATGGAAATAACGGAAATTTCAGAAGGCAAAGAAAAATATATCCAGCTGCTGCTTGTGGGCGACGAGGAAGAGGCTATGATCATGCGCTATCTGCCGCGCGGCCAGCTTTTCGTCATGCGTGCGTGCGGGAGCGTCGTGTGCGCCGCGGTCGTGACCGACGAAGGCGGCGGAACGGCCGAGCTTAAAAATATTTCCGTTGAGCCGGAGTTCCAGCGCCGCGGATATGGTAGCGCGATGATGGAATTTCTCGAATCACGCTGTAAAGAGCGCGGCTTTTCCGAGCTGATACTCGGCACCGGCGAAACGCCGCATACTCTCGGATTTTACGAAAGCTGCGGATATTCAGTCTATCGCCGCGAGCGCGATTTCTTCACGAAAAACTACAGCCGTCCGATAATCGACCGCGGAGTGCTGCTGCGCGATATGATATATTTAAAGAAGAAATTGTGAAATCGAAGGAGGCCGCGTTATGGAAAAGCGCGCGCTCGAACCTGAGGACTACGAACTTATAGAAATCGCCCGCGGCGCGATAGCGCCCTGCTACGACGGCGAAGGCTATCACCACACCGTCGGCTGCGCGCTTCGGTGCGCGGACGGAAAAATCTACCGCGGCGTCAACGTTTATTCGATACACGGCACATGCGCCGAGCCTGTAGCGATAGGCGCGGCGGTCATGGACGGCGCGCGGGATTTCGACTGCATCGTCGCCGTGCACGGCGGCGAGAAGGGCGAGATAATGCCGCCCTGCGGCAACTGCCGCCAGATACTCGGCGACTATATGCCCGACTGCTGGGTGATAGTAGAGGGTGAAGACGGCCCGTTTAAGACGCGCGCCAAGGAGCTAATTCCCTACACACGGGAGGCCGTGTATTAGGAAAGCGCTCAATCGCGCGGAGGGTATAGCTTATCCTTCCAGTACCACCATTTGAGCTTGGCCGGGTCGCGTTCGGGTGATTCTGCGTAATATACGGCGAGGCGGAAGACGTACAGCGCGCACGGGTCTTCCTTGAAACCTTTGTACGCGCAGTCGAGCTCATAAAGTTCCTCCGGTCTGCGCTCCGCTAGGTCTTCGACGCAGCTTATCCCGATGTTTTTCAGATGCTCTTCGATGCGTTTGCCGACGCCGGGGATCTCGCGCAGGCTTGTAGGCATAGATTTCCCTCCTTTTCGGAAATTATGAACGTTTGGGTATAGTATCGGAAAAGCGGAGAGATTTTACAAGAGGTGAAGATTTTATGAAAATTCTCGTTATAGACGGACAGGGCGGAGGCATCGGGCGGCAGGTCGTGCAGGCCGTCAAGGGCGCGTTTCCTGATGCGGACGTGACCGCTGTCGGCACGAACAGCACGGCGGCATCCGCGATGCTCAAAGCCGGTGCCGACCGCGCCGCGACGGGCGAGAACTCCGTCAAGGTCTGCTGCCGCACGGCCGACGTGATAATAGGCCCCGTCGCGATCGTCATAGCGGACGCGCTGCTCGGCGAGATAACTCCCGCTATGGCGGCGGCCGTCGGGCAGAGCGCCGCCGCGCGCATCCTCATCCCCGTTAACTGCTGCGGCAACATAGTGGCCGGAGTTCCCGACCTAACGATAACGCGCATGGTCGCAAGCGTCGTCGAGGAATTGCGGAAGCTGGCGTAAAAGCATGAAAAAAGCCGCCTGTATGGCGGCTTCTTTTTTGCGTGCGGCTTGAATGGTGGATGTATGCTGCCGCGCTTTTTTCTTTTGCCCGTCGTTTTCCAGTCACGCGCATTATGCAGTGCAGCCCGCACTTCACCGTATAAGGCTGGCGTGATTGTGCGAACGCATACCGTATAGGTGCAACTCTAAGCCTTTTTAGCCGCTTCCGCCGCGACGCGGCGGACGTCGCCGAGGCATCAGCCGCCCTTCGGGTTTGTCTCTTCGCAGCGGCACGTTCCGCGGCGCAGTTCCGCCGCGATTTTGTCGGCTATCGTCGATTTGCCGTTTTTCCTGTAATCCGCCTCGATGTCGGCCCTGGTGTAGCCGAAGCACCAACAGATCTTCTCGTCGGGCGCGCCGCTCATTTTGCGAGCTACAGCCTTCCTATGAGCGCGGCGTAGAATTCCGCCGCCTTAACGATTTTCGCTGTTTCGCAGTTTTCGTCGCGCATGTGGGCGAGCTTGTACTCGCCTGGGCCGAAGCCTATCGTCGGTATGCCCATGCCGACGGGCGTGACTGCGTTCGTCCCGAAGTCCCAGAAGTCGTAGCGAGCGGGAGCTTCGCCGAAGGCATCGGTGTATGCGGCGTCCGCGGCCTTCTTGAGCGGAGAATCGCAGTCGAGCTTCCACGCCGGGTGCAGCGGTTCGTAGACGAGCGGCGCTCCTTTCCAGCTCGTGCGGCGCAGCGTGCCTATTTCCCACGTCGCGCGCTTTCCCTCTATAAGCGAGTCCATCTCGGCGCGGACTTTTTCTTCCGTCTCGCCGAGCACGAGGCGGCGGTCGAGGTATATCTCGCACTCGCTGGGCACTGCGTTGAGCGAGGCCGTGACGCAGCTTATATTCGACAGCACTATCGTGCCGTGCGGATCGCCCTCAGCCGTCAGCTTTTTGTTCAGCGCTTCGACGCGCTCTATGATTTCCGCCATCTCGTAGACGGCGTTTACGCCCTTCTCAGGCGCGGAGCCGTGCGCGGAGACTCCGTGTGTGATTATGCGCATCTGAGCCTTGCCCTTGTGTCCCAACGTTATCACGTCGTCGGACGGCTCGCATATCACGACGAAGTCGGGGCGAAGGCTGAGCTCCTTGTACATCATCTTGATGTTCTCGCCGTCGCAGTACTCCTCGCAGACGCTTCCGCTGACGCATATTCGTTTGCCCTTCGTCAACCCGCGTTCGCGCGCGAGCGCCGCGCCGTATATCGAGGCCGCGAGGCCGCCCTTCATATCGACGGAGCCGCGCCCGTAGATGCGCCCGTCCTTTATCTCGGCGGCGAAGGGCGGAAGAATCCATTCATCCGCGTCGCCCGCCTCGACCGTGTCCATGTGCGAGTCGAAATGGATCAGCTTTTCGCCGTTCCCGATGAATCCGACCGCGTTGCCCGTGCCGTCGATGAAGGCCTCGTCGTAGCCGAGCTCCTTCATTTTGGCGACGACGGCACGTGCGACGCCGCCCTCCTCGTCCGAGTAGCTGCGTATGCGCACGAGCTCGCGCGTGAATTCGATTACATCTTTCTCAAAAGTGTCCGCCAGCGCCATAAACCGGCCCTCCCTGCGTAAAGTTATAAAAAAGGACGCGCCGCGCGGGCGCGTCCGCTGAAACTGCTCTATCCGTGAATCACGCGGTCGTCGTCGAAGAATTCGGTCAGCGCGTTCCTGATGTATCCGTCGACGATCTCTTCGGCGTTTTTCTGAATTTCGCCGCGGTGCTCTTCGAGGTACTTGGCTGCGGCTTCCTTCTCCTCGTCGGGAATCGAAGGAATGTCCACGAGGCACTCTATGCACTTAGTGCTGAACTCAGGCAGCTCTATGTGCGCGAGCGCCGCCTCTTTTTCGTGGCGGCGGTGTACGCTCGTCGCAAATACCGTGTGGGTCCCCTTCTTGCCGGCGTCCATCTCTTCAGCGAAATGGCGCGCGTCGGTCTCATGGTCGAACACCAGCACGGAGTTTATCCCGTTGCAGTCCTGACATACTACGGCCCAAACTTTTTCCTGCATGAAAAACACCTCCGAAATGTTATTGCTTTTGCCTGTTAATAGTATAAAACAAAAACGGCGCGAGAAGAACCGTCCGCGCGAAATGTTTTACAGGCCGGAGGCGGCGCGTGCGCGCGCTATCTCTTCGAGCTCTTCGTCCGAAAACCGCCTGTCCTTAAAATAGAAGGCGAGATCGTCCTCGGTGATTTTCCTTATCACGCGGCACGGGTTGCCCGCGGCGAGCGACCAGGCGGGAAGGTCGCGCGCGACGACGCTGCCCGCGGCTATCACGCAGCAGTCGCCGACTGTGACGCCGGGCAGTATCATCGCGCCGCCGCCTATCCAGACGTGGTTTCCTATCGTGACCGGCGCGCCGTACTCCCAGCCCGCGGCGCGCGCGGCGGGGTGCAGCGGATGGCCCGCGGTGTAGATTGCGGCGTTTGGAGCCATGAGACAGCCGTCGCCTATCGTGACGCGGCAGACGTCGAGTATCGTGCAGTTGTAGTTGACGTAGAGGTTTTTCCCAGCGTGTATGTTGAATCCGTAGTCGCAGTAGAAGGGCGGGTTTATCGTCGCGTTCTCTGACTTTCCGAGAAGCTGCGCCGCCAGCGCCCTGTGCAGTTCGAGGGCGTCGAAGGGCGCGCTGTTGAGCTTGTCGAGCAGCGCGCGGCAGCGGCGGTATTGTTTCATCACGTTTTCATCGTCTATGTACGGCAGTCCCGCGTCGCGGCGTTCTATGTTCGTCATCTGTTTCTCTCCTTTTTATATATCGCGCCCGACGGCGCACGAAAGATTATACGCGAGCCGAGCGCAAAGAAAAACGCCGGAGCGTGGAAATTTCTTCGCTCCGGCGTTCGGCTTTGTTTTCGTAAATTTTAGGCTTTGCCGCACTTTTTGAGCAGCTTCGCCCAGCTTGCGTCTGCGTCGCGCTGCGCCTCCTCGACGAGGTCAAGCCGCTCCGCGCCTTTTTTGAAGAGATGCGCGTAGCGTCCCTGCGCGCGCAGGAAGTCTTCTATCGAGACCTGTTTCTTCGGCTCGTAGGATAATTTATACTCGCCGTTCACAACTTCGTAGACGGGCCAGAATTTGCTGTCCGCCGCCATCTGGCATATTTCGACTTGGCGCGACGGGTCTATCCTCCAGAAGAGCGGGCAGGGCACCAGCACGTTGACGAAGGCGGGGCCGGGAGTTTCGACGGCGCGCTTGACCTTTGCGATAAGGTCCATAGGATTGTGCAGCGTCGTCTGCGCGACGTAGGGAATTTCGTGCGCGGCGACGATTTCCGTAAGGTCCTTCGCGCGCTGGAGTTTTCCGGGGGCCATTTTGCCGGCCGGGGAGGTCGTCGCGTTCGCGTTCTGCGGCGTCGCGCTCGAACGCTGCGCGCCGGTGTTCATGTAGCCTTGGTTGTTGTAGCAGATGTATGTGAAGTCGTGTCCGCGTTCCAAGGCGCCCGATAGCGACTGGAGGCCGATGTCGTAGGTGCCGCCGTCTCCGCCGAAGGCTACGAATTTTATATCTTTGTCCACTTTGCCTTTGCGGCGCAGGACTTTATAAGCGGCCTCTATGCCTGAGATGCCGGCGCCTGCGTTTTCAAAGGCGATGTGCATGTATGGCATGCGCCACGCGCTGTATGGATAGACCGTCGTCGAGACTTCCATGCAGCCGGTCGCGGCGACTACGACGACTGGATAATCGACGCCCATCAGCGCCTGACGTATTGCTGTCGGCGCTCCGCAGCCGGGGCACATACGGTGTCCCTGCGTGAGCGGGTTCTGCTTTTTTGTAAGTTCTTTTATGTTAATCGCGCACATCTTCGCCGCCCCTTTCGAGAAGTCCTATGAAGCGCGCGCCTGCGCGGTAGTCGTTCTTCATCATGCGTTCGAATACGGCGCGCGCGTCGGATGCGAAGAAATCGCGTCCGCCGAGGCCGAAGATGTATTCCTGCACTGGGACGCGCTGTTCGAGGTTGTAGAGCGCGCTCTTGATTTCCGCGGCGAGCGGGGCCGTGCCGCCTATGCTCGCGCTGCGGTCGAGCACCGCGACACCCTTTTTACCGCGCGCAAGGCGCGCCAGCTCTTCGGCGGGGAATGGGCGGAAGAAGCGCACGCGCAGCATTCCGGCTTTCACGCCCTCGTCGCGCAGCTCGTCTACTACGTCCTTGACGACGCCAGCCGCCGAGGACATTATGACGATGAGATAATCCGCGTCGTCCGCGCGGTAATCTTCGACCGGAGCGTAGTAACGTCCAGTCTCTTTCGCAAGCTCCGCCGCGACCTCTTCATAGACGGGGAGGACGTGGTTCATGCCCTCCATCTGGTTGCGCTTTATCTCGAAATAATATTCGGACATTGTGAACGAGCCGTAGGATACGGGATTGTCGACGTTGAGCAGCGGATAGGCCGCTTTGCGCTCGCCGACGAAGCCGCGCACCGTCTCGTCGTCGAGCAGCTCGACCGGCTCGTAGCAGTGACTCGTGATGAATCCGTCCTGGCAGACGAATACGGGCGTCAGCACGCGCGCGTCCTCGGCGAGGCGCACTGCGAGCAGCACGGAATCGTAGACTTCCTGCGCGTCTTCGCAGTATATCTGCACCCAGCCGGAATCGCGCTCCGGCATACTGTCGGAGTGGTCGCAGTGTATATTTACCGGCGCGCCGAGCGAGCGGTTGACGAGGCCGAATACTATCGGCGCGCGGAACGAGGCCGCTATCGGGAAGATTTCATGCATCAGCGCGACGCCGTTCGCCGACGAGGCCGTCATGACGCGCGCGCCGGAAATCGACGCGCCGACGCAGGCCGAGATTGCGGAGTGTTCGCTTTCGACCGCGACGTATTCAGAGTCGACCTTTCCGTTTGCGACAAAGTCGGCGAAGCGCATCGGTATCTCCGTGGAGGGCGTGATGGGGTATGCAGCGACGACGTCGGGATTGATCTGGCGCATCGCTTCCGCGAAGGCGAGGTTGCCCGAGGTCATGACTTTTTTCTTATTTGACATGCGCGCCGACCTCCCCGGGGTGTTCTCCCGAAACTGCGTCGCCGTCGGCGAACGAGGATTCAGAATGCATCGTTATCGCTTTGGTGGGGCAGAGGCGCTCGCAGAGTGCGCAGCCCTTGCAGAAGAAAAGATTGATTCCCGTTACTTTGTTATCCGCGTCGAGCTCTATCGAGTCGTCGGGGCACTGCAGCCAGCAGCGGAGGCACGAGACGCATTTCTTCGCGTCGATGACGGGGCGCATCGAACGCCAGAGCCCCGTCTGTACTTTCAGGGCGGAGGCTCCGAAGGCTATCGTAGCCATCGGCACCTCCTGCCAGCATTGCGGTTTACTCATGCGAAGACCGCCTCGCTGCGTCCGCGCAGTATCGCGCGGCGGTTGGCTTCAAGGACGGGCTGCGGAAGCTTCGTCATCTTGCTCGTGAAGTGGTTGACGAAGGACTCGACGGGAACGTCGGTGAAGACGTGCGAGAGAGCGCCGAGCAGCGGGGCGTTCGGGCGGTTCTGTCCGAGCTCTTCGAGCGTGATCTTCGTCGCGTCGACGACGAGGACTTTCGCCTTCGACGAAACGCCGAGGCGGCGGCGGAGTTCCTTCGCGTTCTCCGCGCTGTTCACGAGATATACGGCGTCTTCGGTCGAGCCTTCGGTCGGGTTGGCGCTCTCGACCATCGTCGGGTCTACGACGACGACTATATTGGGGTTCTGCACTCCGCAGCGGCGGCGTATCGGGGAATCCGAGACTCTGTTGTAGGCGCGGATCGGCGCGCCCTGGCGCTCAGCGCCGTATTCCGGGAAAGCCTGAACGTGCTTGCCTTCCTCGAAAAGAACCTCGGCGAGTATCGCGGAAGCGCTCTTCGCTCCCTGTCCGCCGCGTCCGTGCCATCTTACTTCAAGTGTCTTGTTCATCAGTGGTTCCTCCTTGCATAAAGCCGTCTTAAAATTTTTTGCATTAAAAAAGGGGCCTTTTCTTATCGAAAAGGCCCCTTACTCGTCTGCTCAAACGGCGCTAAACGCCGTTCCTACGAGAAGGAGCCGCGTTAATAATTATAATTATTATGTTATTGTTGGTGATGCTTCTTAACATAACGCTTCCTCCGTTCCCGCAAGATGGCGACATGTTATCATCCGGCGTTCCGGCTGTCAAATGTCGGATAAATTATTTTTTTGAAATATAACTTGGATTCAAGACTTTATATAACAAGCGAAAAATCGCAAAGACCTTATAAAAGCGGTGAACTTTGCGCATTTATGGCGGCGATGCAAAAATTTTTATCTCGCCGCGCGCGCCGCGCCGCGTCCGCTGAGCACGGAGACGAAACGCACTCGCCCGTCCATCCACTCGCCGATGACGCCGACGCCCTTGCCCATAGTGAAAGCCGCGGCGACAGTCCCGACGCCGAGGCCGCGCACCTCGCCGAGGAAGCAGAAGGTCAGCGCCGCCGTCACAGCGAGACATATCACGTCGAACGAAATTTTTATCTTCGGGTACGACAGGCCGCTAATCGCGGACAGCTCGCGCGGGAAGAGGTCCGTGGGGATTATCGGCATTTTACAGCGGTTCGAGAGCGCGATGCCGAAGCAGATGATGAGCCAGCTGACGAAGAAGTAGAGCACGCGCCAGACGAGCCCGCCGGGCAGCAACGCAATCCAGCTTTCGTGAAAATCCATCGCCGCGCCGAAAGCGAAGCCGACGGCGAAGCTGAAGATATATTCCGCGACGAAGCGCCCGCGCAGAAACATCAGGCTTGCGACGAGCAGCGACTGGAAGGCGAAGGTCCACATGCCGAGCGACAGCGCGGGGAAACTCTCCGAAAAGGCGTAGGGCACGCTCGAAATCGCGGAGATTCCCGCGCCGGAGTATAGCATCAGCACGACGCCGAAGCTGTTGACGAAGACCGCCGCGGCGAGAGCCGCCTCGCCCCTCAGTGTGGTTATATGTCTTTCCATGAGTGCATCATCTTCCTGCAGAAAAATTGAAAACGGGAGGGCGTTGTGGCTGCCGTCCCGTTTATGGCGCGCATTATAATTCTGCGGAGTTCTGTTATCAAGCAGGAATTTTTATAAAACTACCGTCGCGCTGTCAATCGCAGGAATCCGCGCGCGCCGCGGCGCGTCCGTTCCAGCGGCAGGCGCGCATGTCGACGCGCCCGTCGTCGGTGAACGGCACGCCCTCGGCTATAAGCTTTGCGCGGCGCAGCTCCGAGTAGCCGCCGCCCGCTATCGAGCCGTCGCTCATCACGACGCGCTGCCACGGCAGATCGTCGGGGCAGCGGCGCATCGCCCAGCCGACCTGGCGCGCCGCGCGCGGAGCGCCGAGCATATAGGCAATCTGCCCGTAGCTGACGACGCGCCCGCGCGGTATCGCGCGCACGATTTCGTAGACGCGCTCGAAAAACGGCGCGGCCTCCGCGCGCGCGGCTAGCCCTTCGCCTTTATCTTTTCCGCTATGCGCCGCCCCGCCTCGCGCGCGGCCGCCAGCTCCTTCGGAAATTCTTCGTCCCGCCATTTTTTCTTTTCCGCCTCGTCCCAGCCGTCCGCGTCGTATTTCGCGTAGTCGCTGAACTGATATGTATTGAACGCGCATACGCGCTCCGGCTTCGTGAATACGCGGCCGATGAAGCTCTCGAACGCGCCGAGCGGCCCTTTTCCGTCGTTTACGTATGTTTCGTGAAATTTCGGCTCTTTGACGTTCATCGTGTAAATCATCGCCGTCTCCGCGCGTTTCGGCGCGAGCGTCGGGTATCCCGCGCCGTAGCTGACGAACGGAAAGAGCAGCCGTTCTATAAACGCGTGGAGCTGCGGCGTGACCGTCCAGAAATAGACCGGCGAGGCGAAGACGAGGCCGTCCGCCTGCGCCGCGCGGCCGAGCAGCTCCGATGCGCCGTCGCGCTGCGCGCATCTGCCGTATGACGCCCCGCCCTTGACCTTGCAGGCGAAGCAGCTGCGGCATCCCTTTAAGTCGAGGTCGTAAAGCCGTACCGTTTCGACCTCCGCTCCAGCCTCCGCCGCGCCCGCCGCGAAGCTTTCGCACATCTGCGCCGTGTTCCAGCCCTTGCGCGGGCCGCCGTCGAATATGATTACCTTCATCGCGTTAGTGGGCGGCCGCCTCGCGGTTGCCGGGCTTTACGCCGTCGAAGCTGTCGAAGAATACCGTCTCTTCGCGCGCGAGCCGTTTCTCGTGGAAGGGCGACGGAGCCGCGTCGCCGGCGGGGTAGCCGACCGGCAGTATGGCGACGGGAACGAGGTAGTCGGGCAGTTCGTAGGTCTCGCGCAGGGCGGCGGGGTCGAAATACCCGACCCACGTAGTGCCGAGGCCGAGCTCCGCGGCTTCAAGCATCATCTGCGTCGTGACGATGGAGGCGTCTACGTCCCCCATGTCGCAGTTGTCGAACGAGCGCTTCCAGCTCGCCTCGCGGTCGTAGCAGACGACCAGCGCGAGCGGCGCGTGGAAGTGGTAGGGCGTGCAGCCCTTGAGCTTTTCGAGAGCCTCTGGGCTTTCGAGCACGAGCACGCGCTGCGGCTGGTAGTTCACCGCGGTCGGCGCGCAGCGTCCTGCTTCGAGTATCGCGTCGAGCTTTTCGCGCTCGACCTTCTTGTCGGAAAACTTTCTTACAGAGTAACGTTCTTTCGCAAGTTTAAGAAAATCCATTTTTTCGTTCTCCCTTCGTTTGGTATTCCGTATCAATGATAGCGCTGCGGCGCGAAAGCGCAAGGGCCGCGCGTGTTGACAGAGGAACGCAGGCGAACATATAATGAAGTTTAGCCGTCTTTGGACGGGCGGCCCGATAAAAAGGCCGCGCATCGCATGAAGGTTCTTTATACCGCGTATCGCCTGCGAACGAAATTTCTCGTTTCTTCTCATCGATTTGATAGATTTTCGCGGCACGGGAATGTTTGTGCCGGATGCATAGGGGACAGTGGGGCAGTCCGCGCCGGAGCGCAGCCATGCGCGCCGCACGTTCCGCCGTGTCCGTATATTCAGGAGGTAAAATTTTTTAATGCAGGAATTTCAGGAAAGATTCACAGATTTCAATTTGAGGCCTGAGCTGCTGCGCGCGATAGAGCGCAAGGGCTTCGAGCACCCGATGCCGGTGCAGACCGCCGTCCTGCGCGACGAGAGCCTCGCCGGCGACGACCTCATAGTGCAGGCGCGCACCGGCAGCGGCAAGACGCTCGCCTTCGCTCTGCCGCTGCTCAACGAGATGGAGGCTGGGGCCCGCACGCCGCGCATAATCGTGCTTTCTCCGACGCGCGAGCTCGCGCAGCAGACGGCGCGCGAATTCGCCTGGCTCGGCGCGGACATGGGCGTCCGCGTTGCGACGCTCGTCGGCGGCCTCGACATGGAGCGGCAGATACGTTCGCTGCGCGACGGCGCTTCCGTCGTCGTCGGCACGCCTGGGCGAATCCTCGACCACCTGCGTCGCGGCACGCTCAAGACCGAAGACATCACGAGCGTGGTACTTGACGAAGGCGACCACATGCTCGACATGGGCTTCCACGACGAGATGGAGGCCATTCTTCAGGCGATGGACCACGTCGAGCGCACGTGGCTCTTCTCCGCGACGATGCCGCCCGAGGTGCTCTCGCTGACGAAGCTCTACCTCGACGCGCCGAAAAAAATCTCGCTCGTCTCCGACGTCGCCTCGCACAGCGACATAACGCAGAAGGCCTATATCATCCCGTCGCGCAAGCGCTTTGAAGGGCTCGTCAACGTCCTGATATGGGAGAACCCGAGCAAATCGCTGCTCTTCTGCGGAACGCGCGCCGAGACGCAGGATATAGCGGACCGCCTCTGCGACATAGGTTTCCGCGCGACGGCGATACACGGCGACATGAGCCAGCGCGAGCGCAACAACGCGCTCTCGGCGCTGCGCGGCGGCCGCGTCTCCATACTCGTGGCGACCGACGTCGCGGCCCGCGGCCTCGACATCGACGCCGTCAGCCACGTTATACAGTACGGCCTGCCGCAGAACCTCGAAGCCTTCGTCCACCGCAGCGGACGCACGGGCCGCGCTGGCCACGAGGGCAGCAACCTGATACTGCTCACCGCGCGCGAAGCGCGTCAGTTCAAATTCATGCTGCACCAGTCGCATTCGAAGCTGACGCTCGAATGGATACCGGCCCCGGACGCGGCGGAGATAGAGGGGCAGTCGCGCATCCGCTTTGAAAACAACATCATCGAGCACGCGCTTGAATCCGACGAATTCGAGGAATGGGCGCGCGAACTATTGTCGCGCGAGGAAGCGCCGGTGCTCGTCTCCGGGCTTCTTGCGAAGGCATACGGAGACCAGCCGAGCGGCTACTCGATACGCGAGGACGTACAGTTCGAGATGGACCGCGAAAAGGGACGCCGCGACGCGGCATCGCGCGGAAACGGCAAAGACGCGGCGCGCAAAGAACGCTTCAAGCGGCCCGAAATGACCGGCGGCCTCTCCGTACAGTTCGCCGCGGGACGCAACGACGGCTGGGAAGTCGGCCCGCTGCTCGGCGCGATATGCCGCGGCGCTGGGCTCGGACGCGAGGACGTCGGCAACATCCGCCTGCGCGACACGAGCGCCGTCGTCGAAATATCGCCGCGCGGAGCGTCGTACATAGAAGCGCGCCGCGAACGCCTTGAGAAAGAGGGCCTGCCGATAGCCGCGATGCGCGAAATCAAGGGCGACGGCGAACGCCCGAGAAGAACCGGCGACCGCGCGCCGCGCCGCGAAAACCGCGAAGCCCGCGAGCCGCGCGAAGGCCGCGAAAGCTTCCGCCCGCGCAGAAGCCGCGACGGCGAGGGAAGCGGACGCAGAAAGTTCCCGAAATAACGCAAACAGAAAATCCCGCAGGGCCGCACGCACGCAGCGCGCGGCCCGTTTTGTGTCAGGCAGCGAAACGGCGTTCCGAACCGCCGCGCGTATATGTTGTGGGGGTAGCCGGGTAACTGCGGTTTGACATTCCCGTTCCTTCTTTATAGAATTGCACGCGAAATCCCTTCGCAACGGAGGCTGTATAAATGTCGTCGAATCCTCTTTCTGCTTTTCTCGCGCGCAAGGACATCCGTTTTTCTTTCTCACGCTACTTCGTGGACGCGCTCGGCGCTATGGGCGTCGGGCTCTTCGCGTCGCTCATCACGGGGCTGATACTCAAGACGATCGGCTCGAAGTGCGGAATTCCAATACTCGTCGAGTTCGGCGGCCTCGCCGGGCAGATGGTCGGCCCGGCCATCGCGGTCGCCGTCGCTCAGGCGCTCAAGGCTCCGCCTATGGTCGTCTTCTCGTGCGCCGCGGCGGGCTTCGCCGGCAACGCATGGGGCGGGCCGGTCGGCGCTTTCGTCTCGGCGATAGCCGGCGCTGAAGTCGGCAAGGCGGTATCGAAGGAGACGCCGGTGGATATAATCGCTACGCCCGCGCTGACCGTCATCGCCGGCATGGCGGCGGGGAAGCTCATAGGCCCGCCCGTGAGCGCGATGATGACGTGGCTGGGCCTGATAATAATGCGCGCGACGGAGCTCCAGCCGGGGCCGATGGGCGCGCTGGTCTCCGCGATAATGGGCATGATCCTGACGCTCCCAATATCGAGCGCGGCCATCGCGGTGGCGCTTAACCTCTCCGGCATCGCGGCCGGGGCCGCGGCTGTCGGCTGCTCGACGCAGATGGTCGGCTTCGCGGTCATGTCTTTCCGCGAGAACGGCGTCGCGGGGCTGCTGTCGCAGGGGCTCGGCACCTCGATGCTCCAGATGCCGAACATCGTGCGCCATCCGATGATTTGGGTTCCGCCGACGCTCGCGAGCTTCATTCTCGGGCCGATTTCGACGGTAGTCTTCAAGATGACGAACGTCCCCTCCGGCGCGGGAATGGGGACGAGCGGCCTCGTCGGCCAGTTCGGCGCAATCGAGGCGATGGGCGGCTCGCCCTCCGTGCTGATGCAGATTGCGTTGATGCATTTCATCCTGCCCGCCGTGACGACGCTCGCCATAGCCGAGGCTATGCGGCGGATGAATTTCATCAAGCCCGGAGAGATGAAGCTCGACCTGTAATCTGGTATCATATATAAACAACAATTCCATCAGGGAGGAATGTATTGTGAAAGTAAGAATGTCTGCCGCCTGCGCCGCTCTCTGTCTCGCCCTTGTGCTCGGCGTCGGGGCTACTGCGGCGCAGTGCGCGGAGATCGAACGCGAGCAGGCTTTCGCCATCGCGCTGAAGAACGCCGGAGTGCCGGAGAAGGACGCCTACAACGTCGAAATCAAGCGCGACCGCGAGAACGGCATCGCCATTTTCAAGGTCGAGTTCGAGACGCGCTACGGCGACTACGAGTTTGAGGTCGCGCGCGAAAGCGGGCGCATCATCGGCGCGGACTACGAGGTGGACGACGACTGGATCCGCACGCTCGGCGGCAGCCCCGTCAGCCTCGACGAAGCTAAGCGCGTCGTCCAGAAAAAAGTCCCCGGCTCGCATTTCAGGGACATCCGTATGCACCGCGAGGGCGGCGGACATGACGCGCGCTATGAGGGCGAGCTTTTCCACGAAGGCATAAAGTACGAATTCGAGATAGACCCGAGGACGGGCCGCATAGTCGACTGGAACGCGGATTTGCGGGGATAAGAGCTGTAAAACGCGCTAACAGCGTCTATTTGCGGAAAGCGCATCTAACATATGATAGCAGCGGTTATAATGTGCAAAATGAAACCGTATCTCTTTGACGGTAGAGATACGGCGGTGCTATAATCTTCACAGGTTATAGCTAGATTACTTTCATAATCTTGAGCAGCAGCTCAAGGATTTTGATAAGTAAATTCGCAAGAGGGACGAGATCCATAGCTTGGCGGGCGTGGTCTCGTCCTTTCTTTATAACCCGAGAAGATCGCTTCCTGCGTTTTCGCAATCGGCTCACCTCCCCTAAGGGAAAGACCTTCGCCTTTTCAAGCCCCCATTCGCCTGAGAAGCCCGTCGCCCGTAATTATACGACGCCGCGCTTTGCGTGCGCAATTATAAGATATGTTTTGCTCTTCCTACCTCGGCGTCTTCCATTTCCCGCTCTTGAGGAACCAGAGGCTTATCACTATCGTCAGCAGCGAGGCGAGCGGCGCGGCGAAGCCTACGGTGAAGAGGCTCGCGCCGGCGATTCCGCTGAGAACCCACGTCGCAGGCACGCGCACCGCGAAGGCGCAGAAGATGTTGTTCATCATCGTGAATGTCGTATGCCCGCAGCCGTTGAAGAACCCGTTGAGGCAGAATACCAGGCAGACGAGCACGCAGTCGATGCTGAACGATTTAAGATAGAGCGCCGTCGCGTCGATGAGCTCGCGGTCCGGCGTGAATATCCGTATCACGCCCTCGGGGAAGAAAAAGAGCACCGCGAAGGTGACGACGCCGAAGGCGAGCGAAATAGCGAGGCCCGAGAACAGCGTAGAGAGCGCGCGCTTCGGTTTGCCCGCGCCGATGTTCTGCGCGACCATCGCAGAAATGGCGGCGGCGAACGAGTGCGGCGGCAGCATCGTAAAACCGTTGAGCTTTCCCGTGATTCCTATCGCGGCGGCGGCTGCGACGCCGCCCATCTTGCTCACCGTTGCGAGTATGAAGATGAACGAAATGCTCGTCAGCGAGAACTGCACCGCCATCGGCAGGCCGATGCGCAGAAGGTTGACGAGCTTGTCCCATTTTATCCTCATGCTCGACAGCCTGAAGTCGAAGTGGTAATCGGCGCGCCGCGCGTAAATCACGGCGAGGTAGGCGGAAAATCCCTGCGAGAATACCGTAGCTATCGCCGCACCGTTCGCGCCCATTCCGAAGATGCCTACGAGCGCGAGGTCGCCGACGATGTTCAGCACGCAGGCGACCGCGACGAACATCAGCGGCGACGTCGAGTCGCCGAATCCGCGGAAAACTGCAGCGAGCGCGTTGTATGCGAACATCGTCGCCAGTCCCGCGACGTTGATGAAGATGTAGCCGCGCGTCGGCTCGAACGACTCTTCCGGCGTGCCGAGCAACCATACTATCGGGTCGATGAACAGCAGCAGCCCGACTGTGATGACGACGCTCATGATGGTGAAGAGCGTCAGCATCGTGCCGATAGTCTCGCGTATCTCGCCGGTCTGTCCAGCGCCGAAAAAGCGCCCTATCATAATAGTGCCGCCAAGCGAAAGGCCGATAACGATGCTGTTGATCATAAAGATGAACTGGCTTCCGATAGAGACGGCCGAGAGGCCCGCCGCGTCCGTGAACTGTCCGACGATTATCATATCCGCCGCGCCGTAGAGCGCCTGAAGCAGGTTCGCCGCCATATATGGGATTGCGAAACGCGTCAGCAGCAGCGGAATATTACCCTCCGTCAGCGACTGAGCGCCTGTCGAGAAGACGCCGGAGAAAAATTTCTTAAAATCAGCCATAAAACCTTACCTCACGAATCTTTCCTGGTCTTTCAGTCTTTGCAGAAAATAATATAAGAACGGCAGGCTCGTCGCGAAACTGAAAACGTCCGAGACTGTCTGCGTAATTTCAACGCCGGTCATGCCGAACATACGCGGCAGTACGATTATGAGCGGGAGGAAGTAAATTCCCTGTCGCGTGCAGGCGAGGAAGGTCGCGCGCCACGCGAACCCCGATGCCTGGTGCATCATATTCGTCGCGACGAAAAGCGGCTGAAGCAGCAGCGCCGCGCACTGGAAACGCATCGCGCGCGTCCCTATCGCTATGACCTCCGCGTCGTCGGCGCGGAAGAGCGCGATAATCTCAGGCGCAAAAATCCACCCGGCGAGAGTCAGCGCCGTCATCATCGCCATGCCGGCCTTGACGGTGAACCAGAAAGCCTCCCGCACGCGCGCATAGCGGCGCGAGCCGTAGTTGAAGCCGACGACCGGCGTGAAGCCCTGACCAAGGCCGATCATCACGGAGAGGATAAACATGAATATCCTGCCGACAATGGACATAGCCGCGACCGCCACGTCGCCGTAAGTCCCTGCGCTTGCGTTAAGCGCAGCGGTTGATATGCTCGCGAGCCCCTGCCGCGAGAGCGACGGGCATCCGAGGCGCACGATTTCAAAATAAGTCGCCGCGCGGCGCGGCAGGTTCCTGATACTTATGCCGACCATGCTCTTACCGCGCAGAAAGAAAGAAAACAGGATTGAGAAGCTCACGCACTGGCTCAGCAGAGTAGCAGCAGCCGCGCCTGAAATCCCGAGGCCGAATGTGAAAATAAAAATAGGGTCGAGCACGATATTCAGCAGCCCGCCGGTCACGAGGCCGCACATCGCGAAAGCCGAGTGCCCCTCGGCGCGCAGAATATTATTCATCACGAAACAGCAGCACATCACCGGCGCGCCGAGCAGAATCCACCGCGCGTATGCGCGCGCGTAAGGAAGTATCGTCGGAGTGGAGCCGAGCAGACGCATGAGCGGATCGATGAAAATAAGCCCGAAGACGCATATGCAGCTCCCCAGCGTCAGCGCGCTGAAGAACGACGCGGAGCCGTAAACGCTCGCAGACGATGCGTCGCCGCCCCCGAGCCTGCGCGAGATGACGCTGCCCGCTCCCATGCCGAGCGTGAAGCCGGTAGCCTGAAAAATCGCCATGAGGCAGAAGACGACGCCGACCGCGCCGCTCGCGCTGGTCCCGAGCTGAGAAACAAAATAGGTATCCGCGGTGTTGTAAAGCGCCGTCGTCAGCATACTCAATATCGTCGGTATCGCAAGAGAAATTATAAGAGGCCCGACAGGAGCCTCGGTCATCCGTTTCAGCTGCTCGTCGCGGCTTTGCGACGCCGCCGCGAAAATATTGAAACAGCCCATCCTTCCCACCTCCCTGCCTATAAAACTGCTTGCGGGTCATCGATATTTTATCCTGATAAAATACCACCAACAGCCGTCAATCTCAATAATTTCCGCGATGCGAAACGCTAAAAAAATCCCGCCCATGAACGGGCGGGAAGGGCGAGATTTTTTAGAAATGCAAAAACTAGGCTTTCAGAAGCTCCCTGCGGAAAATCAGGAAATAGAAGAGCGCGACGAAAACCGCCCCGCCGATGGCGTTGCCTATCGACACAAAGAATAGATTCTTCGCGAACGCCGCGGCGGTGAGCGCGGGGAAAGCTCCGCCGTTCAGCATCATGCCCAGCGGGATGAAAAACATATTTGCGACGCAGTGCTCGAACCCCATAGCGACGAAAGCGGAGATCGGAAGCAGCGCCGCGACGAACTTACCGGCAGTATCCTGCGCGCCGAAGGCTATCCACACGGCGAGGCAGACGAACCAGTTGCAGAGCACGCCGCGGATGAGCATCTGTCCGGCGGGAAGCGACGACTTCATCGCCGCGAGAGAAAGCGCAGCGGCCCCGCACTTTTCAGAGATAAGGCCGCTTGCGAATATGAGCGCTGCGAAAAACAGAGCGCCCGCGAAATTTGCAAAATAGACGGCGCAGATGTTGCGCATCATCGAAGCGAAGGAGATCTTTTTAGAAAGGCAGGCGATGGGCATAAGACAGTTGCCCGTTACAAGCTCCGCGCCGGCGGTAAGCACGAGGAAAAGACCGAGCGAGAAGACGACCCCGCCGAGCATCTTCGAAATGCCGACGCCGGCGAACTGCGCCGCGTCCTGCGTGACGACGAGCATGAAATACCCGCCCATCCCGATATAAGCCCCGGCAAGAAAGCCCATCAAAACCATAGTCCCAAACGCAAGCCGGCTCTTCGCAACCCCCGCCGCAAGCGCAGCCTGAGAAATCTCCGCCGGCGTCTTAATCCCCATAAAAATCTCCCCTTGGATTTTTTGGAGGCTATTATAGCCTAATTCCGTCAAAAATATGTAAAATCGCCGCAGGCGCGGTTTGGCTTGCGGCGTGTCAAATCCATGATGTTAATTTGATTTCAGCTGCGCTTTAGAACCGGCAGCGATATTCCTCCAAGTGGGAGCAGCCCTATCGTCGCGTCTGGCTTTGCCGCGATCGCCGCGTCTAGCGCTTCTTGAATCGTCTTGGCCGGCGTATAGCAGATGCCTCTGATTTGCTCGGGCGTCAGCCCCTCGCTGACCATATAAATTTTCGCGCGTTCCCTCGCGCGGCATCCGTCCAGCGCGACGACGGCAGATATAATGTCTGTATCGGTATCGTAAGGCGAAGCCTCCATAATGCCTTTTCTGACTTCTTCTATCGGAGCGGCGAGCCACTGCGCGTAGAGCGGATGATTGTGCGCCATACCCTCGTAGCACGGCGAGGCGAGGATGATGACGCCGCCGGGCTTCACTGCAAAATAGGCGGAAGTTACCCCTTTAATGCCCTGCCAGTAATCTATGTCGGCGGGGTATGAGCTTGCTATGACGATGTCCGCCAGCTCATCCATCTCTATGCAGAAAGATTTTCTCGCCAGTTCGGAGCCTGCTCTGTGCGCCTCTATGTAGTCGCCGCAGAATATTCCCGCGACCTTGCCCTCCTGGTTTTTAACGACGTTGATGATGAAGGCGAGGTTGGCAATTTTCCCAACGGCGTCTATGCCGGCCCTGCAGGGATTGTTATCGAGCACGCCGAGCGGAATGTCGGCGCAAAAGCCCGCCGCTCTGTGCGTCGCTTGCGTCGTCACAAAGTCGCATACTCCAGGCTGCACGATCTTCGCTCCGCCTGAAAAACCCGCGTCGCTGTGAGGGACGATATTGCCGACTCCGATGAGCAGGTCGGCTTCCAAGGCGAGTTTGTTGATGCGGACCGGAAGCTTATATCCCTCGACGTCAAGCTCTCCGAGGTCCGCTATGAGACTGCTGTCCGTCGCGTCGTGCTGCTCGACCTTAAAGCGCCTCACTATTTCGTCTCCTAACTTCGCTCTAACCTCTTCCTGCGTCATAACGCGGTGCGTGCCTGGAGCGGTGAGGAAGCTGATGGCTTCGCCGGGAATTCCGTTGTCGTTGAGATAGTCTACGACTATTGGAAGAAGTATGTCGAGCGGCGTTTCTCTGGTGTTGTCTTCAACGAGGAAAAGTATATTTTTCTTTCCTTGCGCAAGCTCGGCGAGAGACGGCGACGCTATGGGGGCTCTCAGCGCCTTGAGCAGCTCTTCTTTTACGTCAGCAACCGGAGCGATATTCGTCATTTTTCCCTCGAATACAACCTTGTTCCCTCTTGTGTCGACTTCAAGAAATTTACTCCCATACGGAATGCTGTATTTCATAAACGTGGCCTCCTTTTTTGTTCAACGCGAACGTTGCGGCGTTTATGCTGCGTATTGAAAAAACATAGAATGAGCTTTATCTCCATAAATATATATTGTCATCGCTT
>MHCFR05601__coassemble_925_pt1 | contig 28274 bp, 26 predicted proteins | sample MHCFR05601__metabat2_low_PE_003 | metagenome-assembled genome bin MHCFR05601
TTGAGGTTGGTCTGGAAGCCGACGATGTTGAAGAGCGTCCCTTCGGTGTTGTCCTGCCGCAGCTGCACGACGGCGTAGGGAGTTTCTCCGGCGTTCGCCGCCTCGAAGCCGACGGGGCGCAGCGGGCCGAAGAGCAGCGTCTGCTCGCCGCGCTTCGCTATCACTTCGACGGGCAGGCAGCCGTCGAAGTGGCGCATCTGCTCTTCCTCGAAGTCGTGGCGCGGCGCGGTCTCGGCGTTCACGAGCTCGCGCCAGAAAATTTTATATTCCTCTTCGTTCATCGGGCAGTTGATGTAGTCGCCCTCGTCGCCGTAGCGGTTGGCCTTGAAGGCCTTCGTCATGTCGACGGTCGAAACGTCTACTATCGGCGCGACCGCGTCGTAGAAATACAGAAATTCTTCGCCGGTCAGAGAGGCGAGCTTCTCCGCCATCGGAGCGCTCGTCAGCGGCCCGGTCGCGATTATCGCGGGCTCTTCGGGAAGCTCCGTAAGCTCCTCGCGCACCAGCTTGATGTTCGGGTGGTTTGAAATTTTTTCGTCTATCATCGCAGCGAAGCGTTCGCGGTCTACGGCGAGCGCGTTGCCCGCTGGGACGCGCGAGCGTTCGGCGCATTCCATTATGAGGCTGCCCATACGCGTGAGCTCTGCCTTCAGAATGCCCGCGGTGGTCGTCGTCTTTTCGCCGCCGAGCGAGTTGCTGCATACGAGCTCGCCGAGCATCCCCGTCTCGTGCGCGGGCGTCATTTTGTTCGGGCGCATCTCGTAGAGGCGCACCTTCACGCCGCGGCGCGCGAGCTGCCACGCCGCCTCGGAGCCGGAGAGGCCGCCGCCCGCGACCGTTACGGTCTTACATGTCTCCGGCATCGTCCGCCGCCTCCGTCTCGCCCGCGTTCTGCGCGTTCTCTTCCTTGCCGGGCTTCTTCCACGCCACGTAGTCACAGTCCGGGTAGCGGTTGCAGCCGTAGAAGAAGCGCCCCGCCATCTTGCCCTTCGTCGCCTTGCGGCGTATCAGCTCGCCTTCTCCGCATTTCGGGCACTTGATGCCCGTGCCCTTGACTATCTTGCGCGTGTAGCGGCACTCGGGATAGCCCGTGCAGGCGATGAACTCGCCGAAGCGCCCGCGCTTTATGACGAGGTCGCGCCCGCACTCGGGACACTGCTCGCCTATGAGCTCAGGTTCGGGCCTCATGCTCTCGCCGTGCGCCGCGACTTCGTCGACGGCGGGCTTGAACTCGTGCCAGAAGTCGGCCATGAGCTTCTTCCACTCGATGTCGCCGGACTCAACCTGGTCGAGCTCCTGCTCCATCTCCGCCGTGAAGCCGACGTTGATGAGCGTCGGGAAATATTTGACCAAGAAATTATTGACGAGCCGCCCGAGCTTCGTCGGATTCAGCCGCTTGTCCTCCTCGCCGCGGTCCACGTAGCCGCGCGCGAAGAGCGTCTCTATTATCGTCGCGTAGGTCGACGGGCGGCCTATGCCCTTTTCTTCGAGCGCCTTGACGAGGCCGGCCTCGGTGTACTGCGGCTGCGGCTGCGTGAATTTCTGCTCTTTCTCTATCGCGTCTATGTTGAGCGTCTCGCCCTTGACGGCGGGCTCGATCGTCACGTCCTTGATGCCGAGCGGGTAGACGCGGCCCCAGCCGTCGAATGTTACGACGACGCCGGACTGCTTCATCTGGTAGCCGCCCGAGCTGCACACGAGGTTCGTGCGCGCGACGACGGCGTCCTTCATCTGGCTCGCTATGAAGCGGCTCCATATCAGCTCGTACAGCTTGAACTGCTCGGGCGTGAGGTAGGGCTTCACCGACTCGGGCGTCAGAGACGCGTCGGTCGCGCGTATCGCCTCGTGCGCGTCCTGCGCCTTGCCCTTCGGCGTGTACTCGTTGGGCGACGCGGGCAGATATTCCTCGCCGAAGCTCTCGCGTATGAAGGAGCGCGAGGCTTCGAGCGCCTCGGGCGCAAGCCGCAGGCTGTCGGTGCGCATGTAGGTGATAAGCCCCGTCGGGCCGCGGCCCGGAATTTCGACGCCTTCGTAAAGCGCCTGTGCTATGCGCATCGTGCGGCGCGGCGCGAAGCCGCAGCGGCGCGACGCCTCCTGCTGGAGCGTACTGGTCTTGAAGGGCGGGTTCGGCTGACGTTTACTTTCCTTCGTTCCGAAATCGTCGACGACGAGCCGCCCCGCGCGTATCGCGGCCTCGGCTTTGTTCGCCTCGTCTTCGCTGCTTATCGTCACGGGCTTGCCCTCGAATTTTTCTACGCGTAGCTTGTAGCCGCGCTTCGCGTCGAGGCTCGAAGCCGCCACGTCGAGCAGCCAGTATTCCTCGGGGATGAAGCGTTCTATCTCTTCCTGACGCTCGCAGACTATGCGCAGCGCGACGGACTGCACGCGCCCGGCGGAGAGGCCGCGCTGCACCTTGTACCAGAGCAGCGGGCTGAGCTCGTAGCCGACGAGGCGGTCGAGCACGCGGCGCGCCTGCTGCGCCTCGACGAGGTTCATGTTTATCACGTCGGGCTCGGCTATCGCGCTTTTGACGCCGTGGCTCGTGATCTCGTGCATTCTTATGCGGCACTGTTTGTTTGTGTCGATGTCGAGCAGCGTCGCCAGGTGCCACGCTATCGCCTCGCCCTCGCGGTCGGGGTCGGAGGCGAGCAGCGTTCCGGCGCTAACCGACGAAGCTCCCTTGAGCGTCTTTATGAGGTCGGCCTTGCCGCGCACCTGTATGTACTCGGGCTCGAAGCTGTTTTCGATGTCTATCGCCATACGCCCTTTCGGAAGGTCGCGCACGTGGCCGATGCTCGCGAGCACGCGGTATTTCGGGCCGAGTATCTTTTCGAGCGTCTTGGCCTTCGCGGGGGACTCGACTATAACGAGCGTCTTTCCCTCGTACTGTGCAAATTTCTGAAGCTTCGCGGACGTTTTCGACGCGGCCTTTTTAGCCGGAGCTTTTTTCGCCGCGCTTTCCTTCGCCGTCTTTTCGGCGGCGCGCCTGGTCGCGCTCTTTTTCGCCGTCGTCTCTTTTTTAGCGGCTGTCTCCTTCTTCGCAGCGGCGCTCTTCGTAGTTTTCTTCGCGGGAGCTTTCTTCGCCGCGCTTGTTTTTGTTTCGCCGGTCGCCGCCGCTTCCTCCGCGGCTTTTTTTCTGACGGCCATCGCAGCCACACCTCTCTTTTATAAATTGCCCTTTACGCCGTACCGTCCTGCCGAGGGCATATAGACAAGCCCCTTCGCGGACATTAACGTGATGTTTTTCAAGATGTCAGCGGCGCTCATTTTAACGGCAACAGATATATTGTCAATCGTCTTTTCGCCGTTCGCCGCAAGATAGTCGAAAATTTTCCTTTCTTCATCGCTGAGCGACGCCGCGCGCGCTTCGGGACGCGCCGCGCTTTCGTCCTCCGCGGCCTGCGCGCCGCAGGCGGAGAAGAAAGTTTTTTCGTTTATGTATGGATACGCGCCGTCGTAGATGAGCGCGTTCGTCCCCTCCGCGTTCGCGTCGAAGATGCGCCCCGGCACGGCCCATACTTCGCGCCCGAGTTCGAGCGCGAGCCGCGCGGTTATCATAGAGCCGCTTTTTAGCGGCGCTTCGACAACTACGACCTTTTCCGCGAGCGCCGCGACGATGCGGTTGCGCTGCGGGAAATGCCACGGGTCGCCGCCCGCGCCTATCGGGAATTCCGTGACGAGCGCGCCGCGTTCGCAGATTTTTTCAAAGAGCGCGCGGTTCGACGCGGGATAGGCGACGTCTATGCCCGTGCCCATCACGGCGAATGTCGTTCCGCAGGCTTCGGCGCAGGCCGACTGCGATTCGCAGTCCACGCCGAAGGCTCCGCCGCTGACGAGCGTCACGCCGTAGCGCGCGCAGGCTTCGCCTATCGAGCGCGCGGCGTTTTTGCCGTAAATGCTCGCGCGGCGCGTGCCGACAACCGCGACGCATTTGTCCGCAGCGTTCAGCCGTCCGCGCACGTAGAGCGCGAGCGGCGCGTCGCGCAGGTCGAGCAGCCGCGCGGGGTAATCCTCGTCGTCTATGGAAATTATGCGCGCCCCGAGCTTCGCAGCGCGCTCCGCTTCGTTTTCCGCCCACGCGCGCGATTCAGCCTCGCGTATGCGCGCGAGCTGCTTTTCGGTGAAGACCGTCGCCGCGGCGTCGATTTTCGGCGGATTCCACAGTTCGCGCCACGGGATGCCGAGCGCCGCGAATTTCGCCAGCGCCTGCGAGTTCGCGTTCACGTAGTTTAGAAGCAGCAGGAATTTCAGCCGTTCATCCACGACGTTGCCTCCCCTTCCCTGTACCCAGCCGCCTCGGCGATGTGGCGCACCTCTATCCGCGGCGCGGCTTCGAGGTCCGCAATAGTGCGCGCGACGCGCAGCACGCGCGAGAGGCCGCGCCCCGAGAGCTTGACGCGCTTGAGCGTTTCGAGTATGAAATCGCGCACCTCGGGCTTCATCGACGCGTTGCGCCGCAGGAATTTTTCCGGGATTTCAGAATTATATGCGAAGCCGAAGGGCTTCCATCTCGCGCGCTGTATTTCGCGCGCCGCCGCGACGCGCGCGCGCACCTCCGCGCTAGTCTCCCCGCCGCTCTCGCCGAGCGAGACGAGTTCCTCGGGCGTGAGCCGCGGCACGGGAATGTGCAGGTCTATTCTGTCGAGTATCGGCCCGGAGAGCTTGCGGCGGTAGCGTTCGAGCGACGCAGCGCTGCATATGCACTTCTGCTCGGGGTCGCCCGCATAGCCGCACGGGCATGGGTTGCAGGCAGCGACGACGAGCGCCTTCGCTGGGTACGCGACGCTGCCCGAGACGCGGCTGACCGTTATCGAGCCGTCTTCGAGAGGCTGGCGCAGCGCCTCTATCACGTCGCGCTGGAACTCGGGGAATTCGTCGAGGAAGAGTACGCCGCGCGAGGCGAGGCTTATCTCGCCCGGGCGCAGCCACGAGCCGCCGCCGCATATCGCCGCGGTCGTCGCCGTGTGGTGGACGGCGCGGAACGGACGTTCGCGGCTCAGCACGAATGGAAGCCCCGCAGTGCTGCGCAGCATCATGACCTCCATCAGCTCGCCGTCGTCGAGCGGCGGCAGTATGCCTTTGAGCGCCTTCGCGAGCATCGTCTTGCCCGAGCCTGGCGAGCCTATGAAGAGTATATTGTGATGGCCCGCGGCCGCTATTTCGAGGGCGCGCTTCGCCGCGGCCTGTCCCTTTATTTCGGAGAAGTCTGGGTCAGCCGCTGGCTCAGAGCATTCTATTTCACGCTTTTCTATCATTTCAAGTTGTTTCTCGCCGCGCAGGTGCATGACGAGGCTTTGAAGGTCCGGCACGCTCCACGCGCATACGCCGTCTACAATTGAGACTTCGCCGGCATTATCCGACGGCACGAACAGCTCCATATTGTTTTCACGAGCAAAGAAAGCAGCGGGCACCGCGCCGCGCACTCTGCGAAGCCTGCCGTCGAGCGCAAGTTCGCCGATGTAGAGCGCCGGACGTTCCGTCCGCACGCATCCGGCCTTTTCGGCGAGCGCGACGGCTATCGGCAGGTCGAGCATCGCACCCTCCTTCGGAAGGTCGGCGGGCGCCAGGTTCACCGCGACGCGTCCCTTAAGCAGGACATTCACTGTACGAAGAGCGGCGCGCACGCGCTCGCGAGCCTCCTTCACCGCCGCGTCCGGCAGACCGACGATAGAGATGACAGGCATTCCTCCCGTTATCTCAGCTTCGACTTCAACCGCGGCTCCCGTCATGCCGCGAAGCGTAAGCCCGTTGACGTTCCTCATAGAATCTGCTCCGTTATGCTTTTAATATGTTCTATTTTCATTTCTCCGCCGTCGTACGAAGTTATTGCGACGAGGTCGATACGCCAGAATCCCATGTAATTCGCCTGCTGGGTCCAAAGTTCCGCGGCTCGCGTAAGCCTTTCGAGCTTGACAGGGCCGACGGTCTCTTCCGGCGCGGCTATCGGGTTCGCGCGCCGCGCGCGCACCTCGGCGAAGACCAGTTCGTCACCGTCGCGCGCTATTATGTCTATCTCGCAGTGGCCGACGCGGACGTTTCTGTCCAGAATCGCATAGCCGAGCCCGGCTAGGTAACGCGCCGCCGATTCCTCCGCCGCGGCGCCGAAGGCGAGATGCGCGGGCCGTTCCTTCGTTTCGTACGGCTTCACCGTCATGCGCGGCGCGCCGTTGTTTTCGCGCGCAGTCGATTTTTCAAGCGCGCGCCTGACCTTCGCGTCAATCCTCACCGCCGCCCGCTCCTCTGAACGAAAGCCGGTGGACCGGCGAAGGCCCGTACTCGGCGACGAGCGCGCGGTGCAGCGCGCTTGGATAGCCCTTGTGCTTCGCAAACTGGTACTGCGGATAAATTTTGTCCAGCGATTCCATCACGCGGTCGCGCAGCACCTTCGCGGCGACCGACGCGGCCGCGATTGCGGGAACGCGGGAGTCGCCCTTTATCACGGCCTTCTGGCGGACGGCGAGCCCCGGCACAAGGCGGTTGCCGTCGACGAGCACTAGGTCCGGCTGCACGCGCAGCCGCTCGACGGAGCGCTTCATGCACCAGAGCGAGGCGTTGAGGATGTTTATCCTGTCTATGACGCGCGGCGAGGCGGCCTGCGCGCGCCATTCGACGCCCGCTTCGCACATCGCCGCGAAGATTTTTTCACGTTTTTTAGCTGTCAGTTTTTTTGAATCGTTGAGGCCGAGCGATAAAAGCATCTCGCGCTGCTCTATTGTCAGGACGGCGGCGGCCGCGACGACGGGGCCCGCGAGGGGGCCGCGCCCGGCTTCGTCCGTCCCCGCTATGACGTAGGGCGGCACGCTTACAGCTCCTCCCAGAGCGAAGCGTCGCCGGGGCGTTCGAAACTCATACGCCCAAAGCGCCCGTTTGCGAGCGCGTCGAGGAACGCGCGCCCCGCGCCCTCCATATCGACAGTCCCGCCCTGCGCGAGCCGTCCGAGCCTGCGCCCGACCTGTTCGAGAATTTCGACCGGCGCGCCCTCGGGGCTTACGCCCCAGAGCTTTTCAACGCCGTTCCATAAATTTTTCCTGATAAGGAACTCTATGCAGTCCTTCGCGTGTTCCTCGAAGCTGCCGATTACCTGGCTGCGCGAAGAGCCTATCCACGAAATCATGCGGTGCGCGCGCGCGTCGGCGTGCGGGTCGAGGATGCCCGGCGAGTCCACGAGCAGGAATCCGTTGCCGCCGAACCACGAAACGCCCTTCGTGACGCCTGGGATGCCTCCGACACGCGCGGCCTTGCGCCCGACGAGCTGGTTTATCAGCATGGATTTGCCGACGTTCGGCGTGCCGACGACCGCGACGCGCAGGTCGCGGAACGACGGCTTTTTCTTCGCAAGCGCGGCGCGCACGCCGCCCGCCCCGCCTTTGCGCAGGTCGAGCGGCCACGCGGGAAGCCCACCGCCTTTAAGGTAGGCGGCCCATTCTTTCGTGATCTTCTCGTCGGCAAGGTCGGCCTTTGAAAGCACCGCCATCGTCTCTATTTTCCCTTTGAAAAGCGAAAGCATCGGCGACGAGGTGAGCCGCGGCGCGCGGGCGTCGCGTACCTCGATGAGCAGGTCGACCGCCGAGGCGAGCGCCTCAAGCTGCCGCCTCCCCTTCGCCATGTGGCCGGGGTACCATACGGTGCGCGGCATCGTGCGGCTATTCCATGAATCCTATGCGCGACAGCGGCCAGTATCGGAATACCGCCGGCCCGCGCATGAAGTTCTCGGGCACGAAGCCCCAGAAGCGCCCGTCCTGCGAGTTCGGCCTGTTGTCGCCGAGGCAGAAATAATGCCCCTCAGGCACCTTGACGGGGGCCATGTTGTAGCTGTCTGTGTTCTTGACGTAGGGCTCGAAGACCTCAGTACCGTTGACGAAGACTGTGCCGTTGCGCATCTCTACGGTGTCGCCCGGCAGCCCTATGACGCGTTTCACAAAGTCGCGCCGCGGGTCGACCGGATATTTGAAGACGGCTATATCGCCGCGCTCGGGGCCGTTGTTCGGAAGGTGGTACCAGAATTTAAGGACGAGCACCCTGTCGCCTATTTCGAGCGTCGGTATCATGGAACCGCTCGGAATCCAGAAAGCCTGCACTACGAACGTGCGGAGTATCAGCGCCAGGACGACCGCCCAGAGCACGGTCTCTATCGTTTCGCGCCACCACGGTTTAGGCATTGCATCTACCTCCATAAATCTTTTGCCAGCGGCAATGAGTTTGCATTACAAGAGCGCCTCGGGGAGAACCTCAAGCTCCGCGGTCATCAGCATCGCGCCTTCGAGCTTCGGGAAAACCGTGCGCCCGTCATCCGAGAACGCGAGCTTCACGACGTTCACGCCGCCCGGGTTCGTCACACGCACCTCCGCGCCGCAGAGATCGAGCTGCATCGCGGCGATCGCCGAAGCGGTCGAGCCCGTCCCGCACGAGAGCGTCATATCCTCGACGCCGCGCTCGTATGTCATTACGTCGAGGCCGCCGCCCGCAGCAACGGCGAAGTTCACGTTCGTGCCCCGCGGGAACAAATCCGCGCGTCCGCGTATCGCGCGCCCGAGCGGGGCGTAGTCCGCGAAGGCCCGGCTGCGTTTCTCCTCGAATATGACCGTGTGCGGCACACCTACTATTATATATGTGTATTCGTAATCCACGCCGTCGACCGTGACGCGGCCTCTCTCAACACCGTCTAGCGGTACCGGCGCAAGTTCAAGCGCGGCCATGCGGCCGTCGACCGACGCGCGCACCTCGCCGCCGAGCGTCTCGAAGCGCATCGACGGAGATTTTACGATTCCCTTCTCGAAAGCGTAGCGCGCTATGCAGCGCGCGCCGTTGCCGCACATCTCGCCCTCCGAGCCGTCGCTGTTGAAGAGGCGCATACGGAAGTCCGCGCGTTCCGACGGTTCGACGACGAGCAGCCCGTCCGCTCCGACCGAAAGCCCGCGGCGGCAGAGCAGCCGCGCGAAACGCGCAAGCTCCTCCGCGCCGAATGCGAGCGTCCTGTTGTCTATCATTATGAAGTCGTTGCCGTTTCCGTTCATCTTCGTGCAGCTGAGCATAGCGGGGCGAGCCTCCTTCCGCTCTCTTAACAAAGGTATTTTAGCATAAAGATTACAGTGCGGCGTCAGCGCAAAAAAGCGGACGAAGCCGAAAAGCCCCGTCCGCCGCGTAGTTTTGTTCCTCGCGCGAAAAATTTACGCGCCGTGTACGGCCTCCGCCATTTCGCGCACGTACCGCGCGACGTGCGGCACGCAGTCCTCGCCGTACTTTTCGCAAAGCTTCACTATTGCGCTGCCGACTATCGCGCCGTCGGACTGAGAGGCCATCGACGCTGCCTGCTCCGGCGTCGATATGCCGAAGCCTACGGCGCACGGAATATCCTTCTCGCGTTTGACGAGGCGCACCATCGCGCCGACGTCCGTCGTTATCGCGCCGCGCACGCCCGTAACGCCGAGCGACGAAACACAGTAGACGAAGCCCTCGGCCTCTCGCGCTATCGTCGCTATGCGCTCGTGCGAAGTCGGCGCAATCAGAGAGACGACCTCGACGCCGTGGCGGCGGCACGGAGCGGCGAACTCTTCCTTTTCCTCAAACGGCACGTCGGGCAGTATGAGGCCGTCGACGCCGGCCGATGCAGCGGCTTCGGCGAAGCGCTCAATTCCGTAGGAATAGACGACGTTCGCGTAGGTCATGAAGGCGAGCGGCGTATCTACGCGCGCGCGGATGCGGCGCGCAGTCTCGAGTATCTTGTCTGTCGTCGCGCCGCCGCGCAGCGCGCGGACGTTCGCGGCCTGTATGACCGGCCCTTCAGCGGTCGGGTCGGAGAAGGGGATACCGAGCTCTATTAGGTCGGCTCCGGCCTCCGCCATCGCACAGGCGAGCTCCTCCGTGACCGCGAGGCTCGGGTCTCCGCAGGTGATGAATGGTATGAAGGCTTTGCCCTTTTCAAAGGCGCGTCTGATGTTACTCATGCAAATCCTCTCCTCTGTACCGCGCTATCGCCGCGCAGTCCTTGTCGCCGCGTCCCGAGAGACAGACGACGATTATTTTGTCCCTTCCCATCTGCGGCGCGATCTTCATCGCGTGCGCGACGGCGTGCGCGCTCTCGATTGCGGGGATTATGCCCTCCGTGCGCGCGAGATACTCGAAGGCCTCGACTGATTCGTCGTCGGTGACGGGGACGTACTCGGCGCGGCCCGTGTCGTGCAGGTAGGCGTGCTCGGGGCCGATGCCGGGATAGTCGAGCCCCGCGGAAATCGAATAGACGGGCGCGATCTGCCCGTAGGCGTCCTGGCAGAAGTAGGACTTCATGCCGTGGAAGATGCCGAGCCGCCCCGTCGCTATCGTAGCCGCCGTCTCGGGCGTGTCGACGCCGCGCCCCGCCGCCTCGCAGCCGATGAGCTTCACGGACGGGTCGCCGATGAAGTTGTAGAACGTACCGATGGCGTTCGAGCCGCCGCCGACGCATGCGAGCACGGCGTCGGGCAGCCTGCCCTCGGCCTGCGCGAGCTGCTCTTTTATCTCCTTCGATATGACGGCCTGGAAGTCGCGCACTATCGTCGGGAAGGGGTGCGGCCCCATGCACGAGCCGAGTACGTAATGCGTGTCGGCGATGCGGCGCGTCCACTCGCGCATCGTCTCGCTGACGGCGTCCTTCAGCGTCCCCGTGCCGCTCTCGACGGAATGGACGGTCGAGCCGAGCAGCCTCATGCGGTAGACGTTGAGCGCCTGACGCTCGATGTCCTCGCGTCCCATGAAGACCTCGCACTCCATACCGAAGAGCGCCGCCGCCGTCGCCGTAGCGACGCCGTGCTGCCCCGCGCCCGTCTCGGCTATGAGGCGCGTCTTGCCCATGCGTTTTGCAAGAAGCGCCTGACCGAGGACGTTGTTTATCTTGTGCGCGCCGGTATGGTTCAGGTCCTCGCGCTTTAAATATATCTTCGCGCCGCCCAAGTCCTCCGTCATGCGCTTTGCGAAGTAGAGGCGCGACGGCCTGCCCGCGTAGTCGTTAAGCAGCGCGGCAAGCTCGCTCTGGAAATCCGCGTCGTCCTTGTATCTGTTGTAAGCCTCTTCAAGCTCTATGACGGCGTTCATCAGCGTCTCGGAAATGTACTGCCCGCCGTGTTCGCCGAACCTTCCTCTGCTCATCTATGAAAACCTCCTGACAGCGGCGACCGCCGCCTTAATTTTTTCCAAGTCTTTGAATCCGTCCGTCTCCACCCCGCTGCTCATGTCGAGCGCGAAGGGACGCAGCTTGTCTATAACTTCAGCGGCGTTATCCGCGCCGAGGCCGCCCGCTATGAAGCAGGGGCGCGGGAAATTTTCCGCGAATTTCCAGTCGAAGCGCCGCCCCTCGCCTTGGCCGCCGTCGAGCAGGACGCACTCCGCGGAGCTTTGCGCGGCGCGCCGCACGTCGTTTTCATCCTTCACGCGGAAAGCCTGAATAATCTCGCAGCGGCAGAGCGCGCGCAGATTTTTTATATATTCCTCGTCCTCGGAACCGTGGAGCTGCGCCGCGCGGATTGCGCCGCAGTTTACGAGTTCCGCTATAACTTCGGGGCGCTCGTCTACGAACACGCCCACGGGCATAATTTCAGACGACAGCCGCAGCGCAAGCTCTTTAGCACGCTCTAGGGAGACGTTTCTGCGGCTTTTCGGGAAATTCACGACAAACCCCGCGTAGTCCGGCTTCGCCTCGTTGACGAAATCTATGTCGCATTCGCGCGAAAGCCCGCAGATTTTTATTTTCGTCACCGCGCCGTCCCCCTAAGCTCCGCGAGCGCCGCGCGCTTGTCTGCCGCGCGCATCAGCCGCTCGCCGACGAGCACGGCGTCCGCGCCGCAGCGGCGCAGCTTTTCTATATCCTCCGGGCCGTTCACTCCGCTCTCGGAGACGAATACGATTTCGCGCGGCACGAGCGGGCGCAGCCGCAGGCTGACGTTCATATCCACCTTGAAGGTTTTCAGGTCGCGGTTGTTGACGCCGACGATGCGCGCGCCCGCGCCGAGCGCCAGCTCCGTTTCCGCTTCGTCGTGGACTTCGACGAGCGCCGACAAATTAAGCTCGTGCGCGAGGGCTATATAGTCGCGCAGCGCCGCGCCTTCCGTCAGCGAAACTATCAGCAGCACCGCCGAGGCTTCGAGCGCCGAGGCCGAGTATATCATGTACTCGTCCACCGTGAAATCCTTGCGCAGCACAGGGATGCGCAGCTCACGCGCCATCTCGCGCAGATATTCGTCGCTCCCCTTGAACCAGAACGGCTCCGTCAAACACGATACGGCGGCAGCGCCCGCAGCCTCGTAGCCGCGCGCGATGTCGAGATAAGGGAAATCACAGGCGATAAGCCCCTTCGACGGAGAGGCGCGCTTCACCTCGCAGATGAACGCAACGTCCCCGCCGCGCAGCGCATTCTCGAATGCGCGCGGAGTCCTAGCCTTCGCCGCTTCTTCCGCGGCGCGGCGCACATCCGCGAGCGGCGCGCGCTTTTTATCCTCCGCGACGCGGATTTTCGTCCTTTCGGCTATTTCCTCTAAGATGTTCATTTATTGCTCTCTCTTATAAATTCGTCGAGCTTGCGCATCGCCGCGCCGGAGTCGATTATTTCTTCCGCCGAACGCACGCCCGCTTCAATGCTTTCGGCCTTGCCGCCGATGTAGAGCGCGGCCCCGGCGTTGAGGCAGACGGCGCTGCGCTTCGGCCCGCGGTCCTCGCCGCCGAGTATCGCGCGCGTTATCGCCGCGTTCTCCGCCGGAGTTCCTCCCGCCAGCTCGGATTTGCCGCAGCGTTCGTAGCCGAAACGCTCCGGCGTAAGCTCGTAGGACTGGAACCAGCCTTCCTTTATCTCGCAGACCGTCGTCGGCGCGCTCATGGAAATTTCGTCAAGGCTGTCCTGACCGAAGACGACCATGCCGCGCGAGACGCCGAGGCGCGACATGACGTGTGCGAGCGGCTCGACGAGCGTCTCGTCGTAGACGCCCATCAGCTCGCGCTTCGCGCCCGCGGGGTTCGAGAGCGGGCCGAGAATGTTGAAGACCGTCCTGATGCCCAGCTCGCGACGCACCGGCGCGACGTACTTCATCGCGATATGGTAGTTCTGCGCGAAGAGGAAGCAGATGTTTATCTCCTTCAGCAGCTGTGCGCTGCGCTCCGGCGAAATCGTGATGTTCACGCCGAGCGCTTCAAGCACGTCGGCAGCGCCGCACTTCGACGAGGCCGCGCGGTTTCCGTGCTTCGCGACCGGCACGCCGCCAGCCGCAATGACCAGCGCCGCCGTCGTAGATATGTTGAAAGAGTTCGCGTGGTCTCCGCCCGTGCCGACTATTTCGAGCGCGTCCACGTCGTGCAGCAGCCTGATGCAGTGCTCGCGCATGCCGACCGCGGAGGCGGTTATCTCGTCCGTCGTCTCGCCCTTCAGCGAGAGCGCCGTAAGGTAGGCCGCCATCTGCACGCCGCTCGCCTGCCCGTTCATTATCTCGTTCATGACCTCGCGCGCTTCGTCGAAGGTCAAATCTTCTTTTCTTGAAAGTTTTATTATCGCTTCTTTAATCATCATTATTTCCTCCCAGCTTTCACTGCGTCTATAAAATTCTTCACTATCATGGGGCCGTCGGGCGTCATCACCGATTCTGGATGGAACTGAACGCCGCAGACAAGCCGCTTCACGTCTTCAAGCGCCATTATTTCGCCGTCTTCGGCGCGCGCAGTGACGCGCAGCGACGGCGGCAGGCTCTCTTCGACGGCCGCGAGCGAATGGTAACGCGCGGCGGGAAATCCGCTCTTCATGCCTTTGAACAGCACGCTCCCGCCTTCGAGCGAAATGTGCGAAACCTTGCCGTGCATCAGGCTCTTGGCATAAGATACGCGGCCGCCGAGCGCCGTGCATATCACCTGCATTCCGAGGCAGACGCCGAAAATCGGTATCTTCCCCGCGAAGCGGCGCACAAGCGCCGGACATACGCCGGCATCCTCGGGACGGCCGGGGCCGGGCGACAGAAGGATCGCTTCCGGCGCGAGGGATTCGACTTCGTCCGCCGTCACCGCGTCGCTGCGCACCACCATAACGTCAGGGACGAAAGATCCTGCAAGCTGGTACAGGTTGTAGACGAAGCTGTCATAGTTATCTATCAGCAGAAACATTATTTTAATCCTCCTTCCGCGGCGCGCAGGGCGCGCACTACGGCCTGCGCCTTGTCGGCGCATTCCTGGAACTCCCGCTCAGGCACGCTGTCCGCGACGACGCCCGCGCCGGACTGGACGCAGACGCGCCCGTTCTTTTTATAGGCGAGCCGTATCGCTATACATGTGTCCATGTTGCCGCTGAAATCAAGATAGCCCACAGCGCCGCCGTAAATTCCGCGCCGAGTCCCTTCGAGCTCGCGGATTATCTCGCAGGCGCGTATCTTCGGCGCGCCCGACAAAGTCCCGGCGGGCAGTATCGAGTCCACGGCGTCAACCGCGTCCCTGTCGACGCGGATTTTCCCTGAAACTGTCGAGCCGATGTGCATAACGTGCGAGAAGCGCAGCACTTCCATATATTTTTCAACATTGACGCTGTTCAGGCGGCATACGCGCCCGAGGTCGTTGCGTCCGAGGTCGACGAGCATATTGTGCTCGGCGAGCTCTTTCTCGTCGGCGAGCAGCTCGCGTTCGAGCGCGGCGTCTTCCTCATCACCGGCGCCGCGCCTGCGCGTCCCCGCAAGCGGGAAGGTGTAGAGGGAGCCGTCGTCGAGACGTGCGAGCGTCTCCGGCGAAGCTCCGGCTATCTCTATGTCGTCGCTCGAAAAGTAGAACATATAGGGCGACGGGTTCGTCGTGCGCAGCACGCGGTAGGCGTCGAAGAGGCTGCCCTCCGCCGCCGCGCTCATCGGGTTCGACAGCACGACCTGGAAGATGTCTCCCTCGCGGATGTATTTTTTCGCGCTCTCCACCATAGCGCAGAACTCCTTCTTCGAAAAGCGAGGAGCAAGCTCATCCTTCAGCCGCAGCGGGCGGAAGACGGCCTTCGCGCCGCTTGAAAGCAGAGATTCCATCTCGTCGAGCTTCTTCCACGCGCGCAGGTAGCCCGCGTCCGCGTCGTCCGCTGGGACGCCGGCTATAAGCAGCAGTTTCTGGCGGTAATGGTCGAAAGCTATCACCTTGTCGAAAAGCATCAGGTCAACGTCGCGGAAGTCGCCGCAGTCGCCTCCGGCGCGAAGCTTCGGCTCCGCGTACTTGAAATATTCATAGGAAAAATAGCCGACGAGGCCGCCACAGAAGGGCGGCATTCCCTTGATCTTCGGGCTTCTGCGCTCGCGCAGCAGCGCGCGGATAGCCGCGCCCGGGTGCTCGGTCCGCTCCGTCCTTTCGCGCGTTTCGCCGTCGTCCGCCGCCTCGCGGATGCGCAGCAGGCCGTCGGTGCAAGTCAGTTCAAGCTCCGGCTCGTAGCCGAGAAACGAATAACGCCCCCAACGGCGGTCGTTCTCCGCGCTTTCGAGCAGAAAGCAGTGCCTGCCCGCCGCGCGCAGCGTCCTCATAACCTCGACGGGCGTAAATCTGTCGGCGTACAGCTCGCGGCAGACTGGAATCCTTTTGTAATCGCCGCTTTTCGCCAGCCTCTTGACCTCTTCAAGCTCAGGATACATGAAACTACCTCCGTTCGCTGCCGGAGGGCTGAAACAGAAAAGCCCGTCCCGGCAGATATTTAGTCTGCCAAGGACGGGCTGGAAATTCCCGCGGTGCCACCTTGTTTCACGACTTTGCGTGCTCTTAGCGAGATACTATCATATCTCCGGCAACTTACGCATGCCCCCGCGTCGCGTCATACTCGGCTCACGCCTTTCCCCGCGCCCTCAACGGTCCATTTGCCTGCCTGCGTTCCGCCCGCTCTCACCAACGCGGACTCTCTGTTGGCGCCCGACAGACTTTATCTCCGTCTCACCGGTTTCGGTCTGTATTAACCACGTCGTAGATTATATAGAAATTTTTACCGCTGTCAACACTTTATAAATCGTAATCGAACTCCGCCACGACAGCCGTGTGGTCCGACGGCTTCGCCATCGCGCGCAGTTCGCGCTCGACGATCACGGAGCGGCAGAGCGCCGCGGCGCTCTTCGTGCCGAGCACATGGTCTATGCGCCAGCCGATATTGCGCGCAAGCGAATCCTTTATGCGGTAATCCCAGAATGTGTACTCTCCAGCCTCCGGCAGATGTTCGCGGAAAATATCGACCAGCCCCCACTCCATGGCGGAGGCGAGAGCCTTCTTAACATCCTCGTGGAAGCAGACGTGGTTCTTCTTGTTCTTCGGATTCGTCACGTCTATATCAGAAGGCGCGACGTTGAGGTCGCCCACCCAGACTGCGAGGCCCTCCGGCGTGCAGCGGCGTTCGAGCAGGCCGCGCACGCGCGCGATGAAACGCAGCTTGTAGGGATAATCGGGGTTCTCTATCTCCTTGCCCTGCGGGATGTAGGTGTTCAGCACGCAGAGCCCGCCGAAACGCGCGAAGGCCACGCGCGCCGCCTCGGATTCATCGCGCCCCTCCTCGCCATCGTCGCCGAGGCCGAACGAAACTTCGTCCGGCGCGCGCTTCGAGAGGATTGCGACGCCGTTGTAGCTTTTCATGCCTCGGAAGTTGCAGTACTCGTAATAATCCTCGAAAAAGTCCGTCGGGAAATCCGCGTCGACGCACTTCGTCTCCTGGAGACAGAGCACGTCTGGAGCGCCTTTTGCGCGAAACCACTCGGCAAGCACCGGAATGCGGCTCTTTACGGAATTTACGTTGAACGTGGCTATCTTTAGCGTCATCGCTGCACCTCGCAAAAAAATAATCTCGCGCCTCAATTATACAGCCGCGCGCCGCCGCGCAAAAGAACCGCGAAATTTCCGCCGCGGCTAGGCGCATACGAAAGCCGCGCCGCGCGCGGCACAGAGCGCAAGCGCGGGCGCGGAAGCAGAACTTACGCCAGCGGCTGCAATTCCACGCGCAAACATACGAACGCCGGGCGCGCCAAAGTTTCGCGCCGTTTCCCAAACGCGAGGTTAAACGGCGCGCCTCCACGCCCGCGCGCCTGATTTACGACAGATTACTAAAAAGCGGACGCTTCCGTGAAACGTCCGCTTCTTTCTCAAATTTTATTCCGCCCAGTAGTTCGGCGCTTCCTTCGTAATGACTACGTCGTGCGGGTGGCTTTCCTTCATAGAGGCCGCCGTGACCTGCACGAAGCGCGAGTCGCTGTGGAGCCGCTCTATCGTCGGCGCGCCGACGTAGCCCATGCCCGCGCGGATTCCGCCGACCATCTGATAGATGACCGCCGAGATCGGCCCCTTGTGCGGGACCATGCCTTCGATGCCTTCCGGCACGAGCTTGTCTTCCTGCGCGCCCTCCTGGAAGTAGCGGTCTTTGCTGCATCCGCCCTTCATCGCTCCGAGCGAGCCCATGCCGCGGTAACTCTTGAAAGAGCGTCCCTTGTAGATGACCGGCTCTCCCGGGCTTTCCTCGGTTCCGGCGAAGAGCGAGCCTATCATGACGACGTCGCCACCAGCCGCAAGCGCCTTGACGATGTCGCCCGAGTAGCGGATGCCGCCGTCAGCGATGACGGTCTTGCCGAGGCGGTGCGCCGTCTCGGAGACGTTCATGACCGCCGCTACCTGCGGCACGCCGATGCCGGCGACGATTCTCGTCGTGCATATCGAGCCCGGGCCGATGCCGACCTTTACGCCGTCAGCGCCGGCCGCGATGAGAGCTTCCGCAGCCGCGGAGGTGGCGATGTTGCCGCCGATTATCGGGAGGTCGGGGTAGGTCTTTCTGAGGTAGGCGACCATGTCGATGACCATCTTTGAATGTCCGTGCGCCGTATCTACGATGATGACGTCAACTCCGGCCTTGACGAGCGCCGCGGCTCTGTCTTTCGCGTCGTGGCCCACGCCTATCGCCGCGCCGACGCGCAGACGCCCGTGTCCGTCTTTCGCGGCGTTCGGGAAGGCTTTAGCCTTGAGGATGTCCTTTATCGTGATGAGCCCTTTGAGTTTGTTGTCTTTGTCGACTATGGGCAGTTTTTCAACCTTGGAGCCCATAAGTATGCTTTTCGCGTCGTCGAGCGTCGTGCCGACGGGCGCGGTGACGAGGTGGTCTTTCGTCATTACGTTTGAAATCGGCTGGTCGAGGTTCGTGACGAAGCGCAGGTCGCGGTTCGTGATTATGCCGACGAGGCGTATTTCGTCGTCTACGACGGGGACGCCCGAAATGTGGTAGTGTTCCATGAGCTCGACCGCGTCGCGTATCGAGTCAGATGGATGGCGGTAGAAGGGGTCTACTATGACGCCGGATTCCGAGCGCTTGACCTTGTCGACCTCGACGGCCTGCGCTTCAAGCGGAAGGTTTCTGTGCAGTATTCCGATGCCGCCTTCGCGCGCGAGGGCTATCGCAAGGCGCGCCTCCGTAACAGTGTCCATCGCCGCGCTGCATATCGGGATATTGAGGTCTATCTGCGGCGTCAGCTTCGTCGTCACATTGACGCCGGAGGGCACCACCTCGCTGTATCCGGGGACAAGAAGCACGTCGTCAAAGGTAAAGCCGCGATAATCGACAAATTTCCCGCTGTTCTTCTCCATAATCACATGTCCTCCATAAGATTATTTAATAAAAAATCATGGCGCTCCGCGCACGCGGGAAGTTCTCGCGCTATGGTAGCCACTCCGTGGCATATCATGCACTCTCCTCTTCCGGCGCTGCCGCAGTGCTCCGCCGATTTCACTTTCATGTTGAAGATTTTTTTCGTTGCGCTTCCGCCGAGTGCGCGGTTCATGTTTTCGATGAAGGCCGGCACTAGGTGGGCAAGCTTCGGCCTCTGGGCGTTGAGCGTGACGTCCACCCACTCCGCGCGCCATCCGTCAGCAGCGAGAAGTTCGAGCACAGAGCGCAGAAGCTCCATGCTGTCCGCCCCGCGCCATTTTTCGTCCGACGCCGGGAAGAGCGTCCCGATGTCGGGCTCTCCAGCCGCGCCGAGCAAAGCATCCATAACCGTATGCGCGACGAGATCCGCATCCGAATGGCCGAGCAGGCCGTAGCTGACGCCTTCAACTTTCACACCCGCGATTATAAGCGGACGGCCTTCGACAAGCTGATGTATGTCGTAGCCGTGGCCCGTCCGCCGCTCGGTCTCGCGCGAGCCGCGCGCGAGCGCGCAGGCGGCTTCCCAGTCGAACTGTGAAGTTATCTTGAAATTCATCTCTTCGCCCTCCACAGGGACGATTTTTTTCCCCGCCGCAAGCCATAGGGAAGCTTCGTCGGTTCCGCCCTGCGGCGAATTCTCCATGACTTCGGCGAGCTCACGGAGCGGAAACGCCTGCGGCGTCTGCGTCCTGAAATAGAGAGACCTGTCCGCAACGCCTGTTATCACGCCGTTTTCTACAATTTTGAGGGAATCGGTGGACGGGAGCAGAGGCACGGCTCCCGAACCGTCTGCCTCGACGGCGTCCATGAGCCGCAGGCAAAGCCCTTCGCTTATAAAAGGGCGGGCCCCATCGTGCACCAGCACGTGCGGCCCGCGGCACGCTCCAAGTCCCTTTATCACGGATTCGCTTCTCGAACGTCCGCCCTCGACGAGCGTCAGCCCGAGCTTTTCCGCCTCTCCGGCAAGCGCGGCAAGGCTTTCGCGCGGAACGGTCATTACTATATCGCAGACGCGCCCCATGCGGCGGAGCTTATCCGCAGCAGCGAAGGACCAGCGCCACACCAGCGCGCCGCCGAGCATACGGAACTGCTTCGGCACGCCGCCGAGACGGCTGCCGGAGCCGCCCGCAGTTATGAGAAAAGACCAGTCCGGCGCGTCCTTCATTCCGCCCTACGGATGTATGCGCCCGAAGATCATTCGTCCCGCCGACGTCTGGAGCATCGACGTGACGGTAACCTTAACGCGCTCGCCTACGTGGCGGTAGCCGTCCTCGACTACGAACATCGTGCCGTCGTCGAGGTAGCCGATGCCCTGATGGTTCTCCTTGCCGAGGCGGATGATGTCTATCTCGATTTTCTCTCCGGGCAGGAGCATCGGCTTCAGAGCGTTCGCAAGGTCGTTGACGTTAAGCACGTCGACGCCTTCAATCTGAGCGACCTGATTAAGGTTGTAGTCTGTCGTGATTACCTTGCCGCTGAGGCGGCGCGCAAGGACGACGAGCGCCTCGTCTACCTTGTCGCGCTCCAGCTCGCGCAGGGTAACCTCCGGTATCTCGATGGTCAGCCCCTTTACCTTCTGGAGGTCCGTAACGACGGACAATCCGCGGCGTCCTCTTGTGCGGCGCAGCGGGTCGGTAGAGTCCGCAACGCCCTGAAGCTCCGCGAGGACGAAGCGCGGAAGGACTATCGTCCCCTCGATAAATCCGGTCTTCGCAACGTCGAGTATGCGGCCGTCGATTATCGCGCTTGTGTCGATTATCTTTGCGCATGAAGCCGCTATGCGCAGCTCCTCCGGCGCTGGGCTTTCGCCTTTTTTCTTCGTGCGCGTGAGCTTCGACTTTATATCTATGTTAGTCAGTATGTTCCAGAAATCGTCGCCGCGTTTGGCGAAGAAGCGCAGCCCCCAGTAGCCCAGCGCTACGTTGAGAAGCACGGCCACATATACGCCTATTCCCCCCGGAAGCTTGGCGAGCGGAATCGCAATGAGATTCGCCAGAAGCAGGCCGAGGATCAGCCCTATCATGCTGACTATAAGATCCGGCACGCTCACATTCTGTATTTTGGATTCGAAGAACTGACCGAATTTCTTAATAGACCACCAAAACAGAGGTGCAAGAATAAAGCCGAAAGCCGCCGACACGAGGACGATCAGAACGCCCGCTCCTATCGGGTGTATATCCGTTACCGCAGGCCACCAGTCTTCCGCTATCATGAGCAGATAGAACTGATAGCCGGCTGCGCCGCAGATAAAGACCATAACCGCTGTGACCAATCTTTTCATCACCTTGGACAATTCAAGGTCATGCCGCATAAAATCTCCTCCTTTCCTGAGCCTTAGATTTTTTTCGATTTATGCGTACCTTCAACAAAATTATCCCTCTGTTCCGCTCATCTCCTTTCTCGCCTCCATCGCCATATGCAGCGTGACGCGGTCGGCGAATCCTATGCTGCCGCCCGCCGGCAGCCCGTACGAGAGACGAGAGACGCGCACCGGGAGCCCTTTCAAAGCCTCCTGCACGGAATAGGCTGTGAGGTCTCCCTCAATACGCGGAGCGGTAGCAAGAATTATCTCCTGCACTCCGCCCTCCTCTACCCTGCGCCGCAGACGTTCGAGGCTCTCTTCGGGAATCTCTTCGTCGTCGAGCGGCGACGTTCTGCCGCCGAGGACATGGTAAAGTCCGTTGAAAATTCCGGCCTGTTCCATAGCGACGCAGTCTTCTTCGTTTTCTACGACGCATATAAGCCGCCTGTCGCGCAGCGGGTCAGTGCATATCGCGCACGGGTCGGCGTCGGTGACGGCTCCGCATTCGCTGCACCGCCGGATGTTCTTTGAGAGAGAGAGCACCGCCTCGCCGAAGCCGCGGATTTTCTCCGGTTCCTGGCGCAGAAGGTAGAACACCATACGCCTCGCCGTCTTTTCGCCGACGCCGGGGAAGCGGCTCCACTCGCCTATAAGTTTCTGAACGGGCCCCGGAAGCGCCAAAGCCGGCCTCTTACATCAGGCCGGGAAAGCCGCCCATGCCGCCGGTAAGAGCGCTCATCTTCTGCTCAGAGAGCGCGCGGGCTTTCGACGTCGCTTCCTTTATCGCGCCAAGCACGAGGTCTTCAAGCATTTCGACATCGTCGGGGTTCACGACTTCTTTATCTATCGAGACGGAGAGGACGTCGCCGTGACCGTTCGCCGTCACCTTGACGGCTCCGCCGCCGGCAGTGCCTTCGAGGACCGTGTTCTGGAGCTCTTCCTGGGCCAGCGCCATCTGCGCCTGCATCCTCTGAGCCTGTTTAATTATCTTATCCATCTTCATAACAAAATCATCCTTTCAAAATTACGCGAACAGAGCGTAACGTTTTATATTTTAACGCTTTTCTTCTGAAAAGGCATCATCTTTATATCTGTCGAGGTGAAGACAGGTTAAAATCAGATACCAGACGAAGAGCGGAAGCTTCGCAATGCGCCGCCATCTCGACGGCTCCTGTATCACACGGTAGAGCCACTCCATGCCGCACTTCTGCCACGCCTTCGGCGCGCGCGTGAGGTTGCCCGATATGACGTCCATCGTGCCGCCGACTCCCATGCCGACGACCGCTCCGGTCTCGGCTATGTGTTTCTCAAGCCAGTATTCCTGCTTCGGTACGCCGAAGCCGACGAATAGAATGTCTGCGCGCGATTCCTTTATCTTCGCGCATATCGAGGCGGTCTCCTCTTCTTTGAAATATCCGTCGCGCGTCCCCGCGACAGTGAGGCCGGGATATTTTTCGACAAGTTTCTCCGCCGCCGCCTCCGCGACGCCGGGCTTGCCGCCGAGGAACCAGACGCGCCAGCCCTCGTAGGCCGCGCGCTTGCATAGATGCTCCGTGAACTCGACGCCGGGGATGCGCTCCTGTATCGGAGTGCCGACAAGCTTCAGTGCGCCTATCAGCCCCGCGCCGTCCGGCAGCACGAGCCCCGCGTGGCGCACGATACGGCGGTAGCCGGCGTCGGTGCGGCTGCGCAGCGCCGCGAGCGCGTCGGGCGTGACAATGATGTGCGGCGTACGCTCGTTCTTTATCCAGTGCTGCACGCGCGAGAGTGCGTAGTTGAGCGAAATGTTGTCGACAGTGACTCCCCAGAGCCCAGGCTTGCGGCGCTCGTCGTTCATGCCGCGGCGTTTATATTTGAAGGTGTAGAAAATCCAAATCACGCCGAACACTCCGGCGACGGCCGCGAGCAGGCAGAAGAAATCCGCGAGGCCGAGCTGTATTGCCGAGACTAAGCAGCCCATGAGCGCGCAGACGGCGACGACAAGATATATCGCCACCGGATGAGTGAAGCCACGAGTGATGAGCTTGCGGTAAAGGATTATGTTGCCTGTCGGGCGCTGCGAGACGGCGGCGCTTATGACGCCCATCGACGTTTCAGTTATCGGCAGCGCGAAAAATCCGAGCGGCAGCAGCGCGAGCGTGTAGAAGGTAATCCCCTTGCTGACGCCGAGAATCGAAAGCCCGGCAAAGAGCGTCCCCCAGAGCGCCGTCAGCGGCTCCGTCAGCCTGCGGTAGGCGTAGACGTGGCGGCTCCAGAAGACGAGTATGAAGACGAGCCCGATGATACAAATCTGAGAAGCGTCGCGCAGGCTCTGCGACGACGAGAATATGACCGCAGAGATCATCGTCCAGCTGACGGTCAGCAACAGCCCGCAGAGCCCCGGAATCTCGTCGATCTCCTGAAAGAATATCGGGAAGACGCCGACCCAGAGCGTGCTGATCGCTATCGAGACGAAATACGAAAGATAGTAGTATTCTCCGTTCGTAAACTCAATGAACGCGATGCGCGGCCCGAAGAGCGAGAAGACGAGCCCGATGAGAAAGTAGAGGAAACGCAGATTTTTGCCGCGCGTCGCGCGCTGGCAGAACCCTATGCACGCAGCCGCGACGCCCGCGGCTATCGTTATGCGCAGCGGGCCGTCTGGCATCCAGATGCCGCAGATCGCCCACGCGCCCACTAGGGTGATGTCCTTGAGGTAGTAATACTGGTCGCTCTCAAGATATTTTTTGAAAAATTTCTGTATAAGCACGCATATGACGGCTATTACCGCAATAATCGCCGCCGTTCCCAGATACGAATTAGAAAACATAAAGCCCCGCTCCCGCAAAACCCAATAAAACAAATAAAGCCGCCCTAACTCTTCGTTACCCTTTACTATCCTACCATAAAAAAAGGAAGCCGCAAGACGGTTTCACGCCGCGGCGGCTTCCTCGTCGATTAATTTTTCCGTACGCCTTAAAGCGTGACCTTCTCCATGCCTCCGACGTAGGGACGCAGAGCTTCGGGCACTGTGATGGAGCCGTCCTCGTTCTGGTAGTTTTCCATGACGGCGATGAGCGTGCGCCCGATCGCAAGGCCGGAGCCGTTGAGCGTGTGGACGAAGCGCGCCTTGCCTCCGTCTGCCGGTTTGTATTTCATGCCCATGCGGCGCGCCTGGAAGTCCTCGCAGTTGCTGCACGAGCTGATTTCACGATAGGTGTTCTGCCACGGGAGCCAGACCTCGATGTCGTAGGTCTTCGCCGCGCCGAAGCCCATGTCTCCGGTGCAGAGCACTATGACGCGGTAGGGGATTTCAAGAAGCTGAAGCACGCGCTCGGCGCAGTGCGTCATGTGTTCGAGCTCGTCGTAGCTCTTCTCAGGCATGCAGAGCTTCACCATCTCGACCTTGTCGAACTGGTGCTGGCGGAGCATTCCGCGCATGTCGCGGCCGTAGCTTCCGGCCTCGCGGCGGAAGCAGTTCGTGTAGGCGCAGAAGTATTTCGGTAGTTCCGACTCCTTGAGCGTTTCGCCCGAGTGGAGGTTCGTAAGCGGCACTTCGGCGGTCGGGATGAGCCAGAGGTCGTCGTTCGCGCAGCGGTAGAGGTCCTCGGCGAACTTCGGAAGCTGCCCCGTGCCGGTCATCGTCTTCGTGTTGACGAGCGCCGGGGTCTCTATCTCGGTGAAGCCGTGCTGCGTCGTGTGAAGGTCGAGCATGAAGTTCATAAGGCCGCGTTCGAGCCTCGCGCCCGCGCCCTTGAGAACCGTGAAACGGCTCTCAGCGAGCTTGACGCCGCGCTCGAAGTCCATTATGCCGAGCGCCTCGCCGAGCTCCCAGTGCGGCTTCGGCTCAAAATCGAACTTGCGCGGCTCGCCCCAGCGGCGCATCTCTACATTGTCGTGCTCGTCCTTGCCCTTCGGCACGCTCGAATGCGGCATATTCGGCAGCTTGAGCGCGAGCTCGTCGAGCTCATTCTGTATCTCGGCGGATTTATCGTCGAGTTCTTTTATTTCCTCGCCGAGCGCGCGGATTTCGTTCTGGAGCGCCGTCGTGTCCTCGCCGGCCTTTTTCTTGACGGCTACTTCTTTGGAGCCGGAGTTGCGCTTCTCCTTCAGCGCTTCGACGCGAAGCAGCGTCCTGCGGCGCTCTTCGTCGAGCTCCTTATATCTGTCGAGCGGAAAGGCGTTGTTGCGCGACGCGAGCATCTCCGCGACTTCGTCGTAATGGTCTCTGACCCACTTCATATCAAGCATTTTATTCTTCTGCTCCCCTCATGTTTCTTATCTCTTTCATCAGCTTCGCCGTTTCGAGCGCCGCGAGCGCCGCTTCGGCTCCCTTGTTGCCGGCCTTGCTGCCCGCGCGCATAAGAGCCTGCTCAAGATTGTCACAGGTCAGTATGCCGAAGGCGACAGGGACGCGGTGTTCGAGGCCGACGTGCGCAAGCCCCTTTGCAGCCTCGCCAGCGACGTATTCATGATGCGTCGTGTCGCCGCGTATGACCGCGCCGAGCGATATTATCGCGTCGTACTTTCCGAGCAGCGCTATCTCCTTGGCTACGACGGGCTGCTCCCACGCGCCCGGCGTCCAGTAGAGGTCGATGTCCGAAAAGCTCACGCCGTGACGCGAGAGAGCGTCTTTCGCCCCGTCTATGAGCTTAGAGGTGATGAGTTCGTTGAAGCGCGAGCCTATTATCGCGAATCTCAGCCCGCTTCCTATCATGTCGCCCTGTATGGTGCGCATTGAAAATTTCCCCCTCCGGTAATTTTTATAATTTTACTTGCAGCTTCCGCCGCACTGTTTGCAGTACGCCTTGTCGTGGAGCATGTGTCCCATCCGGCAGAGCTTCGTATTGAGATATTTTTCGTTGTACGGGTTCGGCGGTATCTCTATCGGCACGCGCTCCGTTATTTCGAGGCCGTAGCCCGAGAGGCCCGTTATCTTGACTGGGTTGTTCGTCATAAGGCGCAGCTTTCTCAGGCCGAGGTCGGCTAGTATCTGAGCGCCGATGCCGTAGTCGCGCTGGTCGGGCGCGAAGCCGAGCGCTACGTTCGCCTCAACGGTGTCAAGCCCCTTGTCCTGGAGGTCGTATGCTTTGAGCTTCGCGAGCAGCCCTATGCCGCGTCCCTCCTGCCGCAGGTAGAGCAGGACGCCGCGCCCTTCGCGCTCTATCATAGACATTGCGGTGTGGAGCTGCGGGCCGCAGTCGCATCTCAAGGAGCCGAGCAGGTCGCCCGTGAAGCACTCTGAATGCACGCGCGTCAGCACAGGCTCGTCGCCGGATATATCTCCTTTGACGAGTGCTATATGCACTGCGCCGGGGTTGTCGCCGTAGGGGCTTGTGTATGCGTGGCAGATGAAGTCGCCCCACTGCGTCGGCATCGGGACCGTTACCTCTTTTTTAACAAATTTCTCGCGCATGACGCGGTAACGGATGAGTTCTTCGACGGAGATTATCTTGAGCCCTTCGCGCGCCGCAAATTCAAGCAGCTGCGGAAGGCGCGCCATCGTGCCGTCTTCGTTCATTATCTCGCAGATCACGCCCGCGGGGTTGAGTCCCGCAAGGCGCGTTATGTCCACCGCAGCTTCCGTGTGGCCCGCGCGCTGAAGCACGCCGCCGGGGCGCGCCGCGAGCGGGAACATGTGGCCTGGTTTCCTGAAATCGCCGCCGATAGACTGCGGGTCGGCGAGCGCGCGGGCGGTCATCGCCCTTTCTGCCGCTGAGATGCCAGTCGTCGTGCCGTGCAGTTTGTCTACGGAGACGGTGAACGCGGTGCAGTGCGCGTCGGTGTTGTGCTCTACCATCGGTTCGAGGCCGAGGCGCTGCGCCTGCGCGCACGATATAGGCACGCATACGAGGCCGCGCGCCTTCGTTATCATGAAATTTACATCTTCCGGCCGGCAGAAATCGGCCGCCATCACAAGGTCGCCTTCGTTTTCGCGGTTCTCGTCGTCGGCGACGATTATCATTTTTCCAGCTTTTATATCGGCTATCGCCTCTTCGATCGTATTGAACATTCTAAGCCTCCCAACTCAGTTCCAACCATACTCGCTTAGTTTATCCCAAGTGAGAGAATTTTTCATCTTTCCGCCCTCTTTTTTTTCTCCGAGCGCGGCCTCGACGAATTTCTTCACATATTTTCCTATCATGTCGGTCTCTATGTTGACCCTGTCGCCCGTGCGGAGGCCGCCTATCGTCGTCTCCGCGAGCGTCGTCGGTATTACGCCGACGGAAAAGAATTCAGCCTCCGCGTCTATGACGGTGAGGCTGACGCCGTCGACGGTCACGGAGCCTTTCTCCACTATCCCGCCGAGCAGATGCTCGTCCGCCGTGAAATAAATTTTGCGCGTATCGTTGAGAGCCTCTATCTTCGCAACTTCCGCGACGCCGTCCACGTGTCCCGCGACAAGATGCCCGTCTATCCGCGTGTCGAGGCGCATCGCCCGTTCCAGATTCACGAGCGAGCCTGTGCGCAGCCCGCCGAGTTTCGTGCGCGCTAGCGTCTCCGGCATCATCTGCACACGGAACGAATTCGCGTCCATGAACGTGACGGTCTGACAGGCTCCCGATATTGCCACGGAGTCGCCGTGCCGCAGCTCCGGCGCTATCGCCGGCGCGTATATTGAAAGCTCCGTAACGTCGCCGAGCGGCGTTATCGTAACTACCGTGCCAACAGTCTCTATAAGTCCGGTGAACATCCAAACACTCCCCTGACGAGCATATCTTCGCCGCAGCGCGAAACTTCGCGTATTTTCAGCTCCGGCACGCCGCCCATCGAAGCAAACGACGCGCCGTCTGCGAACGAAGGGCCGCGTCCCATTATTTTCGGGGCGGCGAAGAGCGCGAGCTCGTCGCAGAGCCCGGCCTTTACGAAGGCCCCGGCGACGCCGGCTCCCGCCTCGACCATCAGATAGTTTACACCATCGGCGCAAAGTTTATCCAGAACGGCGGCGAGGAAATTATCTTCTGCGATATACTCGACGCGAGCGCCCGCGCGTTCGAGCGCTTCTCCTTTGGCGCGCGGCGCGGAATCGAGCGTGAATATCACAGTTCCGCCGCCTTCCAGAATTTTCGCGGAAAGCGGCGTGCGCAGCCGCCGGTCGAGAATTACGCGCATCGGCGTGCGCCCGGGCGCGTCGCGCACCGTGAGCTGCGGATCGTCGGCGAGCACCGTGCCTATGCCTGTCAGCACCGCGTCGCTCCCGGCGCGCATGGCGTGGACTGCGGCGCGCGACTCAGGCCCAGTTATCCATTTGCTTTCGCCGTTTTCGAGCGCGATTTTGCCGTCGAGCGACGCTGCGATTTTCAGCGTCACCCACGGGCGTCCGTGCGTCATGCGGCGGATGAAGCCGCGGTTCATCCAGCGGCATTCGTC
>MHCFR05601__coassemble_937_pt1 | contig 27733 bp, 29 predicted proteins | sample MHCFR05601__metabat2_low_PE_003 | metagenome-assembled genome bin MHCFR05601
ATGGACAAAGACACATGGCTGCTAGTCGTCCGCAAAGACGGCGGCCTCGAAGCAAGGCCGGAACAAGAGGAGGAATGGCCGATGGAATGCGAAGCGGAAACTAAAAAAAGCGTGAAGAATGTGCTCGCCGCGCTGCGCGGCGCGGAGGGCGCGGGCGTAGGCGGCAAAGGCCACTGGGTCTTCCGAGAGGCCTTCCTATCCGAAGAGGGCGTCGGCCTGCTGCTTGTCATAACGGCGGACGAAGGATTTGAACAGCACTTCTATCTCAAAGTCCTGCCGCACCACAGCGGCGTCACGATAAAGGTCGACTCCGTGGGCCACCCATACCGCACGCCAGCGATGCGCGCCGCGCTGCTCAAAGCTCTCGCCGAAGCGCAGAACTGACGCGCGCGTAAAATCACGGCAAAAAACAGCGCCGCCTCCATCGCACGGAAGCGGCGCTGTTTCGTATCTTTTATCCGCGCCGCCCGCGCAGCAGCTTCGCGGCGCAGTACCAGAGCGCGACCGTCCACGGCATAAAGGCGACGGCGTTCATCGCCGTCTGCAAACCTATGTGGTCCGCAAGTATCCCGACAGGCGTGACCGATAAATTTGCGATTCCCCACGAAACTCCCTGCGCGAGCGAACTCGCCATGCTGCGCGACTCAGGGCAGCGCCGCTGCGCCATCGCAGTCGACACCGGAGTGCTAGCCTGAAGAAAGACGAAGCCTATCAGCAGCAGTATGAAGCAGACCGTCCCGCCGCTGTGTATGCCCGTGATCAGAAAGAGCGGCGAAACAGCGAGCGTGCCGAGAAGCACCTTCTCGTCGCCTATCCTGTCCGCGAGCCTGCCGCCGGCGATGCCCGCGAGCGACGCCGCGAAAGTCACGGCGAAGAGCGCCGCGCCGCCCGCCTCGATCGAGCCGCCGCGCGCGATGAAGAGCGAAGGGAGGAATATGCGCAGCGACTGATAGACGCCGTCGCGCACGCTCGTTATCGAAACTATCGGGAGTATCTTCGACGCGAGCAGCCGCAGGTTCGCAATGAAGCTCCCGCGCTCCGACGCGGCCTTCGGCTCTACTTCAAAGCCCGCGTGCCTCCACACGTAGAAGCACACGGCTGCGGCGAACGGGATTATAACGAGCGGAAAACAGCTCTTGCCGAGCATCGAAATCATAAAGACGATGTAGAGAGGCCCGAGCGAGCTGCCCACGCCGCCGCTCGCCGAGAAAAGCGAGAGATAGAAGGCCAGGTTCATCCCCGCCGACGAGCCGCAGCGCCCGGTCCCCTGCGGATGGAAAAGCGACGTCCCGAGGCTCATCATCCCGACGAAGATGAATGCCGCGCCGTAGCTCGGGGCGAGCGGCAGAAGCGCCGCGCCGCAGATTGAGATAAGCGGCCCCCATACGGCGAACCACGGGCGCTTAAGCCTGTCAGCTATGTAGCCCGTCACCGGCTGGCCGAAAATATTCGTCAGCCCGAAAACCGCGTTAAGCATCCCCGCCTGGCTCAGCGTCAGCGAAATCGACTGCGCGAGCATCGGGATGATCGTCGGCAGCGCCGTCGAGTGCATATCGTTCATCCCGTGCAGGAAGATCATGCCGAAGATAGTCTTCTTATCCCGAGGCGAAAGGGCGGAATCGACGCGCGCGGCCTTCATCGTTGCAATTTCCTCCAATTCTCTATATACAGCTCAACTATACGCCATTATACTCTTTGCATAAGCGGCTGTGGAGGGATTGCATTGAAGGAAATGAGGCCCACGTCCGGCAAAGTCATGCTGGCGCTCTTCAACATACTCGGCAACATACACGGGAAGAGCTTTCTCGACCTCTTCTCCGGCAGCGGGCGCGTCGCGGCGGCTGCGCGGCTCAAAGGCGCGTCCCCCGTCGTGCTCGTCGAGAGCGACCGCCGGCGCCACGCAGCCATTGTTAAGAGCGCGCCCGACGGAGTAAAATGTCTCTGCGCCGACGTGCGCCGCGCCGTGCCGCGGCTCGCGAAAATCGGCGAGAGCTTCGACGTGATATTTTCAGACCCGCCCTACAAGCTCGGCTGGGGCGAGGAGCTGCCCGCGCTCATCGCCGCGAACGAAAGCATACTCGCGCGCGGCGGCGTATGGATATTCGAGCGCTCCGAAGAGGAAGAACCCGCGCAGCTCGACGCGGAGAAATGGGAGCGCGAAGACAGAAAATACGGCGGCACCGTGCTGAGCTTCTACACCAGGAGGAACGACGAATGATCAGAGCCGTGTACCCCGGCTCGTTCGACCCGATAACGAACGGCCACATCTATATATCAGAGCGAGCGGCGGCGCTCTTCGACGAACTCATCGTCGCAGTGCTCGTCAACCCCGAGAAGCGCTCGACCTTCAGCGAGGAGGAACGCCAGATAATGGCGCGCGAGGCGCTCGTCCATCTTCCGAACGTCAAGGTCAAATACTTCAACGGCCTGCTCGTCGACTTCATGCGCCAGCAGCAGAGCCGCATAATAATCCGCGGCCTGCGCGCCCTCTCCGACTTCGAATACGAATTCCAGCTCGCGCAGATGAACCGCCAGCTCGCGCCGGAGATAGAGACCTTCTTCATCGCCACCGACGCGAAATATTCATACCTGTCGAGCCGCGGCATAAAAGCCGCCTTCCAGTTCGGTGGAGCCGTGCGCGACATGGTTCCCCCCGGAGTCTACCGCCGCCTGAGGGAAAGGATACCTCCGCGGGAGATATAGGCGGGCGTCACCGCTGGGAACGGTGTGCGCGCGAAACACATCCCGCGCACAAACATTTACGGTAAAGAGGCGAATCCGGCGCATGGTTCCGCCTCTTTTTTATTTTTCACGCACGGAACAAAAACGCCGCGATTGCGCGTGATATAATGAACGTGATTTATAAATGTGGAGGATTTTTATGAAAAAGTACATCGCCGCGCTGTTCTTCGTAATATTCACGTTTGCCGCCTCCGCCGAAGCTTTCACTCCAGCGCCGCTCAATCCGGATTTTATAAAATGGCGCGAGGGCGCGACAAAGGAAGCGCAAAATGCGGAAAGCGCGAAAGCCCGCTCCGCTTCGCCGGTTTTACGCGGCGGGGCGGCTCCGGCTCCGAAAGATATGTCGCATTTGAAGAATGCGGATTTTTCGATGTTTCTGAACGAAGCGCTCACAGACGGCTCGCGTCCCGCGGCGCGCGCTCTTTCGCTTGATTCTGCCGCGGCGCTGCCAGTTTCCTACGACCTGCGCGAGGAGGGGCGCGTCACGCCGGTGCGCCATCAGGGGGGATCACCTCTCTGCTGGATCTTTGCGACGAACGCATCGCTCGAATCTAACCTGCTGACGCAGGGGCGCGGCGAGTACGACCTTTCAGAATATCTCTTCGGATACATGAGCCTTCAGGACGTATCCGAGGACAAACCGTCGTTTTCGGTCTCTGTGGATGTAATCTGTAAGAACGGAATAGGGCTGTCGGCCGGAAATTTCGATCTAACTACTGCTTTCATGGCGCGCGGAGACGGGCCGGTCTTTGAGGCAGAGGCTCCTTTTCCTTACGACTGGTGGAAACAGATAATGAAATTTTACCGTCCGTCGGATTTTACGCCGCGCTTCGTGCTCGATAACGTTTATCTGCTTGACTTCTCGAATCCGGCCGTTATAAAGGCCGCTGTCATGAAGTATGGGGCTGTTCAATGCAGTATCTATGCTGGCTATTATGCGGATGTTGAGAACGTAAAATCGTATTTTTATTCTTCTGAGGCGACATCTATCAGCCACTGCGTGGCGATAGTTGGATGGGACGACGATTATTCGAAAGATAATTTTGTCGGGGTGAAGGACGGCGAAGTGCCCAAGAGTAACGGCGCGTGGCTGATACGCGACAGCTACGGCAGCGGTCCTGGCAGCGCGCACGGCGATGGATATTTCTATATTTCATACGAAGAAGGTTCTTTGGCTTACCCCGCCGTCTTCATTGCCGGCGCGGAGGCCGTTGCCGGAGAGCACGTCTACGAGTACGACCCGTTGGGAAGCGTCAACGACTTGGATTGCGGTTCGGAGACGGCTTGGGGGGCAAACGTATTCACCGCGAAGCGCGGCGAACGGATAAACGCGGTCAGCTTTTGGGCGAACTCGCCCGGCACGAGCTACGAAGTGACGGTTGAGACAGGGCTCACGGAAGGCTCGCCGCGCGGCGTGGTCGCAGCCTCCGCAAGCGGCGTGCTCGCGCTTTCGGGTTATGCGAGGATTGAGCTTCCTTCTCCGGCTTTCGTGCGCGCGGGCGAGGATTTCTCCGTCGTCCTGAAGGTTACGACGCCGGGCTATAAATCCCCGCTCGCCTACGAGTATGCGGAAGAGGGCTACACAGAGAAGGCCGTGAACAATCCCGGCAAGTCGTTCTGTTCCACGGACGGCGAGAACTGGGAGAGCATCGGCGAGCTCGGCGACCTTTGCATCAAGGCCTACGGCACGGCGGAAAGCACGGGCGGCGGAGGCTGCGACGCTTTTGGCGGCGGCGCTGTGATGCTCGCGGCTGTCGCCTTCTTCGCCGCGGCGCGAGTGCGGCGCAAATAGCGGATTTTTGTGAAATGACAAAGAAGGGGAAGGCTTAGCGCCATCCCCGTTTTTTTGATGGTCGTACATCGAGCGCCGTCACGCGATTATCACTCGGCGTTTGTGTTCCTCTCCGAAGCGCCCGTTCGGTACGAGTTCTTCCCACAATTCGCAGGCGAGCAGCTCGAATCTCGCGCACTCCGCCGCGTAGGGGGAAATGCGCGCCGCCTGCCCGTACGTCGTGACGATGGGCAGTGCGGCATTTTTTTTCATCTCGTGCAGCAGCGCGCGCCCCGTCTCGTTCATCGCGAGCGGTCTGATGTACGGCGGGCCGAGGCGCTGAGCCGCGCGGTTGAACCAATGGCCGAAGCCGAGCGCGGCGTGGACGGCGGCGCGGCGGATCCGCCCCGCAGGGTATCGTTTCGACGTGCATGCGTCCGTCCACTCATCGAAGCTGCGCGCGGAGAGCGCCGCTTCGCGCATCCTGTATTCTATGCCTTCGGAGATTTCCGCGAAGCCGCGCAGCTCCTCCGGCGAGGCGCGCAGCAGCACGGCGCGCAGCAGTTTCCACCAATTCCCGTGATCTATGCAAAGCCTTCCGTCGCCTAGCGCGCGTTTTAATAGGAGAGCAGATTTTTCAGGCACTGCTTTGAACGCCTCGTCCGTCCTGCCTTCGCGCAGAGCGCGGCGGATTGCGGCGGCGCTCGAAATTTCTTCGAGCTTCTCGCTGTTGTAGGCCGCGCCGGAGCGGAGCACGGGCAGCGGCGCGAGCGCGCATTTTTTTTTCTTCACGCGAGCCATGTATGCGAGCGCGAGCGTGTTGTTGCTGCCCGCGAGTACGCGCGCGCTTCCGGGAATTATTTCCTCCGCGGCGCGCGCCCGCGCTTCGACGAAGGAGAATCCCTCTGCAAGATGTTTTTTCAGCGACTGCTTGAAAGCCTCGGGCTCTTCGAGTATCATATCAATGATACTGTCTGTCAGACAGTGCGGGGTCTCTGCGCCAAATGACAGGTGCGAGACTGAGCGCGAGGCGGCGAGGATGTCGACGGCTCCGTTTGCAAAAACTCCGGCGTTGTGCGCCGAGAAAATGACGGGAAGTTCCAGGACGAGGTCGGCTCCATATGCGAGCGCGGTTTGCGCGCGCATCCATTTGTCCGCAAGCGCCGGCTCTCCGCGCTGGACGAAATCTGACGACAGCACGGCGACGGCGGCCTGCGCGCCGCAGAGCTCGCGGGCTCTGCGTATGTGGAGCAGGTGTCCTTTATGGAACGGGTTATATTCGGCGACGATCCCGACGACGGGATATAGCATAAAGTTTTCACCGTCCTTTCCTTTCATAAGGATAACACAGCGGCGGTACGATAATTTAAGGGAGGCAATCCAGTTCTAATGAAAATTCTTGTTCTCAACTGCGGAAGCTCTTCGCTGAAGTATCAGCTCATCGACATGGAAGGCGAGAAGGTCCTTGCTAAAGGGCTCGTCGAACGCATCGGCATCGAAGGCTCGCGCATCAAGCACACGAAGACCGGCCTCGACGCCGTGACGCGCGAAGTTCCCTTCCCCGACCACTCGGCCGCTATCAAGTACGTCCTCGACATCCTCGTCGATCCCGAGCTCGGCGTCCTCAAGAGCCTCGACGAACTCGGCGCGACGGGCCACCGCATAGTCCACGGCGGAGAGAAGTTCACGAAGTCCGTCCTCGTCACGCCCGAAGTCGTCAAGGGCATCGAGGAAGTCATTCCTCTCGCGCCGCTCCACAACCCCGCAAACCTCATGGGCCTCAAGGCCGTCATGGACGTCCTTCCCGGCAAGCCGAACGTCGTCGTCTTCGACACGGCCTTCCACCAGACCATGCCGCCCAAGGCCTTCATCTACGGCATCCCCTACGAGTACTATGAGAAAGACCGCATCCGCCGCTACGGCTTCCACGGTACGAGCCACGGATATGTTGCGAACCGCGCCGCTGAGATACTCGGCAAGGATATAAAGGACCTTAAGATAGTCACCTGCCACCTCGGCAACGGTAGCTCCATCACCGCGGTTGACGGCGGCAAATGCGTAGACACCTCCATGGGCATGGGCACCGGCGAAGGCCTCCTCATGGGCACGCGCAGCGGCAACGTCGACCCGCTCGTCATGATCAACCTCATGGAGAAGCTCGGCGACGCGCAGAAGGTCAGCGAAGTCGTACACAAGCAGTCCGGCCTCCTCGGAGTCTCCGGCGTTTCGAGCGACCTCCGCGACGTTGAGGAAGCCGCGGCGAAGGGATGCGAGCGCTCCAAGATCGCTCAGGACATCCTCATCACCGGCGTCAAGAAGTACATCGCCTCCTACGCCGCCGAGATGGGCGGAGTAGACGTCGTCGTCTTCACGGCGGGCATCGGCGAGAACGGCATCACCTTCCGCGAGGCCGTCTGCAAGGACATGGAATTCATGGGCATCAAGTTCGACGCCGAAAAGAACAACTGCCGCGGCAAAGAAGTCGTCATCAGCACGCCCGACTCGAAGGTCACCGTCATGGTAGTCCCGACCGACGAAGAGATGGCGATCGCGCGCGACACGAAGAGATGCGTGGAGGAAGCCGGCAAGTAAGAAATGCCAGAATATCTTGAATCTGCTCCCAAAAGCTGGAAATGCAGGCTCGTGCTCGCCGCCGTCCCGCGCGACGGCGCGCCGTACGAAGACGAGTTCTCTCTGCCCTTCGACAGGGCCGTCAGCTATTGGGATCAGATATACCAACCGCTCTCTGATTTGAACGTCAGGGTGATGGCCTTCCGCTCCGAGGGGCGCGTAGTCGCCGAGGTCTCCGTCGAGACGGAGGTCGAAGCGCCTTGCGCGCGCTGCCTCGAACCTGCGAGAAGCCGTATAAAGGGCGAGCTCCGCTACATTTTCTCGCTGCGCCGCGACGAGCAGCTGCGCGAGAAAAACGAGGGCGAGCAGGACGGCGACGAGGAGATAATCCTTCTCGACTCGTGGGAGGACGAAATAGATTTGGCGCAGATGGTGTGGGAGACGCTGATAACGGCGCTCCCCGCCGCGCTTCTCTGTTTGCCCGGCTGCCGCGGCCTCTGCCCGCAGTGCGGCGCGAACCTCAACAAAGGCCCGTGCTCCTGCAAAAGCGAGAACGGAGACCCGCGTTTTGAAGTCCTGCGGAAATTTATGGAGAATCAATAAAAATAAATACTGCAAAAAACTGGAAGTAGTGATACAATTACCCAGTTGGCAATATGTACCGGTGAAGATCTAAGGGGGGAAAAGACAATGGCAACTCCAAAGAGGCGAGTATCCCACTCCCGCACGCACAACCGCAAAGCTCACTGGCTTGGTTCACTCGAGGCTCCCAGCCTCACGACGTGCAAGCACTGCGGCGAGGTCATCGAGACCTACCGCGCCTGCCCGGCCTGCGGCTTCTACAAGGGCCGTCAGGTCCTCAAAATCACAGAAGAGAAGACCGCTGAATAAATTTTTTCAGACAGACTTTCGCCTCGCGGCTCCGGCTTCACGCCCGGGCCGCGATTCTTTTTATTATTCCAACCTTTTTCAGCGCCGCTGATTTTGTAAAAATTCCCAATAAAATTGCGGTGAATGCTATTGACAACGGAGCGCGCATATAATATCTTGTCTGCTGTTAAGACCAGCTCATAATATGAGCTTGTTTTTAGGAGAAGAAGATGCGTTCAGAAGGCAGAAAGCGGCGTCACAGCCAACTCTTAAAACTTATAGAGACTAACCCGCTGCTCACCGACGAAGAAATTTCCTCGAAGCTCGGCGTCAGTCTCAGCACCGTAAGGCTCGACCGTGGACTGCTCGCCATACCCGAGCTGCGCGAAAGGACGCGCGCGATGGCGGAACACGCCGCGAGCCGTCTGAAGTCTCTGCGCGACGACGAGGTCGTCGGCGAACTTCTCGGCCTTGAGCCGAACAGCTGGGCGCTCTCCACTCTCGAGATAGGCCCGGAAATGGCCTTCCGCACGACCGACATGGCCGGCGACTACTACATTTACGCGCAGGCCTCCTCGCTCGCGATAGCGACGATAGACGCGGAGATGGTCGTCTCCGCCGCCGCGCGCCTCAAATACTGCCAGCCGGCCTACATCGGCGAAAAGATCGTCGCTCGCTCGAAGGTCGGCACGCACAAAGGCAACAAATACGTGGTGAGCGTTCATTCAAAAATCGGCGAGCGTGAAATATTCGTAGGGCGTTTCGTCGTCGCCGCGATAGACGATCATAATAACGAAAAAGTGGGGGACGAGAAATGCTGATTGCACTTGACGCCATGGGCGGGGACCACGCCCCCGAAGAGCCCTGTAAGGCGGCGATACAGGCCTGCCGGCAGGATCCTGACCTTTCCGTAGCGCTGGCTGGCGACAGCGAAAAGATAAAACCAATAATAGAAACTGCGGAAGCTTCCGTCCGCTCGCGGCTCAGCATCGTCCACACGGACGAGGTCATAACCGGCAGCGACTCGCCGTCTATTTCAATACGCAGAAAAAAGAATTCCAGCCTCGTCGTCTGCTTCAACATGGTGCGCTCGCACGAAGCCGATGGAATCGTCTCGGCCGGCAATACCGGCGCTATCGCCGCGGGCGCTGTGCTCCTCCTCGGACGCATCCCCGGAATCGACCGCCCGGGCCTCGGTGCCGTGCTCCCGGTGCTCAACCGCTGCACGCTGCTGATGGACGTCGGCGGCACGGTGCGCTGCAAACCCGTCAACCTTCTGCAATTCGCCCAGATGGGCTCGATATATATGAAACTTTTCAGAAACGTCGAAAATCCGTCGGTCCGCCTGCTCAGCAACGGCGAGGAGGCGACGAAGGGCGACGAAGTCATCTCCGCGGCGCGCGCTCTCATAGAGCAGACGAAGCTCAACTTCCAGGGGTACGCCGAGGGCAAGGACATCCCGAATGGAATCTCTGACGTCGTCGTCTGCGACGGCTTCACCGGCAACGTCGTCATCAAATTCGGAGAGGGGCTCGGCGAGCTTATCCAGAGCCAGCTCAAAGAAGAATATAAACACCATATGCTTCCGAAAATCGGATGCTTCTTCATGCTCCCCGCGATGAAGCGCATAATGGGACGCTTCGACTGGGAGAGGTACGGCGGCTCGCCCGTGCTCGGCGTATGCGGCAGCGTCGTGAAGGTCCACGGGCGCTCGCGCGCGAACGCCATCGCCAACGCGATAACGAGCGGCGCGAATTTTATACGGCACAACGGCGTTGAGAGGATTCAGAACGAAATAGCGAAAGGCGCGGAGGGTAACGATGATTAGCGGATTTCCTGTCAGAATCGCCGGAACGGGGAGATATATCCCCGAGAAGGTGATGACGAATTTTGACTTTGAAAAAATTCTCGACACGAGCGACGAATGGATAGTGACGCGCACTGGCATCAGAAAGCGCCACTTCGCCGCCGAGGACGAGAAATGCAGCGACCTCGCCTACAAGGCCGGCCTCGCTGCGCTTGAGGACGCGGGGCTCTCCGCGGAAGATCTCGACCTTATAATCGTCGCGACCGACACGCCGGATACAGTTTGTCCGTGCACCGCGTCGAAGGTGCAGGGGATGCTCGGCGCTGTGAACGCGGGGACATACGACGTGCTCGCGGGCTGCACGGGCAGCCTCACCGCGATGACGACCGCCATCGGCGGCATTGCGAGCGGCATATGGAAGAACGTCCTCGTAATCGGCTCCGAGGATTTCGCCGGAGTGCTCGACTGGAGCGACCGCTCGTCGTGCATACTCTTCGGCGATGGCGCGGGCGCCGCTGTGCTGTCGCGCTCGGAAGAGGGCGAAGGGCGTTTCGTCGCCGCGGAGCTGAAGGCGGACGGCGCGAAGCACGCGCTCATAACGATAGACAAAGAGGGGGGACGCGAAAATCCCGTCCTGCGTATGCACGGCGCTGAGGTCTTCAAGTTCGTCAACGTACATCTTCCCCCGTTTATCAAAAATTTCTGCGAAGAGTCAGGCGTCGAGCCCTCGGAGATAGGCTTCTGGGTGCTCCACCAGGCGAATACGAGGATAATAGACAGCCTCTTCAAGCGTCTCGGCGTGCCTACCGAACGCACTATAATGAATCTTGAAAATTATGGAAATACGTCCGCGGCGTCGCTGATGGTGACGCTGGACGAAGCGATGAAATCCGGCTGTATCAAAAGCGGCGAAAAAGTTCTCTTTATGGCTTTCGGCGCGGGGATGACGCTGGGCGCGCTGTTATACGAAGCATAAGGAGCGGATTTATAAATGTTTGAGAACAACGCAATCACCAAACTGCTTAAAATCAAGTACCCGATTATACAGGGCGGCATGGCGTGGGTCGCCGACGCCGACCTTGCGGCTGCGGTCAGCAACGGCGGCGGCCTTGGGATAATCGCGGCCGCCAATATGCCGCCGGAGCTCCTTGAACGCCAGATACAGAAGATCAAGACGCTTACCGACAAGCCATTCGGCCTCAACATCATGCTGATGTCCCCGACTGCCGGCGACGCGCTGGAACTTGCGGCGAAGTACCGCGTCCCCGTCGTCACGACCGGAGCGGGACAGCCCGGCAAGGTCATCGAGCGCCTTAAGCCGCTCGGAACGATAGTCATCCCGGTCGTCGCCGCCGTCGCGCTCGCAGAGCGCGTCGAGAAGCAGGGCGCCGACGCAGTCGTCGCAGAGGGCATGGAGTCCGGCGGACACATCGGCGAGACGACGACGATGAACCTCGTCCCGCAGGTCGCCGACGCGGTGAAAATTCCCGTCATCGCGGCGGGCGGCATCGCCGACGGACGCGGCATGGCTGCGGCCTTCATGCTCGGCGCGAGCGGCGTCCAGATGGGCACGCGCTTCGTCTGCGCGGAAGAGTGCAACGCGCACAGGAATTACAAGGAAAAGATAGTCAAGGCCAACGACAGGGCGACCGTAGTGACCGGCCGCAGCCTCGGCCATCCGGTGCGCGCCCTCAAAAATAAATTTACGAAGCAGTTCGAAGAACTTGAGGGCAGGAACGCCACGGCTGCGGAGCTCGAAGCTCTTGGCGCGGGCAAGCTGCGCCTCGCGGTCGTCGGGGGCGATTCGGACATGGGGTCGTTCATGTCCGGCCAGTCCGCCGGGCTCGTCCATGCGATAGAGCCTGCGGCGGCGATAATAGAAAGCGTTGTAACAGAGATGAAATCCATCCTTTCAGAATCGGAGAGATACGTCAGATGAAGTACGCGATGATATTCCCCGGACAGGGCGCGCAGCGCCCCGGAATGGGGAAGGACGTCTGCGATAAGTATATCGCGGCGAAGAGGATTTTCGACGAAGCGGACGAAGCCCTCGGCTTCTCGCTGAGCGACATAATTTTCAACGGCACGCCTGAGCAGCTCGCCCACACCGAGATAACGCAGCCCGCGATACTCACTGTCAGCGTAGCGATGTTCCGCGCGCTCGAACAGGAGCTCGGCACGGCGGTAGAGCCGGCCTGCATGGCGGGCCACAGCCTCGGTGAATACACGGCGCTCGTAGCTTCCGGCGCTCTTTCGGTCAGAGACGGCGTCAGGCTCGTCCACAAACGCGGCGGACTTATGCAGACCGCCGTACCGCTCGGTGTCGGATCGATGGCGGCTATCATCGGCCTTGAGCTGCCGGTAGTCAGCGAAGTATGCGAAGAGGCTGCGCAGGGCGAAGTCTGCCAGGCCGCGAACATCAACTCGCCGAAGCAGATAGTCATCTCGGGCCATGCGACCGCGGTAGCGCGCGCCGTCGCGCTCATCGAGCAGAAATACACGGCGAAGGTCGTCCCGCTGCGAGTGAGCGCCCCCTTCCACTGCGCGCTCATGCGTCCGGTCGCCGACGAACTCAAGGAAGCCTTCTCGCAGATTGAGTGGCACGACCCGAAATTCCCGATAATCGCCAACGCGACAGCCCTGCCGGTGCAGAAGGCGCAGGCGGTGCGCGAAGCGCTCTACGCCCAGACCTACTCGCCCGTCCTCTGGTCGCAGTCCGTGCTTGAAATGGAGAAGAACGGCGTAGACGGCTACATAGAGCTCGGCCCCGGCAGCGTCCTCTCAGGGCTTGTGAGAAAGATATGCAACGGCAAACGTCCCTACGCGGTGTCGAACTCGCAGGAACTTCTCGCCGCGGCGGACTATCTGAGGAGCGGCGGCAATGCCAGATAAGAAGGTAGCCGTCGTAACGGGAGCGGGACGTGGCATCGGACGCGCGATAGCGGTGGAGCTGGCTAAGCGCGGCTGCGCGGTCGCCGTCAATTACAGCCGTTCAGAAGGCCCGGCCAACGAAGTCGTCGAAGAGATCACGGCGGCGGGCGGCGAAGCCTTCGCCGTAAAGGCCGACGTCTCGAACGCCGAAGAGGTCAAGGCGATGTTCAAGGCCGTTTCGGAAAAACTCGGCCCCGTCAACGTACTTGTCTGCAACGCGGGCGTGACGCGCGACAACCTTCTCATGCGCATGAAGGACGCCGACTGGGACGACGTTATAAAGACTGACCTCAGTTCGCTTTACTACTGTGCGAAGGAGGCCGTGCGCCCGATGCTCAAGGGCCGCTGGGGCCGCATCGTCGCGGTCTCGTCGATAAACGGGCTGCGCGGCAGCGCGGGACAGTGCAATTACGCGGCGGCGAAGGCTGGAGTCATCGGCTTCGTCAAGAGCCTCGCGCGCGAGGTCGCCTCGCGCGGCGTGACTGTAAACGCGATAGCGCCGGGCTTCATAGAGACGGACATGACCGCCGTCCTGCCCGAAGACGTGAAGTCGCAGTTCATCGCCTCGATTCCCGCAGGACGCGCTGGAACGCCGCAGGACGTCGCGGGCGTCGCCGCCTTCCTCGTCTCTGACGACGCGGCGTATCTTCAGGGACAGGTCATCGCCGTCGACGGCGGCGTGACGATGCAGTAAAAAGGGAAAAAGTTCCTCAGGGACTTTTACATAAACAAGAGACATAAATACCGCAAAGGAGAGATTTGCAATGAAAATGGAAGAAGTACAGAGCAAACTTAAGGAAATCGTAATGGACCGCCTCAACGCCGAAGAGGATCAGATCAAGCCGGAAGCTTCGTTCGTAGAGGACCTCGGCGCCGACTCGCTCGACATCGTCGAGCTCATCATGGGCATCGAGGAAGAGTTCGACATCGAAATCCCCGACGAGGACGCCGAGAAGCTCACCACCGTCGGCGAGGCCATGGCCTACGTCAAGACGAAGCTCGGAGTCGAGGACTAATTAACGACTGAGACAATTGGGGGACTGCACGCCAGTCCCCCCTCTTCCAGGGAGGGAACCTATGACGCCGATGAATAACAGAAGAGTGGTAATCACAGGTTGCGGTGCCGTCACCCCAATCGGAATCGGAAAAGAAGAGTTCTGGAGCGCTCTTGAGCGCGGGGAGAACGGCGTAGACTACATCACGCTCTTCGACACGGAAAAACACACCACGAAGATAGCCGCAGAAGTAAAAAATTTCAATCCTGAAAACTGGCTCGACAAAAAAGAGGTCCGCCGCACCGACCGCGTGCTGCACTTCGCGGCGGCGGGAGCCGACCTCGCGGTACAGGACGCCGGCCTCGACCTAGAAAAACTCGACAGAGATATGTTCGGCGTATACGTCGGAAGCGGGGAAGGCGGCATCCACACGATAGAAGAAAACTTCCGTCTGCTCTATGAAAAAGGGCCGAGCCGCGTCAGCCCCTTCATGGTCCCGATGATGATCACGAATATGCCGGCCGGATACATAGCGATTCGCCTCGGCGCAAAAGGGCCGAACATGGCGGTCGTCACGGCCTGTGCGAGTTCTACCCACAGCATGGGCGAAGCCTACAACTGCATCATGCGCGGAGACGCCGACGTGATGATCACGGGCGGAGTCGAAGCCGCAATATCGCCGCTTGCAACGGCCGGCTTCAGCTCTCTAAAGGCTCTTTCGGGACGTAACGACGACCCGAAACACGCTTCGCGCCCCTTCGACGCGGACCGCGACGGCTTTGTAATCGGCGAAGGTGCGGGAATCCTCGTCTTTGAAGAATACGAGCACGCGAAGGCCCGCGGCGCGCACATCTACGCCGAAGTCAAGGGCTACGGCCTCTCATGCGACGCGCACCACATCACCGCGCCAGCGCCGGACGGCGACGGAGCCTACCGCGCGATGGCCATGGCGGTTCGCAAGGCCGGATGGAAGCCCGAGGAGATAGACCTCATCAACGCACACGGAACCTCGACGCCGCTCAACGAAAAGATGGAGACGGCGGCGATAAAGCGCCTCATGGGCGACGCCGCGGACAAAGTAATGGTGCAGGCGACGAAGTCTATGATCGGACACGCGCTCGGCGCCGCCGGCGCGATCGGCACGATAGCAGCCCTGCTCGCCTTTGAGCGCGGAATAGTCCATCCGACGATAAACTTCCAGACGCCGGATCCCGAGTGCGCCGTCAACGTAGTGCCGAACAAAGCCGTGAACGCGAAGGTCGAAAGAGCCCTCGTCAACAGCTTCGGCTTCGGCGGACACAACGGAGTCATCGCCATCGAGAGCTGCAAATAACCAATCAATGAAAGACGACAAAAGGCGCGAAGAACAGCTTCGCGCCTTTCAATTAAAATTAGGCTATGAATTCAGAAACGCGGCGCTTCTCACCGAAGCGCTGACGCATTCGTCATACGCAAATGAAAACGGCACGACGTATAACGAGCGTCTCGAATTCCTCGGCGATGCCGTGCTGGAACTTTTCACCTCCGAGCGGCTCTTCGCCGCTTATCCGAATTTCAGCGAAGGCGAGCTGACGCGGCTGCGCGCGCGCCTCGTCTGCAAAAACAGCCTCAACGACTGGGCTTCGGAGAACGGCCTTAAGCCGCTCATCCGCCTCGGCAAAAGCATAAAAAAGCCCACCGACTCGATGGCCGCCGACTGCGTCGAAGCGCTCTTCGGGGCCGTATTCAGCGACGGAGGCTATGAAGCGGCGCGCGGCGTAATATCGCGCTTTCTCGACACAAAGGACGAAGCCGCCGCGCCTGTCATGGAGAAAGACCCGAAGACCGAACTCCAGGAATTTTTACAGAGAGAGGGCAAAAGCGCGCCCGTCTATAAACTTGTAGAACGGCGCGGCCCCGAGCACGCGAGCAGCTTCAAAGTTGCGCTCTCCGCGGAAGACGGGCTTTCCGCCGAAGCGTGGGGGCCTTCCATAAAAGAGGCGGAATTCAAAGCCGCGAAGGCAGCGCTTGAAAAGCTGCGCCGAAGCTGACGCCCGGCCGGGGCGTGCGGGAAACCGCGGCGCGCCCGCGCGCCGGCGCGGCTTCGTACTCATCTACGTGCTCGCAGTATCTGCGGCGCTCGTCTCTCTGCTTGCGCTCGCGCTGAACGGCGCGCAGAGATCGGCGGAAGAAACTCTCGCCGCCGCGCGCCGCCTCCGCATAGAAAACGTAGCCGCGCAGGCCTCCGCCGCGGCCGAGGCGTGGTTTTACGAAAACGCCGCAGTGATAGCGGACGGCACGGGCTTCGCGCCGGACTCGACGCCGGAGAGCGACCCGACGCCCGGCGTGCCCGATGGAATATTCTCCGCGCTGCGCGGACAGTTTCCGCGATACGTAATAAAATGCGTCTGCTACGACCTCCATTATCCCGATTCGTTCTCTGAAAAAGCCCGCGCCGCGCGCATCCCGCGCATACCTCCGCGCGCGACGGAAGACGGCGGCGCGCTCCGCGCCTACTACGTCAGGACGACTGTGACCGAAGCCGGCTGCGAAAAATTTAAAACCTCCGTCACGCTCAGTCTTCGCGTAAAAAAATCGCCCTCCGGCATAATCACAATTCATACTGCCGGCGTGACTGAGTGAAAAATCATTTTATCCGCACGCGCGAACGCAATCAGCGCGCGGCGGTTTTTCCGAACGCGCGCAGACGCGCGGAATTTTCTCCCGCAGTTGCGGCGCGCGCGGAAATGTGCTAATATCTCTCAGTTGATTAACGTCAATGGGTTCAAGCAGAGGAATGCGCCTCTCGCCCGTCGGTTCAGCTTGCTGCCGGGCTTGCCCTGAAGAGATGATTTCAGGTCCGAGTGCATTCTTATGCGCCCGGACTTTTTATTTGGAGAATTTTATCAGGAGGTGTAATGCCATAGCAAACCCAAAAGAGGACGAACCGCGCGTAAATTCCGAGATTAGATGCCCGGAGGTTCTTCTCATAGACGAGATGAACGTGAAGCGCGGAGTAGTCGGCATTCAGGAAGCGCTGAAATTGGCCGAGGCGGCGGAGCTCGACCTCGTCGAAGTAGCCCCGCAGGCGAAACCGCCGGTCTGCCGCATAATGAACTACGGCAAGTACCGTTTCCAGCAGCAGAAGCGCGACAAGGACGCCCGCAAGAAGCAGAAGAATCAGGTCGTCAAGGAAATCAAGATGCGTCCGAAGATAGACCTGCACGACTACGAATTCAAGGTCAAGGCGATCAAGGCCTTCCTTGAGGATGGACACAGGGTCAAGGTCTCGATATTCTTCCGCGGACGCGAAATGGCCTTCCTCGACAGGGGACGCGACGTGCTGAACAAGGTGCTCGACGCCGTCTCAGACTACGGCAAGATAGAGATGGAGCCGCGCATGGAGGGCGCTTATATGCGCATCATGATAGCGCCGGCCTCCGAATCTCAGACGAAGAAGCAGGCGCAGAAGAAGCAGCAGAAGCCCGCCGTCGAGCAGGCCGAAGCTCCGGCGCAGCCGGCTCCCGCGAAGCCGCAGCAGAAGGTCAAGAAGAACGTCCTGCCTGATGCAGACCAGATATAAGAATATGCCGCAAACTGGCAGAAATTAGAGGAGGAACCTAGCAATGCCTAAACTGAAAACACATTCCGCAACGAAAAAACGTTTTAAGATAACGGGCACCGGTAAGGTCAGCTTTAAGAAGAGCGGACGCGGACACCTTCTTTCGTCGAAGAACTCGAAGCGCCTCCGCACGCTGAGAAAGAAGGGCATCCTTCTTCCGGGCATCGAGGCCCACGTCAAGAAGATGCTCCCCTACGCGTAAGCGCGGGGCCGGACGTTTCATCTTAAAACAATATCTCAAGGAGTGACTTATAATGCGAGTAAAGGGTTCAAGCGCCAGCCGCAATAAACATAAGAAGCTGTACAGCATTACGAAAGGATTCTGGGGACGCAAGAAGAACGTCTACCGCCGCGCGCGCGAAGCTTATCTGCACGCGCTGACGAGCGCCTTCGCGGGCCGCAAGAACAGAAAGCGCGACTTCCGCAAGATGTGGATCATCCGTATCAACGCGGCCGCCCGCGCCAACGGCATCGCTTACAGCGCGCTCATCAACGGCCTCAAGAAAGCCAACATCACCATCAACCGCAAGATGCTCGCCGACCTCGCGGTGAACGACGCTCCGGCGTTCGCCCAGCTCGTGGAGAAGGCGCGCGCGGCTCTGTAAGAGAGCGGGGCCTTCGGGCCGAAGCCGTGCAAAATTGCAAATACACACCTCTTATAAAGTAGAGAGAGTTATCGTTTTAGGCTTCCTGCTGGTAATATTGGCAGGAGCCTTTCTCTTATGGCTCTCCAATAATTTCGTCCACGACATACCGATGACGCCCGTCGACGCGCTCTTCATAGCGACGTCGGCAGTGTGCGTCACGGGGCTCAGCGTCATAGACGTCTCCAAGGAGACTGGCATCGTCTCGCAGCTCGTGCTTCTGTCGCTGATTCAGATCGGCGGCCTCGGCATCATGACCGGCATGATGTTCATGTCGCTCGTCGTGAGCCGCAGGGTCGGCATCAAGGGCAGGATATTCTTCCTCGGAGGCTTCGGCGTCGACGGCATACAGGGCGCGGTGAAGCTTTTCTTCACCGTCATAAAGTTCACCTTCGGCCTTGAAGCGATAGGCGCGCTGATTTTCATAGCGGGCTTCCTGCTAGACGGCGAGAGCATAGGGCGGGCGGCGTATCTTGCGGTCTTCCACTCGATAAGCTCGTTCTGCAACGCGGGTTTCTCTCCGTGCCCGGGCGGCCTTCAGGGATATGCGACGACGATTATAGTCCCCGGCGCGGCGATGGCGCTCATCATACTGGGCGGCATCGGCTTCCCCGTCTTCGCAGAGTGCGCGGCCCGCTGGAAGGACGGGACGTTCAGGCTATCGGCCTATGCGAAGCTCGTCGTCATCATGACTGCGGGGCTCGTCTTCGGCGGCGCGCTGCTCCTGCTGCTTTCGGACTGGAACGGCGCTCTGCGCGACTATCCTGTATGGGCGAAGGTCTGGAACGCCCTCTTCATGAGCGTGACTACGAGGACGGCGGGCTACGACACAGTCGCGCCCGGCACGTTCTCGGGGCTCGGGCAGGCCGTCATGATCGTGCTGAAGCTCATAGGCGCGTCGCCTGCCTCTACCGGCGGCGGAATAAAGACGACGACCTTCGGCGTCCTCGCCGTCGCGGTTTGGAGCGAGCTTCACGGGCGCGGCGGCTCGACATTCATGGGGCGCAGCATTTCGCCTTCGACTGAGCGGCGCGCGCTCTCGGTCGTCGCCGTCTACCTGATGACGATGCTCGCGGGCACGGTGCTGCTGACCTTTACGGAAAAGATGCCCTATTCGGCGCTCATCTTCGAGGCCGCCTCCGCGCTCGCCACTACGGGGCTTTCCGTCGGCATCACGCCGGATCTGTCTACGCCCGGCAAGCTCATCATAACGACGCTGATGTTCTGGGGACGCGTCGGCCTCTACACATTCCTCTCCACTCTCATAGCTCCCGACGGCGGCTCCGAGATACGCTACCCGGAGACGCACGTCCCGATAGGATAACGAAGGGGATTCAAGCATGAACGGCAAAGAACAGAAGACATATCTCGTCGTCGGCCTCGGACGCTTCGGCACGGCGATATGCGAAAAGCTCGCCTCTCTCGGACAGAACGTCATAGGGGTCGACGGCTCGGCTGGGCCCGTCGCGGAAATCGCGGACAAGATTTCCGTCGCGGCCCAGATGGATGTGACCGACGAGGCGGCGCTGATAAAGATCGGCGCGAAGGAGGCCGACGTCGCGATAGTGACGATCGGCGAGGCCGTCGAGCCGAGCGTGCTTTCCACGTCGCTGCTCGTCGAGCTCGGCGTGCCGCTCGTCATCGCGCGCGCCTGCAACAAGCTCCACGCGCGCGTGCTCGAGCGCGTCGGCGCGCACCGCGTCATCTTCCCGGAGTGGGACATGGGCGCGCGTATCGGCGAGGCTCTCGTCTATCCGTGGTATTCGTCCTTCACGAGGATAGATGGCGGAAATTTCGTCATAGGCAAAATTTCGCCGCTTCCCGAAATGATAGGTCACACGATGGCCGAGCTGAAATTTTCGCAAAAATACAAGGTTATTGTTATACTTATGGAATATGGCGGGAAGCAGTACAGCCCCAACCCGATGCGTCCCATCGAGGAAGGGGACAAGCTGTGGATACAGGGCACGATAGACGACATTCAGGCCCTCGTCGGCGAGGAATAGCCGCCGCGCGGCGTCCCGCCAGAAGATGAAATTTACCCGGCGCCTGTAAAAGCGCCGCGGCAGGAGGCATAAAGATGCAGGAGAACGACGGTTCGAAGGCCCCGCAGGCAGCGGACGGCGGCCTTCTCGAAAGATTGGAAAAGATAAAGGAGTCGGGGCTTCAGAAGATAGCGGAGAGCACGCTGCCCGACCAGCTTCAGCTGGTCCGGGCGAACCTTCTCGGACGCAAGGGCGAGCTCACCGACATCCTTAAGAGCGTCGGACAGGCAGCGCCGGAGCTGCGCAAGGCTCTTGGGCAGGCGGCCAACGAGGTCAAGCAGATACTTTCCGACGCGGTGGAGAAGCGCGGCGAAGAGCTTCTCAATTCGCTCTCGGCCTTCGAGGGCGAAGCCGACATAACGGTCCCCGGCACGGTTCCGTTCCGCGGCGGGCTGCACCCGGTCACTCAGATGTGCTACGACCTCAACGACGCCTTCCGCTCGCTCGGCTTCGAGATATTCTCCGAGCCGGAGATTACGAGCGAGAAATACGCGTTCGACAATCTCAACTTCGCGCCGGAGCACCCCGCGCGCGAGAGCATGGACACCTACTGGCTCAAGGGACACGACGAGGAGCGCGGGGCGAAGCGTCTCTGCCTGCGTCCGCACCTCACGGGAGCTTCCGTGCGCTACCTCATGGAGCACGGCGCGCCGGCGCGCTTCGTATATCCTGGGCGCGTCTACCGCAACGAGACGACCGACGCGCGCCACGAGAGGGCCTTCTTCCAGTACGAGGCGCTCATCGTAGACAAGGACTTCTCCTTCGCCTCCGGCATGGTGCTCATCAAGACGATTCTCGAAAAGGTCTTCGGACACGAGGTTGACGTGCGTATGCGCGTCGGCTTCTTCCCGTTCGTCGAGCCGGGCTTCGAGATAGACATGAAGTGCCAGGTCTGCGGCGGCGCGGGCTGCAAGGTCTGCAAGCACGTCGGCTGGATTGAAGTCATGCCGGGCGGTACGCCGCACCCGAACGTCCTGCGCGCGGCCGGCCTCGACCCGTCGGTATGGTCGGGCTTCTACATCAACATCGGCCTCGACCGCCTCGTCATGATGCGCTACGGCGTCGACGACGTGCGCCTCTTCCACAGCGCCGACCTTCGCTTCCTTCAGCAGTTCAAGTAGGAGGATGAAATTATGAAGCTTTCGTTAAACTGGATAAAACGCTACGTCGACCTTCCCGCGGACCTCACGATGGACAAGCTCGCCTACGACCTCACGATGTGCACCGTCGAGGTCGAGGACGCGACGAACATAGGAGAGAGCCTCGCAGGCCTCGTCGTCGGAAAGATTCTGACTGTCGACAAACATCCCGACGCGGACAAGCTGCGCGTCTGCACCGTAGACGTCGGCGACCCCGAGCCGTCTGTGATAGTCTGCGGCGGAATCAACCTCGCGCCGCAGCAGCTCGTCGCCGTTGCGAAGCCCGGCGCATGGGTCAAATGGCACGGCGAGGGCGACCCCGTCGAGATAAAGCCCGCGAAGCTGCGCGGCGTCATGAGCTACGGAATGATCTGCGCCTCGGGCGAAATCGGCCTCGCTGACCTCTTCCCGACGACGCAGCCCGCCGAGATAATGGACATCACGGAGTTCGCGGCCGCCCCCGGCACGCCGCTCGCCGACGCGCTCGGCCTGAACGACGTAATTCTCGAAATAGACAACAAGTCGATGACGAACCGCCCCGACCTCTGGGGACACTACGGCATGGCGCGCGAGCTCGCCGCCATCTACAAATGCCCGCTGAAGCCCATCGAGCCCGTCGAGCTTCCCGAAATGAGCGAGGAGCTCAAGGTCGAGATACAGGACGACGCGCGCTGCACGCGCTACACGGGCTACATAATCAAGGGAATAAAGAACGTCCCGTCGCCATTCTCGCTCAAGAGTATGCTCTGGCGCGTCGGGCAGCGCCCGATAAACCTTCCCGTCGACATCACGAACTACATAATGTTCGCTACGGGGCAGCCGACGCACGGCTTCGACCGCAAGCACATCACCGGCGGCATCGTCGTGCGCCGCGCCTACGAGGGCGAACAGCTTGTGCTTCTCGACGGCGAGACGCTGACCCTTACCTCCGAAGATCTCGTCATAGCCGACGAGAAGACGCCGGTCGGCCTTGCCGGAGTTATGGGCGGCAAGCTCGATTCGATACTCGAAGATACGAACGAGCTCATCCTCGAAATAGCGAACTTCGCCCCGCTCGGCATACGCCGCACCTCGCAGCGCTTCGAGCTGCGCACCGACGCTTCGTCGCGCTATGAGAAGGGCATCGACCCGCAGCGCGTGGACGACGCGGCGGCCGTCGCGCTCGCGGCCTTCAAGGAATATTTCCCCGAGTCGCAGGTCACGGCGCACACCGACGTATATCCGCGCCCGCTCGACTGCGCAGTCGTCGAGGTCGGCCTCGACTTCCTGCGCAAGCGCCTCGGCCGCGATTTGTCCGCCGCCGACGTTGAAGAGATACTCGACCGCCTCGGATTCAAGACCGAGGAATGCGGCGGTGTCCTTCGCATCACAGCTCCTTCGTGGCGTTCGACGGGCGACATATCGCTGCCCGACGACATACTCGAAGAAGTTGCGCGTCTCATGGGCTACGTAAACTTCCCGTTCATCGCGCCGACGGTGACGCTCGACCACGCGATAAACCAGCGCGGCCCGCAGCTTGAGCGCGCGGTGCGCGAGTACCTTGCTTTCCGCTGCAATATGCAGGAGATCTTCACATATCCGTGGATCGACGACCTCTACATCGATGCCTCGGGCGTAGAGACCTCCGATATGCTCGAACTTTCGACGCCGCCCGCGCCGGAGGAGAGACGGCTTCGCTCGACGCTCGTCCCCGGACTGCTCGGCGCGGTCGTGACGAACCTGCGCTACTTCTCCGATTTCCGCATCTTCGAACTGACGCAGGTCTTCCTCGACAGGAACTACCACAGCGTAAACTCCGAGGACGAGCTTCTGCCCGAGATGGCGCGCCACCTCGGCGCGGCCTTCGTCGGAAGCGACGCTCGCACGCTGTTCCGCGAGGCGAAAGGCGTGCTCGAATACATGCACCGCGCGGTGCAGATGGAGCCGCTCGGCTTCGTCCAGAGCGACAAGCCGTCGTGGGCCGACGACAAGCTCTGGGTCAACGTCACGCGCGGCGGCGAAGTGATAGGCTCGCTCGGACTCGTCTCGCCGAAGTGCGCGAAGGCCGCCGGCATCAAGCGCAGCTTGGTCATGCTCTTTGAGATAGACGTTGAGAAGCTCGTGCCGCTCGCGTCGCGCCAGAACGAGTTCACCCACCTGCCGGAGTATCCGCTCTCCGACTTCGACCTATCGATAGTCTTCGACGACGGAGTGGCGTGGAGCGACATCGAGGCGATCGCGCGCAAGGCCGACCTCGTGCGCGACGTCCGCTTCATCGACGAATATCGCGGCAAACAGGTAGGCGCGGGCAAGAAGTCCGTCTCGTTCAGAATCTGGGTCGGCTCCGACAAAGGCACGCTGACCTCGGAACAGATAGAGAACGTAGCCAAACAGGTAACCAAAAAGATAAACAAAAAATTCGGCGGAGACGTGCGCGGAGCGCAATAGTCTGCTAGACTTATGCGGGGAGGGCTGATGCCTTCCCCGCACGCCGTACCGGCGATAAGAACACGGAGGTGTTTTGCAATGATGGAACAGTTTGAGAAATTCAACGAGGCGCTCGACCGCCTCGAAGCGATACTTACAGAGATGAAGAACGACAACGATGCTCTGCGCCGCGAGAACGCCGAGCTGAAGGGCGTCATCGAAGACCGCGACCTTGAAATACTCCAGCTGCAGGAAGACGCGGAGAAGGCAGCTGCGGCTGCGAAGGCCGAAAAGGACGAGATCGGCAACACGCTCGACAGCCTGCTCGGACGCATGGGACGCCTTGCCTCTCAGCCGAAAGAGACTCCCGCGGAGGAACACTAGTTCCGATAGGCCGCAGGCCGCGCCCAGATGGACGAACTTAACGAAATTAAATCGCTCGGCGACGGAAGGTACTCCTTCTGGGTCGGGCGGCAGAAATATACGCTTGCCACGAAGCTGGAACCGGCGCGCTTTTGCCGTATAGCGGAGGGCGTCAGTTCGCTTGTAGCGAGCTTTCCGCCTAATCTGAGCCAGGACGAACGCCTCGTCCTGGCGCTGATGTCTCTCGCCTTCCGTCTTGAAGACGTGGAAGAGCGGGTCGGCGGCCTGTGCGCGGAATTCGGCGGGGAGAGAGATAAAAATTGAGCATCGCCGGATTCAGCTGCTGGGACATATTCTTCGTAGTCCTTGGAGCATATTTCATCCTGCGCGGACTCTGCCGCGGCTTCGTCGGCGAGGTCGTCGCGCTCGTAGGCTTCCTCGCCTCGTTCTACTGTGCGTTCCAGTTCTCCGGCGCGTTTGGACGCTTCATCGCGGGGACGATGGGGATAAATCCATACGCCGCGCAGGCGGTCGCGGGCGTCGTTATATGGCTCACGATAGCTATGGCGGCCTCCGTCGTGCGCATGGTGCTTAGGGGCATAATAAAAGCCGTCAGCCTCGGCGGCATCGACAAGCTGCTCGGCCTCTTCTCCGGCGTCGTCAAAACCTTCATCGCGATATACGCGATAATGACGGCGGGCATTCTTCTCGCGCCGGTTGCGAATCCCTCGTGGATGTCGGACAGCGACGTTCTGCGCTACGCGGGGCGGAGCTGGCCTCAGTTCCGCTCGGCGCTGATCGGCCTCGGCCTTGTGCCGGACGACACGACGCTGCCCGACGGCACGCTTGAAGAGATACTGCGCCCCTACCGCGACGGCGGCTCGTGGCCGGACGGCTACGATTACTACAACGATGAAAATTACGGCGGAGGCGGCGAACCGAACGAACTTCCGCCCGTCGGCGAAGAGCTTCCGACGCATGAGGGCGGAGCTAGCGGCGTATAAAGCTGCATAAAATTTTCGCGGAAAACATTTTCTCACCTAACGACATGTATATCGAAAAATCAGCATTCAACAGCCTTGAAATATCAAAGATAACCGCGCTTGTCTCGCGCCGCTGCCGCAGCGAGATAGGCGCGCTCGTCGCTGAAAACATCGCGCCGGCCGCCGATTTGGGCGAACTGGCGAAACGGCGCGGACTCTTCGAAGATGTGGAGAGGTACCGCGGCCGCAAGGGCGAGCTGCCGTGGACGGACGGCCTTGTGTCGGTAGCCTTCATGCTCGAATTTGCGGAAGAGAACGGGCTTCTGTCCGGCGAGGAACTCGTCAAGATAAGGCTTCTGCTCACGCTCGCAGGCCGTATGCGCGAGACGCTGGCCGAAGCGCGCGACGAATACCCGTCCTTTGCGATACTTCTGCGCAATATGCGCGACTTCGCCGAGGAGACGGAGATGCTCTCGGTCATAGACGACGAGGGCCATCTCTACGACTACGCCTCGGAGAAGCTCTCTTCAGTGCGCCGCGAGATGCGCGCGCTGAAAGACACGCTGCGCCGCAAAGGCCACGCGCTGCTGAGCGACCCATCCATAGCCTCGATGCTTCAGGAGCGCGTCCTGACGCTGCGAAACGGACGACACGCCTTCCTCGTGCGGCAGGACGCCATCTCGCAGTTCCCGGGCGCCGTCATAGAACGCTCCGGCTCCGGCAGCAGCGTCTACATGGAGCCGCACTCGCTGATGAGCCTCAACAACGAATACAGCCGGCTCTACGGCGAAGAGATGCTCGAAGAGACGCGCATATTCCGTGAATTCACCGCGCGGCTCATAAAACGCAAAAAAGGCATACTCGACACGGAGAACGTCCTCGGCACTGTGGACCTCTTCTATGCGCTCTCAGAAATGACGCGTCTCTACAAATGGCGCATGCCGGACCTATCTAAGCGCACGGAGTTCTCCTTTGTGCGCGCGCGCCACCCGCTGCTCGGAGAGAAGTCAGTCCCGATAGACATAAGATGCGGCGGCAAATTCCGCATACTCGTCATAACGGGGCCGAACACCGGCGGCAAGACCGTCGCGCTCAAAACGGCGGGCGTCTGCATATACTTCGGCTGGCTCGGCTTCCCCGTGCCCGCGGGCGAAGGCTCCGTGCTCGGCGACATAGGAGAACTGTTCGCAGACATCGGCGACGAGCAGAGCATAGAGCAGAGCCTTTCGACATTCAGCGCGCACATCACGCACGTCACGCAGATACTCGACAAGGTCACGCAGCGCTCCGTCGTCATGATGGACGAACTCGGCGCGGGAACTGACCCCGAGGAGGGCGCCGCGCTCGGCATCGCGCTGCTCGACTGGCTGCGCGAACGCGGCTCTCTCGTCCTCGCGACGACGCACCACAATCCGATAAAACGCTATGCACTCGCAGCCGAGGGAGTAGAGACCGCGAGCGTGGAATTCGACAGCTCGACGCTTTCTCCAACATACAGAATCCTCATCGGCATCCCGGGGCGTAGCAACGCGCTGCTCATCGCTGGCAAACTCGGAATGAAAAAACAGATAATCCGCCGGGCCGAAGAGGCGATAAACGGCCGCGAAGTCTCGATGGAAGACCTCATAGGCGAACTTCACGAAAAGCGCGCCGCGCTCGAACGCGAATCGCGCGAGGTGGAACGCTCGCGTCAGAAGCTCGCCGCGCTCGAAAAAGACTACGAGGCGAAGATAAAGGCCATCGAGGAAAAACGCGACGCGCTCATAGCGAAGGCCGACAAAAAGGCGCTCTCGATAGTGCGCAACGCAGAGGATTCTGCGCGCGCCCTCATCAAGAACATGGAGAACGCCGAGGCCGAGTCGCAGGCACGCCGCGAACTTGAGAAAAAGCGCAGCCACTTCCAGAAAATCGAAAAATCCGCTATAAAGCGCGAAGAAAAGAAAGAAACGGCGGAATCGGTAGTCGCGACCGGACACGAGCTGAAAGCGGGCGACACGGTGCAGCTCATAGGCACGAGCAAAAGCGCGACGGTAATCGAAGTAAGCGGCAAAAAAGCGCGCATCCGCGCGGGCATAGCTGAAATGGAAGTCCCGCTTGCCAAGCTGAAAGTCCTCGCGCGCAAAAGCCCGCAGCCCCAGTCCACGGTTCAGATAAAAGTCAGCCGCCCCGTCGGCGTGCCCTCGTCGATAATGGTGCGCGGCATGACGATAGACGAGGCGATGCCGATGGTCGAACAGTACCTCGACCAAGCGTACTGCGCCGGCTACGACGTCGTGACGGTCATCCACGGCCGCGGACAGGGCATCCTGCGCCGCGAAGTGCAGGAACTCTGCAAACGCCTGCCCTACGTAGCCGAACACAACCTAGGCGGCCCCGGCGAAGGCGGCTACGGCGTCACGGTCGTGAAGTTCAGGAGATAAGATGATATAAGGGCTATATATAAATAGCCTTTATATCTAAATATAATAGGCTTAATCAGGCTCTTTGGCGACTGTTACCGTACCGGTCGCTCCGTCGATCCGTACCCAATCTCCAGTTTTTATTACATTGATTGGATCACAGTCTACAAAATCTACGACTGCCGGAATATTCATACTTGCCATCGCAACTCCAAGCCTTGCGTCGACTTTTGTCGCAATCCAGCCGGATGGGCGCACACCTGCTATATACGCGCCTTTAAAATGGGCTGAAAAACCGTTAGAACCTTTTGAGCACGGAACAACCAATATCTTATCTTTGATGCATATTCCGTAATTTATATTACCCTTTTCATAAATTATTCCGTCAATGTCTCCAAGAGCTCCACTGTTGCCAGCGATGCTATCTGGGCATACAATGGCCTCTCCCTCAGCAATGCCGGGTATC
>MHCFR05601__coassemble_940_pt1 | contig 27623 bp, 25 predicted proteins | sample MHCFR05601__metabat2_low_PE_003 | metagenome-assembled genome bin MHCFR05601
GCGAGCGCCATGTTGGCGCAGGAGAGGGCGTTTGAGCCGCCCATGACGTTTTTGCCGAGGCAGGGGACTTCGACGCGGTTCGCCACTGGGTCGCAGGCGAGGCCTGTAATATTCTGGAGCGCCATCGAGGCTGCGTCGGCGCACTGGCGCGCCGTTCCGCCCGCGAGCTGGACGAGAGCTGCGGCCGCCATGCCGGAGCCCGCGCCGCACTCTACCTGGCAGCCGCCGACCTCCGCGGCGAAGGTCGCGCCCTCGGCGATGAATATTCCGACGAGCCCCGCCGCGAGCATCGCGCGCGTAATTTCCGCGCGGCCCATGCCGAGCGCGCGCGCCGCGCCTATCACGGAGCCTGGCAGACAGCCGCAGGAGCCCGCGGTAGGCGCGGCGACTATCACGCCCATCGAGCTCTTCGTCTCCATTATCGCCGTTATCGACTTTATCATCGAGTTGAGTACGTCGCAGGGCAGCAGCGCGCCGCGCCCGCGCGCCTCGTCGATCATATGCGCCTGCGGGCCGAGTATGCGGTCGGCGTAGTCCGTGCCCGCGAGTCCGCCGTCGAGCGCGCGCTCCATGATTTCGACGAGCGCCGACATTTTATTGAAAACATCTTCGCGCGATGTGCCGCCGCGCTCCGCTTCGTACTCCGCGGCGAGCTCCCACATTTCGAGATTTTTATCCTCGTTCCACGCGAGCATCTCCTCCGCCGAAGAAAAGGGCACGGCGGCGTTTGCGCGCGAAAGCGTCGGAAGCACGGGGGCGAGGAAAATCACGTCCGAAGCCCCTGCTTTTTCGAGCGCGGCGCGAATCGCCGCTTCGTCCGGCTTTTCGTGGAATTTCGCGGAGAGCAGCGTTTTGCCGCCGCGCTCCTCCACGCTCATAAAATCCGGCGCGGGGATGAAGCCGACGGCTGCCGCTTCGTTCTGCGCGGGAAAGAGCGCGAGCAGCTCGTAGAAGTCGCCGCGTATCGAGACGGGAAAATCTTCAAAGCGAGTCATCTCTATCATGCCGCCGCCGGTGGATATTCCCTCCCAGCGTCGCGCGAGGCCGCCGCGCGTTTCGGCCTCGATGCGGTACGTGTTAGGATGTTCCGCGCCGTAGTCGTATTCGCGGAATTTCAGCTCAAGCCCCGCGGCTTTAGCGTTTTCCCAATATTTATCGACGCCCTCCGCCGTCAGCGGGAGGCCGAGAAATCCGCAGACCAGTCCCAAATCCGTGCCCTGCCCCTCGTGGACGACCGCGAGCGAGCCGTTCACGTCGAAGTCCACGACGGCGCGCGCAGGCGTCCCGCCGAGCGACATGCGCACAATCTCCGCGATGCGCGCCGAGGCCGCCGTGTGCGAGCTGGACGGCCCGCGCATCACGGGGCCTATGACGTCGTTGAAAATGCTTGCCGGAGTTTTATTCATCAGAGGCTTCCCCCTTTTTATCGTCTTCGCCGCGCGCGGCCTCCGCCGCCGCGTTCTGCACATATTCAAGGAATTTTTCCGCGGCGCGCGAGAAAATCTGGTACTTCTTCCACGCGAGGACGAGCCCCGCCGTCACGCGCGGTTCGAGCCGGCGGAAGCAGAGGCCGCCGTTCGCGTAGAGGCCGCCGACGCCCTCGATGGTCAGCACCGCGCCTATTCCCTCCTCTGCCATCAGCGCGGCGTTGAAGACGAGATTGTAGGTCGCCACGATGTCCAGCTCGCGGAAGTCGCGGCCGAGCCAGCCCGACATCTCGTTGTTGTCGAGCATCTGGCGCGAGCATATCAGCGGCACGCCCTCCAGATCCGCGGGGCGCACGACGGGCTTCGCGGCGAGCGGGTGGTCGCTGCGCATGAGGAAGCCCCACCCGTCCTCCTGCGGAAACGTCAGATAGTTGTATTTATCGAGGTTCACCTGCCCGACGAAGAGCGCGAAATCTATCAGCCCCTTGTCGAGCCGTTCGGCGACTGCCTCCTCGTGGCCGCTGAAAAGGTGGAAGCGCACGCCGGGGTAATCGCCGCCCATGCGCTTTATCTCGCGCAGAAGGAAGCGTATTCTGTCCGTCTCGGCGCAGCCGATGAAGACGTCGCCGCTCACCGCCTCGCCCGCAGAGCTTATCTCGCTCTCCGTCTTGTCGAGCAGCGCCGTGATTTCCTCGGCGCGCTTGCGCAGCAGCATCCCTTCCTCGGTCAGCGTAATCTTGCGGCTGCCGCGCACGAAGAGCCTGCGGCCAAGCTCGTCCTCAAGCTCCTTGATCTGGCGCGAGAGCGTCGGCTGCGTTATATGCAGATACTCCGCCGCGCGCGATATGCTCTCCTCGCGCGCGATGGCGAGAAAATACTGAAGAACGCGCAGTTCCATAAGACCACCTCCGGCTCTTATTATATACCTCGGAGGCATGGTTCAGCCTCTAAATTAAGCATTTGATATAGCCGTTTCGCTTCCATATAATGCGCTTAAAGGATGTGAGGCGATGAAAAATCCTGAACAGAGCGGCGAATCCGCGGAGGAGCGCAATCTGCGCGACGCGGGCTGCAGCGGCGAGTTCATACGCGAATTCACGGAGCTCGGACGCGGCGGCAGAGAGGCGGAACAGCGGCGGCTGCTCTCGAAGCGCAGGGCGGAGCTGCTCGACGAGCTGCACGAGAGCCAGCGGCGCATCGACTGCCTGGACTATCTGATTTACATGCGGCGCAGGGGCGGCGCGTAAATTTCGCGGAAGAAGCAAAAATTTACAAAAAACATAAAACAGGAGGACGAACGATGAAAAAAGGATTTACGGCGAAATTCAAGGCGGCGGCGATTTTCTGCGCGGCTCTGCTTACGGCTGGTACGGCCTACGCGGCGGACGGCGCGGGCGAATGGGACAAGACCTTCACGAAGAGCGACAAGGTCGAGCACGGCAAGATAACTTTCCACAACCGCTACGGCATAACGCTCACGGCGGACCTCTACAAGCCGAAGGGCGCGCAGGGCCGGCTCGCCGCCATCGCGGTGTGCGGGCCGTTCGGCGCTGTGAAAGAGCAGGCCTCGGGGCTTTACGCTCAGACGATGGCGGAGCGCGGGTTCCTGACGATAGCCTTCGACCCGTCCTTCACGGGCGAGAGCGGCGGCGAGCCGCGCTACATGGCCTCTCCCGACATCAACACAGAGGACTTCATGGCGGCGGTGGACTATCTCTCGACGCGCGAGGATGTGGACCCCGATAAAATAGGAATCATCGGCATCTGCGGCTGGGGCGGCATGGCGCTCAACGCCGCGGCGCTCGACACGCGCGTGAAGGCCGTGCTCGCCTCGACGATGTACGACATGACGCGAGTCAACGCGAAGGGCTACTTCGACGCCGAGGACAGCGCTGACGCGCGCTATGCGAAGAAGCAGGCGATGAACGCCCAGCGCATAGAGGACTACAAGAGCGGCACGTACAAGCTCGCGGGCGGCCTGCCCGACAAGCTGCCGGAGGACGCGCCGCAGTTCGTAAAGGACTACTACGCCTACTACAAGACGGAACGCGGCTATCACCCGCGCTCGCTGAACTCCAACGGCGGCTGGAACGTCACCGGCTGCGAGTCGTTCTTCAACCAGCCGATACTCCAGTACGTCAACGAAATCCGCAGCGCTGTGCTCGTCATGCACGGAGAGAAGGCCCACTCCTGCTACTTCAGCCGCGACGCCTACGCCGCGATGATAAAGGACAACCCTTACTCGGACAACAAGGAGCTGCTGATAATCCCCGGCGCGTCGCACACCGACCTCTACGACAACCTCGACGTGATACCGTTCGACAAAATTACGGAGTTCTTCACGAAGTACCTGAATAAGTAACGCGGCACAAAAAAGTTTGCGGGACGGAGCGCGGCCTCGGCGGAGGCGCGGCGCTCCGTTTTTTTGCGTATTCGCGTAAAACGCCCGCTTTATGCGTTTGATTCACAATTTATTACTACTATATGCTATCATATTATCGTAACTGAAATATCTATTTTTCAACGCCGGGGCCAGGCGTGCGGCTGCGGGGAGGGATTATGATGACGCTGAAGAGAGAAGGAACTCTTTCACAGCTCGTACTCGAAAGCATACAGGAGTCGATAAGGGACGGCGAATTCCGCCCAGGCGAGGCGCTGCCGTCGGAACGGGAACTTGCGGAGCGCTACGGCGTCGGCAAGTCGAGCATACGCGAGGCGGTGAAGATGCTCCAGGTCTTGGGCGTCGTCGAAACGGCGCAGGGACGCGGGACGTACCTCCGCCGCTCCGTCGGGCCGCAGATACTGCGCCCTCTGCTGCTCGACATGATGCTGCTGCGCACGAGCGCGGAGGAGCTTTACGAATTCCGCCTCTTCTTCGACCGCGCCTACATACGCCTCGCCGCGGAGAGGGCGACGGAGGAGCAGAAGCGGCGCGCGCGCGAAGCGTTCGAGGGGCTGAACAGGGCGCAGCGCGAGGCGCTGCCCGGCGCGGAGGAGTTCGACCGCAGCTTCCACCTCGCAATACTCGAAGCGACCGGCAACTCGTTCATAATCAAGACGGGGCTCATGATAATGGAGCTCTGCCGCCCGCACATGAGCAAGAGCAGCGGGATACTCGACGAGACGGCGCTCGAAAACCACGAAAAAATTCTCCAGATTTTCTGCTCCGGCAAGACGGAGGGGCTTGACGAAGCGGTTGAAAAGTCGATGAACGCATTCCGCCGCACGCTCGACGACTCGACGGGCGCGAAGGAACGGCGCGGCGAGTAAAGCGGCGGAAGTTTCACAAAGAGGCGAAGAACGGGAGGCGCTGGCGCGCTTCCCGATTTTTTTGTTCCGGCGGCCTTCGCGCGATTGCGCCGCCCCGCCGCGCGGCATTGCCGTTTGGCGCGGGGCGCGCAATTTCCCATTGTTTTTTCATCGCATTCACGTGATAATTGTTTCGCACAGGAGGACGCGCCGATGCTTTTTCACGAAAAACTTGCCTTGATTAAAGAAATTATTTCCGCCACGGGGACCGCGCTCGCAAAGGAGGCGGGGATCGCGCCCTCGTGCGTCTGCCGCTACCTTTCGGCGAAGAACTCACCTTTCCGCTTCAGCGGGGCCGTGACGCGGCTCTCGCGCGCGGCCGCAGCGCTCGCGCCGGGCGGCAGGGAGCTGAACGCGCTGCGCGAGGCTGCGGAGGCGCTTGCGGACGAAAAGACCGCGGAGGCCGTCGAGCGGTGGCTCAACGCCCCCGATTCCGGCCTGCGGGAGAAGAAGCCGGCCGAGACGCACGCGCCCGCGGCGCGAGTAGGCATAGCGGCGAAGCTCGCGCTGCTGATGGATTCCTTCCACACTTCGAACGCGGAGCTTGCGCGCTACGCGAACCTCGACGGCTCGTCCGTCTCCCGCTACCGCAGCGGGAAGCGCAGCGTCCGCAGCGACGATCCGATTCTGCGCAGCTTCTGCTCATATTTCGCCGTCCTTTGCAAATCGCGCGGCGTGCCGGAAGCCCTTGCCGGCGAACTGAACGCATCGGACGGCTGCGGCGAGTGCGAGGCGCTGGCCGCGCGGCTTCTGGAATGGATATGCGAGGATTCCGCAAAAAGGCCGTGGCTCTCGCGCGGCCTGCTCGAAGGCGCGGATTCCGGCGCAGTCCCCCAGTGCGACGCCGCGCCTGCCGCCGAGGGCGGCGTCGAGACGGGCGGACGCGTCTACTCCGGCGCGGACGGAGCTCTCGCCGCCGCCGGCAGGTTCGCGCGCGCGGCGGGAGAGGGCGGCAGGCCGCGCGACGTCTACGTCTACACATCGTACCTGAGCTGGTTCTCGCGCGAGCCGCGTTTCTCCGGCGCCTGCGCCGAGCTGATGCGCGGCATGATGGAGCGCGGTCATAAGATAACCAGCGTCCACAACATCGGCTTCGACGCGGATGAAATTTTTGAAATGATAGAGACGTGGCTGCCGCTCTTCCTCACGGGCAAGGTTGAGGCGCGCTACCTGACGAGGCCCAACCGCTCGCTCTTCAGCGAATTCATGGGCGCGGCGGGGAACTGCTCCGTGCGCTTCTCGACGCTGCGCGGCGGCTCCGTGCGCCCGCGCGCCTTCTTCTCCGAGAGCGGCGAGGAGGCGGCCTTCGTCCGCGAGCAGGTCGAGGGGCTCGCCGCCTATTCGAAGCCGCTCGTCAGATTTTTCAGAAAAGAGGATACGGAAAAGCTCTACTCCGACGCGGAGAACTGCCGCGGCGCGGACGGCGACGTGATAAAACTCACGCGCCGCCCGACGGTTGAGTCCATGCCGGAAAATCTCGCGGAGCGCATATTCGCGCGCGTCGCCCCCTCGCGCGACTGCTTCGAGCGGCTGACGAGCCTCTACGAAAAGCGGCGCGCCGGTTTCCTCGACTCGCTTTCGCACGTCGGCGTCACGGAGATATTCCCGCAGCTCACGCAGCGGGAGATAGACGCCGGAGAGGCGCAGATCGCGCTGCCGTGGGACGCCGGCTTCTCCGCCTCGTACACGCCCGAGGAATACGCCGCGCACATGGCGGCGCTCGACCGCCTGGCCTTCGAGCGCGCGAACTACCGCGTCCTGCGCCGCGCCTCGATGCCATTCTCGACCATCGACCTGATAGTAAAAGAGGGCTCCGCCGTCTACGTAGCCAAAAACGACGGAGAGCCCGCGGCGGTATCCTTCCTCAACTCGCAGGTCTGCTACCTGCTCGAACGATACGTCAAGAAGTTCGTAAAAGAATAGTTCCACAAAAAACGCGCCGTGCTTATCAGCTGACGGCGCGTTTTTATTCCTACCTGCTTCTCAAAACTTCCAGATTATGCTTGTATTCCGGCACGGCTTCCCAGACGGCGGAGCCGAGCTCGCAGGGGAACTCGGGGCAGAAGCCGCAGTGCGGAATCTGGTTTTCGAGCGCGCACTCGCGTATCGCGCATTCGGCGCAGTTTACGCTTTTGACGCCGGGCGCGAGGCATCCGGTACAGCGCAGCCGCGAAGGCAGGATGAAGGAGCTCTGTCCCGCGCTTTCGAGGTGAGCGGCGATTTTGGCGAGCGCTTCGTTGTCGCGGCGGACTGTCGCGCGGCGCGCCTCGCAGCCGTCGCAGTCCATTCCGCAGCAGCCTGTGTTGGCCATTATTCCGTCTCCGCCTCGGGCGCGGCTGCGCTGACTACGCCGCTTTTCCGCACCGTGCAGCCTATCGCGGACAGCTCGCCGGCGAGCGCGGAAAGCCCCTCTTCGACGGAGCGCCACTCGGTCTCGAAGGCGCAGTCTATAAGGAAAAGCGCCTCTTTCGTGCCGCCGCCCACGCTCGCGTCGCGCGTGTCGCGGTAGTTCCAGAGCCAGCAGCAGACTTTTTCATCGTCGGCGTAGACGACGTGGCGTTCCGCGCATTCTACGACGGAGTCGCCCGCGCCGAGCGGGTAGAATTTCTCGCCGGGGCGCGCGTAGCGCAGCGTGAGGCCGCCGCGCAGCTTTTCCATGTCGTGCGCGCCCATCGGCAGCAGGTTGAGCGCCGAGACGCAGTCGTAGCAATCCACGACGGGCGAGACCTCCCAGAGGTCGCCCTTGAAGATGCGGCGCAGCAGCGCTTCGAGCGAGGAGCGGTATTTGCTCGGCTTGACGCCCATCGCGGAGTAGACCTCGCGCCAGCGGCGCACGTCGGGGTGCATCATCATAGTGTCCGCCGAGATTCCGATATCGCCCAGCCGCGCTTCGAGGCCCGCCTTGAGCGCGCGCACGTGCTCTGCGCCGCCCGCGCCTGCGACGTTCGCGCGCAGCCAGCCGATTTTCGCGCCGGGGAAGTGTTCGAGGATTTTCGGGTCTATCGAGATTTTCATCTTTTTATCAAATCCTTTCCTGTCTGTCGTTATATCCGAGCCGCGCGCAGATTTTACCGGCGAGCCATCCGACGGCCCAGCCCGCCGCGCTTCCGGCGGCGAAGAGCGGCAGTATGTAGAGGCCGACGCGCCAGTCTCCGACTATGAACGAGACGACGACGACCTGTCCGATGTTGAAAGCCCACGCGCCCGCGACGCTGACCCACGGCAGAGAGAGCGCGCCGCCCCAGCGCTTATACATAAGCGCCATGACGGCCGTCGCGGCGAGGCCGCCCGCCAAGCCGCAGAATAGCGCGAAGACGTTTCCCGTCGCAAGCCACGCGAGCGAGACACGCAGAAGCGTGACGGCGAAGGCCTCGCGCGCGCCCATGAGGACGAGCGCAGCGAGCGAGAAGACGTTCGCCGCGCCGAGCTTGATTCCGGGCGCTGGCATCGGAAGCGCGCTCTCGGCGAGATTCACGGCGAGCGCGCAGGCCGTCAGCAGAGCGGTGAGGACGAGGCGGCGCGTCTTCATCAGCGGCTCACCGCGTCGACTTCCCCGCCGCGGCCGCCCGTCACGCGGACGACGACCCTGTGCGGCAGGCAAACGGTCCCCTCGCCGGGGCGCGAAATTTCGCCGTTCTTCACGCACGTCCGGTCCGGGCAGTCCGCGGAGACGACGGCGGCGCGCCCCTCCCCGACGCGCACGACGTTGAAGCCGCCGCCCGCGCGCACCGTTATGTCGCGCGGTTCGCCGGAGAGCGGAAGGCGCTCGACGACCTCGCCGTTCACGACGATTTCAACATCCGGCGAATCGAGCGCGTCTTTATATACGAAGGCCGTAGCGGCGCAGAGCGCCAGCCCCGCCGCCGTAATCAGCGCCGCGGCGCGGTCAAGCCGCTTCATTCGCCCTCTCCCAGGACGAAGAGCGAAAGGCTCGCGTCCGTGAGGCGGAATATCTTTTCAACAGAAGGGGTGATTATTGCTTTTTTATCGTCCGTTACAAGGACGGCCTTTATATAGCTGTGCTTCCTGAGGAATTCCGGCGCGCGGCGCGAGCCCATGACGAAGAGCGCCGTGCATAGCGCATCGGCGCGCGCGGAGTCCGCGTCCACGACTGTGACCGACGCAAGGCCGGAGCGCGCGGGGCGGCCCGTCGCGGGGTCGATTATATGATGGTAGCGCACGCCGTCCTTTTCAAAATATCGCTCGTAGGGGCCGGAGGTGACGACGGACGTATCCTCGGCCTCGATAATGCCGAAATACTCGCCGCGCGGCCGCTCCGGCTGCTGAAGCCCGGCGCGCCACGGCCCTCCGCGCGGCGAATCGCCCACGAAGTCGAGGTTGCCGCCGAGGTCGATTATCGCGCGGCTCACGCCGTCCGCCGCAAGCTGTGATTTCAGCGCGCCCGCAATGTAGCCCTTCGCTACCGCTCCGAGGTCGAGCCTCATGCCGCGCGGCAGGCGCGCGAAATGCGCGCCGTTTTCGACGCGCAGCTCTATCTTCGAATAGTCCGTATATTTCAGCGCTTCGGCTATCTCTCCGTCCGATGGCACGCGCGCCTCGGGCGTGCCTATTCTCCACAGAGCCGTCACGCCGCCGAGCGAGGGGCTGAAAGCGCCGCCCGTCAGCTCAGCGAGCGCGAGCGACATATCGAGCAGCTCCGCCGTCCGCGCGTCTATGCGCGTCCATGCGCCGCCCGCCGCGTTCAGCCGCACGGCGTCTGAAGTTGGGATGTTGACTGAAAATAGGTTTTCAAGGGATTTTATAAGTTCGTCGGCCTTTTCAAGCTCACGCTCCGCACCGCGGAAATCGTAGAGCGAGAGACGCACATATGTGCCGAGGCGGAAATTCTCCGAGACGGCGGGCTCCGCGCCCACGCCGGAACGCGAGACGAAAAGCGCCGCGAGACAGAAAAGCGCAGCCGCAGCCGCCGCGGCGTAAAACGCGCGTTTCTTCATAACCTCCCCGCCCCCTCGCATAAATATCACGCGACAATTATATTACAAAGGCGCACCCTTTCGCGCGCAGGCAGACAAAAGGCCGCGCGCCCGCGAAGGACGGCGGCCCGGAAATTCGCCTTTCGAACGCGCGCGCTTCTCCGGCGCGGCGCCCGGCCTTTTATTTTTTGTCTTCGCTCTAGCAGCGGGGTATTGCGAATATTGAAAGTGGCTCGCACCTTCTGCGTTCGCCGCGATTCTTCGGCTGCTTCTCCATAAACGGAGGGACGACGAAGGCCTGTCTCGCCCGAGCCTCATCTTCGCTCTCCCCGCAGGGTACGGCGAACATCGAAAGATGCCCGCGCCCGTTCCGCCCGCAGGCCAAGTCCCAGAGCTCGGACATAAGCCCGCGAAGCTCCTTCGCCGTTTCCGCCGACACTTCCATTGCAAGCTCTTCAAATGCCGCCATTTTCATTACCTCCCTGAGCGACGCCGTCGCTTGTTGTTGTCGTGATTATAGCGGCGGCGAAGGCCGCATTCAACTTAAGTTGAATATCAATAATTTATTAAACGCATCAATCAATAACGTGCGGTTATCGTCCGTGCTCCAATCTTCATCATCGGGAATGAAACGCGGCCATTGATAAAATATTGGAATCAGCCGATGGGAAATTAAAGGCGGAATTTCTACGTTTCGCCGCCGTTACGGCGCCGGCGAATTTTATAATATAGACGGATATGAATTCATACGAAGACGAACGGGGTGTTTCCGATGCAGCTGATACAGCTCCAATATTTTTGCGCGGTGGCGCGATGCAGGAACATGAGGATTGCAGCGAAGGAGCTGTGCGTATCGCAGCCGGCGCTCTCCAAGGCCGTCGGCGGCCTGGAAGAAGAGCTAGGCGTGCGCCTCTTCGACAGGGTGGGGCGCGGGCTTATATTGAACGAGGCGGGGAGAACCTTCTATCATCAGGTCAGCCACATCCTCCTTCTCCTCGACGACAGCGTGCGCAGCGTCCGCCGGATAAAGAACGCGAAGCGGCGCGACATATCGGTGCTCTTCACAGCGGCGACGTTCCTCGCGCCGCGGATAAGGGACGAATTTATCGCGCGCCGCCCCGATATAAGCGTCGAGATAAAATGCAGCTACTCGGCGGACCCGCAGGACGTGCGCGAATGCGACTTCCACGTCTACGCGACGCCGGAGGCGGCGGCGTCCGGGATGACGTCGATAAAGCTTATAGAAGAGCCGCTGCTTCTGGCCTGCAACAAAAAGCACGAGCTTGCGCAGCGCGGAGAAATAGAGCTGGCGGAGACGAAGGACTATCCCTACCAGTGTCTTCCGCCGCACGAGAACCTGCACGAAAACCTTGTCAACGGATGTAGGAAGGCCGGCTTCGAGCCCGAGATCGCCTTCTGCACGGAGGACTCATACGCCTTTTTCAGCGGCTTGGGCAGCGGCGGCTGCCTTACCATGGTGCCGGAGTACACGGCTTTTATAGAGCCGCAGGACGGGCTCGCTCTGCTGAGGATACGCAGCCCGAAGTGTGTCAGGACGCTGTTCATCGCCTCGCACCGGGGGCGTGAGCTTGATGAAAAGTGCTTGGCCTTTCAGGCGTTCTGTTTCGACTTTTTCAGGAATATGGTTGAAAACCGCTCGCAGCGGGCGTAAGACGCGCGGGGCCCGAGAGGCGTACTCTCGTGACCCCGCGCTGTTTTATCGCCTGTCTAGTTTTTTACGCCTCGGCGCAGAGCCTAAGCTCCGGCGCGTCGCCGCAGAGCAGCTCTTCCGCACCGCTCACGTTCAACCCCATCGTGCTGAGGAAGCGTTTGAGCGTAAGTATCGAAGTCTCGCTGCGGCGGAAGAGCGTCGAGGATACGACCGACGAGGCCATGCCGCACGATAGAAGTCCGTACAGTTCACGGCAGTCCGCGGCTCCGCAGGCGGAGGCTACCGGCACTCCAACGGCGGGGGCGACGAGCTTCACGAAATCCGCGTCGCATGGCTTGACGCGGCCGCCGCGCTCCATGCTCACGAGCAGCAGCTCGCCCGCGCCGAGCCACTCGGCCGCGAGCGCCCAGCCGTATGCGTCCATGCGCTCGGCGCGCGAGCCGCTTTCGGTGCATACTTCCCAATAGCCCTCGCCGCGCCGCTGCGCGCATATCGCGACCGTGACGCCGCCGCGGCCGAAAATCTCCGCCGCCTCGCGCACGAGGCCGGGGTTACGCACCGCCGCGTCGCCGAGCACAACGCCGCCGGCCCCGGCTTCGCGCAGCGCGCGCAGTTCGCGCGGGCTGCCTGCGCATCCGGCCGCAACAGGAACGTCCAGCTCCGCCGCGGCGCGCCGCACGACTTCCGCGACGCCTTCGCCGCGCGCGGAAACGTCGAGGAACATCACGCCGTCCGCGCCCGCGCGCGCATAGGCCGCCGCGCACTCCACTGGGTCGTTCGGGCCGCGCTTTCCGCAGTATACCGGGCCTTCTGCCGATTTTCCGTTTATTACCTTCACGCATGGGATTATTTTTTTACCGAACATATCTATCACCTTTCCTGGATTTTTCAAAAGTTTTACGTTTTCGCCGCCCGCCGCAGGCCCGGCGGCGGCTCCTAAATTCCGCGCAAGTTCGTGAAGCAGCGATGGCTTCCGAATATCGTCCCACCGAGCGCCGCGGCGCGTCCGAAGCGCGCAGAGCGCGGCGCATGACAGATGGCGCGGCGGAGGCGGCGCGCTTCGCCGCAGTCCGTCATTTTATCTCTCCCCGTTTCGTTCGCGCGCCGGACGGCTCCGGCGCGGCCCGCCGCAAAATTGCGGCGCGCGTATAGAGCGCGCGGCGCGGCGGCGTTTTCAGGAAATGTTAAGAAACTGTGAAATTATCGTAAAAGAAAAGTTTCAGCCATGCTGTGCCCGCGCGTCCCTAGCGGGAAGCAGCGGCGCATGGCCCGCAATGTCGCGGCGTGTGATGATGGCGGGAAACGTGGAGCCGGCGCTCCTCCGTGAATTTTGCAGAAGCCGAAATTTTGTACAGCGTCTTCATTTTCGTCCATCCTCCTCAATCGCTGCTTTGCCCTGTTAAAGTGCTAGCTTGATGATTTTCATCACGGGCCTTATAATATCACGGGTTTGTCATTTTTGCAAACGACGACGGAGGAATAAACTATGAAAGACGAATTCAAGGCCGACGCGCTGATCTTCGACATCGACGGGGTGCTTCTCGACGTGACGAAGTCTTTCCCCGAGGTCATAAGGCTCTGCATCGTGAACGGCTGGGAGAAATTCTGCGGCGGCGCGGCGGACTGCGCGGGCTACGGCCCGGAGCACGAGTGGGTGATGAAACGTCACGGCAGTTTCAACGACGACTACGACCTCGCGTGGACGCTGCTCTCGATGGCCGCGGCAAGCGGCGAAAAATTACTTTCGCGCGCACTGCCGTCGCCGGAGCGGCTTACGGAGGAGCTCGCTGACTTCCGCGCGCCGCTCGCCGGATGGGTGCTCGGCAAGTACGGCGGCCTCGTGCCGCGCAGCGAGAGCCGCGCGATGTGCGCGGAGCTCTACGGCGACCCGGAGCGCGGCCTCTACAAGCTGGAGAAGCCCGCGCTGTCGCGCCGCTGGGACGAGCTCGGCCTGCCCGTTGCAATATATTCGGGACGCAACGCCTACGAGTGGGAGCTGGCGAAGAAGAGCCTCGGCTGGGAGGACTTCCCCGACGAACTCATAATCCACAGCGACCACGGCATAGATAAGCCGTCGCCCGAGGGGCTCGAAATCCTCTGCGGACGCATGGGCGCGTCCTCGCCGGTCTTTTTCGGCGACACTGCGAGCGACATGAAGGCTCAGGCCGCCTTCGGACGCGGGCGCTTCGCCGCGATAGGCCGCCTGCTGCCGGAGGCGGAGTTCCGGTTTGAGACGACAGAAGAGGCCGTAGCCGCCTTCGCGCCGAAGCGCGCATAGAAACGCGGCCACCGCGCAAAATACGCATTCAGGCGCCGCATACTTGACAACTGGAATTTTTGTAACTAAAATTTTCCGCGTTTGATTACGCCGCGTCGTTAGCGGCAAGGAAGGGGAGGCACGGACATGACAGAAATGCATAAAAGGCTTGACGATATTCATGTCACGCGGTTCTCCTTTACCGGCGCGGGTCCTCTTCACGGGATCTGCGCGAAATCGGCTTGATTCTGAACACAGCACCTTCGGAATCGCACTTCGCGTATTTGTCGTAGAAGCAGGGCTCGCAGTTTGATGCGGGGCCTGCTTTTTTATTTTTAGAACTTCAGCAAAATATTTACGGAAGGAATTGAGAGAACATGGAGAAACAGAACTACTTCCAGCCCGAGATCGAGTGCGCCTCGCGCGAACAGATCACGAAATGGCAGACAGAGGGCCTCATCCGCACGGTGAAGCACGCCTACGAGAACTCGGCCTACTACCGCAAAAAGATGGACGACCACGGCGTGAAGCCCGAGGACATCAAGTGCCTCGCCGACATCACGAAGCTGCCCTTCATCTGCAAGGACGACCTGCGCGAGGCCTATCCCTACGGCCTTCTCTGCATGCCGCTGCGCGACTGCGTCCGCATCCAGTCCACGAGCGGGACGACTGGACGCCGCGTCATCGCCTTCTACACGCAGCACGACATCGACCTTTGGGACGCGACCTGCGCGCGCGCGATAGTCGCCGCGGGCGGAACCCCCGACGACGTCGTGCAGGTCTGCTACGGCTACGGCCTCTTCACAGGCGGCCCGGGGCTCAACGGCGGCTCGCATAAGCTCGGCTCGCTGACGCTGCCCATGTCCTCCGGCTCGACCGACCGTCAGATACAGTTCATGCAGGACCTCGGCTCGACGATACTCTGCTGCACGCCCTCATACGCCGCCTACATCGGCGAGACGATAGTCGAGCGCGGCCTTCAGGACACCATCAAGCTCAAGGCCGGAATCTTCGGCGCGGAAGCGTGGAGCGAAGAGATGCGCCGCGACATCGAGAAAAACCTCCGCATCAAGGCCTACGATATCTACGGCCTCACCGAGCTCGAAGGCCCGGGCGTCAGCTACGAGTGCTGCGAGCAGCGCGGAATGCACATCTGCGAAGACCAGTTCATCGCGGAGATAATAGACCCTAACACCGGCGAAGTCCTTCCCGACGGAGAGAAGGGAGAGCTCGTCTTCACCTCGCTCAACAAGCAGGCCTTCCCGATGGTGCGCTACCGCACGCGCGACATCTGCGTCCTCTCGCATGAGAAATGCTCCTGCGGCCGCACCCACGTCCGTATGTCCAAGCCGATGGGCCGCAGCGACGACATGCTCATCATCAAGGGCGTCAACGTCTTCCCGTCGCAGGTCGAGACCGTCCTCATCGAACACGGCTACTCGCCGAACTACCAGCTCGTCGTCGACCGCGTCAACAACTCCGACACGCTCGACATCAACGTCGAGATGAACCCGGACATGTTCAGCGACAACCTCGGCGAAATCACCGCGCGCGAAAAAGAGCTCGTCAACGCGCTCAAGGGCTTCCTCGGCATATACACGAGAGTCCACCTCGTCGCGCCGAAGAGCATCCCGCGCAGCGAAGGCAAGGCCGTCCGCCTCATCGACAAGCGCAAAATATAACCGACGGGACACAACAGGGACTTTTTTGAATATAATAAAGGAGGAACAAAATCATGAAGGGGGAAAAAGAGATGACAATCAAACAGATTTCCGTCTTTCTTGAGAACAAGCCCGGCAAGCTCGCCGAATTCGTCGAAGTTCTTCGCGGGCACGGCATAGACATGAGGGCGCTTTCGCTCGCGGAAGCCTCCGACTTCGGCATCGCGCGCGTCATAGTCGACGATCCCGACAAGACGCAGCAGGTGCTGGCAGAGGCGCACTTCATATCTTCCGTCACGCCCGTCATAGCCGTAGCCGTCTCCGACCAGCCCGGCGCCCTCTACGAGATGCTCGAAGCGATGCGCGAAGGCTCCGTCAACATCGAATACACCTACGCCTTCACGACGCGCACCGACAAAGGCGCGTACATGGTCTTCCGCGTCGCGGACAAATCCATCGACGACGCCGTGAAGCTCCTCGAAAAGCACAACATAAAAATCGTCGCGCAGGACGATATATATAAGCTGTAACGCTTATTCAGCCCCGTCTCGCACAGAGACGGGGCTTTTTCGTATGAGCCTAGGGACGTTTTCATGCTGAGAGACGGAGTCGTTCTGGAAGACGGCGAAGGAAAAGTCACGGTAAACCAATACAGCTTCTGCGAGCTTATAAAACACCTGTTGGTTCACTACGCAGGCGTTGTATACGCGGAAGCCTCGGAATTGGTGGACGGTTCGTACATTGCGGACCCCATTACAGACGCGACGGCAGCCTGTCTCATCAGCCACGAGTACCCATATTTCTGGGCCATGAACCTATATTACGGCGCCATGTATTGGGAAAAGGGAATCCCGGCGCAGCCGGAAGATATGGAAGCCTACATCAGGTTCGAAGATGAAATAATCCGCCGCCACAACCTCAGAGAACCCTTTGAATTTTAAAATCCCGCGCAGTTTTCGCCCGCGCGCCGCACTTGACATTCCGCCCATTACGCGCAAGAATATCATCCGGTGATATAGGCCAAACGCAATGACGGGAAAGAAGTAAGTCCGAATCCGCTCCCGCAGAGAGCCGCCGGTCGGTGTAAGGCGGCGGAGGGACGGGCCGAAATACATTCCAAGAGCGGCGCACCGAACGAATCACGGAATTTCAGTAGGCTGCGACGGGTCCGCCCGTAAAAGCGGACAGGGTATCCGGCTCCGGCCCGTACCCGACGAGGGCGCGTCCCGCGAGGGAGCGCCAAACTGAGGTGGTACCACGGGAATCCAAGCCCGTCCTCTGATTAGGGAGGGCGGGCTTTTTTATTGCCGCCGCTCCGAAAAAGAACAAAGACTTTAAGGAGGAAGACAGTATGCCTATTACCGACCTGCTTGAGAGGAACGCCCACGAATTCTGCCACGAGACGGCGCTCGTCGAAATCAACCCCGAAGTCAAGGAAATCCGCCGCGTCACGTGGAAGGAATACGAGCTCATAGAATCCAGCCCGACCGAAAGCTACCGCCGCGAGATAACGTGGGGCGTCTTCGACGAAAAGGCCAACCGCTGCGCGAACCTGCTGCTCTCGCGCGGCATCAGGAAGGGCGACAAGGTCGCCATCCTCATGATGAACAGCCTCGAATGGCTGCCGCTCTACTTCGGAATACTCAAGACGGGCGCGCTCGCCGTGCCGCTCAACTTCCGCTACACCGCGGAGGAGATTAAATACTGCCTCGAACTCGCCGACGTCGACGCGCTCTTCTTCGGCCCAGAGTTCATCGGCCGCGTCGAAGACATCTGCGATAAGATACCGCGCGTCAAGCTGCGCTTTTTCATCGGCGACGGCTGCCCGCGCTTCGCGGAAAACTATATGCACCTAGCGGCGAACCTCTCGAGCTACCCGCCGCGCATACTGCTCTCCGACGACGACGACGCGGCGATATACTTCTCCTCCGGCACGACGGGCTTCCCGAAAGCGATACTCCACACGCACCGCGCGCTCATGCACGCCGCAAAGGTCGAACAGGCCCACCACGGGCAGACGCACGACGACGTCTTCCTCTGCATACCGCCGCTCTACCACACCGGCGCTAAGATGCACTGGTTCGGAAGCCTCATATCGGGCAGCAAAGGCATACTGCTCAAAGGCACGGACCCCAAGACGATAATCGAGACCGTATCCAACGAAAAATGCACCATCGTCTGGCTTCTCGTGCCGTGGGTGCAGGACATCCTCGACGCGATAGACGACGGCAGAATCAACCTCGAAGACTACGAACTCTCGCAGTGGCGGCTCATGCACATCGGCGCGCAGCCCGTGCCGCCGAGCCTCATATCGAGATGGCGCCGCGTCTTCCCGCGCCACAAGTACGACACGAACTACGGCCTGTCGGAATCCATCGGCCCCGGCTGCGTCCACCTCGGCGTCGGCAACATCGACAAGGTCGGCGCGATAGGCGTCCCCGGCTACGGCTGGCGCGTCAAGATAGTCAATGCGAAGGGCGACGCGATCACCGACGGCAGCGTCGGCGAGCTGGCGGTCAAGGGCCCCGGAGTAATGAAATGCTACTACAAAGACCCCGAGGCGACCGACGCCGTACTCAAAAACGGCTGGCTTCTCACCGGCGACATGGCGCGTCAGGACGAAAGCGGCTTCATCTACCTCGTCGACCGCAAAAAAGACGTCATCATCAGCGGCGGGGAAAACATCTACCCCGTCCAGATAGAAGACTTCCTGCGCGCCAACAACGCGATAAAAGACGCCGCCGTCATCGGCCTGCCCGACAAACGCCTCGGCGAGATAGCCGCCGCGATAATAGAGCTCAAGCCCGGCGCGCAGTGCACCGAGGCGGACATCGAAGACTTCTGCATGGCGCTGCCGCGCTACAAGCGCCCGCGCCGCATAATCTTCGCCGACATCCCGCGCAACCCCACCGGCAAAATAGAAAAACCGAAACTGCGCCAGATGTACCGCGCCGACAACCTCGTAGCGCGCCAGACGAACGCCTAACTCCGCTTCGTGCGGTTTGACAAGGCAATGAAATAGGCTATAATATTTTGCGTCGCTCTTTCAGAGCGCCGCGCCGGTGTAGCTCAGCTGGTAGAGCAACTGACTTGTAATCAGTAGGTCGGAGGTTCGAATCCCCTCGCCGGCTCCATCATTGAAATTAAACAAACAGCGGAAAGACTGATGTAAAATGTGTTTCCGCTGTTTTTTATTGTTCGCCGTAACTATATAAAGTGCTGGTTTCCGCTGTGTTAATTAGTCCTCACAATTACGCCGTTTATAAGCGACAGAGGAGCGCCTTTCGGGCGCGACTCTGTAATAGAAATCAGAATAGAACAGGAAGGCAGTTTCACTTCCCAACGCGCCTCGCTGCTGTACTCGCTGCTAGGGTTTACATTGTCTTTCATCTGGTACGGCCCATAGCTCTCCTCAAAATATTTACACAGCGTTTCGAAATATTCTTTCGCTATCGACGTCTGCCCCATGAACATATAACTGCCGTCCTGCTTACGGATCGCCTTGCTCCGCTTCGCCGTATCGAAAAACTGCATCATAAAATCCGCGCTGCTGAATTTGCCGGAAGTCTTATCGAAGCTGAAATATACTGAGCCGATGTCTTTTCCAGCTATTTGCACGTTGTCCGTCCGATAAAACAGCAAATTAGGCACCGGCCTGAAATCGTCGCTCAGCTTAGTCAGCGCGGTATTTTGGCTCGCCGTCGAATCAAATTTTACTCCGGCAAAATTATCCGGCATTGCACAGGCAATCTGCGCGGAAAGAAAAATAGCTAGTGCGGCAAGACACAGTATAAATCTCTTCATCATATCCCCTCCACTGCCTCATTCCAAAGACTATAAGAATATCTCCGCTTCCGGTGGAAAGTCCATTTTCAATATATTCAGCCAGAGGGCTTTGTCTTTACCAAAGGCATCGGCTAAATATAAGTGAATATGCACTCCCGGGTCAAACAGCGTCCAAGCAGCGGAATTCTTATCTTTTTTCTCAGACGGTTCTCCATATTCCTTCACAAAATAATCGTATATGGAGGAGAAATACCTGTCCGCTTCTCCCAATGGTGCGATAACTCTGTAATATGGCTGCTTGTTGAGCGAATAATCCACGCTTTCGACTTTCAGTGACTTCGCCTCATTATAAAAATTTACGCTGAAACTCAAACTCGAAAACAAATTTGTCTCATTGTCAAATATATAGAATACCGACCCGACCGGCAGCCCTGCAACCTTTTCCGCGCCTCTATGGAACGATAGAGCCGTCCGTGCATATTCACGTTCCTCTTCTGCCGAAGGCTTCCCGTCTGGAATCGGCACGCCTCTTATGAAGTCAGGATATTGTTCATAGGTGCTCGTGTATCCAATCCCGTTAAAGTTGTCAGGCGCGGCAGCCGCGACGGTTGCCGATAGCAGCATAACCGAAGCTAAGAATACAAATAGACTGATGGCTTTCCTCATCATAGAATTCCTCCTTGTATGTAATTTAAATTTGTTGATTGATTAGATACCGCCATTTTATTGTATATGAATAGCTTCTGTTGCTCAATTGAAAAGATATAATCAATTCGCCAATTGTAACATATTAGACTTGAAAAAGGCACAAATGAAATATCAAGTTTAACCAAACCTATGGGATATGGATATAAACAAAATCACCACCGGCTGCGTTCAGGCTGGTGGTGATTCTGTTTATATCTCCAACTTGAATCCTGTTTTACAGCATATCCGGCAAATCGTCTTTGTACTGTTTCATCTCGCGTTCGAAGTTCGCCAGTTTTTCCTTTGCGCGGGAGATTTGTCCGCGCACCTGCTCGGGGGAGGCGCCGCCGTAGGTGTTGCGGCGTTCCATGGAGCGGCGCGGCGAAAGCAGCGGGAGGAGGTCTTCGCCAACCTCGGGGATGACGGCCTGCCATTCGGCGAGCGTGAGTTTGTGCATCGGGCGGTCGTGCTCTATGCACCAGCGGACGGCGTGGCCGACTTTTTCGTGCGCGCTGCGGAAGGGCACGCCGCGCAGTACGAGGTATTCCGCGACGTCGGTCGCGAGGATGAGGCCGTCGGCGAAGCCGCGGTTCGCCTTTTCTTCGTCGACGTCGACGTGCGCGAGGAGCGGCGGAAGGACGGAGAAGATGAGCTTGAGGCAGTCGAGCGTGCGGAAGAGTCCGCGTTTGTCGTCCTGGAGGTCGCGGTTGTATGTGAGCGGGATGCCTTTCATCATCGTGAGTAGGTCGACGAGCGCGCCGGTGAGCTGGCCCGCCTTGCCGCGCAGCAGCTCGAGCACGTCGGGGTTCTTTTTCTGCGGCATGATGCTGGAGCCGGTGCAGAAGGAGTCGGGCAGCTTGACCCAGCCGAATTCGGTCGTGAAGTATATGATGAGGTCTTCGGAGAGGCGGCTTACGTGGTCGCCGAAGACGGCGGCGAAGTAGAGTATGTCGAGGAAGTGGTCGCGGTGGGCGACAGTGTCCATGCTGTTTTCGGTGAGGCGCGGGAAGCCCATGTCGCGCATGGTGTATTCGCGGTCGAGCGGCAGCGTGGAGCCGGCGAGCGCGCCGCAGCCGAGCGGCGATTCGTCCACAGCATCGTAGGCGGCGAGCAGGCGGCGCGCGTCGCGCATAAAGGCCTGCGCGTGCGCCGTCCAGAAGTGGCCCATCGAGACTGGCTGCGCCTGCTGGAGATGGGTGTAGCCGGGGACGACTACTTCCGCGTGTTCCTCGGCCTTCGCGAGCAGGACGTTGATCAGAGTTTCAAGGCCGTCCCATATTCCGAGCAGCTCTTTGCGTAGGTAGAGGCGGACTGTGGTGTTGACTTGGTCGTTGCGGCTGCGTCCCATGTGGAGGCGCGCGCCGGTCGCGCCGCATTTTTCGATGAGGCGCGATTCGATATTCATATGTACGTCTTCGAGCGCGACTTTCGGCTGGAATTCGCCGCTTTTTATCTCTTCGGCTATCTCGCGGAGATTTTTCTCTATCGTCTCGGCCTCGTCCTTCGACAGCAGCCCCGTGTGCCCGAGCATGCGCACGTGCGCGATGCTGCCGCGTATGTCCGCCGCGGCCATGCGCCAGTCGAGGTCAAGCGACTGCGTGAAGCCCAGCACCGCCGCGTCCATGTCCTCTGAGAAACGTCCCTTCCACATTTTATGTTTTCCCCTTTCGATGAGTAAGCCAGTATTAAATTTGTATATTCGCCGCAATTATAGCATTTTTCGGCGGCGCGGCGCTCGCGGGATGAAGCTGTGCCGCGTTTTGCGCGCGGCGGCGCGGGAAAGCCGGTTTGATGAAACCGTCAGGATGCACATAACGGGCGAAATTTTCTTTTATGTATATAATTTGGCTTTACGGCAGCAATTATGCCGCTCATGCGATTTTCTGCGCCCGATGGTGCGTGGCAGGCTCTCCAGAGCCTGTTACGTGGTGCTCCTACATGAGAGCCTTCGTCCTAATCGTCAGAGACAGAAACGGAACGTATACGCTGCTCTGCCGTCCACAACGTTTACCACGGAGATTCCCGCCAGAAGATTGCGGGAATGACATAATTGGTTTGTTCCTCAAGTCTAACGGCTTATATATAAATCCGCGGAATTTCCGGCGAACTAAGCGCGCGGCTTTTTCTCATGTGCGCAAACGCCGCTGAGCCGATTTTCGTGTTTTATGCGCGCCGCTAAATTTCTTCGCCGTTCAGGCCGATTTCACCCTGTTCGTCGCCCGGACCGCGCGTGATTTTCTTTTTCAGGCGGTTTATGCGGTGGGTCAGCGAGGCGCGGTCGGCCTCCCAGTTTTTGTCTTTGAATATCCTGTGGCGTTCGAGCCAACGCAGCGCCTCCTGTGCGTGGGCGAGCGCGTCCGCGGGGCGGCGGAAACGGTGTTCTTCTATCTTCGCCATCGTTTCGAGCGTGCGCACGGGGCGGCGTTCGGTGGCAAGCGACTCTTTGTAGTATTCGTAGGCGGCGCGGTAATTTCCCGCCGCGCGCTCGTTTTCCGCGAGGCGCAGCAGCGCGACGTGGCGGTCGCGAGTGAAGCCGAGCGCCGCTTCCCACGTCTCGCGCGCCTTGAGGGCGCAGCCTTTCGAAGCCCAGAGGTCTCCGGCGCGCACCATGTCGGCGGCACAGCCGCAGTCTCCCGAGGCCATGGCGGCGATTTTCCGCTGGAGCACGGCGAGCGACACTATGTCGAGCGTGTTGTGGTAGAAGACGCCGCGCAGAGGCGATGCGTCCGAGTCGCGCAGGAACTGCGTGTACATCCACGGGATTTCGCTGCCCGGCACATCTTCGCCGCTGCGGCGCAGGCCGAGGACGTTCTGCTCCATCGACGACAGCGAGCATGAGGCGAGCCGCCCGCGGTAAAAATGGCGCGCGAGCAGAAGCAGGTCCATGTGCGGCGCGTAACGCCACGAGGGGACGCTTCGCGCGAGCGTGTAGCGAGTGAGCAGCAGCGGCAGGTCGAAGGCGCGCCCGTTGTACGTGACGAGGCCGCAGCCGCGCGGCAGCTCGTTCTCGACGGCTTCGAGCCACGCGCGCTCCCACGCCGGCCCCGCGAGAAACAGCTGGACGACGCGCAGGCAGTCTTCGGCGCATATTCCGAGGCCTATGAGGAAAGCGTAGGTCCCCGTGCCGCCCGAGAGCCCCGTCGTTTCCGTGTCGAGAAAGACGGGGCATTCGCTGCCGCCCCACAATTTCAGCGCCGCGCCGCTCTCCTGAGGCGGAGTCAGCACGTTTCCGCCGTAGGCCGTGCCGTAGCTGAAGCGCCGCTCCATGCGGTAGACGCCGCGCGCTATCCACTCGCCCTCTGGCAGCCCCGTAACGTCGAGTTCCTTCGGCAGTACGTACTCGCGCGGTGCGGGCCGTGGCTCCGGCGCGCCGCCTGTATTTTCAAATCTTTCGGAATCGAATTTACCGCGCGGACGCGGCACCGGGCGCGCCTTCCTTCCGCACTATGTCTATGATGACTATCTCCGGCGGCGCCATCAGCCGCACCGGCGGGCCTACGTAGCCCGCGCCGTTGCTGGTGTAGAGCAGGCTGCCGCGTTTGAGCTTTTTCAATCCGCGCGAATGCCCGCGCACGAAGAGGCGCGACGAGAACATCGGGAAGACCTGCCCGCCGTGCGTATGGCCCGAAAGCTGAAGGTCGAAGAAGCCCTCCGTGCCGATTTCGACGACGGGACGGTGGCGCAGCAGCAGGATGAATTTGTCGCGGAAGCGGCTCTTCGTGTTCACGATAAGCGTCTCGGAGCGCGTCAGCCCCCATTTGTCCTCCGCAAGGTGGTCGTGGTCGTCCACGCCCTCGACGACGATTCCGCCCGCCTCGGCGGCCTCGCCGCGCAGCACAGTCATGCCCGACATGCGCATGAATTTCAGCGATTCCTCAATGTCGTCGTAAAAATCGTGATTGCCGGTGACGGCGAAAAATCCGTACCTCGGCTTTATGCGGCGGAACATCGCCGTCTCGCGCCTGCGCCCCTCGAGGCTGCCGTCCGTCACGTCGCCCGTGACGACTACCATGTCCGGCTTCGCCTCGCGCACGCGGCGCAGCACGCGCGCGAGCAGGAAAGCGCCCGACGACGGGCCGAGGTGCAGGTCGGTAAGCTGCACGATGCGGAGCTTGCCGGCGTCCGGCGGAAGCTTGTCCGTCTCGATTTTTATGAAGGTCGGCCCGGGATGCAGCGCGCTGTAGACGCCCGCCGCAACGACGCAGAAGGCGGCGGCGAACGAAGCCGCAAGCGCCCGCGCAGCGCCCGTCCCGTCCGTCAGCCCGAGGCCGAGAAGGCCGTCCGCCGCGGTCATAATCATGAATATCGCGAAGGTCCACATGACGAAGACGAGCCACAGCCCGCCCGTCCAGTCCGCGAAGAGACGCAGCTTCGGCCTGCGCGCGAGCAGATTCGTGCGCCGCGCCGCGAACGTCATAGCGGCGGCCGCGGCGCAGAGCGCGACCCACAGAGCGCCAGCCGCGGCGTGGAAATAGCTCCCCTCGAATATTTTTATATAAATGTATATAACTACCGCGGAGAGCAGCGCCGCGCAGAGCCCCCAGAAGGCCCCGCGCTCGGAGAAACGTTTCTCGTAAACCTTGTCCGTCATGCTATATCTGCGCCGAGTAGAGGCGGCCGAAGGACTCCAGCACCTTCTGCCACACGGGGCGCTCCTCCCATTCCGATATGGTCAGCTCGCGGCAGTCCTCCATGTCGCGCTCGAACTGCTCCGCGAAGGCCGCCGTGATCTTTCTGTCGTATATGAAAAGCTGGTTCTCGAAATTTATGTCGAGGCTGCGCACGTCCATATTGCAGGTGCCGACCGAGGCACAGCAGCAGTCGGTGAGCACGGACTTCGTGTGGATGAATCCTTTTTGATACATGAAGACGCGCACGCCCGAGCGCAGAAGCGGCTCGATGTAGCTGCGGCTGCCCCAGAAAGAGAGGAAATGGTCCTTCTTCTCGGGAATCATAACGCGCACGTCCACGCCCGAAAGCGACGAGGCTATCATCGCGTTCATCAGCTCCGGCCCCGGCACGAGGTAGGGCGACGTTATCCACGCCCGTTCCCGCGCGCGCGAAATCATGCCGTAATAGCCTTTAGCGATTGAATGCCAGACGCTGTCCACGCCGCTCGCGACGACCTGCACAGGCAGGACGGGCAGAGCGCCGCGCCCCTCCGCGCCGCCGTCGTGGAAATCGCGCTCGCACTCGCAGCCCTCGCGCGGCTCCTCGCCCGAGCTTACGCACCAGTCGTTGAGGAAAATTTTATGCAGCTCCGGCACTGCCTCGCCTTCGAGCCGCACAAAGGTGTCGCGCCAGAAGCCGAGCAGCCCCTTGCCCTCGTACTCAGTGCCGAGGTTGAGCCCGCCCGTGAAGCCGACCGCGCCGTCGATCACTACGATTTTGCGGTGATTGCGGAAATTCATCTGGCGGCGGAATATAGGCAGGGCGACCGGCATGAAGGAGCGGCAGTCGATGCCAGCATCCTCCAAATCCTTGACGAACGAGCGCTTGAGGCTCCAGCTCCCGACCGCGTCGTAGAGCAGCCGCACCTTGACGCCGCGGCCCGCCGCTTCCTTCAGCAGAGCGCCGATGCGCGCGCCGAGCTCGTCGCTGCGCACGATGAAAAATTCCATGTGGATATAATTTTTCGCCTCGCGCACAGCCTTCTCAATCGCTGGGAAAGTCTCGTCCCCGTTGATAAGTATTTCGACGCGGTTGCGCATCAGCAGCTCCGCGCCGCTGCAGGCGTGAAGCATACGCCCTATAAGAAACTGCTCCTCCACATCCTTCGGAAAAGGCGTGTCGTCGAAGCCGTATTTCTTGGACGGGCGGAAGAGCTTCCTGTTGCGCAAGCTGCGGAAGTCCGGCCCGATGACGAGATAGAGCACGACCCCGAATACAGGAAGAAAGATGAGCGCAAGCATCCAGAGTATAGTGCGGTCGGGGTTCTGCCCCTCCATGAAAATCACGAAGGCTATGACCGCGGCGTAAATTATCGTGATGTGCCACGCGTAGTCCTTGAGCGTAAGAAAAACGGAATCGACCGTATGCGTGAAGTGGCGCGTGACGCCGAGCCCCTCTTCGGTGAAGACGAAAAACCTGTCGCACCACTCGAAGATGGTCGGCATGAAGCCGGCGATGAAAGCGACAAACAGCGCGAGAAGAATCCACCGTCCGATCTTGTGCATAAAGCCGCCGCCTTTCGTTTCACAAAATGAGAGCGCGCAGGCGCCATAAATTATTATATGCTAAAAAGAACACGAGTGTATAAAGAGGCCCCCGTAACATTTGTGCTTTTATCTTTTTGCCGCACTGTTGAGTATAAATGCTATAATTTTTGCAACGCTAATTAGGCAAAAGGGTGTCAAATGCTCAGAAAATACGCACAGGAAATATCCGAATACTTAAGTTCTATGATGGGGAGAAGTATTATCATTACCGACGTGAACGGGATTATAATCGGTTCTCCTGCAAAAGAACGCATCGGCGATTTTCATCCGCCTTCCGTACCATGTGTTAAATATAAAAAAATGAGTTTTGACGATAAAGAGGCGGCGCAAAAACTAGGCGTGTGGTATCCCGGGTCGACCGTTCCGCTCTTCTATAACGACGAGGTGATAGGGACGGCGGCGATAGCGGGAGAGCCGGCTGTCGTGCTTCAGTTCACGATGCTTGTGAAAAAACAAATAGAGAGCATTTTAAGAGAAAAAGTCCTTTCATTTTCTGCTGGTTTTTCTCAAAGAGAAGTAAACGCCTTAGTTGAGGACATCGGAAAATTCAATGGATTAAACGACTCTTTCGACTCCTTGACCAGTCGAGCCAGGCGGCTCGGCTTCCAGCTCGATATGCCGCGCGGAGTAATGGCGATTTGTTTTTCAAATTTCCGAGGACTGGGGCTTGAAAAAAATCCGGTCAAACTTTTATATGAACAATATAACGATCCTATATCGGAAGAGCTGGACTATCTTTCGACCCATGGACGCCTTATAGAGCTCATACGCGAAGTGTTCTCCGATCCGCAAACGATTATTGCGAGCGCGGCACGTGACAAACTATCGGTAATTTATGCTGAGACGGCACGTGAAACAGACAGGACCTACGCCGTATCGCAAGATGCGATAGACAGAGCGTGGGAAATTTACGAAAAACTGAAAGAGGTCTCCATCGAGACAAAAATCGGTCTCAGCCCCGTAGGTTTGAATATTTACGAAATCCCAGCTTCCTACAAAAACGCATGGGAGATCGTTGAAATTGCAGACCGGACGGGATCGCCTCCAGGCGTATATTCGTTCGATCAGTTGTTGTTTGAAGAGATAACCTTTAACATAAATCGTCATTATTCCATGCAGTTTATAGAAAAAAAGCTGCTGCGGCTCTTTGCGGACGACGCCAATGAGCTGGCCGTAACTTTTAAGGTTTATTGCGAATCATCTTTCCGAAAACAGGCCGCTGCGGAGGCGCTGCATCTTCACAGAAACACGCTCACGTACAGGCTGCATAGAATAGAAAATCTGCTCGGCATATCCGTGGACGACTTCAAGACTGTTTTAGCTTATTATCTTACGTTATGCAGAATGGAACTACACAGCACAAAGTAAAAAATAATATAACCACAGCAGAGGCCCCCTTTACCGGACCTCAGCCGCGGTTTGAAAAATATTCTGGCTCTAGGCTATTAGTTTGCTGCGTCAGGAATTTTCTTCATTAAAATAAAAAAGCAGACATACAAAGATAGCGCTAATTCTTGTCGCAGAAGTTTTTAGATTTCTCCCATGCGGCACGGTATGACTCCTTCACCGCGGCCCTGAAATTCATCTGATCCATGACACGTAAACTCTCCACAGATGTTCCCGCCGGGGTGCATGATGTTATAATCAAATCATTTAAGTTAAAATTATTCTT
>MHCFR05601__coassemble_960_pt1 | contig 26598 bp, 25 predicted proteins | sample MHCFR05601__metabat2_low_PE_003 | metagenome-assembled genome bin MHCFR05601
TTACGCTCTTTCTGTGAATGAAGTATCTGTTTATGATCCGAAGGCATTGGCTCGCCTCCCAGTAGCACTTGCGCACGTTATAGACCGTTTCATAGATTCGGCTTCCGCTGACGGTCATATTGGGATATTCGCCCGTTATCGCCGCCATCAGTTCGTCTACTGTGTTTGCATAACGTTTGGAGCTTACGCGCGCTCCGCCGCATGAGAGTATCAGGCACACGTCGTGGTATTCCGGTATCGCGATGCCTTTCAACCCCGCGCCGCTTATAAGGCTGTCGAGTTTATTGAGAAACGACGCCCCCTCCTGCGTTTCACAATATGAAAGATGGTTTTCCACCTCTGGAATCATTATCAGTATTACGAAGAATTTGCCTTTTTTCTCAAGTCCCAGCGTTTTTAATTTCGGCAATAGAGAGCTGTCTCCATCGCCCGAAAGTATGCCCGTCAGGATTTCGTTTTTTAGATTGTTGTTATATTCGTTGACGGCGGCTTTTTTCAGCCACACTGAAGCCAGGTACTGCGAAAGAATGTCGAGGGCCGCCTGCATTTTTGCGTCAATTTCTGACGAAACGGTTTTGACCGCAAGTATTCCGCGCGCCCGCCCTCCGTAATGTATCGGTATCAGCAAAAGCGCTCCATCCCCCAACTCGACGCGCGCCCATTCGCTTCTGGAAAAATTGCCGGGCTGTATGAAGTCCAGGATGCTTTCAGGCAGACATATCTCGCATGAATCGCCGGTCCCGGCCAGCTTCTCAAGGAACATATTATAGAGCGCCATCGGAGCGGCGGCGTAAGAATGAGCGATCTCAAGCATTTCCTGAAATTCCTGCCCTTTGAGAAACGCCGCGCCCAGCGCCGCGGCTACGGCGCCGGCGTAGCGCTGTACATCGCCGCCGCATCCGACTGCCTTTTTCATCGTGAGCAGTTCTTCGCTGAGATATGCGTTGTTTTCATTCATCTGCACGATGGTTCTGTGAAGCGCAACCGCCGCTGCGACGCTCTCAGCCTGCATAATATCTTCCGGGCCGAAGGTGCTGTGAGGAGAGTGGTTGATGACGACGATAAGTCCGTCCGGCGCAGAGTTGGCTATAATGGGCGACACCAGCAGCGACGACGGTTCGTAGTACCGCCCTCCGTCGTCAAAGCGCACGACTTCCGTCAAGGGCTCGATCTCTTTCGCAAATCTTTTCAAATGTACGGCGTCCGCGATAACCTCGCTCCGGCCGGAGGCAAATACTTTTCCGCATATTCCTTCCAACGCCGGAGAAAGAGGCATTCCGCGAAGGTTTCGTTCAAAACCGAACGCATGTTCGAGGTTCAACGACGTTTTGCCTTTATCATAGAAATAAAAAAGCGCCGCTTTTGCCGCGGGGATATTATTGACAAGCGACTCGAATACATATTGATAGAAATCCGGTTTCGTTATATGGCGCATTAAACCGGCGCAGTCGTAATTTTTATTCTCATGACTAAGCATTTTTTCTCCAACCTCCTATATGCCGCCGCACATATAATATGTATGTTATGTATATTTACACACATTGTAGTTAAAACTTTCAATCACTAGAATGGATTATATCATGATTCACCGCCTATGGCTCCGCCGGTATTAATAGAGCCAAGGTCTATATTCACAGGAAGAGGAGATGTGGAATATGTCTGGAAATGAAACCAAAAGCCCGAGTTTCGGCGTGTCTCTCCTTGCAGTCGCGGCCATCATCGCCATTCTTATGGTGGGTATTCTGCTGCTGCATGTTGATTTGCACATACTGCTTATTCTCGGCATTATTTCAACGACGCTTATCGGTATGTCGCAGGGGATCAGCTTCACCAGATTCGCAGACGGTATGGCCGCCGGAGTCACCAAAGGACTGCCGGCCATGTTTATCTTTATTCTGATAGGCGTGCTGATCGGCGCCTGGATCTCCGCCGGTACGGTGCCGGCTTTAATGTATTATGGGCTGAAGCTCGTCTCTCCGGCTGTGTTCCTGCCGATGGCGTTCCTGCTTTGCAGCCTGACTTCGCTTTGCACAGGCACTTCTTGGGGTACGGCTGGAACGATGGGAATCGCGATGATGGGCATGGGTATGGGCCTTGGGATGCCCGGCGCATGGGTCGCCGGAGCGGTCGTCTCTGGAGCGGTTTTCGGCGATAAAATGTCGCCTATTTCCGATACTACGGTTCTTGCCGCCGTCTCTGCCGGAGCCGATCTTTACGATCATATCAAAGCCATGCTTTATACCACGGTACCGGCCTTCATCATTACTTTGATTTTATATGCGGTTATGGGAATCCATTATACGAGCGGGGAGCTCGTGCTCGGCGACGTAGACATGATAACTTCGACGATTGAGAAAACCTTCAACCTGAATCCGATCGTCATGCTGCCTTTCTTCGTCCTTCTCGCCCTGAGCCTTCTGAAAGTACCGGCGACCGCGGCGATGATGATCGGCGCTCTGACCGGCACTCTGGTCGGCATTTTCTACCAGGATATGAGCGTCGGGCAGGCGCTTACCGCGATGAACTACGGATATACCGAGAAGAGCGGCGTCGAGCTCGTCGACAAGATACTCATCCGCGGCGGAATTCAGAGCATGATGTGGACATATTCGCTCTCGTTTATCGCCCTGTCGCTCGGCGGAGCTCTTGAGGAGTCCGGCTTCCTCAAGACGCTTATCCACGGTCTGATGGCGAGGGTAAGCAACGTTGGAACACTCGTCCTCACCGTCATCGCTACCTGCACGCTTTCGACCGCGGCTATGGCAGAGGTTTACCTCGGAATAATCCTCAACGGCACCGCCTACAAGAAATTCTTTGAGGAGAAAGGTCTCAAACCGGCGATGCTCAGCCGTCTCACAGAAGAAGGTTCGACCTGCATGGGCTCGATGATTCCGTGGACGACGATGGGCGCTTTCATATCAGGGACGCTGCACACGCCGACTTGGGATTACGCGCCGTTCGCCTTCCTCAACTATCTTACGCCGCTTATTTCCATCATATTCGCCTATATGGGCATAGCGGTATTCTGGCGCGGCATGGATAACAAGATATTCTCCGGCAAGAAGCCGCCCGTCGCGACGAAATAATGTAAAATTGCGGGGAAAGGAAGTGTCAGCCGTGCGAATTTTTGCAGTCAGCGGTTTTTCGAAAACAGGCAAAACGTCTATTGTTGAAGCTCTGTCATCGTTCTTCGCCGGCCGCGGATATTCAGTCGCCACGGTTAAAGACAGCGGCTGCAGTCAGATATGCGCAGGCGACGGCGCGGCGGACACGGGGCGTCACAGGAAGGCCGGAGCTTCCGCCTCCGTCCTTTTGAGCCCTTCACTGACTTCCGTAGTATATGAACGGCGGCTAGGCGCCGCAGAAGTTCTGAAATTCCTGAATCATGATGTAGTGATAATGGAGGGCTTCAAAGCCCTCCGTATCCCTAAAATAATAGCCGCGTCAGATACCGGCGGCGCGGACGCAGTATTCTGCGACGAGGTTTTCGCATTTTCCGGCAGGCTCGCCGGAGAGCTGCGCTCCTATCGCGGAAGACCGGTGCTGAATTGTTTCACAGAGATTGAAAATTTGGCCTCTCTCGCGCTGGACTGCTCGGCGCGCGACAGAGACGCGGTAGCCGCGAAAGCAGGGGAGCTTTATTGAAAGCTTCAGCGCTGATTCTCGCAGGCGGGGAAAGCCGCCGCTTCGGCAGCGACAAGAGCCTTCTCCGCGTCGGCGGCGAACTGCTGATCGAACGTTCGCTGCGCGAATGGGGACGGCTTTTTGAGGACGTCGTCATCGCATGCGGCGCAAAGAAAAAATTCTGCCTCCCCGGCGTTACAGAGGCGGTCGACGTATATCCCGAACGCGGCCCCCTCGGCGGCGTTCATGCGGGGCTCGGAGTCGCGCGCTTTCCGTGGACCTTCGTCGTAGCGTGCGATATGCCTGGAATCGACGCGGATTTCGTTACGGAGCTTTTTCAATACGCCGGCGAAGACTGCCGCATAGTTCTGCCGCGGCACGACGGCATTCTGGAGCCGTTGTGCGGCCTCTATCACAAGGACTGCTTCGCGGTGGCGGAGCGAATGCTTTCGGAAAACCGTAACTGCATACTCGAAATGTACGACGTCATGCCGGTTCGTTACGTCAAGACTAGGAACTGCTTTTTTAACGTCAATTACCCCGGCGACGTCGACGGCATAGGACGGCATACAAAAAACAGTTCGCGCAGGTTCAAGCGCAGGCTGATGGATTTTTGTTCTGAGAAAGGGTTGAATGATTGATGGACGGCGGCGTGTTTCAGACGGTCGGGCTGGCGTTCGGCCGCAAAACGGGATTTGAGCGCGAAGGAGCGATTCGCACCTACTCGCGCAGGCTGTTCGTCATAAGCGAAAGCGAGCTTGAGACGCTTGCTCTTGAAAAAGAACACGACCGGAGGCTCGGACGTTTTTGGCGCGAAAGCCTCTATTCCGCAAGGGAAGACCACGGAACCGCGGCCGACCATAATTATATCGCCGGAGGGATAGACCTTGCGGCGATGCTGAAAAACGTTGGAATGTCCGGCGACGAAGCGGACGAGCGTCTGCTCTTCGCCGCTAGGAATTATAAAGCCGTCGTCGAGCACCCCATGACGGGACGCTATTATTTCGGAAGCGACGGAAGCGCCGAGGAGCGGACGCCGCTGCTGGCGCTTGAGAGCGCAAGGATAGGCGAAGACGGCGCATTATGCCGCGTCAAACGCGGAAGCCGCCCGCGCCTTTTTTTCGGGCAGCGCACAAAAAACGACGTGAATCAGTGCTCGTTCGTCAGCGACCTGCGCTGCGTCCAGCCGGAGGATATGCCGCCGGCGCTCGATATTTACCGCGGCGCGCGCCGCTGGGTCTCCCCGTCGCTCGTAACGCTGGCGGCCATGCCGGCCGAGACGCGCACCATAAATGCGGGGGGGGCGCGCTATATATGCTTTGGCGCAGACCTGAGCGCCGTGCTTGCGAAATACGGAATTGAAGGAGACTCCCCCGTCGCCGTCGAATACGGCGCGTCGCGGACTTACGTTATAAACGCTGCGCGCGAGGGCGAATTTCTCCTCGCGTGGTACTCCATACGCGAAGACGACGGAACACCGGCGGGGAACTCAACCGATTTAAAAATTTACGGGAACGGCGTAGTCCTCGACGATGTTTCGGCGCTGCGCTGCGCCGCCTCCGATCTGCGACGCGGGGCGCTGCCGCGCAAGACGCCCCAGATTTCTGAGCAAGAGCTACTTGATTCAACCTTCTACTGCGCGGTCGAGCCATCGGACGGGAAGCGGCTCGTCTACTACTTCTCGAAGGACAAGCTCCGTTCGCTGTATCCTGTGCGCGAGATGGAATATCCCTACAACGACCACCGCGTAGCGAAAAAGGTGCGCTGCCGCGGCGTGCTGCTCTCCGACATCATAGACAGCCTGCACGGCTGCGGAGGGGAAGAGCTGGCTCTGCCGGGCAGGTGGAAGATGCAGTATCTGGAAGAGGACGGTTATCATGCCGGCACGCCGACCTACACCGACAGCCTGGACGACGTACGCGGCTACAAACGCCCGATGCTGGTCACGGAAAAGCGAGAGATGTTTGTCAGGCAGGATCAGTACCACAGCGACGAAGGCTCTTTCAGTGCGCCGGAAAAGCAGTGCGCATATCGCACCGCCGACTCCGCCAATGAATCTGCGGTGAAGGGACTCATGGGCGTCGTAATCCGCGAAGATTCGTCTCTTCCGTCTCTGGCTGAGTGCCGCATCCGTATGTTCGACGCGGAGAAGGGAGCGCTCATCGCCGAGAAGAGGGTGAGAGGCGCGCTCAGCGGGATGCGCGCCGTCATAGCGGCTCCGCGCCTTGAACGATATGCCGCGCCGGAGCCGCAGTCTGTCGTAATTACCGCGGCGGACGGCGCACACGCCGATTTTTATTACAGAGAAAAGCCTTTCTTCACGCTCATGGACGGCGCTGGGCGAGAGCAGGAGGTCTATGCCGGAAAGGCTCATGATGTTGTGACGATTCCAGAGTCACGCGAAAGCGTCGCGTCACTCGCAGCCTCCGGCGACGCCGCCGTTATCGACGGGAAAGAGGCGGCCGAGCCGAAACGCCGCCTGTATATCGACGAAAGAGTATTCGCGGGAGGCACTTCGCCGTACGGTTACGAAAAATATCTGCTCTATCGCTATGATGGATGGCGGCTCGACGCTTTGGCCTCGCAGTTCGGCGTCGAAGCGAAATCTTTCCGCGCCGAGGGCGAAGACGGCGCGTCAGTAAAAATAGGAACCCCCTCTGACTGTTTCGTCGCTTTCCGCCGCACAGAAAGCAAGGGCGTACCGTACAACACGGCTGAATATAAGCGCAAAACGAAAGATTTCCGCCGTCCCGTTTTGGTGAGCGTTTACGACGGCGGCGTAATCTGCAGCGGCGTCGTCAGAATCGTTGCGGAAATGTAAAAGTCCCGCGGAAGTTCCGCATACGGGTTGACAATTCCACCATTCGTCATTACAATGTCCCCATATTTGAAGAAGGAGGAGCAAGTCGTGAATTTGAATCTGACGTATTTTGCAGACGACATGATGATGTGCATGTGCGACGAAGGCTCCTCTTGTGATTTACCGGGCGCCTAGAGCGCCGCGCGCGAGAAATCATAAGACCGGGCCTTTTCGAGGCTCGGTTTTTTTATGCGCTTAAATCCTTAGTAGAAGGACGGGTTTTATATGATCGAGATCACTGGGCTTGGGAAGTATTTCGGCGACCACAAGGTCCTTTCGGATATTTCCCTTTCTGTCGGGAAGGGCGACGTCTTCGGCATAGTCGGCCATTCCGGCGCGGGTAAGTCGACGCTGCTGCGCTGCCTCAACGGCCTCGAAGGTTATTCCGAGGGCAGCGTGAAGGTCAAGGGCCGCGAGGTCAAGGACTTGAACGACGTGGAGCTGAAGCAGCTGCGCCGCGACATGGGGATGATTTTCCAGAACTTCAACCTCATGAACAGGAAGAACGTATTTGAGAACATCATGTTCCCGCTCAAGGTCTGGGGGACGCCGAAGGCCGAGGCCGAGGCGAGGGTCAACGAGCTGCTCGAGCTCGTCGGCCTATCCGCGAAGCGCGACGAGAAGGTGCGCAACCTGAGCGGCGGCCAGAAGCAGCGCGTCGGCATAGCGCGCGCTCTTGCGCTGAACCCGGAAATCCTGCTCTGCGACGAGGCGACTTCGGCGCTCGACCCGAAGACGACGATTTCCATTCTCGAACTTCTCATGGACATCAACCAGAAGCTCAACGTGACGATAATCGCCGTCACGCACCAGATGGAGGTCGTCAAGATGATCTGCAACAAGGTCATCATCCTTGACGGCGGGCGCGTCGTCGACTCGGGCGACACAGACAAGCTCTTCCTCGCGCCCGGGCCGGAGCTGCGCAAGCTCATCACCGACGACTACGCCGTCATCCCGCGGGGCACAAACATCCGCCTGATGTTCCCGCGCGAAATCGCGAACGAGGGCATCGTCTCGAAGATGGCGCGAGAGCTGGGAATAGACTTCTCGATAGTCGGCGGACGCATAGAGAAATACCGCGAAACGGTGATGGGCTTCCTCATCATCCACGTCGACGACAAGGACGTGCCGCGCATCGAAAAATGGCTGAAGGAAAACAAAATGTTCTGGGAGGTAATGGACAATGGGCGCTGAGCTTCTCTATGCTCTTTGGGAAACGCTTTATATGGTAATCGTCTCGACGGTGCTCTCGGGCATATTCGGCTCCGGCGTCGCTATACTCATGATAATTACCGGCCCCTCCGGCCTTCGCCCGAACGCGCCGCTCTATCGCGTGCTCGACGTCGTCGTCAACCTTTTGCGCTCCTTCCCTTTCATAATACTGCTCATCGCGATAATCCCGCTGACGCGCATCATCGTCGGCACCTCGATAGGCAGCACCGCCTCTATCGTGCCGCTGACCATCGCGGCGACGCCGTTCGTCGCGCGCCTCATGGAGGGCAGCCTGCTTGAGGTCGACCGCGGCGTCGTGGAAGCGGCGAAGTCCTTCGGCGCGTCGACGTGGCAGATAATCTGGGGCGTAATGATAAAAGAGGCCATGCCCTCGCTCGTCCTCAACTGGGCCGTAGTTGCGATAAACCTGCTCGGCTACTCCGCGATGGCGGGCGTAGTCGGCGGCGGCGGCCTCGGCGACCTCGCTATCAAATACGGCTACAACCGCTTCCAGACGGACGTAATGATATACTCCGTAGCGATCCTGATAGTCGTCGTCCAGGTCATCCAGTGCATAGGAAACTACATCTACGAGAAAATCAGATAAAAAGCGTTCAACCGCCGTCCACGCGGCGGCGGAAAAATAAAATAAAAAAGGAGAAGAACGGAAATGAAGAAAGCTTTAGCGGCAGTACTGGCAGCGGTCCTCCTCGTCCCGGCGATAGCCTTCGCGGCGGACGACAAGGTCATCAAGGTCGGGGTCACCCCCTTCCCGCACAAGGACATCATGGAAGCGGCGCGCCCGCTCCTTGAGAAAGAGGGCTACAAGCTCGAAATAGTCGAATTCACCGACTACGTGACGCCGAACACCGCGCTTGCGGAAGGCGCCATCGACGCGAACTTCTTCCAGCACGTCCCCTACTTCGACAACGCGAACAAAGAGCGCGGCCTCAAATGCGTCTGGGTCGCAAAAATACACATCGAGCCGATGGGCCTCTACTCGTCGAAGGTGAAGAGCGTCGAAGAGATAGAGGACGGCGCGCAGATAGCGATACCGAACGACGCCACCAACTGCGCCCGCGCGCTCCGCGTCCTTGAGAAGGCCGGACTCATCAAGGTCAAGGAAGGCGAGCTCATCACCGCGAAAGACATCACCGACAACCCGAAGAAACTCAAGATAAGCGAAATCGACGCCGCGCAGCTCCCGCGCACGCTCCAGGACGTGACGGCGGCCGTCATCAACACGAACTTCGCCGGCGAAGCGGGCCTCAATCCCGCGAAGGACGCGATAGTCATCGAAGACAAGGATTCGCCCTACGCGAACATCATCGTAGTCCGCGAAGCCGACAAGGACAGCGACAAGGCCAAGGCGCTCGTAAAAGCGACCCAGTCGCCCGAAGTCAAGGCCTTCATAGAGAAAGACCTCGTCCCCAGAGGAATAGTCCCCGCGTTCTAAACGAACCGCGAAAGGCAAACAGAAATGGAAAAGCGTCCCGAACTGGGGCGCTTTTTTCATTGCGCGGCGAAACGCAGTAGCTTCACCAGCTCTTCTTCTATGTACTCCGCGACAAGCCGCGTCATAGCGTCGCCGCCGTCGCCGGGCCAGCCTTCAAAGGCATCGTAATAGCGCCGCCTGTCCGCGAACTTCACATTTACCGGCGGGTATCCGTTTTTCATCAGCGAGAGATTGAGAATAAGCCGCCCAGTGCGCCCGTTGCCGTCGACGAACGGATGGATGTTTTCGAATTTCAGGTGGAAAAGCGCGGCGCGCTCTATCGGGTGCAGCTTGCTGCGTCGTTCGTCCGCGACCAGCCGCTCCATAAGCTCCGGGATCGTCACCGGCTCCGGCGGCGTGCTCGACGCGCCGAGTATACGCACCGGAATGCGCCGCCACCGTCCGTGCTCCTCCGGCCTGTCCATCAGCACGAGCGAGTGTATCTCCTTTATGACGCGCTCCGAAACAGGCGACTGCTCCTGCACGAGCGAAAGCACATAATCGAAAGCCTCCTTGTGCCCGACCGCTTCGAGGTGGTCCTTCAGCGGCTTCTTGTCGATAGTCAGCCCTTCGAGCACAAGCGCCGTCTCGCGCAGCGTCAGAGTGTTTCCCTCTATCGCGTTTGAGTTGTATGTGTATTCCACGGCAAACTCTTCGCGCATACGCCGCAGCTCAGCGGCGCTGAAAGGACGCCGCGCGTCGAGCTCCGCCTTCATCGCGTCTATACGCGAAAAAGTTTCACGGTATTGTTCCGTTACGGCGACGCGCCGCCTCCTTCGCCCGTCCTGAGGCTGCCGCGCGCCGGCTGGAATGCGATATGCGCGCCCTTGGCGCACGACGCCCTCGACCTTGCCGAGGCTGCACAAAAGCCGTACTCGACGTTCAGAAATCCCCCAGAGCTCCGCCGCTTCCTTAACCGAGATATATTCCATGCCAACCGCCCCGCTTTCGTGACAGCTTTTTATAGGAATAATAGTAGCAAAAAAATCCACTTTTACCGGCCCTATTATTCCGATAATTCTCAGTGGCGCGAAACATAAGAAAAAGCCTAATCCTTAAAGTGCAGCCTCGCGCGCCGATTCTATATACCACGGAATATCGAAAATAGTCTTTTCGTTGTCACCCTTCGTGAGGTTGTCGTTTTCCGCGCTCTCCGTGCGGTCGAAGTACGTCAGCAGCTTCCGCGCGCGGCATTTCTCCGCCTTCAGAAAATTCACGAAAACATCCGGCAAATATATGAACAACCCATAGCCCGCCTGATGCAGCTCTTCAAGCTGAATCATGCAAAAGCTTCCTTACAGCGTAACCAGCGCCGAGCCGAGAACGGCGAGGAAGATGCCCGCCCACTGGTGCGGCGTCGGCTTTTCCTTGTAGATGAACATCGCGGCTATCGTCGCCGCGATCGGGTTCGCCCCGCCTATCGTCGAGGCGACCGCGGGCGGCACGGAGGCGAGCGCCGATGAGAAGAAAAACGCGCCGAAGCCGAGCGAGCTGACGCCCGCGACGAAGGCGAAGAAACTTTCGCGCGTCAGGAAAATCCGCCACGCCGCGCGCGAGCGCCGCTCCTTCTCCCAGAGCCACAGAAGCAGCGAAATCGTGAAAAAAGTCACCCCGCGCCCGAAAGTCACGCAGAGCGGAGAAAGCCCGTCCGCGACGAGCGCCTTGTTGAACAGCAGCCCCGCCGCCCAGAGCGCCGAAGCGGCGACAGCGTAGGCGACGCCGAACCACGTGAAGGGCACGGCGGCCGCCTCCTCCCTGCGGCAGAGCAGAGCCGTGCCAGCGAAAGCGGTCAGCGTCCCCGCCGCCGTAGCCCACGAGAAGGGCGAGCCGAAAATAAAAAACGAAGAGACGGCGACCACTACGGGATAAGAGCTCGCTATCGCCGCGCCGCGCGCGACGCCGAGCCGCTGGATGGAAAAAAGCAGAAAAACGTCGCCGATCACGTTATTGCAGAGCACCATGACGACGAAGATAAGCGCCTCAAGCGCTGAAATCTGCATTGCGCCGCCGTGGAACGCGAGAAAAAGCGCCGAAGCGCAGACGAAGCCGCCCGTAGCGCGCAGCAGAGACACCTCGAACGCGCCGAGCTTATGAATTCCGCGCATCATCACCGACGTACTGCCCCAGCACAGGCACGTCATCACGCTCATAAAAATCCCGTACAGCATAAAATCACCGGCCCGTCGTAAAATTCGCACAAGCGCCGAAACCGCGGCACAATATTATATAATAACAGGACGGCGGAAGATTCAAGCCGCCGCGCAAAAACATCGGGCGCGCCCGCGTCCGGGGGAGATGAAACGAAAATGAAGAAATTCTGCAAACTCGCCGCCTTCGCCATGGCATTCGCGGCGCTCGCGCTCACCGCGGCGCGCGCGCAGGCGCTCGAATTCAGCGCAGAATTCCGTGAAAAACTCGGAGACGAGGTGCGCGAAGGCAAAATATACGTCACGGCGGATAAATCGCGCTATGAGGTTGAGGGCTCAGACAGCATCGAAATCACGCGCGCCGACAAAAAAGTTATGTGGGTCATATTCCCGAAGAGACGGGTCTACGTCGAAGAAGAATTCTGGGGCTTCCCGCTCGGCACCTCGCTTGAAAACTCCAGCGAAAGAAGCGGCGGAGGCGACCTCTCGCGCGAAGACCTCGGCTACGAGACGATCGACACCTTCCGCCTCAAAAAATACCTCGTCACGGTGAAATACAACAACGGCGAGACCGAGGACAAATACTACGAATGGTACCGCAGCGACTTCCCCATCCCGGTAAAAACCGAGTCGCTCAACGGCTATATGTCCTACGAATACCGCCGCATAAAATTCACCACTCTCGACCCGAACCTCTTCAACCCGCCGAAGCGCTACAAAAAAGTCACGACGGAAGAGCTTATCGAGCTCGAAAAGCAGTGGGAGCGCAGCGAGAAGAGGAAAAAATAAGCGGCGCTGGCGCGGCCTTTGCCGCGCAATGATGGGATCGAGAGAGAATAAGAGCTGACATTTCAGTCAGCTCTTATCTGAGCGTCATGTGCTGCTACAACTGCCGCCGCTATGTATAGTACGCCATATATCCAACTTACCATCGCCTCACTCAATATGGCAAACATAATGGCAAATAAGAAAAATCCGGCAAAAGAGAAAGCGACTGTTTTGGCGCATACGATCAATGCTTTACTTGCCTTGCTCTTCTCTGAAGCTCTCATTATTGCACATGGATATAAAATACCGAAGTGTATTCCAACCATACAAACACCCAACCCCTCCGGTAAAGCCGCAGTTAGGAAAACAGAAATTGCAGCTTCGGCTATCATCCAACCAATACAGCACAGCGCTAGAATCAGAGGCAAAACGAAGACGACGAATCCCAAGGAATGGCGGTCGATCCCCTTCCATTCAGCCAGCCAAGCCTTTGGCTTCTTTTCCGGCGCAGTGTCCGCTTTGCCCGGCGCGCCGCCGCTGCTTTTTACGTCGGGAGCGGCGGGGAGATGAATCTCGCGGCAATCTGTATTTGCCGACTTTGCCGGTTGAGGACATTTCTGTGCATCGGGTTCGCAGCAAATTTGCTTCGTCACGACGGCTCCGCAGACGTGGCAGAAGTTAGCTTCGTCAGCCAACAGCGCGCCGCATTTGGAGCAATGCGTATCGTCCCATTGCGGAACCGTCACGCCGCAATTCGGGCAAAATTCCGCGTCATGCTGAAGCCGGGCGCCGCACTTCCAGCAATGCCTCTCCGCATCCATTGGCGCCGCCTCTATCGGCACGCCGCATTTAGGGCAAAAATTCGCGTCGTCCTGTATAGACGCGCCGCATTTCCGACAATACATTGTATGTCTCTCCTTATCCTCCACAAATATCTAAACGGTTATAAGCCGAGAGCGTAGCCTATCCAGCTCGGCAGCCGCCTCAGGCTTCGTCCGTTGATATAGCAGACGTACCTCGCTACTGTAAATTTATTTTCTTTCATATCCCATTTAACATTGAAAAGAATCTCAAGTTTTGAGATGCTTCCGGCTGTGTTGTGGAAATACCCCTCAAGCGCCACCCTGTGTATGGTGAACATGTCATCCATGCCGACGTACCGCCATTTCACCTTTTCAAGATTATATTCCGCGAATTCGCTCCAAGAATTCCCGTCGTCAGAGTATCTTTTCGTTTTCACGACGTTGATGATCCGCTGCTTCTGTCTGTCGTCCGCGGCGGGGAGGCAGTTTAGGTTTTTTTGCGCATCCTCATTATTGTCGAGAGCTACGGCATCGTTGTACCATTTTCTTGCGGCATCTAAATCCCGTTCTACGCCGGACGATTTATCGCCGATATGATAAAGTACCCCCACACTGTACATCGCGTGGGACGAACCGAGTGCCGCAGCTTTTTTGAACCATTCCATCGCTTTGGCGAAGTCGCGGCGCTGCGACACTTCTTTCATCATATACATCTCACCTATCCGTATCATCGCGTCGGCGTCGCCCTTAGCGGCGGCTTTCTTGTAATACTGCATAGCCCTGATGTTGTCTTTTCTTACTCCTTCTCCGTTACGGTACATATCTCCTATCAGCACCGAGGCAAGAGCCGCTTCATTTTGCTCTGTCGTTTCTGCTTTCTTACACCATTCCATTGCTTTTTGATATTGTTCTAATCTGTAATAGACGACTGCAACCATATATAGGGAACGTCCATAGTTTTTTTGTTTTGCCTCTGATGAATCCATCAGCGTAACCATTGCCGCCGTTTCAACAAATTCGTCCGATGCCTGACGGATATTTTGTGTAAAAATATTTATATTTGTTGATGCTTTTACTTGGTCATAATATCTCCCGGCTTCCTTATCCGAACATACTTGGGCGAGTACAAGATGCCCATATTTGCAGCCGTCCTCAACTGCGGATTCCGCCCATTCCACCGCTTTGCCAAAATCTGCCGACTGGAACATATATTCGTCGGCGACTAATACTTTCAATGCGGGATCTTGGCTGGTTTGCGCGGCCTTTTCCAGCCAGTTACGCGCTTTCTCACCCATCGAATTTGTTCTTGTTTTGTTTCTCCGCATTTCAACATTCGCCATCCTGCACATCGCGACCCAGTCGCCGTTGTCTGCGGCCTTTATGTACAACGGCTCCGCTCTGTCATAATCACCGGCAGATAAATATAAATCTCCGAGGGTCGTCATCGCCTTGACGTTTCCTGCGTCGGCTGCCTTTTCATAAAATTCGATGCCCTTTTCGAGCCTGTCCTCTTTGCTCAGCGTGCTGTCTGCCGTGCCTTCGCGGTACATCGTCCCTATGGCGGCATAAGCATCGGCGGCGTACCCCTTAACTGCCGCTTTCTGATACCATTTCAGGGCTTCTGCGTATTCCTTTGTATAGCTTTCGCATATTCTGCCGATGTAGAGCATTGCCTCTCCGTCGCCGTTCTGAGCGTATTTGGCGAATATCTCTTTTGCATTGTCGTAGTCGCCATTTTTATAAATCTGTATCGCTTCGCTGATTGCCGCGTCGCGTTCCTGTTTCAGCTTCTGCTCGTGTGCGGAATACCATTTGGTTCCGGCGAGGGCCGCCGAGCACAGTATGAATAAACCGCATAGGATATAGACGTAGTATTTTTTTGCACTTGGCATCGTTATTCTCCTATTTTTATAAATACAACTATATTATAATGATAAATATCATTTTTACAATAAATTGATTGTATTATTTGTTTTTAATATCTCTATAATATGTGTATATATACAATTATATAGTTGTTGAACGCGCTCACAGAATAATGTAGCTTTATGAACGAGGTGAGCGCATGGAGACGTTTGGAGCACGTTTGAGCCGTCTGCGCAGAGAGAAGGGCTTAAAGCGCAGCGATATTGCGGAGTCGCTGGGCATGGACGCAGAGACGGTCGCGCGCTACGAACGCGACGAGCGCGAGCCTAAGATTGGCGACGCCGCCGTTATTGCCGGTATTCTCGGAGTGTCTCTGGAGTATCTCGCCTCCGGCGTTTCGTCCGTGCAGTCTCATGTTTTTGCGGACGGCTCCGGCGACTGGCTTCTTATTCCTGTGCTGCGCGCAGCTGAATTTTTTGACGCCGCGCCTTCAAAAAATTCCATCGCAGGGTGTACAGACAACATCGCCGTCCCACGCTCAATCGTCGGCGCTGTCGATGTTGAAAGGCCTCCTTTCGCTTTCGTAACGCACGACGGCTCGTTTGAAAAATTTTCCATCCGCGCCGGAAGCTGCGTCGTCGTTAATCCTGCTGAACAGGTATCAGATTTCGACATCGCCCTCATTTTTTACAAAGGCAAGCTGGCGCTGAAGCGCCCGCAGCATACGAAGAACGGCTCTGTGCGCCTTATCTCCGGCGATTTCGGAGGCAGCGCCATCATCGTCCCGCCGGAGGACGCCGCGGACGCTGGCGTTTTCTGTATAGCCGGCAAGGCTGTCGCTTACAGGTTTGAAGAAACCGGGAAAATCCGACACGACATTTAACCCTCGCCTTTTCGGCTTATTATAAAAGGGCCGCGCGCGTTTTTCTTGGACTCACTGTCCAGAAGAGCCGCGCACGGCGCGTCGGTTTGCGAAACGTTTACGATATTTCCAGAACGTCTATCGGAATCGGATAGCCCTTATCGTCGATTTGTTCCGGGAAAAAATAGAAGCCGTCTTCTTTATACATTATGCACCATACCGACGTCCTGTTGGTCCAGTATCCGAGAAATTGTCCCTGATCGGCGATTTTCTTTAATCTTTCCGCGATCGCCGGGAGGATTTCCAGTTCTCCGTCGCCGTTTATGTCGCGGAAAGCCACCTCTGCGTCAAAATGCAAGTCGCCTGCGTAAGCGTCACGGATAGGCTTCCATACCGTGAAATCGCGTTCGGCTTCATGTCCGGCGCCGTCGGACAGAGACACATGGAGAGTGTCGCCCTTCAGGGACGCCGTAACGCGGATGGTCCGCCCCGATATTTTTATCGTCCCGCTTTGTGGTCTCCTGTCGTTGGTCCAGTTCAGAAGGAGCGCCGGGACTGGCTGCGCTTTTGGGCGCATGGCGAGCACGCGTTCTATCGCCTGTCCGTCTGTTATGTCGCCGGTGAAAGCCAGGTGCGCCGCCCTGTATTGCAGAACGGCAAACACAGCCGCCGCAGCAGCGCATATTATGAAGGCTGCGGCGGCGGCAATGCGCAGTTTCCTGCGCCGCCATATATACCGCCGCACCGCCGCCGCGTCTGCGAATCTGTCGTCGGGGTCGAACCGTGCGCATTTCGCTGCGGCTTTTGCGAGCGCGCCGTCGATGCGGAGGCTGGAGGAGAGGGCTTCTATCGTTTTGCCGAATGCGTAGAGGTCGGCCTGCGGGCCGGTCTGGGCGAAGCCATACTGCTCAGGCGCGGCGTAGCCGCGTGTGCCGGACGGTTCTGTGTCGCGCGTTTCGTCTTCGTCGTAGAGCCGCGCGATGCCGTAGTCTATGAGCTTTACGCCGTTTGGCGTAACGATGATGTTCTCCGGCTTCACATCGCGGTGGATGATCTTATTTTCGTGCAGAGTTTGCAGAGCGAGCAGAAGTTCGTCGGCGGCGCGCAAAAGCGCCTTGCCGGATATTGCGCCGCGCTTTGCAAGTTCGCCGAGATTTTCGCCCTCCGCGTATTCTTCTATGACGACGGTGTCTTCGCCGAAGATAATTTCATATATTTTCGGAATGTATGGAGAATCTATTTTTCTGAGCGCCTCGAAAATCCGCCGTTTGTCGTCGCGGTAGCTTCTTTTGATATATTCGCGCCCGTCGAGCGAAGATTTGACAAGCTCCACGCGGCAGGCTTCCGTCTCGTGAATCAGCTTCGCTCCTCCGTAAATGGAAAGTTTATAACCGTCCGCGGCAGTCTGCATCAAGTCCACTCCTTGTCTTCGCCAGTTTCGTTATTATACAATTCTAACATCTTAAAAAAATATCGGTGATATTATGGCAAAGGTTACGGAAGAACTGCTGAACAGGATAAAGGAGAGCGCGGACGCTGGCGATTTTGTGAGGGAAAACGAAGCGGCGTTTCTCCGCGTTTCGCCTGATGACTACATGAACCGCATGATGGAAAAGAAAGGGTTGCGCGTCGCGGATGTAGCCGCGCGCTCCGGCCAGGGCGATTATGTTTACAAGGTCTTCTCCGGCAGGCGCAGGGCGAGCCGCGACGTGCTTATCGCAATATGCTTCGGCATGGGGCTCTCGCTCGACGAGGCGCAGCCGCTGCTGCGCGCGGCGGGTTTCGCGCGTCTGGACCCGCGGAACAGGCGCGACTCTGTGATTATCTACGGCCTCTGCCATGGAGTTGAAATCGACGAAGTGAACGATATATTGTTCGAGCTCGGCGAGAGCACGTTGTGAAGGCATCCGTTCTTGATAATCACTGTGGCGAAAATCTAAGAGTTATACCGCGCTGAACACTTCGTAGAACTTCGTTCTGAAGGACTGCGTCTTCTGTCTTATATATTTTATATCATAACAAATATGTTATAATGTCGGTGGGAGGTGCGAAATGTATCAAGTCATCACCTACAAAGACAAGGCTGGCAACGATGAGGTCGCCGAGTATATCCAGGCGCTGAATGTCAGAATGGCGACGAACAAAGATGCGAGGATTTGCTATAAAAAGATTATGGAATACATTGGTCAGCTTCATGCATATGGGACAGCTGCCGGAGAGCCTGCCATGAAGCACATACAGAACACGGAATTATGGGAGCTGAGACCGACGAGCGACAGAATATTTTTCGCGTTCTGGCGTGACGATATTTTTGTATTGCTTACGCATTTTGTAAAAAAGACGCAGAAAACGCGCAGCGTGAAATCGAACGGGCGCAGCGATGCCTTAAAGATTTTTGGGAAAGGAGTGCCAGACAATGAGCATGACCATCAACGGAGAAAGCTACACGACGTTTGACGATTTATGGGAAGCCTCAAATTTAACGCAGGCGGAGAAAGACGAAATACAGCTTAAAATAGACCTTGCCGGCAAACTTATAGAAGCGAGAGAGAAGAAAGGAATAACGCAGGAGCAGCTGGCGCAAATGTCAGGCCTTAAACAGCCGGCAATCGCACGTCTGGAGAAGATGAAGGCGACGCCGCAGATAGACACGCTTTTCCGTGTGCTGAAGCCGCTTGGTTACACGCTTGCCATCGTGCCTGATACGCGGCACACCAATTGATGGATTTTTGCAGGAAACACTTTCGCGTTCAGGGCGTTTTATTGTAACAGTCTCAAAAAGACTGTGGAGAATCGTTGAAGATTTGAAGAAATAAAAAATGCCAGAGTTGAAAAACAACTCTGGCACTGAATTTTTAATGGTGGAGATAAGGGGATTCGAACCCCTGACCTCTTGAATGCCATTCAAGCGCTCTCCCAACTGAGCTATACCCCCGAACAACAAAAGGGATTATACTGACTAAGCGCGCGCCTGTCAAGCGCGATTTTTGTTCGGCGCGGAAATCCGGCGCGGGTTCATAAAATCGACATACTTTTTTGATACAACTGGGGCGGCGAAGGAGGCGCGGGCAAGTGGTAAAATATGCGGACGGGCGGAGCGTCCGCGCCGCGCCGGTGAAATCTGGAAAGTATTACGAACGGAGCGTATATGGATAGAATTATGACGAAGGATTTTTTTGCGAAGTTTGGTGTTGCGGGGCGCGCCGCGGCCGCAGTGTTTGTGCTCGTCTGCGCTGTGCTTTTCCCGCTGCGCGCTGAGGCGCTGACGCAGGCGGAGGCTGCGCCCGTTGTGTTCGAGGCGCTCGGACGCGAGACGCCGGAGAAGTTTCTTACCGCGGTCGAGGGCGATATGACGAGGCGCGACGCGCTGCGCTTTGCATTCGAGGCTATGGGCTGGGGCTTCGCGCTCGCCGCCGTCGACCAGATCGGGATTCTGCCCGAATGGCCCGAGGTCGAGGGCGTTTCGTACATTTCGGCGACGATGAGCCCGCAGCCGCCCGCGGCTATGACGGCCGCGCTTGACGAGCCGCTGACGCAGGAGGATATGGAGGGGTTTGAAAGCTGGCTGCACGAGTGCCGCAAGTCGGTTTCGTGGAAGACTTCGTTCTCGTGGAACGGCACGACGCTGTTCATGGTGAAGCGCGGCGTCGGGAACCCGTCCGGCTCCGCGAACGGCGATATGGAGAACGGCAGGAACGAGCCGCTCTTCGCCGCGGCGCTCGCCGTGGACATGGCGCAGACGCCCTGCCAGATAGCGACGGCGGAGATGATAGGCTCGAAGCGCGCGGCTCTTGCGACGATCGCGGTTGAAAATTACGGCGTCGTCGGCGGCATCAACGGCGGATATTTTTCGGGCGCGAAGCCGATCGGCGTGCTGCGCCGCCAGGGGCGCACGGACAACGCGAAATTCTGGCCGAACCGCTCCGCCTTCGGCTGGAACGAAAGCGGCGGCTTCACCTTCATCGACGGCAAGATAGTCAACAACATCGGCTCCGTGCATGAATACGACGAATACACAGAGATGATGCAGGCCGGCCCGCTGCTCGTGAAGGAGGGCGAGGCCGTGGAGAACACTGAGGACGTGGACCCAGCGGTGCTGAACCGCCGCCATCCGCGGACTTTCGTCGGGACGGACGGCTCGCGCGTCTTCTGGGGCGTCGTGGACGGGCGCGACAATATGCACAGCGTCGGCATGACGATAGAGGAGCTGCGTACCTTCTGCATCAAGGGGCTGGCGCTGACGGACGCGCTGAACCTCGACGGCGGCGGCTCAAGCTCGATATGGTGGCGCGGCATGACCTTCTCGCAGCCGAGCAACACGAGCGACGTAGAGCGCCCGATACCCTACGCCGTGCTGATGTTCGAACCGGGCGCGGGAGTACGGCAGTAGACGTTGCGCCGGAGGGCGCGCCGCTGTTAAACTATATGAGGCTTTATAGATAGGCAAAAACGCGAAAGGCGAGAGGAAAATAAAAATGACAGAGAAAATTTACGCGCCGGATATGGATTTCGGCGAATGGAAAGAATATACGGAGAAGGCGCTGGAAGAGCCCGTCTACCGCGCGGGGCAGATATGCCAGTGGATCTGGCAGAAACACGCCGACACCCCGGAGGAAATGACGAATCTGTCGAAGCCGCTGCGCGAGAAGCTCGCGGAGAAGCTCGACTTCGCCTTCCCGCAGCTCGCGCGCGAGCAGAAGTCGGCGGACGGCACGCGCAAATTCCTCTGGCGGCTGCGCGACGGCGAGTCGGTCGAATCCGTGCTGATGAAGCAGGGCGACAGGCTGACCGCCTGCATATCGACGCAGGTCGGCTGCCCGCTCCAGTGCACATTCTGCGCGACGGGGCTTTCCGGCTTCGTGCGCAACCTCAGCGCGGGCGAGATAGCGGGGCAGGTCGCCGCGATTGAAAAGAAGATAGGCCGCGAGATAAACAACGTCGTCTACATGGGCATGGGAGAGCCGTTCCTCAACACGGAGGCGGTGCTCAAATCCGTCAGGATGCTGAACGACCCGAAGATGCGCAACTTGGGCATACGCCACATAACGGTCTCGACGTCGGGCGTAATCCCCGGCATCCGCGCGCTCGCGGAGTCCGGCCTCGGCGTGCGGCTCGCGATATCGCTCCACGCCGCAGACGGCGAACTGCGCAGCATGATAATGCCAGTCAACAACAGCTACCCAGTCGAGGAGCTGCGCGAGGCGCTCGTCGAGTATCAGGAGGCGACGGGCGACCGCATAACGATAGAATACGCGCTCTTCGGCGGCGTCAACGACGGCGTTGAACGCGCGCGCGAACTTGTGCGCTTCCTGCGCGGCATCCACGTCTACGTCAACCTCATCCCGTGCAACTCCGTCGAAGGGCGCTACGCGAAGCCGGAGGCGGAGGACGTGCTGCGTTTCAAGAGCGTGCTCCAGACCGCGGGCTTCGAATGCGAGATACGCGCCGAGCAGGGAGCGGACATAGACGCGGCCTGCGGACAGCTGCGCCGCAAGGAAAACGGCATGGACGCGCCGCTCGAACACGGATCGTTCTCCGCGCCGAGAAACATAATGGCGGAGGAACGCGCCGCGGCGCGCGCGTCAAAACCGGCGGCGAAGCCGAAACGCCGCGAATTCGCCGGAAAGGGCGAAGAACGCGGAAAATTCGGACGCCGCGATGAAAACGCGGACAAGCGCGCGCGTTACGGCGACAGGCCGAGAGACGAGCGCGCGGCGCGCGGCGCGGGAGAAGAGAGAAAACGCGGATTCGCCGGAAACGGCGAAGAGCGCGGCGGCTTCAGAGGCCGCGATGAAAACAGCGGGCAGCGCGGACGCTTCCGCGGCGGCGAGGAAAGAGACGGACGCCGCTACGCAGGCACGCGCGAGGATAGAGAGCGCCGCTTCTCCGCAGAGGGCGGCGAGCGCGGAACGTTCAAGCGCCGCCGTGAAAACGCAGAGCCGCAGGAGCGCTACCGCAGCGGCAAAATGAAAGAGGCCCGCCCGACGTACAGAGGCGGCGGCGAAGAACGCAGCCGAGATGCGGGCGAAGCGCGCGGCGAACGTAATTTCCGCGAGCGCCCCGCGAAGGGCGCGCCGCGTCCGAAATCCGCGCCCGCGCCGAAGGACGGCCCATTCGCCAAATTCTATAAAAACTCCGCGAAGACGAAGCGGAGCGCGAAAAAATCGTAAGAAGGGAAAGTAAATGAACTTTTCGCTCTATCTGATACTCTTCCTCATAATCGGGACGGTATTCTTCGGCCTCGCCTTCCCGTTTATGATAATGTTCATAGGCGTGCTGCTCGCCGCGTTCATCGTTATGTGGCTGATACGCCTGCTCCGCGGTGGCTCCGGCTTCACCGTCTACACGTCGCGCGGCTTCGGCCGCAGCGCCGGAGAGGAGCCGGAGGCAGAGCCTACGCGCCGCCGCATATACTCGTCTGACGGCCCGACTCCGCCCCGCGGCGGATACGACGCGCGCGGCCCCTACATAAACGTAGCCGCCGACGACGAAGAAATGGCCGAAGCCGTCGAAGTGATAGAACTCCCCGCCACCGCGCTGCGCAAAGACGACGGGGAAGAGACGAAGTAAAAGCGCCGCGTCGCGCTCAATCTGAAATTAAAGAAGCAAAAAGCGGCCCGCCCCTGTTTCATTGAGCGGGCCGTTCTTTTTCGCCATGCGCCTGGGAGCGCGGAGCTTTATGGAATCTGTCTTGAAATCTCGCGCGCGAACTCGGCTATCATCGGGCCGTACTTCGCGGCGTCGCCGTCGGTAAAGCGGAACGTCGGCGCAGTCAGGCTTATCGCGCCGACGGGGTAGCCTTCGCGGTCTGTTATCGCGCCGCCGAGGCAGCGGATGTTGTCCTCGTTCTCCTCTATCTCTTCCGCGTAGCCCTGTACGCGGAAACGCGCGAGCATTTTTTTCAGCTCTTCCTTTGAAGTCACCGTCTTCGCCGTGCGCGGCGCGAGCTCCGCCGAATCGAGGTACGCCTCCAGCTCCTCCTGCGGCAGCATCGAAAGTATCGCGCGCCCGGCGCTCGTGCAGTAGAGCGGGAGCTCCGAGCCGAGGCGCGACCAGCGCAGCGTGACGTTCTGCGTGCTGTCCAGCCTGTCCGCGTACTGCGCCGCGCCGTTGTTGTAGACGCAGAGGTGGACGGTCTCGTTCGTCGCGTCGCGCAGCCTGCGCAGCCACGGCGCGGCGATCTCCACCGCCGCGGTCGAATACCTGTACCCGCCGCTCCAGAGCAGCACCGTCGGCCCTATCCTGTAACGTCCGTCCTGCGCCTTCACGGCGACGTTGTCCTCGCATAGTATGTTCAGTATCCGGTGCACCGTCGCCTTCGGCATATCGAGGGCGCGCGCGAGCTCCGTCACGCCCGAGGGGCCGCTCTTCTTCGCCAGCTCGGAAAGCAGGAGCACCGCTTTTTTTATAGCTTCATGATTTTTCCCGGTTTCAGCCATCTCAGACCTCTTCAAAAAAATTATGCTGCGGCGCATTGCGCTATTGTAGCGCAAGCCGCCGAAAGCTGCAAAAAATCGCCGGCGCGTGGTGCGCGCGAACAAAAAATTTTTCCGCGCGCAAAAATTCGAACTTTCACTTGACATTTGCTCAATTGCGGCGGTACACTTTTATCGTTAAGATTGATGAAACATCGTTCCAGATTATGGAACAGAAAAAAATAATCCGAGAAAGTTATAAGTCGTCTGAAAAAATTTTTTGTTGTATTTCAACAGGGAGGAATTACACGATGAAAAAGTTTGTAACTTTCGGAGAGCTGATGCTGCGCCTTTCGCCGCAGGGGACGGACGTTCTTTTCCAGAAGCCGTCGCTCGAAGCCACGTTCGGAGGCGCCGAGGCAAACGTCGCCGTCTCGCTCGCCAACTACGGCGAAGAGGCGGTTTTTGTTACCGCTCTGCCCGACAACCCGATAGCCGACGCCGCTGTGCGCGAGCTCAGAAGCTTCGGCGTCAATACGAATTACATCCGCAGAAGCGGAAGCCGCGTCGGCATCTACTACGCTGAGAAGGGCGCCTGCATGCGCCCGTCGAAGGTCATCTACGATCGCGCCAACTCCTCGATCACCGAGGTCAAGCCCGGCGACTTCGACTGGAAGGCCATCTTCGACGGCGCGACGTGGTTCCACACGACCGGCATCACCCCCGCTGTGGCTGAAGGCACGGCGGAAGTGACGCTCGAAGCTATGAAAGCCGCGCACGAGATGGGCGTAAAGGTATCCTGCGACCTCAATTACAGAAAGAAGCTCTGGAAGTGGGGCAAGAGCGCTCAGGAAGTCATGTCCGAGATAACGAAGTACGTCGACGTCCTCATCGCCAACGAAGAGGACTGCCAGAAGTGCCTCGGCATCGAGCTCGACGTCGACGTGACGAAGGGCAGCATCGACAGCGAGAAGTACAAGGCGCTCGCCGCGAAGATCATGGAGATCTACCCGAACGTCGAGAAGCTCGCGGTCAGCCTCCGCGAGAGCGTCAGCGCCGACATCAACAACTGGTCGGTAGTCATGGCGACGAAAGACGGCTTCTACACGAGCAAGAAATATGAAATCCGCGACATCGTCGACCGCATCGGCGGCGGCGACTCCTTCGGCTCCGGCCTCATCTGGGGGCTCAACAATCTCGAAACCCCGCAGGCGGCGGTCGAGTTCGCCGCGGCGGCCTCGGCGCTCAAGCACACGATCTTCGGCGACTACAACAGAGTCTCGGTCAGCGACGTCCTCACGCTCGCCGGCGGCGACGGCTCCGGCCGCGTGCAGAGATAAGGAGACGGGACGATGAACGCAGTTCTTGAAAAACTCGGCCGCATCGGCCTCGTCCCCGTCATCAAACTCGACACGCCGGAGCAGGCGCTGCCTCTCGGCCGCGCGCTCGTCGCAGGCGGCATCCCCGTCGCGGAAGTAACCTTCCGCACCGACGCGGCCGCCGAGTCGATAAAGATTCTCGCAAAAGAATGCCCCGAACTCATCCTCGGCGCGGGCACCGTCCTCACGACGGAGCAGGCGGACGCCGCGGCGGAAGCCGGCGCGAAATACATCGTCACGCCCGGATTCAACCCGCGCGTCGTCGCCCACTGCCAGGAGCTCGGCCTCCCCGTCACGCCCGGCGTAAGCTCGCCGAGCCAGATCGAGCAGGCGCTTGAAATGGGCCTCGAAGTCATCAAGTTCTTCCCCGCCGAGCAGTCCGGCGGCGTGGCGATGCTCAAGGCGCTCAACGGCCCCTACGGCGGAAAAGTTTCCTTCATACCGACCGGCGGCGTCGGCCAGAAGAACCTCACAGACTACCTCTCCTGCCCGAACGTCTTCGCGGTCGGCGGAAGCTGGATGGTCCCCTCGGACGCCGTCAAGGCGGGCGACTGGGCGAAGATAGAGACGCTCTGCCATGAGGCGCGCCTGCTCTCGCTCGGCTTCTCGCTCCTCCACGTCGGCGTCAACCCGCAGTGCGAGTGCTGCGCGCTCGACGAGGCGCGCGTCTTCGCCTCGATGCTCGGAATGCCCTTCAAAGAGGGCAACAGCTCCGCCTTCGTCGGCAAATCCTTCGAGTTCATGAAGTCGAAGGGCCGCGGCGAGCACGGGCACATCGCCATTGAGACGCTCTCAGTCGAGCGCGCTCTCGAATGGTTCTCCGGCTTCGGCATCGGCGTCGTAGAAGAGACGATAAAGAGAAAAGACGGACGCATCACGGTAGCCTACCTCGACAGAGAAATCGCCGGCTTCGCGGTGCATCTCAACAGAAAGTAAGCAAAGCTGATACTGCGGGCCGCCGCGGAAACGCGGGGCCCGCTTTTTTGTGCCGGCGGCCGGCAAGTCCGCTGCTTTCGCCGGCTGCACATAACGGAGAGGAAATTTCCCGCCGGTTTTTGTGCGGCCCGACGTTGTGGATATTGACAAAAGCGCCCGCGGCGATTGACAACGCGCGCCGCGGGGCATATACTGTAACAGTAATCTTACTAATATACAAGTTGTGTGCAAGTTTAATTTAGGTTTTCTCAACAAAAATATTTTGGAGGAATTACTATGAAAGCGATTTGCATTGAAGAGCCCGGCAAGGTCGTCGTCAAGGAAATCGACAAACCTGTGCGCAAACCGGGCGAGGCTCTGCTGAAGATGATCTACGGCGGCATCTGCGGCAGCGATCTCGGTTCGTACCGCGGAGCGAACGCCTATGTCTCGTATCCGCGCGTCCCGGGCCACGAGCTCGCGGCGGAGATAGTCGAAATCGACGAGAACGACAAGGGGCTCAAACCCGGAATGATCGTCACCTGCAATCCTTACTTCAACTGCGGCTCGTGCTACTCCTGCCGCCGCGGCCTCGTGAACGCCTGCACCGGCAACCAGACGATGGGCGTGCAGCGCGAGGGCGGCTTCGCCGAGTACATCACGATGCCCATCGAGCGCATCTACGACGGCAAGGGGCTGCCCGCGAAGACGCTCGCTCTTATCGAGCCGTTCTGCATCAGCTGGCACGGCGTTTCCCGCGCGGACGTGAAGGCGGGCGAGCGCGTGCTGGTCGTCGGCGCTGGGACCATCGGCGTGCTCGCGGCGGTAGCGGCTAAGGCTAAGGGCGCGGAGGTCACCATCTGCGACGTCGCCGAGGACAAGCTCGACTATGCCTTCAAGACCTTCGGCCTCGACCACAAGCTTCTGAACTCCTCGCCCGAGGCCTTTACGAAGGGCGTCGAGGAGCTGACGAACGGCGACGGCTTCGACGTTACGATCGAGGCGGTCGGCCTGCCCAGCACTTTCCAGAACTGCATCGACGCGGCCTGCTTCGGCGCGCGCGTCGTGCTCATCGGCGTTTCCAAGAAGAACATCGACGACTTCTTCTTCACGATAATTCAGAAGAAGGAGCTCAACATCTACGGCTCGCGAAACGCGATGAAGAAGGACTTCATCGAACTCATCGACCTCGTGAAGGCGGGCGGCGTCGATCTTGAGAAAATTGTTACGAACACCTACAAGATGGACGACG
>MHCFR05601__coassemble_972_pt1 | contig 26204 bp, 21 predicted proteins | sample MHCFR05601__metabat2_low_PE_003 | metagenome-assembled genome bin MHCFR05601
CGAGCACGTCAGAAGGGCGCTCGGCGTACTCGGTATAAAATTAAAGCGCCACTACATAGCGGCCGGCGGCGAGCTCTTTCCTGTGGACGGAGCTGAAGAGGCGGAGCCGCCGCGCAGGAATTAACGAAAAGAACGGAAAGCGGGGAGCTTTTTTTGTTTAAATTCAAACCGAACATTTTCAACCACGAAATAGGGATAGACATCGGGACGGTGAACACCGTCATCTACGTGAAATCGAAGGGCGTGACGATAGACGAGCCGTCGGTCATCGCGGTTCGCAACCTCAACCGTAAGGGACAGAAGGAGATTATAGCCTTCGGCGCGGCGGCGAAGAAGATGATAGGCCGTACCCCGGTCGGCATCAGCACGCTGCGCCCGCTTTCGCACGGCGTCATAGCCGACTTCGAGATGACGCGGCACATGATACGCCACTATATGTCGCGCGCCGGCGCTTCGGGCGGCGTTTTCTCGCATCCGCGCGTCGCGGTCTGCGTGCCGGCGAGCGTGACGGAAGTTGAAAAGCGCGCAGTCGTAGAGGTGACGCTTGCGGCCGGCGCGAAAGAAGCCTTCGTTGTCGAAGAGCCGCTCGCCGCGGCGGTCGGCATCGGGCTGCCCATCAACGAGGCGCAGGGCAACATGGTCGTCAACATGGGCGGCGGCACCTGCGAGGTCGCAGTCATGTCGCTCGGCGGAATAGTCATCAACCAGTCGCTGCGCGTCGCGGGCGAAGCGATAGACGAGGCGATAGTATCTCTGCTGCGCCAGAACTACACGCTCGCCATCGGCGAAAGCACGGCGGAAGAGATAAAGATAGCGATAGGCTCCGTCATCCCGCTCGAACAGGAGCTTCGCATGGACGTCAAGGGACGCGACCTCGTCGACGGCCTGCCGAAGGTCGTAACGATAAGCTCCGAAGAGGTGCGTGACGCGATAGAGCCGGTCATCGTACAGATAGAGGACACGATACGCACGACGCTTGAGCGCACGCCGCCAGAGCTCGTGCGCGACATCGTAGACCAGGGCATCGTGCTCTCGGGCGGCACGGCGAACCTGCGCGGCCTCAACATCCGCTTCGCGGACGCGCTGAACGTGCCGATACATATCGCGGAGCAGCCGCTCTATTCCGTGGCCCTCGGCCTCGGCAAGATACTCGAAACGCCGCGGAAGCCGAGCGAGGTCTCGATAACTCTCGACAACAAGCCGGGCGCGTAGGAAGGCGGAATGCGCTTTATAGGAAGGGAGGCGCGCCCGTGGTTCGGCGGAGTCATCTCCGTCGTCGCGGGAGCAGCCGTGCTGCTCGTCATGCTCTCCGCCCCCTCGCTCAAATACGCCGCGGTCGAGTGCGTGAACACCGCGCTCGCCTACCCTGAAAAGCCGGCGCTCTATATACGCAACATCGTAAAGCTCAGCGGCAACTGGGTTCTCGAACGAGCGACGCTCAACGAGCGCGTCGAACGGCTCGAACTCGAACGTCAGGCGCTCGCCGAGGCGCTTCAGCGCGCCGGGGCCGCGCCAGCGGCTCCGCGCGAATCGTACGTGCGCGCCGTCGTGACGCTGCGTTATCCGCAGGACTGGTGGCAGGAGTTCCGCATAGACAAGGGCACGCGCGACGGCGTGGCTGAAAACGCCGCCGTCACCTCGGAGGGCTATTTCGTCGGCCGCGTAGTGCGCGCGGGTGAAAATTACGCGTGGGTCGAGCTCGTCACCTCGTCGTCGTTCCTCCTCGCCGCCGTCGTAGATCAGACGCGCGACCTCGGAGTCGTGAACGGCGACGGCGCTGGGCGGCTCAACCTGCTCTATATACCGGAGGAGCGCAGGCTCAGCCGCGGCATGACAGTATCGACCTCGCTGATGAACGACCTCATTCCGCCCGGCCTCCCCATCGGCACGATAATCGGCGCCGACAAGAACAAAGAGGGCTACACGGAGATGAAGCTCAGCGCGGGCGCGCATCTGACGCAGCTCTATAACGTCGAGGTCTTCACCGGCAAGGGGGCGAAGGCGAAATGACGCTGCTCTTCGTCGTCTGGCTTTTGCAGGATTTCGCGCAGCTGCTGCTCATGGGCATCTGCATAGTGCCCGACGTCTTTCTTATGACGGCGCTCTTCATGGCGCTGCTTCCCGGCGTATCGGGCGAGCGGCAGACGAAGCTCGTCTGGGCTGCGTTCGTGGGCGGCCTGCTCTGGGACCTGCGCTGGACCAACCTTCCGGGGCTCTCGGCCGCGATCGGCGGAGGCGTCCTCGGCCTTATATGCTTCCTGTGGTACAAGACGCCGGCGCAGGGACGCACGGCGGGAACATTCACCGTCTTCGCCGTCCTCACGCACCTGCTTTATTCTGTAATTCACTTCTTCTTCTGGACGATGCCGAGCGGCTCCGCAGTCCGCCAGCTCGCTGTACAGCAGCTGATGGCCGTGCCTGTCATAGCCGTCTTCTCGTGGCTCTTCTGGAAAGTATATTCAGACCATGGTTAGCGGACGTTATTCCGGCTTCGACATAATGCGGCGCACGCGCGTATTTCAGGGCGTCGTCGTCGTTTCGCTGCTGCTTCTCGCCGCGGGGCTTTTCTTCTTCCAGATAGCGCAAGGCGACGAATACGTAAAACTCGCCTCGCGCAACCGCCTTCGCATACTGCGCATATCCGCGCCGCGCGGCAGCATCCTCGACATAAACGGCGCGCCGCTCGCCGTCAACGTGCGCACATTCAACCTCAGCGGCTACCCGATCGATTTGCAGAAAGAAGAAAATATCAAAGCCACGGCGGCGCTACTTACGCGCAGCGGCATCCCGATGGACGAAGAGCGGCTGCGCGAGCTCGTCGACAAACAATACTCAGCGCCCTACCGCGCGATAACCGTCGCGACGAACCTGACCTTTGCACAGGTCGCGGAGATGATCATGGACCGCGACTTCAAAAAGGCGCTCTTCATAACGCCGGTCTGGAAGCGCACATATCCCGCCGCGCAGTACGCGGCGCACGTAGTCGGCTACGTCGCCGAGATTACGAAAGAAGAGCTTGAAACGCGCGACAGGGAGCTCTACCGCGGCGGCGACATGATTGGCAAGAACGGTATAGAGCGCGAGTACGAGGATGTGCTGCGCGGCGCGGCGGGCGAAGAGGTCATCGAGGTCGATTCGCGCGGGCGCAGGCTGCGCAACATCAGCTATGTAAAGACGCAGAAGGGCGGCGATATGACGCTGACGATAGACCTCGCGGCGCAGCGCTACGCTGCGGAGCTGATGGGGAAGTTCCGCGGCGCGCTGATAGCGATGGACGTCCGCGACGGCTCGATAAGATGTCTCTACTCCTCGCCGTCGTACGACCCGAACCCGCTGACGTGGGGAATATCGAACAAGGAATGGGCCGCGCTGACCGACCACATAGAGCGGCCGATGATGAACCGCGCCATATCCGGCGCGTACCCGCCGGCCTCGACCTTCAAGGTCGTTACGGGGACGGCTATACTGGAAAATAAAATTGCAAACAGGAACACAAAGATAAACTGTCCCGGCTGGTTCGAGCTCGGCAACCGACGCTTCCGCTGCTGGAAGCGCAGCGGCCACGGCAAAGAAAACGTCACGGACGCGCTGCGCGATTCGTGCGACGTCTATTTCTACGAGCTCGCCAACAAAATGGGCGTAAGGAAGCTCATGGAGACGGAAGAGAAGTTCGGCGTCGGGCGCAAGACCGGCATCGACCTCTCAGGCGAAGCGTCGGGGACGCTGCCCGGCCCAGAGTGGAAGAAGCGCCGCATCAAGGAGAGCTGGTACGGCGGCGACACTGTCAACAACTCAATCGGGCAGGGCTACGTGCTCATGACGCCGCTTCAGGTCGTGCGGGTCTACGCAGCGCTCGCGAATGGTGGTAAACTGTTGAAGCCGAGGCTCAACACCGCCGCTTTGGCGGATAGCGAGCCGCTCGGCGTCGACCCGGCCGTGCTGCGCATAATCAGGCAGGGAGTCGAAGAGGTTACGAAAAGCGGCACGGGACGGATAGCGAGCTCGTTCGGAGTCAGAGTGGCGGGAAAGACGGGGACGGCGCAGAACTCGCAGGGCGACGACCACGCCTGGTTTGCGGGATACGCGCCCGTCGATAATCCGCGCTATGCGGTCGTTGCGATAGCCGAGGCCGGAAAGGCCGGCTCTTCGCTGACGGGGCCGATAGTCGGCAAGATGCTTAACTTTCTGATAAACGGCGAAAAGTACGCCGAGCCGCCGAAACCGGAGCCGAAGGCCGCTCCGAAGCCGCAGAACGTGAACAGAGGTGCTGGCAGATGATACAGTTGAAAGGCAGACAGGCCGGGGCGCTGAAGTGCGTCATCCCGGCGGACATGAGCGAACGCCAGATGATAGAGGGCTTCGCCAAACTTCTGTCTATGGGCAGCCATCTTTTCGAGGGGAGCGAGATCGTCATAGATTTGCAGACGCGCGTATTTTCGCCGTCGCTGCTCTCGAAAATATGGAAGAGCTTCATCGAGCCGAGCGGCTGTTTCGTCAAGGAATGGATAGTCGCCGACGAGCGTTCGCGCGTATGGCTCGACCGCATGGGGTTCCGCACCGCCGAGACCGACAGGCTCTACGCGAGGCGCGAAGCGGCTGCCGCTCCCGCCCGCCGCGCGGCCTCCGAGACGCTCGTCCACGCTGGAACGGTGCGCGGCGGACAGAAGATAGCGCACGACGGCGACGTGCTGGTGATAGGCAACGTCAACCAGGGGGCCGAGATAAGCGCCTCGGGCAACGTGACCGTGATAGGCCGCCTCAACGGACTGGTACATGCTGGATGCGGCGGAGACGACGGCAAAACCATAGTCGCGCGCTCGCTTGAGACCGGGCAGATACGCATCGGTACGAAAGTCGGAATAATAGACAAAAGCTCCATCTTCTGGGGCAAGTCTGTTTTTATAAAAATTTCAGAAAACGAGGTGCAGGTCATTCCGTGGCCTGCGCTGTAAAGGAGGACACTGTTTTGGACTGCAGGACGATAGTCATCACCTCCGGCAAAGGCGGCGTCGGCAAGACGACGACGACCGCGAACCTCGCCGCCGCCCTCGCATCGGACGGGTACAAAGTCGTCGCCGTCGACGGCGACGTCGGACTCCGCAACCTCGACGTGATAATGGGCCTTGAGAACAGGATAGTCTACACGCTCATCGACGTCATCGAGGGGAACTGCCGCCTCAATCAGGCGCTGATACGCGACAAGCGCCTCGACAACCTCTATATGATACCGACAGCCCAGTCGAAGACCAAGGACGCTGTCTCGTCGGAACAGATGGAAGAGCTCTGCGCCCAGCTGCGCCCCGACTTCGACTTCATACTGATAGACAGCCCCGCGGGCATCGAGGCGGGCTTCCGCAACGCCGCAGCCGGAGCGGACGAGGCGCTCGTCGTTACGACGCCCGAAGTCTCCGCCGTGCGCGACGCGGACAGGATAATAGGGCTTCTCGAATCTATGGAGAAGGCCCCGATACAGCTCATCATCAACCGCATACGCCCCGACATGGTGAAGCGCGGAGAGATGCTCGGCGTGCAGGACGTCCTCGACATATTGGCTGTCGACCTCGTTGGCGTGATCCCGGACGACGAATCGATAGTCGTATCGTCGAACCGCGGCGAGCCGCTGACGCTCGGCAGCAATTCAAAGGCCGGACAGGCCTATAAAAATATTGCGAAACGGCTCTGCGGCGCCGACGTGCCTTTTATGGACCTCTTCAAGGAAGAGGGCGGCTTCTTCGCATCGCTCCGCCGCATATTCTCGAAGGGGTAGTCCGTCATGGGACTCTTCGACGGCATCTCCAAGCTCTTCGGCGGGCAGAAGAGCGGCGCTGTGGCGAAGGAACGGCTCCAGCTCGTGCTGATCCACGACAGGAACGATATTTCGCCCGAGGTCCTGACCGCGCTGCGCGCCGACCTGATTAACACGATTAAGAAATATTTAGAGATAGACGAGAGCGGGATAGAGCTCGACCTCAACCGCGAGGATCATTCCGTCGCGCTGCTCGCTAGCATACCGCTCAAGAATATGCAGCGCCCGGTGAGGGGAAGGAAAAAGGAGGCGTAGCGGCGGAAGCCTTCGCGCCCTCCGCATTTTTGTAAATGGCCGAGAAGTTCCATACGAGCTGGGCCGACGTCCGCTCCTACACGGACTGGGCGATGGTCCTCGTCACGCTCGTGCTTTTCTGCTGCGGCCTCGCCGCGATATACAGCGCGAGCGCGTCGTTCGCATCGGGCGACGCGGTCTCCGGCTTCGTCGTGCGCCAGTGCGTCTGGGGCGCGCTCGGCGCGTGCGCCTACCTCGCCGTCGTCAAGCTTGACTACCGCAACGCGATGCGGTTCGCGTGGCCGATGTTCGGCGCGATGCTCGCTATGCTCGCGCTGCTGCTGATAATCGGGCACACGGCCAAGGGCGCTCAGAGCTGGTTCAACCTCGGCTTCTTCCGATTCCAGCCGTCGGAGCTCGGCAAGGTCGTTTTCGCGCTTGTAATGGCGAAGCTCTGCACCGCGCTGCCGCCCTACACCGTCAAGGGGCTCGCGGCGGCGCTCGCGGCGGCTGGCTCGATAATGGCGCTCGTCATGCTCCAGCCGGACCTCGGAAGCACGCTCGTCTACGCCGTCATGCTCACCGCGGTGCTGATTGCGGCGGGGACGCCGGTCAAGGTGCTCGCCGGCATGGCCGCAGCGGGGCTTGCCATGCTGCCGCTCGGATGGATGATATTGAAGCCCTACCAGCGCATGAGGCTGCTCGTCTTCATCGACCCGTCGATAGACCCGCAGGGCGCGGGCTACAACGTCATCCAGTCGCGCATAGCGGTCGGCTCGGGCGGCCTTTTCGGTAAGGGGTTTATGCACGGCACGCAGGGAAAGCTTCACTTCCTGCCGGAGCCGCATACGGATTTTATATTCAGCGTATTCTCGGAGGAGTTCGGCTTCGCCGGATGTATCGTCGTTCTGTTTCTCTTCGGCGTGCTGCTGCTGCGCGTGCTCGCGGTTTCGCAGTACACGAAGGACGTGCGCGCGAAGCTGATGTGCGTCGCAATCGCAGCGTGGCTCTGGTTCCAGATTTTCGAGAGCGTTGCGATGAGCATGGGGCTCGCGCCCGTGACGGGGCTGCCTCTGCCGCTCTTCAGCTACGGCGGCAGCTCGCTGCTCGTGATATGCATCGCGCTCGGCCTCGTTCAGAGCGCGCATATAGCGGCGCGGCGCGAACGCTTCTGAGGCGGGAATAAAAGGTTTTCAGTTTTAGGGGGAAGTTTTATATGCAGGGAATAACAGACGAGGCTAGGCTGCGCGAGCTGCTCTCGGCGGTCAAACGCCCGTCGCGCTACATCGGCGGGGAGTGGGGGAGCGGCCCCGTCAAGGAGGATGCGGAAGTGCGTATCTGCTACGCCTTCCCCGACCTTTACGAGGTCGGCATGAGCTACCTCGGCTTCCAGATACTCTACGCTCTCACGAAGTCGATACCGTACGCCGACGCCGAGCGCGTCTACGCGCCGTGGCCCGACATGGAGCGCGCGATGCGCGAATCCGGCACGCCTATATGGGCGCTCGAAAGCAAGCGCGGCCTGCGCGATTTCGACGCTGTCGGCTTCACTCTTCAATACGAACTCTCTTACACAAACATACTGACGATACTCGACCTCGCGGGGATTCCGTTCCGTTCGGAGGAACGCGGCGAGGACTGTCCGCTGATACTTGCGGGAGGCCCCGGCGCTCTGACGCCCGAGCCGCTCGCGCCTTTCATCGACGCTTTTCTAATCGGCGACGGCGAGGCGCTGATACCCGACGTGCTCGAAGCTCTGCGCGGTACGAAGGGTGCAAAGCGCGCGGACAGGCTCGCGGCGCTATCCAAAATCGAGGGCGTCTACGCGCCGCAGTGCTTCGGCGGCGGAACGGTGCGCCGCAGGATAATTGAGAACCTTGACGAGAATTTCTACCACACTTCGATGATAGTGCCGAACACCGGCATAGTCCACGACCGCGTCGCGGTGCAGGTCTTCAAGGGCTGCACGCGCGGCTGTCGCTTCTGCCAGGCCGGAATGATAGACCGTCCCGTGCGCGAACGCTCGGCGGCCTCCGTCTGCGAACAGGTGAAGACGCTGCTCGACAGGACCGGCTGGGAGGAGGTAGGCCTGCTCTCGCTGGCGACCTGCGATTGGAGCGGCATAACGGAGTCGTTCGAGCGCTTCGCGCCGATGCTGGCGGACAACCAGATAAAGCTTTCGCTGCCGAGCCTGCGTGTCGACGCGTTTTCCGTCGGCCTCGCCGCGGGGCTTGAGACTATGCGCAAGGGCGGCCTGACATTCGCGCCCGAGGCGGGGACGCAGCGGCTGCGCGACGTGATAAACAAGGGCGTCACCGACGAGGCGATAGAGGCGGCCTTCGAGGCGACCTTCGAGCACGGATGGGACCGCGTGAAGCTCTACTTCATGATGGGGCTGCCGACGGAGACGCAAGAAGATTTAGCCGGAATACACGAAATCTGCAATCGCGCCGTCGCCGCGGCGAAGCGCCATAAAAAGCGCGGCGACGTGAGCGCCTCGGTAGCGGGCTTCGTGCCGAAGGGACACACGCCTTTCCAGTGGGAGGCGCAGCTTTCGCGCGAGGAGCTGCGCGAGCGCGGCCGCTGGCTCAAGAGCAACCTGCGGAACAGAAAGGTGACGCTCGCTTACCACGAGCCGGAGCAGACCTTCCTTGAAGGCGTCTTCGCGCGCGGCGACGCGCGGCTCGCGGACGCGATAGAGGAGGCGTGGAAGCGCGGCGCGCGCTTCGACGGATGGAGCGAGTTCTTCGACTTCGAACGCTGGGAAAAAGTTTTCCAAGACCTTGAAATAGACGCGGCGGCCTACACGGGGGCGAGAGGCCTCGACGCGAAGCTGCCGTGGGACCATATAGACTGCGGAGTATCGAAGGAGTATCTCATGCGCGAGCGCGCGAAGGCGCTCGCCGCTGAAACCACGCGCGACTGCCGCCTCGGCTGCAACGGCTGCGGCTGGCAGGGGCGCGCGAACGTCGGGAGGTGCGCGCGTGAGCAGGATTAGGATTTTATTCGAAAAGCGCGGGCTTTTCGTCTTCGTCAACCACATGGATCTGCCTGTGGTGTTTTCGCGCGCGGCGCGCCGCGCCGGCCTCGTGCAGGAATTTACGCAGGGCTTCTCCCCGCACCCGAGGATAAGCCTCGCGCCGCCGCTTGCGATAGGCGTTGAAGGGCTCGCCGAGCCGGCGGATTTCTGGTTCGAGCAGTGGGATTCGGAATCTGCCCGCAGGTGGAGCGAAGCTCTGCCCGGCGGGTTAAAAATATTGAAATGGGCGGAAGTCGACGGAGTGAGCCTTGCGAAGCTCGCGGAGGCGGCGCTTTACCGTGTGCGCGGCGCTTCGGCCCCCTTCGGCGAAAGGGAGGCCGCGGCGCTGGCCGGGGAGGCCGGGCGCATAAACGCGCTTCTGGACTGCCGCGTCGAGGCGGGAGCCGTGCTTCTCGCGGTGCGCGACCTCGAACACTGCGGCGCGGGGCTCTTCGTCAAGGCGCTCACGGCGGCGGGGCTATGCTCCGGCTGGGGCGGCCTGCGCATGGAGCGGCTCGCCGTCGGCGGATGGGACGAAGAAAAACGTTCCGTCGTCCCGCTCGTTTAGGAGGTTTTTGCATCATGGCCGGATGGTCTAAAAAAATAATCGCAAACCTCATCGACCCTGAGGAGACGAGGATTGCGATAACGGACGAAAGGGGAAAGCTCTGCGACTTCTTCATAGAGCGTATGCTCGAACACCAGCGCACGGGCGAGATATACAAGGCGCGCGTCGACAGCGTGCTGCCGGGCATGAATTCGGCGTTCCTCAACCTCGGCGACGGGCGCAACGGCTTCCTCTATCTCGACGACGTCAAGGGCAAAGAGGTGCGCCCCGGCATGGATATGCTGGTGCAGGTCGTCAAGAACGCGCGTAAGGGCAAGGGCGCGCGCGTATCGCCGCGCATATCGCTTGCGGGGCGCTACATGGTGCTGATTCCCGGCGGGCACGAGACGGGCGTTTCGAAGCGCATAGCCAGCGACGAAGAGCGCGCGCGCCTGCGCACCGTGGCGAAGGAGATACGGCCCAAGGGCTTCGGCATAATCATCAGGACCGTCGCGGAAAACTGCGACGCGGAGAGCCTGCGCGGCGACGTCGAAAACCTCGTCGCGCAGTGGGGCGAGATTGAGCACCGCATGAAGCAGAACAGCGCGCCCTGCCTCATACACAAGGACATCGGCCTGCTGGAGCGCGTGCTGCGCGACGAGCTGACGGACGAAGTGGATGAAATTGTCATCGACAGCGAGGACGAGCGCGAGAACATCGAAGCGGTAGTAAAGAAATTCTTCCATGAGAACGTCCCCGAGGTCAACGTATGCACGGCGCGGACGCCGCTCTTCGAGCTCTACGGCCTCGAAAACCAGATAGAGGAGCTTCAGGACCGCAAGGTCTGGCTCAACTCGGGCGCCTATCTCGTCATCGATCAGACCGAGGCGCTCACAGTCATCGACGTGAACACAGGCAAGTTCATCGGCTCGAAGAACCTCAACGACACGGTGCTCAAGACGAACCTCGAAGCCGCGGTCGAGATTGCGCGCCAGCTCCGCCTGCGCGCGCTCGGCGGCATAGTCGTAGTGGACTTCATAGACATGGAGAACGAGAGCGACAACAAGGCGCTCATACAGCAGCTTCAGGAGCTTTTCAAAAACGACCGCTGCAAGGCGCGCGTCTACGGCGTTACGGGGCTCGGCCTCGTCGAGATAACGCGCAAGCGCGCGCGCACCGACGTCCGCGCGGCGCTGATGCGCGGCTGCCCCTTCTGCGGCGGCCTCGGCGCGGTGCAGAAGGAAGAGGGCGTTGCGATGCACATCAAGCGTTTCATACGCAAGATAACGGCGTCGTCGAAGTCCGAAGCCCTGCTCGTCGAGTGCTATCCCGCGGTCGCGGAGTACATCCGCGACACGTTCCTTCCCGCATGGGAAGAGGAGTTTGAAAGGAAAATATTCATCCGCGCATGTCCCGAGACGGCGTGGAGCAAATACCGCCTCGACTGTCAGGGGCCGCTCTCGCAGGTGGAGCACCGCATAAGTGTGCTTCAGAAGAGAGAGGGACGGAACGTTGTATATAGATCGCCTTCAGCTTAAAGGCTTCAAAAGCTTCGGCGGCACGCACGAACTTATACTTTCCCCTGGCTTCACGGCGATTGTCGGGCCGAACGGCAGCGGCAAGAGCAACCTGCTCGACGCGCTGCGCTGGTCGCTCGGCGACAGCACGGCGTCGCGGCTGCGCGTGAACCGGCAGAGCGGCCTGCTGTTCCTCGGCTCGCAGAGCCGCGAGGCCGCGAAGGAGGCCGAAGTCTCTCTGCGGCTGCGCGAAGGCGACAAAATCTGTACGATTAAGCGCCGCGTCACAGCGCCGGACGGGACGACGAGCCTCTTCGTGGACAACGAGCGCAAGACTCTGACCGAGCTTAACGAGGTGAAACGTAGCTGGAAGCTCGAAGGCGACCGCTTCGCCTTCATCGGGCAGGGCGAGGTGCAGGAGGTGCTCAAGCAGAGCCCCTCAGAGCGGCGCATGAGGCTTGAAACGCTCTTCGGAATAGACATTTACAGAAAAAAGCGCATGGACGCGCAGAACAGGCTCGAAACGGTGCGCGGCGACTACGACCAGCTGCGCAACCTCATGGGCGAGCTCTCGGCGCGGCGCGCGGAGATTGCGCCCGAGGTCGAGCGCGCGGCGCAGATGCGCGCGATACTCGACGCGATGGACGGCGACCGCCGCGGGCTCTACTGGCTGCGGCGTGCAGGATGCGAGGAGACTATCGCACGCATCGCCGCGGAGCTTGAAGCGGCGCTGGCGCAGCGCGAAGGCTCCGTCTTCTGGGCGCGCTTCTGGAAGAGCGCCGGAGTGCGCGCCGAGGACAAACTTTCGCAGGCATCGCGCGAACACAGCCAGCAGAAATACGAGCTCGAACAGAGCCGCGCGCGCTTCGACGCGCTGATAAAATCGGGCTACGCCTCCGCGGCGAACCTGCGCGGCGCGAAGGCGCGCCTCGCAGAGGCCCGCGAGGAATACGAATCTTCAAAGGAACATTACTCCGAACTTCTCGAAGAACAGAAAAAATCAATAGAGGGCAACAAAAAGGCGCGCGAAGAGGTCGAAAAGGCACGCCGCGCCGTCGAGGCCGTCGGCAAAAAATGGGACGCCTACAACGAGCGCATGGAGAAGACGCGCCGCGAACGCGAGGAGTGGAACAAGGAAAAGGCACGCCTCGACGCGGAGCTGCAAAAAAGCCGCGCGAAGCTCGGCTTCCTCGGACGCGACCTTCTCGAACTGCGCAATAAAAAAGAACAGGCTCCAGACGGGCGCAAGGAGCTGGATTTTCAGGCGAAGCTGCTCGAAGCCGAGCGCGAAAAGCTGAACGGCGAACAGTCGGCTCTCGTCAAGGAACATTCCGAGCTCTACGCGCTCTGCCAGACGCTCGCCGCCGAGCTCCAGCGCGCGAAGCGCGAGGCGGGGCAGTTGCGCTCGAAGCTCAACGACGCGTCAGACGCGCTTCAGGCCGGCCTGTACCCGGCGGCGGTCAAGCACCTGCTCTCCGCTGCGAAGCTGAAGCGGCTCGACGCCGATCCGCGCGCGGTCGTCGACGCCTTCACGGCTCCGGCCTCGCTCGCCGCGGCGCTCGAAGCCTACCTTGGCGGTCGGCAGTTCCTGCTGCTTGTCGAAGACATGGAAGAGGCCGGCCGCTGCATCAACAGGCTCAAACAGAACGCCGCGGGCGTCGCCTCGTTCCTTCCGCTTGAACGCGCGCGCCCGCGCTATCCGAACAAGGCCTATCGCCTGCCGCCGCGCGGCGTGATAGGCTGGGCGATGGATCTGATAAAGGTCGAAGAACACTGGCGGCCCGCGATAGAGCACGTCATGGGCGACCTGCTCATAGTCGAATCCTACGACGTGGGCAAGGCGCTTGTGCGCGAAGGCTTCCGCGGCCCGATAGTGACGGCGGAGGGCGACGTATTCCAGCCCGGCGGCACAGTCAGCGGCGGACGCAGCCAGAAGAGCGGGCGCGTGCTCGAAATGAAGGCTCAGGTCGCAAAGCTTGAAGAGGAATACGCGAAGGCCGCCGCGGCCGCGGAAGAGCTGTCGAAAAAATTCAAATCTGCCGAAGAGAGGGAAATGTCCGTCTCTGAACAGAAAGAACTTTACACGCGCAAAATACGCGAAATCAACGGCAAGATAGCCGTAATAGAAGACCAGAAAGAAGCTCTTGCGAAGGAACAGCGCCGCGCCGCTGGCGAACGCGGACGCATCCTCGACGCGATTAAGGCCGAGGGACAGAACTGGGCCGCGCTGCTCAAAGCGCAGGACGAGCTTGAAGAAAAGCGCGACGCCGCCTCCGACGTCGAGGACGACCACAAGCTCATAGAAGAACGCGAAAGCTGCCGCGCGCGGCTCTCCGTCGCGGAGGGCGCTCTGTCGTCCGGCTTCGCGCTGATGGAGCGCGTGCGCGGCGAGGTCAAGTCCGCCGAGGGCAAGCTGCGCCGCCTTGAAGAGGAAATATCGTCGCTCGACCAAAGCTGCGTGCGCGAGCGGGCGAACCTCGCGCGCGTCGGCGGGAGCTGCCTCGAAATACACAACCGCCGCAAGGAGCTGCTCGCCGGCATGGAAGAGCGCGGCGAGCTCTACGCTAAGCTCGAAAAACTAAAAACCTTCGTCGCCGCGCGCCGGAACGTAGCCGACGAAAGAATGCGCGGCGAATCGGAGAAATTCACTCTCGCGCAGTCGAAGAAAAACGAATCCGAACGCGAGCTCGCCGAGCTGATTTCCACATGGGAGGAGCAGTACCCGTACCAGGGGCCGGAAAATCTGCCGCAGGACGTTACGGCGGAGGAGCTGCGCCGCCGCATCCGCGAGAGCGATAGAAAGATAAAATCCTTCGGAAACGTCGACATGGGCGTTTTGTCGGAAGACCAGAACCTTAAAGACAGGCTGGCCTTCCTCGGCGAACAGCTCGACGACGTGCGTTCCAGCATGAGCGAGATAGAGCGGCTCATCACAGACGCGGACGCGATGGCGCACAGACAGTTCACCGAGGCGCTCGTGCGCGTCGACGGCCGCTTCTGCGACATATTCAGCAAGCTGTTGGGCGGCGGCGAGGCGCACCTCACGATGACCGAGGGCGAGACGATATGGAACTGCGGCGTCGATATAGAGGCGCGCTTCCCCGGCAAACACACGCAGATACTGAGCCAGTACTCCGGCGGCGAATGCACGCTCATCTCAATTTCGCTGCTCTTTGCTACGATGGAGGTCGCCGGATCGCCGCTCGCCGTCCTCGACGAAGTGGACGCGGCGCTCGACGAGGCGAACCTGCGCCGCTTCAGCGAACTCACGAAGGAATACGCGCGAAACAACAAGCAGATACTCGTCATGACGCACCGCCGCGCGACGATGGAGCGCGCCGACGTGCTCTACGGCGTGACGCTTCAGGAAAAAGGGCTCTCGCAGGTCGTCGGCGTGCGGCTGGAGGACTGGTCGTAATGGAGCCGCACAGCCTTATGAACGGCGCGCTGCGCCTCGTCCAGCCTGACGAAAAGAGCGGCCTGCGCGTCAACGTCGATACGATACTTCTCGCGCACTTCGCGCGTCCCAAGGCGGGAGAAAGAATTCTGGAAATCGGCTGCGCTCACGGCGCGATTTCGCTGATACTGGCGAAGCGCGGAACGCTGCTCTCGCCGCGCGGCTTCGACGTGACCGGCGTAGATATACGCCCCGACCTAGTCGGGCTGGCGCGCGCCAACGCGGAGAACAACGGCCTGAAAGCCGAATTTATCGCAGCCGACGTGCGCGAATACAAAAAAATCGCTCCGGCGCAGAGCTTCGACAGGATAGTGGTAAATCCGCCCTACGACGAAGCGCAGAGCAGCCGCCGCAGCCCGAGCGACGGGCGCGCCGCGGCGCTCCACGGCTCCTGCTGCACGCTCGAAGATATAATCCGCGCCGCGCACTACCTTCTGAAAAACCGGGGCAGGCTCGACCTCGTGATGCGCGCGGACAGGACGGGAGAACTTTTCGCGCTGCTCGACAAATACAAGACGCCGCCGAAGATAATGCTCTGCGTCCACCCGAAGCCCGGCGAGCGCGCCTCCGTGACGCTCGTCGAGGCGATGCGCTCGGGCAGCCGCGGCCTCGCCGTCGAGCCGCCGCTCTTCATCCGCGGCGAGGACGGCGAAGAGACGGCGCGGCTCAAAGCCGCATACGAAATTTTATGAGACGGACGAAAAAGGAGGAAGCGCGATGCCGCTGATAATAGTGCCGACCCCTGTCGGCAACCTCGGGGACATGACGCTGCGCGGCCTCGAAGAGCTGCGCAATGCGGACGTGATAGCCTGCGAGGACACGCGCCACACGCTGCGGCTGCTGAACCACTTCGGTATAAAAAAGCCGCTACTCTCGTGCCACGAGCACAACGAGCGAGAGCGCGCGGACGAGATCATGCGCCGCGTCGAGGAGGGGCAGCGCGTCGCGCTCGTCTCCGACGCGGGCATGCCGGGCCTCTCCGACCCGGGCGCGGTAATCGTGCGCGAGGCGATAGCGCGCGGCCTGCCCTTCGACGTCCTGCCCGGCGCGAACGCGCTGCTCCCCGCCCTGCTAATCGCGGGAATCGGCATGGAATCCTTCGTCTTCGTCGGATTTCTCAAAGGCAAAAAAGACGAAAAGCTGGCGCGCCTCGCGGAACTTAAAAATCTGCGCGAGACGCTCGTATTCTACGCCGCGCCGCACCATCTGCGCGAAGACCTCGCGCTCATGGCGCAGGGCCTCGGCGACCGCCGCGCCGCGCTCGTACGCGAGATAAGCAAGCTCCACCAGGAGCGCATAGAAGGGACGCTCGCCTCCTTTTGTGATACAATGCCGGAGGAAAAGATACGCGGCGAGTTCGTCTGCGTCGTCGAGGGAGCGCGCGAAACGCAGGACGAGGCGGACGAAAGCGACTGGCGCGAAGAGGCCGCGGCGCTGATAGCGGCGGGCGCGTCCACGAAGGCCGCCGCCGAAGAGATAGCGGCGCGCTTCGGCGTGCAGAAAAACAGCGTAAAAAAATTCATAATAGAAAATTGCATCAGGGAGGCATAAGCGATGTCAGGAAAACCATTTTACATCACGACGCCGATATACTACGTCAACGACGTGCCCCACATAGGCCACGCCTACACGACGATAGCGGCGGACGTCCTGAGCCGCTGGCATAAATCCGGCGGCGACGACAGCTATTTCCTTACGGGAACGGACGAGCACGGGCAGAAGATACAGACCGTCGCCGAGAAGAAAGGCATCACGCCGATAGAGCTCTGCGATGAAGTCGTGCAGAACTTCGAACGCCTCTGGAAAACGCTCAACATCCAGAACGACGACTTCATCCGCACCACGCAGCCGCGCCATGAGAAGGTAGTGCAGGAAGTATTCCGCCGCCTCATGGCCTCGGGCGACATATACAAAGGCGAATACGAGGGCTGGTACTGCGTCCCCTGCGAGACCTACGTACCAGAGGCCCAGATGGCCGAAGGGCAGACCTGCCCCGACTGCCACAGGCCGCTCACGAAGATGACGGAGGAGACCTACTTCTTCCGCCTCTCGAAATACACCGAGCCGCTTCTCAAATTCTACGAAGAGCACCCCGACGCGATAATGCCGAAGGAACGCTACAACGAAGTCGTCAGCTTCATAAAGAGCGGCCTGCGCGACCAGTCCATCTCGCGCACGACGCTCAAGTGGGGCATTCCGCTCCCCGGCGACGAAAAGCACGTCATCTACGTCTGGTTCGACGCGCTCATCAACTACATCTCGGCTCTCGGCTTCCCCGAGGCCGGCGCGAAATGGGAAAAATACTGGCCCGCGGCGCGCCACCTCGTAGGCAAGGACATCATCCGCTTCCATTGCGTGATATGGCCCGCGATGCTCATGGCGCTCGGACTCACGCCGCCCGTCCGCGTATTCGCGCACGGCTGGTGGACTGTCGAAGGCGAAAAAATGTCGAAATCCCTCGGCAACGTCGTCGACCCCTTTGAAATGGAAAAACTCTACGGCGTGGACACCTTCCGCTACTTCCTGCTGCGCGAAGTCCCCTTCGGACACGACGGCGACTTCTCCGAGCTCGCGCTCGTCCAGCGCATCAACTCCGACCTTGCGAACGACCTCGGTAACCTGCTCTCGCGCTCGCTCCAGATGATCGACAAATACCGCGAGGGAATGCTCCCCGCATTCGGCGGACAGACGGAGCTTGAAAAAGAGATAGAAGCCCTCGGCGAAAAGACCGCCGCGGACATGGACGCGCTGCTCGACCGCTTCGCCTTCGACGACGCGCTCAAGATCCTCTGGGGCTTCGTCAGCCGCGCCAACAAATACATCGACGAGACCGAGCCGTGGAGGCTTGGACGCGAAGGCGACGTCGAGCGCCTCGACGCCGTGCTGCGCACGCTCTGGGAAGCGCTGCGCCTTGCGGCGATACTCGTCGCGCCCTTCATGCCGCAGACAGCCGCCCGCATATGGAGCCAGCTCGGCCTCGAAGGCGAGCCTGCGGAAGGTGCTCGCGCCGCGTGGAAATGGGGCGAAGGCGGCGACGGCATAAAGGTCAACCGCAGCGGAATCCTCTTCCCGCGTATCGATATCGAAAAATGGAAGAAAGAGAAAGAACAGCGTGACCTCGAAAAACGCGCGAAGCTTGACCCGACGGCCTTCTTCAAATATCAGGAGCCGAAGCCGCAGATAGAGTACGACGACTTTGCGAAGCTCGACCTCCGCGTCGCCCTTGTTGAAAAAGTCGAAGTCGTGCCGAAGGCCGACAAACTCTACATCTTAAACCTCGACCTCGGCAACGAAAAGCGCGTAATAGTCTCAAGCATCCGCGAGAACTACAAGCCCGAAGAGCTCGAAGGCAAAAAAATAATAGTCCTCTGCAACCTCAAGCCCGCGAAATTCCGCGGCGTCCAGAGCAACGGAATGCTCCTCGCCGCCGAAAGCCCCGAAAGCCGCTACGAAGTCCTGACCCTCCTGACGGTAATGGACGACTCGATACCGGCGGGAAGCAGGATAAGCTAGAGCTCGGAAATAAGATAATACGAAACAAACGCCGCCCCGGTAAGGGCGGCGTTCGCTTATGCCATAAAGTATAGGTGAACTTATGTATACTACAAAGTCAAGATAGGCTTAGGCTAGCAAAGCCGCGGTGAATGTATTAATTATATGCGCTGACGTAAGGTTTGATATAAATCTCACGATTATTCTAGTCATTAAGCATTCCTCCTTATAAATTTCCAGGAAGTTGTCAATCTGACAAGCTATGACGTGAACAATGCCAATAATTAACGCGGCCTTTTTTGATGCTAACCCTAGCTTTGCTAGCCTAAACCATCTTATTCTAAATTGTACAATAATTTGGCAAGGTTGTAAAACCTAGCAATTGAGCTGACTGATTGCGTGAAGTCAACGAAATACAAACAATAATAATCTAGGGTGGCGACTGGTACCACCCCAGATTGCAATGTATATTTACGTCTTATTCCGCCGCAAGCGGTATCGTGTATTCCTTCAGCCCTTTGGGCGCGGGGCCTTTGTGCGGGGTTGTTTTTCCGTCGAGGCCCTTTTCGTGCAGGTATTTTTCTACTACATCCGCTATTTCGAGATTGTTCAGGTCTGCGAACGGCGCGTGTGTGTTGCCTTTTATGCCTGTTTCCGGCAGGTGGAGCAGGCGCGCGTCGCCGCCGCGTTTGTTGATCTCTTCGACGAAGATTTTCGCCCATGTGTACGAAAGGCGCCAGACGTTGACGTTGAATATTTCGCTCGGCTCCGCCGCTATGTTGTCGCCGTATATGATGAGTATCGGGAGTTTTGTCAGTTTCGTGAAGGCGCTTTCCGGCACGCGGAAGGGAAGTTCTGCTTTCCACGACGCTTCATCGCCGTGCGCGACGTTTGGAAGCGCGTAGCCGTCCGGCAGGCAGGCCTGTCCGGGCTCGAAGGCTATTATCGCCTTGAGCGCGCCTTCGGGCGCTTCGATGGCGGTCGCCCAGCCGTATTGTCCGCTGTTGGAGTGCGTTACTAATATTGCTGGGCCGGTCTGCGCGAGCAGCGCGTTCATCGTTCGGCCCATGATTCTGCGGTATGCGTTGTCTCTAGGCTCGACGCCTGTGTCGGGCGTCTGCTGGCGGAAGAACTGGTCGACGGCGTCCGGCGTGCGCGGGAACTGGACGCCGGGGTAGAAGTATGGCGCTTTGCCGTGCGGCGCGTCCCATACTCCGTTGCGGAATGCGTCCCACGCGGAGCTTTCGTAAAGCGCCGTCGGTATGTCGCTGCCTGTGTTTGCGGCGAGAGTGCGGCCCGCGCGCCCGCGTCTTGGCTGGTCGATTATGTACGCCGCCCATCCGCGGCGCGGCATTATCGCCATGAAGCCTTCGCGCCCGTCCGGCGTAGATTCGTAGCTGCGGCCGGACTGTCCTATGCCGTGCCACATGATGAGCGGGTAGTCGCGTGCATCCATAGGGATGAAGAACTGCGCGTATCCGTGGTCGCCGTGGAATGTCTCGCCGTCGTCCATCGTTTCGACCGTGCCGCCGAAGAACAAACTCCCCATCGTGCGCAGGACTATCGGTTCGTCTGCGGCGAGCGCGGAGCCGGCGAATACGAAGGCCGCCGCGGCTATTGCGAGGAATCGGTCCGTAAGTTTTTTGACTTTGAAGATCTTCATTGTGTGAAATCCGCCTTTCTTTATTTGACTTTTACAGTTTCGGAAAATTGCGTATCGCGCCGTCATTCGGCAAAATCACAACAGCGTGCGGCATTTTTCCGCGTTTCAGGCGCGCCGTCCCGCGTTTGCTGTTGCGTACGCGGGACGGCGGCAGATGTAAAATTGTCTTTTGTGTTTATGTTTTATGCCGGGAGAGCGGCGCGCGGCCTCCAGGCGCGATTATGCGGCAGCTGCTGAACGCCGCGGCTTTTCCTACGCTTTCGCCGCGTCGGGGGCCGCGAAGGCTTTCGCCGCGCGTTCGAGTTCGGCGCGTATTTTTATGTGCTGCGGGCAGGCCTCTTCGCAGCGGCCGCATTTGACGCAGTCGGCGGCGCGTTTTTTGCCGTGGCCTTCCGTGAGCCAGTTTTCCTGAACTTTCGCGGCCTCTTTGTTGCCGTAGAGGATCAGGCAGTTCATCGCGGTGAAGGTCCCGGATATGCCGATTCCCTGCGGGCAGACCTTCGCGCAGTAGTTGCAGGTCGTGCAGGGGATTATCGGATATTTGCCGAGTTCGGCGCGCGCGGCTTCGATTACGGCCTGTTCCTTCGCGTCGAGGGGCCGGAAGTCCCTCATGTACGAGAGGTTGTCTTCCATCTGTTCGACATTGCTCATGCCGGAGAGGACCGTTATCACTCCGTCGAGGCTTGCGGCGAAGCGCACGGCCCACGATGCGACGGAAGCCTCCGGCGCGTCCTTTTCAAAGACTTCGCGCACTTTCTCGGGCGGCGTGGCCAGCATCCCGCCCTTGACCGGCTCCATGATGATTACAGGCTTGTTGTGTGCGCGCGCTACTTCATAGCATCTGCGCGACTGCACGGCGGGGTTTTCCCAGTCGGCGTAGTTTATCTGGAGCTGGACGAATTCCATCTCGGGGTGCGCGGCGAGGATTGTTTCCAGCTCCTCGGGCGTCGAGTGGAACGAGAATCCAACGTGCTTGATGAGTCCCTCAGCCTTCTTTTCCTGTACGAAGCTCCACATGTCGAAGTCGTCGAAGAATTTCGTGCGGTGCTCGCCGAGGTTGTGGAGCAGGTAGAAGTCGAAATATCCTGCGCCAGTGCGTTCGAGCGACAGGTTGAACTGGCTTATCGCCTCTTCGCGTGTTTTGCAGTTTATCCACGCGGCGTTCTTCGTCGCGAGCTGGTAGCTTTCGCGCGGATAGCGTTCGACGAGCGCTGCGCGTATCGCCTCTTCGCTGCCCGGGTAGGCCCACGCGGTGTCGAAGTATGTGAAGCCCGCCGCCATGAATTTATCGACCATCGTCTTGGTCTGCTCGACGTCTATGACGTCGCCGTTCTTGGGCAGGCGCATGAGGCCGAAGCCCAGTTTTTTGATTTCTTCTCCGAGATATGCCATTTTATTCCTTCCCCCTGCGTCCTCGCGGCTTCGCGCCGCGCCTGTTTTTTCTCTGAAAGCGGCCCTTCGTCCGCCTGTTATTATAATTTTACAGCGGCGGCGCTTGACGCGGAATTAGCGGAAATGTTATAACGGCGTTTAGATTTATTAAATACTCGGAGGTTTTTCTGTGCGGGACAAGCTGCTGACTGCTTTTATAACTGCGGCGGAGCGCGGAAGCTTTTCAAAGGCGGCGGAGAGTATGCTGCTGACTTCGGCTTCTGTGATGAATCAGATAAACGCGCTCGAAGCGGAGGTCGGCGCGCGGCTATTTGAGCGCACGAGCCGCGGCGTCGCTCTGACGGCGGCGGGCGAGTCGTTCTACCGCGACGCGAAGCGTATAGCGGCCGAGCTTGAGGAGGCCGCGTCGCGCGCGCGTGAGGCGGCCGGCGGATGCTGCGCGGTCAGGATAGGCACGTCGCTGCTGAATCCCGCTGGCGTCCTTGTCGATCTCATCGGGCGTTCCGGCGGCGCGGCGCGCGGCGTGCAGATTCAAATCGTCCCGTTCGACGACGACGGCGAATCGATTTTGGCGACTCTTTCATCGCTCGGGCGCAGGATAGACATCATCGTAGGCCCGTGCGGCTCGCGCCTGTGGCACAGCCTCTGCGGCGTGAGCGTGCTTGGGGAGTACCGGCTCTGCTGCGCGGTTCCGGCAAATCACAGGCTCGCGGGGGCGAAGCTGCTGCGGCCCGAGGATCTGCGCGGCGAACGGCTGATGATGGGCCGCCGCGGCGACGCGGAGATACTCGACGGCCTGCGCGATATGCTCGAAGAAAAATATCCAGAGATTGAAATTGTGGACGCGCCATATTTTTACGACGCGGGAGTGTTTAATAAAAGCGAACGCGCAGGCTGCCTGCTGCTGACGCTCGACGCTTGGGTCGGCGTGCATCCTGCGCTTGTTACGATTCCTGTGGAATGGGATTACCGCGTGCCTTACGGCCTGATTTACTCGAAAACGCCCTCGCGCGGCGTGCGTGTGCTGCTTGAAAGCCTCGGCCTGTGATTACATCCGCAGCGCGGCGTCCGAGGCGAGAGGAGAACGCTCGCACTCGCCCGGCTCCATCGTGAGCTGAAAGCAGAACGAGCTGCCTTTCATCTTTTCGCTCGCGTAGGAGAGGCCGTTCGTCCGCTCGTCGAGGAACGGATGGTCTATCTGCTGCGGGTCGCCGAGCATGATTATCTTCGTTCCTGCGCCGGCGCGCGTGACGACGCCCTTCGCCTGCTTCGGCGTTAGGTTCTGCGCCTCGTCTATAATGATGTAGGTCTTTGTAATGGTACGCCCGCGCACGAAATTGAGCGCCTCGGTCGAAATGTATCCGCGCTCGAAAAGTTCGTCGATTTTGCCCGAAAGCTCGAACTCGTCCCTGTAACGTTCGTTCTCGTCACGGTCTACTAGAGCTTCGAGGTTGTCTATGACGGGGCGCAGGAAGGGCGCGATTTTCTCCTGCTCGCTGCCGGGCAGAAACCCTATGTCCGAGTCGAACTGCACGTTTGGCCTCGTCACGAGTATGCGGCGGTATTCGCGCTCCTGCGCGTTCACTATTTTTTCAAGGCCGACTGCGAGCGAGTAAAATGTCTTCGCCGTGCCCGCCGGCCCCTTTATTATGACGAGCGGCGCCGTTTCGGCGCTCTGCATCAGAGCCTCCTGCATGAAGCGCTGCCCGACGTTTCTCGGCTTCACGCCGAAGGGCTCTTTCTTCAGGCTGTCGAGCGCGACTATCTTCTCGCCGTTGAAGCGCCCCAGCAGAGTCTTCTTTTCGGAAATCTCGGAGCGTATTATGACGAACTGGTTTGCGACTGGGACGAACGGCCGCCTCTCTCCGCCGCTTGCGACGTAGACGGCTTCGGGCGAAAGGCCTTTCTTTTTGAAGCCCTGCATGTTTTCGTCGGTCGTGTAGACGGAGGCGCGTCCTGTGTACTGTTCAGCGAGCTTCGGCGACTGTTCCGTAGTGAAGTCCTCAGCCGCAAGCCCCATCATCTGCGCTTTTAGGCGGACGATTATATCTTTGCTGACGAGTACGACGCGCCCGCCTCTGTCCGCGAGCGCGCGGCAGATTTTCAAAATGCGGTTGTCGTTCTTTGAATCAGGCAGGCTCTCCGGCAGTTCGACGCCGGTGCAGTTCGCCTCGACGCGCAGCGTGCCTCCGCCCGGCAGAGCCGCGCCTTCGAGAAGATTGCCGGATATGCGCAGCTTTTCGAGGAATCGGATGCACTCGCGCGCGTTCGCTCCGCGCTCGCCGTCGTCGCCTTTGAGCCTGTCAAGCTCTTCGAGGCAGACTATCGGAAGGACGACGTCGTTGTCCTCAAATGAGAGCATGGCCAGCGGAGACTGTATCATTACGTTGGTGTCCAGCACATATATCTTTTTCATGCGCATCCTCCCGTGCCGCGGCGCGGCGGCGTTTGTTCAAAATCATTGTAATAAGGCAATGTAACGCGAAGCGCGCGAAAAGCGTAACGTTTGGGTAAAAATATCGCCTCAGCGCGCCCTTAGGCTAATGATGTATAATGTTACGGCTGATATAAATTTTGCGGCGAAAGGGAATTTTTGCGATGTTTTTGATAGACAGCCATTGTCATCTGAATAAAGAATATTACCCCGACGGCTTGGACGGCGTCTTCGAGCATGCCGCCGGCGCGGAGGTGAAGCGCATGATCTTCGCATCCGCGGATGTCGCGACGAGCCGCGAGGCGGCGGAACTCGCGCGCTCGCAGACTGCGGGGCCGGAGATTTACGCTCTCGCGGGCGTCCACCCGCACGAGGCTGCTGCCGTGCCGCCGTCGTACTTGGACGAAATCCGAGAGCTTGCGCTTGAACCGCGCGCCGTCGCGGTGGGGGAGATAGGACTTGATTATTTTTACGACATCTCGCCGCGCGACGTGCAGCGCCGTGTCCTGCACGAACAGCTGGAACTTGCGAAGGAGATCAAAAAGCCCGTCGTCATCCACGTGCGCGACGCGAAAGATAGAAGCGAAGGCGACGCCAACGGCGAACTGACGGCGATACTGCGCGAGCACGGCGCGGATAAAATCGGCGGCGTCATACATTGCTTCTCAGGCGCCATGCGCGACGCAGAGGCGGCGCTTGAGCTGGGGTTCTATATTTCGTTCGCGGGACCGGTGACCTATCCGAAGAACACGACGCTGCGCGAGGTCGCTATGGCCGTGCCGCTCGACAGGATTCTCTGCGAAACGGACTCGCCATACCTCGCGCCGCAGGGCTTCCGCGGAAAGACCAACGAGCCGTTCCACGTCCGCGAGGTCTACGAATACGTCTCGATGCTGAAAGGCGTCTCTATGGAGGAGTTCGCGGCGGCGGTTAAAGAAAACGTCGAAAGAGTGTTCGGACTGGAGGAGCGCAATGTTCGAGTATAGACTTATAGCCCAGTGTCCAGAGACCGGCGCGCGGGCCGGAGAGTTCGTCACGCCGCACGGAGTTATCGAAACGCCGGTATTCATGCCGGTAGGCACGCAGGCGACCGTCAAGGCCATGACGCCCGACGAGCTTGAAGGGCTCGGCGCGCAGATAATACTGGGCAACACCTACCACCTGCACATGCGCCCGGGCGAAGATTTGGTCGAGGAGGCGGGCGGCCTGCACCGCTTCATGAACTGGAAGCGCCCGATACTGACCGACAGCGGCGGCTTTCAGGTATTCTCTCTCGCAAAGCTCAACAAGATAGGCGACGACGGCGTCGAGTTCCGCTCGCACATAGACGGCAGCCGCCATTTCATGCGTCCAGAGGATTCCATGACGATACAGCAGAAGCTCGGAAGCGACATAGCGATGGCCTTCGACGAATGCGTTTCGCTGCCGACTACGCCCGAGTATTCGCGCGAGGCGATGGAGCGCACGATGCGCTGGGCGCGCCGCTGCCATGACTTTCACAGCAGAGAGGACCAGGCGCTTTTCGGCATAGTGCAGGGCGCGCTCTACGAAGAGCAGCGCATCGAGTGCATACAGCGGCTTGAGGAGATAAACTTCCCCGGCTACGGCATCGGCGGCCTCTCGGTCGGCGAGAGCCACGCCGAGATGTACCGCATACTCGACGCGCTCGCGCCGCACATGCCGCAGAACAAGCCGCGCTATCTTATGGGCGTCGGATTCCCGACGAATTTGGTCGAGGGCATAGCGCGCGGCATAGACATGTTCGACTGCGTCCTGCCGACGCGCAACGGGCGCAACGGGCAGCTCTTGACGCGCTTCGGCAAAATGAACATAAAGAACCTCGCCTTCGCGCGCGACTTCACGCCCGTAGACCCGCAGTGCGGATGCTACGTATGCCGCAACTTCACGCGCGCCTACCTGCGCCACCTCTACATGGCTGGCGAGATACTCGCCGCGCGCCTCTGCAGCTGGCACAACCTTTACTTCCTCGTCAACCTCGTCAAAGAGGCGCGCCGCGCGATAATCGAAGGCAGATTCCCGGCCTTCCGGCGCAATTTTATGGAAAACTTCATGGAAGGCGCGTACCTCAATGACTGACGGAAAAAATGTGGAAACGGCGTCAGTGAATGAAATAGAACTCGCATCGTCGAACGTAGACGCGCGCGTGGAATCAAAGATAAACGCGCTCGCGCCGGAGCAGCTCGAACTCGTGCGGCGCGGCGCGGAAATCATAAAGTCAGGCGGCCTCGTCGCCTTCCCGACAGAAACGGTCTACGGCCTCGGCGCGAACGCGCTCGACGCTGAGGCCGTGCGCCATATCTACGAAACGAAGGGCCGCCCGTCGGACAACCCGCTCATCCTGCACGTGTCGTCGATAGAGATGGCCGAAGAGCTGGTAGAACTTAATTGGCGCGCGCGCATGCTCATGGAAAAATTCTGGCCCGGCCCGCTCTCGATAGTCCTTCCCGCGAAAGAGGTAATCCCGTCGCGCACGCGGGGCGGCCTGCCGACGGCTGCGGTGCGCATGCCCGACGCGCCGGTAGCGCTCGCGCTCATAAAATTCTCAAACCTCCCGATAGCGGCGCCGAGCGCGAACATCAGCGGACGCCCCAGCCCGACCGACGCCGAGACCGTGCGCCGCGA